>Ga0247725_1000013_pt1 | contig 301000 bp, 260 predicted proteins | sample OKSTACKMCFT3sol_FD_183021 | JGI IMG/M metagenome (GOLD analysis project Ga0247725, IMG submission 183021) | Subsurface sediment microbial communities from gas well in Oklahoma, United States - OK STACK MC-FT3-sol | ecosystem: Environmental > Terrestrial > Deep subsurface > Rock core/Sediment...
GAAAGCACACACTTAGGGTAGTAGTGTTGTATCAAGCAAACATAGTTGTACTCTTGAATCCTGTGACGATCTCTGTAACTCATGCAGAGGCCAACGTTATAGGGACAAGTGAATAAGTGCACATGGTGGATGCCTTGGCGATTACAGGCGATGAAGGACGTAGTAGCTTGCGATAAGCTGCGGGGAGCTAGCAAACGAGCTTTGATCCGCAGATTTCCGAATGGGGAAACCCGGCCTTTTAGGTCATTGCATGCTGAATACATAGGCATGCAAAGCGAACGCGGCGAACTGAAACATCTAAGTAGCTGCAGGAAAAGAAATCAACCGAGATTCCCAAAGTAGTGGCGAGCGAAATGGGATGAGCCTGTATGTGATAGTCGGACTGATAGTGGAAGCTTTTGGAAATGAGCGCCATAGTGGGTGATAGCCCCGTACACGAAATCAGACCGGTGGTACTAAGCATACGACAAGTAGGGCGGGACACGAGAAATCCTGTCTGAACATGGGGGGACCATCCTCCAAGGCTAAATACTCGTAATCGACCGATAGTGAACCAGTACCGTGAGGGAAAGGCGAAAAGAACCCCGGGAGGGGAGTGAAATAGATCCTGAAACCGTGTGCATACAAACAGTCGGAGCCTCTTCGTGGGGTGACGGCGTACCTTTTGTATAATGGGTCAGCGACTTACATTCAGTGGCGAGGTTAACCGAATAGGGGAGCCGTAGAGAAATCGAGTCCGAACAGGGCGACAGTCGCTGGGTGTAGACCCGAAACCAAGTGATCTACCCATGGCCAGGATGAAGGTGCGGTAACACGCCCTGGAGGTCCGAACCCACTAATGTTGAAAAATTAGGGGATGAGCTGTGGGTAGGGGTGAAAGGCTAAACAAACTTGGAAATAGCTGGTTCTCTCCGAAAACTATTTAGGTAGTGCCTCAAGTATCACCATCGGGGGTAGAGCACTGTTATGGCTAGGGGGTCATTGCGACTTACCAAACCATTGCAAACTCCGAATACCGATGAGTGCGAGCTTGGGAGACAGACATCGGGTGCTAACGTCCGGTGTCAAGAGGGAAACAACCCAGACCGCCAGCTAAGGTCCCAAAGATTGGCTAAGTGGAAAACGAAGTGGGAAGGCTAAAACAGTCAGGATGTTGGCTTAGAAGCAGCCACCATTTAAAGAAAGCGTAATAGCTCACTGATCGAGTCGTCCTGCGCGGAAGATGTAACGGGGCTAAGCCAGTCACCGAAGCTGCGGATATGCATTTATGCATATGGTAGGAGAGCGTTCTGTAAGCCTGCGAAGGTGTCTTGTAAAGGATGCTGGAGGTATCAGAAGTGCGAATGCTGACATGAGTAGCGATAATGCGGGTGAAAAGCCCGCACGCCGTAAGCCCAAGGTTTCCTGTTCAACGTTCATCGGAGCAGGGTGAGTCGGCCCCTAAGGCGAGGCAGAGATGCGTAGCTGATGGGAAGCAGGTTAATATTCCTGCACCGTCGTATGATGCGATGGGGGGACGGATCGCGGAAGGTTGTCTAGCTGTTGGAATAGCTAGTTTTTGACTCATAGAAGGTGCTTAGGCAAATCCGGGCACGTAATTCAAGGGGTTGAGACGAGTCGCCATGTGCGACGAAGCAATCGGAAGTGGTTCCAAGAAAAGCCTCTAAGCTTCAGTCATACGAGACCGTACCGCAAACCGACACAGGTGGGCGAGATGAGTATTCTAAGGCGCTTGAGAGAACTCGGGAGAAGGAACTCGGCAAATTGGTACCGTAACTTCGGGATAAGGTACGCCCTAGTAGTTTGACCACTTTACTGTGGAAGGATGAACGGGTTGCAATAAAATGGTGGCTGCGACTGTTTAATAAAAACACAGCACTCTGCAAACACGAAAGTGGACGTATAGGGTGTGACGCCTGCCCGGTGCTGGAAGATTAAATGATGGGGTGCAAGCTCTTGATTGAAGTCCCAGTAAACGGCGGCCGTAACTATAACGGTCCTAAGGTAGCGAAATTCCTTGTCGGGTAAGTTCCGACCTGCACGAATGGCGTAACGATGGCCACACTGTCTCCTCCCGAGACTCAGCGAAGTTGAAATGTTTGTGATGATGCAATCTACCCGCGGCTAGACGGAAAGACCCCATGAACCTTTACTGTAGCTTTGCATTGGACTTTGAATCAATCTGTGTAGGATAGGTGGGAGGCTTTGAAGCGGACACGCCAGTGTTCGTGGAGCCATCCTTGAAATACCACCCTGGTTCATTTGAGGTTCTAACCTTGGTCCGTTATCCGGATCGGGGACAGTGCATGGTAGGCAGTTTGACTGGGGCGGTCTCCTCCTAAAGTGTAACGGAGGAGTTCGAAGGTACGCTAGGTACGGTCGGACATCGTGCTAATAGTGCAATGGCATAAGCGTGCTTAACTGCGAGACCGACAAGTCGAGCAGGTACGAAAGTAGGACATAGTGATCCGGTGGTTCTGTATGGAAGGGCCATCGCTCAACGGATAAAAGGTACTCTGGGGATAACAGGCTGATTCCTCCCAAGAGTTCATATCGACGGGGGAGTTTGGCACCTCGATGTCGGCTCATCACATCCTGGGGCTGTAGCCGGTCCCAAGGGTATGGCTGTTCGCCATTTAAAGTGGTACGTGAGCTGGGTTTAAAACGTCGTGAGACAGTTTGGTCCCTATCTGCCGTGGGCGTTGGAAATTTGAAGGGGGCTGCTCCTAGTACGAGAGGACCGGAGTGGACGAACCTCTGGTGTACCGGTTGTCACGCCAGTGGCATTGCCGGGTAGCTAAGTTCGGAAGAGATAACCGCTGAAAGCATCTAAGCGGGAAACTTGCCTTGAGATGAGATTTCCCGGAGCCTTGAGCTCCTTGAAGGGTCGTTCGAGACCAGGACGTTGATAGGCTGGGTGTGGAAGTGCAGTAATGCATTAAGCTAACCAGTACTAATTGCCCGTACGGCTTGTCCCTATAACCTTGGTAGTCCAGGGTTAGCGAGTACAACTGCTCGATACAGCACTACAACCCAACAATACTTCTTCCAGATTCAGAGTGGCCGCGCACACCGCGACTGCTCGTACAAGTCATGCCTGATGACCATAGCAAGTCGGTCCCACCCCTTCCCATCCCGAACAGGACCGTGAAACGACTTTGCGCCGATGATAGTGCTGCAACCAGTGTGAAAGTAGGTTATCGTCAGGCTAGTTATATGAAAAACCCCACCATGAGATCATGGTGGGGTTTTTTGCTTTCCGGATATCCAACGCTTGTCCAACATCAGCGTGCAGACCACTACCATGCGGCAACATTCTCCCATCTCGACCACTGGAGAACCTCATGGCGCCATCGAATGAACCACCTGGCCTGAGCGACAAGCTGATGGGGCCGATCACGGCCGTCATCGACAAGCGGCGCGCAGACCTGGTGCCGATGCTGCAGGGCGGTCCGGGCCAGGCTGCCCAGGCTGCCCTGCGCGACGACGAATGCGTGCGCAAGGTCGCGACCTTCTGCTATCCCCTGTTGCCCGTCCTGGTGCGCCTGGCGGTGAAAGAGCCGGCCTTCATCAGCTTCGTCCTGAACAACCGCGAGAAAGTGCTGGGTCGCCTCGCTGCGCCGGCTTGAATCACTGCGCCGTCACTGTTACCGGCTCGGCCACCGGCGCGACCCCCTGCCCGCGGCTGATGCTATCCCCATCGTTGCGCCGCAGGCGCCAGAACACGGCCGACGAGAACAGGGTCAGCGCTGCCAGCGTCATGAAGCCATGGTGCAGCGCCTGCGTCACCTGCCCCTGGTTGGTCTGCGACACGCCGCCCAGGAACCAGGCCGTCACGATCGAGCCTGCTGCCAGGCCAAAGCTCATCGACAACTGCTGGAGCGAGCTGGAAATCGTGCTGGCCATGCTCGTATCCGCCGGCTCGATGTCGGCGTAGGCCAGCGTATTCATGCTCGAGAACTGCAGCGAATTGAAGAAGCCCTGCATCAGGCTGATGCAGACGATCATGGCCAGCGGCGTGCCCGCATCCACCAGCGCAAACATGGCGATGGTCACGCCGATCATCATCGTATTGAGCAACAGCACCTGGCGATAGCCGAAGCGCGCCAGCAACCTGGGGGCAAACAGTTTCATGCCCATCGCGGCCAGTGCCGACGGCATCATCAGCAGGCCCGATTGCCATGCCGGCAGCCCCAGCCCCAGCTGGTACAGTAGCGGCAGCAGGAAGGGCAGGCCACCCACGCCAAGCCGCGTAACGAAGCCGCCCAGCACCGCGATGCGGAAGGTGCGCACCTTTAGCAGGGTCAGGCGCAGCAGGGGGAACTTGGTGCGGCAGGCATGCCAGGCATAGGCGCCCAGCAGGCCGAGCGCCAGCAGGAACAGCAGGCCGGCCGTCATGCCATCGAGCGTGTGTTCGCCAAACACTTCCAGCACCCAGGACAGCAGGGCGGTGCCGCTGCTGAACAGGACCAGGCCCAGCACGTCGAGCGGGCGCCGCTGTTCAGAGCGGTAATCCGGCATATGGCGCCAAACAAAATACAGGGCCGCCAATCCGACTGGGATATTGACGAAGAAGATGACCCGCCACGACGTCCAATGCACGATCAGGCCACCGATCGTCGGTCCGAGCAGCGGCCCGATCAGCGCGGGGATGATGACGAAGTTCATCGCTCCCAGCAATTCGTTCTTGGGGAAGGTGCGTACGATCGCCAGGCGGCCGATCGGGATCATCATGGCGCCGCCCAGCCCCTGCAGCAGGCGGGCGGCGGTCATCATGTGGGCGCTCACTGACAGCCCGCACAGCACCGATGCAAAGGTGAAGATGGCAATGGCGGTGAAGAACACACGCCGGGTGCCGAAGCGGTCGGCCATCCAGCCGCTCAAGGGAATGCCGACCGCCAGCCCGAGGATATAGCTGGTGACGACCGATTTCAGGCTCAGCGGAGTGACGCCGAGGCTGGCGGCAATGCTGGGAATGGCGGTATTGACGATGGTCGCGTCGAGCTGCTCCATGAACAGGGCAGTGGCGACGAGCCAGGGGAGGTAGCGCTTGAGTGTGGGTGAAGGGGTCAATCGGGCCTCGTGAACGCGGCAGGCGGCAACGGCCGCCCAAGGCCCGATTGTGTCATGAATTGTCGTTCACCCGCGCCATGGACCGGGAATGCCGGGCCAGGCGCCGGTCATGACGCAGCAGATCAGAAGCGGTAGGCCGCCTTGGCGATGAACCAGTTTGCACCGGCATTCGGGCTCTTGATGCTGGCGTTCGAGTAATGCTGGTACTTCAGGCCGAAGTCCCACTTCTGAGTGGTGTAGCCGATGCCGATATGGTCGCCGAACTGGAAAGCGGTCGACAATTCCTTGTCCTCGTTCTTGTACAGGGTCGAGAACAGGTTGACGCCGATACCGATCTCGCCGTACAAGCCGAGCTTGTTGTCGTTCTGGTAGCGGAACACCGGGGTGAAGCCGATCGCCATCAGGTTCTTGTTTTGACCACGCACGTTCTCGTAGGAATTCAAGCGCCAGAGGGCCAGGTTGCCTTCCCAGTAGCCCGACAGGTGACGGCCGTTGCCGGCGAACCAGCGCTTGTCCCAGTCGGACTGGACCGCAATGCGGTACATGCGCTGTTGCGGGTTGGTGCCGAATTCGAAGGACGCGGAATCGATATAGCCATTGCCCGCGGCGGATTGGGCCGAGGCGAGCGGGGCGAAGAAGGCGGCGCACAGGGCGGCCAGCGCGGTCATTTTTTTCTTGGTCGTGATCATGGATATCCTTGGGAAGGAAAGTGCGTATTTTGTGCAATCCGTATTGTACTAGCGAGAACAATAGCGTGCTGGCGGCCACGTAACCATGTGACGAAGGTATCATAGATGCCCGCCGAAACCGACATGCATCAATAATAATGGCCGAACCAACCATCACCCCCCTGTACCCGCTCGCCGCGCCCATGCAGCGCCAGCCAGAACCCGCGGTGCTCCCGCACGACCCGGTCGGCGAACACATCGCGACCCACCTGGGCAAGCCCGCCCTGTACTTCCATGAGACCAGTGCGGGCGAGACCGGCGACGGCATCCAGGTCGACATTCATGTGATCGGGCCGACCGAGTCCTTCCCCTATGTCCGCCTGGTGACTTCGGGCATGAGCAAGCAGGCAATGAACGTACCGGAAGGCGCGCCGGCCTATGCCGAACTCATGATGGCCCTGCCGGCCTCCTGGCAACTGGACGAGCAGTCGATGCAGGAAGAGCGCTGGTACTGGCCGGTTGCCTTGCTGCGCCACCTGGCGCACTATCCGCACAAGGAAGGCACCTGGATCGGCCTCGGCCACTCCCTGCCCAACGGCAACCCAGCCATGCCCTATACGGCCGGCGTGGGCTTCCGCGGCGCCATCGTGTTGCCGCCGGCATCGAGCCCGGAACCGTTCCACTCGCTGACGGTCGATGGCAAGGACGTCTATTTCCACTGCGTGGTGCCGCTCTTTAAGGAAGAGCTGAACCTGGCGCGCCGCCGCGGCTTCCCTGAGCTGCTGGACAAGTTCAACGAGTACAACGTCACGGACGTCGTTGACCCGGCGCGCAAGAACACGGCCCGCAAGAAATTCCTGGGCCTGTTCTAGGTAAACAATCTGCTGGGCATATGGCGCCCGGCAATTCCGTCGTTCAGCCGACAGGCAGGCTCATCTCTGCCAGCCGCACCCAGTAACTGGCGCCGATCGGCAGCAGGTTGTCGTTGAAGTCATAGCTGGCATTGTGCAGCTGGCACGGGCCGAGCCCGTGACCGCCGGCGCGATGCTGGCCTTCGCCATTGCCGATGAAGACATAGCAGCCCGGCTTGGCCTGCAGCATGAAGGCGAAATCTTCGGCCCCCATGGTCGGTTCGACATCGGCATCGACTTGCGCCGGTCCCACCACCGCGCGCATGGCCTCGATCGCGAAAGCCGTTTGCTCCGGATGGTTCACCAGCGGCGGGTAATTGCGCTTGAAGCCGAAATCGATGCTGGCGCCAAAGCCGGCGGCGATCCCATTGGCCATTTCCTGCATGCGGCGTTGAACGAGGTCGAGCACCTCGGTGGTGAAGGTGCGCACGGTGCCGACCAGCTCGGCTTCGTCGGGAATGATGTTGGTGGCGCTGCCGGCATGGATTTGCGTGATCGACAGCACCGCGGTATGCAGCGGGTTTTTCTCGCGCGAGATGATGGTCTGCCAGGCTTGGGCGATCTGCACCGCCACCATCACCGGGTCGACGCCGCGGTGCGGCTGCGCCGCGTGGGCGCCCTTGCCGCGCACGGTCACGCGGAATTCGTTACTCGAGGCCATCATCGGGCCGGATACCACGCCGAAATGGCCTTCAGGTATGCCCGGCCAATTATGCATGCCATACACGGCGTCCATCGGGAAGCGCTCGAACAGGCCGTCGTCGATCATGCGCCTGGCGCCGCCGCCGCCTTCCTCGGCCGGCTGGAAGATCAGGTACACGGTGCCGTCGAAATTGCGGTGCTGCGCCAGGTAGTGGGCGGCGCCGAGCAGCATCGCCGTGTGGCCGTCATGGCCGCAGGCGTGCATCTTGCCCGCATGGGTCGAGGCATGCGCGAAGCCATTCAATTCTTGCATCGGCAGGGCGTCCATGTCGGCGCGCAGGCCGATCGCCCGCTCGGACGTGCCGTTCTTGACGATGCCGACCACGCCGGTCACGCCCAGGCCGCGCACCACGGGGATGCCCCATGCGGTCAGGCGCTCGGCAACGATCTCGGAGGTGCGATGTTCCTCGTAGCACAGCTCGGGGTGGGCATGCAGGTCACGCCGGATCGCTTCGATCTCGGCCTGGAAAGACAGGATAGGTTCCACTAGTTTCATCGTGTTCTCCGCACTGTTCTAGATAGTCTTGCCACGCTTGTTGGAGCCTTTGCATGGCATGCGTTTAACTATTGTAGCTCTCCTCAAACAGTGTTGAAAGAGGAGGGGACGCAGCCCGCCCGAATCGTATAAAGTATTGGATTCACGCAGTTTTTTCACCGAATAACAAGATGACCACTACCCTCGTCCGTGCTACCTGTCCCCACGATTGCCCCGATACCTGCGCCATCCTCGTCAAGGTCGAAGACGGCGTGGCCAAAGAAGTGAAGGGCGATCCGGAGCATCCGACCACGGCCGGGGTGTTGTGCACCAAGGTGTCGCGCTATGTCGACCGCACCTATCACCCGGACCGCGTGCTGTATCCGATGCGCCGCGTGGGCCGCAAGGGCGAAGGAAAATTCGAACGCATCACCTGGGACGAGGCCCTGGACACCATCGCGGCACGCTTGACCGACATCAGCGCGCGCGACCCGCAAGCCATCCTGCCTTACAGCTACTGCGGCACTATGGGCCTGGTGCAAGGCGAATCGATGTCGCTGCGCTTCTTCAACAAGCTGGGCGCCTCGCTGCTCGATCGCACCATCTGCGCCACGGCCGGCGCCACCGGTTATCGCTACACCATCGGCAGTTCGATCGGCACCGACCTCGAGGAGTTCCAGGACGCCAGGTTGATCCTGATCTGGGGCGGCAATCCGATCGCCTCCAACCTGCATTTCTGGATGCGCGCGCAAGAGGCCAAGCGCCGTGGCGCCACCTTGATCGCGATCGATCCGTATCGCTCGTTGACGGCCGAGAAGTGCCACCAGCACATCGCCCTGCTGCCCGGCACCGATGCCGCGCTGGCGCTGGGCATGATGCATGTGCTGATCACCGAGGACTTGCTCGACCACGACTATATCGAGCAGTACACGCTCGGCTTCGAACCCCTGAAGGCGCGCGCCCTCGAATGGACGCCGGAACGCACCGCGGAAACTTGCGGCATCACGGTCGATGAGGTGGTGAACCTGGCGCGCCTGTACGGACAAACCGCCAAGCGCGGCGAGGCGGCCGCGATCCGCGTCAACTACGGTATCCAGCGCGTGCGCGGCGGCGGCATGGCGGTGCGCAACATTACCTGCCTGCCGGCGCTGGTGGGCGCCTGGCGCCTGCCGGCAGGCGGCATCCAGCTGTCGACCTCGGCATCGTTCCCGACCAACCGCCCGGCGCTGCAACGCCCTGATCTGCTGGCCGGGCGCACGCCGCGCACGATCAATATGACCACCATCGGTGACGACCTGCTGCGCGAGGCGTCGCCCGAGTTCGGCCCGAAGGTCGAGGCCGTCATCGTGTATAACGCCAATCCGCTGGCGATCGCGCCCGATTCGCGCAAGGTGCAGCAGGGCTTCGAGCGCGAAGACCTGTTCACCGTGGTGCTGGAGCATTTCCATACCGACAGCGCCGACTACGCCGACATCCTGTTGCCGGCCACTACCCAGCTCGAGCATGTCGATGCGCACCTGGCCTATGGCCACCTGTACATGATGGCGAATAACGCGGCGATCGCACCGATCGGCGAATCGAAGCCCAATACCGAATTCTTCCGCCTGCTGGCGGCGCGCATGGGATACGACGATCCCTGCTTCCACGAGAGCGACGACGAGATCGCGGCCCAGGCCTTCAACAAGAACGACGCCCGCGCCATCCATTTCGACTGGGATTCGCTCAAGCGCAGCGGCTGGAAAAAGCTGAACATGCCGGCTGCGCCGTTCGCGCAAGGCGGTTTCACGACCCCGTCCGGCAAGTGCGAGTTCTTTTCCGAAAGCATGCTGGCCGACGGGCTCGATCCGGTGCCGACGTATATTCCCCCTTACGAGTCTGTTGCTTCCAACCCTGTGTTGGCAGAAAAATACCCGCTTGCGATGCTTTCTCCGCCTGCGAGGAACTTCCTCAACTCAACATTTGTCAATGTAAAGAGCCTGCGCGCAACTGAGGGCGAACCGCACCTCGACATCCACCCGCTTGACGCCGCCGCACGCGGCATCGTCCACGGCGACATGGCGCGCATTTTCAACGACCGCGGTTCGTTCCTCGCCCGCGCACGCGTGACCGACAAGGCGCGTGCTGGATTGGTGGTGGGCTTGTCAGTCTGGTGGAAGAAACTCGCCAGCGACGGCAAGAACGCCAATGAAGTCACCAGCCAGCGTCTGACCGACATGGGCCGGGCGCCCACTTTCTACGACACCCTGGTGCAGGTCGAAAAGGCTGCACCCTTGACGCGAGATGAAACCCTCTAGATTTTCACAGGCCTTCAAGCCAGTCATGGCCGCCGCAGCCGCGGCCCTTATGTTGTCAAGCTGCTCATCCCTCTCGTACTACACCCAGGCCGCGCAAGGCCAGCTGCAATTGCTGACCAATGCGCGCCCGATCGACGACTGGATCGCCGACGGCAATACCAACGTCAAATTGCGCCACCGCCTCGAGTCGGCGCGCCAGATCCGCCGCTTCGCCATCCACGAAATGAAGCTGCCCGACAACGGCAGCTATACCAACTACACCAGCCTCGGTCGCCCCTACGTGTTGTGGAACGTGGTCGCCACGCCCGAGCTGTCGCTCAAGCCCATCCAGTGGTGCTTCCCGGTGGCCGGCTGCGTGAGCTACCGCGGCTATTACAGCCAGGCCGAAGCCCAGGCCTATGCGAAGAAGCTGCGCGCCCAGGGCAACGATGTGGAGGTCGGCGGCGTGAGCGCCTACTCGACCCTGGGCTGGTTCAGCGACCCCTTGATGTCGACCTTCATCAACTACCCGGACGCGGAGCTGGCGCGCCTGATCTTCCACGAACTGGCGCACCAGGTCGCGTACGTGGCGGGCGACTCCCAGTTCAACGAATCCTTTGCCAGCGCGGTGGAGCAGGCCGGCGTGGAAGCCTGGCTGGAGCGCTTTGGCAATCCCCAGATGAGCGAGGCGTACGAACGCTACAAGGCGCGCAAGAGCGACTTCCTGGCCCTGCTGCTGCGCTATCGCGGCGAGCTCGAGCGTACTTACAAAAGCATGGAGCCGGACGGCGTCAAGCGCGCGGCCAAGGCGCGCCTGTTCCTGGCGCTGCGCGACGACTACCAGGTGCTCAAGGCCAACTGGGGCGGCTACGCCGGCTATGACCGCTTCTTCGCCGAACCGCTGTCGAACGCCCACCTGGCATCGGTGGCGACCTATAACGATTTCGTGCCGGCATTTCGCGCTTTGCTGCGCCGCGAGAAGACCTGGAACGGTTTCTACCAGGCCGTCAACCGCCTGGCCAAACTCGACAAGGAGGAACGTCACCGCGTGCTCAAGCGCCTCGGTGTCACGAGGCCACCCGGCACCCTGGTGGTGCAGCGCACCATCGGCGCCTCGCCGTAGAGGGCAGGTTCCAATCGCGGTAAAACCGCTTGCGCACCGGGGCGCTGCCCGATAGCATCACCATCAGCGATGGCAAAGACATAAGCCACGTGCGCAGGCGGGCCGGCAAACACCTCCGGCCGCCCGACCAGAACGATAAAAATCGCACTAGCGATATCGAGACGAGGTGACCGATGGACAAAACTTGGCTGCAGTCGTATCCCCCAGGCGTGCCTGCGGAGATTGATCCGGATCAATACCGCTCCTTGGTGCACATGCTCGAAGAATCCTTCAACAAATACGCCGATCGCAAGGCGTATGTGTGCATGGACAAGTTCCTCACCTACGGCGAGCTCGATGCGTATTCGAAGAAGCTGGCCGCCTGGCTGCAGAGCCGCGGCCTGGCGCCCGGCGCGCGGGTGGCGCTCATGATGCCGAACGTGCTGCAGTATCCGATCGCGCTGGCCGCCGTGCTGCGCGCCGGCTATACCGTCGTCAATGTCAACCCGCTGTACACCGCGCGCGAACTCGAGCACCAGATCAGCGATTCGGGCAGCGAAGCGATCATCGTGCTGGAAAACTTTGCCCACACCGTGCAGAAGGTGATGGGCAAGACCCCGCTGCGCCATGTGGTGGTGGCCAGCATGGGCGAGATGCTGGGGGGCGTGAAGGGCATGCTGGTCAACTTCGTGGTGCGCAACGTCAAGAAGATGGTGCCCGAGTTCTCGCTGCCGAACATGGTCACCTTCAAGGACGCGCTGGCCCAGGGCGAGCGCATGCCATTCAAGCCGGCCGAGCTCAAGGTCGACGACGTCGCCTTCCTGCAGTACACCGGCGGCACCACGGGCGTATCGAAAGGCGCCACGCTCACCCACCGCAACGTGATCGCCAACGTGCTGCAGACCGAGGCCTGGGCCCAGCCGTCCATGCGGGAGATCGCGGGCGAGCAGGTCACGATCGTGTGCGCGCTGCCGCTTTATCACATCTTTGCGCTGACCGCGTGCGCGATGTGGGGCATGCGCATGGGCGCCCTGAACGTCCTGATCGTCAATCCACGCGACATTCCGGCCTTCGTGAAGGAACTGGCAAAATACCGCGTCAACATGTTGCCGGCGGTGAACACGCTGTACAACGCGCTGGCCAACAACCCCGACTTCGCCCACCTCGATTTCTCGGCGCTGCGCATGTGCAATGGCGGCGGCATGGCGGTGCAAAAGCCCGTGGCCGACAAGTGGCGCGAGCTGACCGGCGTGGCCATCGTCGAAGGCTACGGCCTGTCCGAGACCTCGCCGGTGGCCACCTGCAACCGCGCCGACAGCAAGGAATTTACCGGCACCATCGGGCTTCCGGTGCCGTCGACCGATATCGCGATCATCGACGACGACGGCCGCCACATGGCGCCCGGCGAGGTCGGCGAGATCGCGATCCGCGGCCCGCAAGTCATGACCGGCTACTGGAACCGTCCCGACGAAACGGCGAAGGTGATGACCGCCGATGGCTTCTTCCGCTCGGGCGACGTCGGCGTCATGGATGCTGCCGGCTACGTCAAGATCGTCGACCGCAAGAAGGACATGATCCTGGTCTCGGGCTTCAACGTCTATCCGAACGAGCTCGAAGGCGTGATCGCCGGCCATGCGGGTGTGCTCGAATGCGCCGTGGTCGGCGTGCCGGACGAGCATTCGGGCGAGGCGGTCAAGGTATTCGTGGTAAAGAAAGACCCGGGACTCACGGCCGAACAGCTGATGGACTACTGCAAGCAGCAGTTCACCGGCTACAAGCGGCCGAAGTACATCGAGTTCCGCGACGAGCTGCCCAAGACCAATGTCGGCAAGATCCTGCGGCGCGCGTTGCGGGACGAGCAACGGCAGCCGGAGACGGTGGCGTAGGCAGCACGACGGGACGCACCCGGCGAAAGCCGCCCCGTCGGGCGGCTTTCGCGTTTTATTGGAACCAACAAGGAAGGCAACACAGATGGACAAATTTTGGCTCTCGTCGTACGAGAACGGCGTGGCGGCGGACATCGATCCGACCCAGTACCGCTCGCTGACGCATTTGCTCGAAGAGGCGTTTCGCAAGTACGCCGACCGCAAGGCCTATGCCTGCATGGGCAAGTCCATCACGTTCGCGGAACTCGACGCCATGTCGATGCGCATGGCGGCCTGGTTCCAGGCCCGGGGCCTGAAGCCGGGCGCGCGGGTGGCCATCATGCTGCCCAATGTGCTGCAGTATCCGGTGGCGCTGGCCGCCGTGCTGCGCGCCGGCTACGTGGTCGTCAACGTCAACCCGCTGTACACCCCGCGCGAGCTGCAGCACCAGCTGAGCGACTCGGGCGCCGAGGCGATCGTGGTGCTCGAGAACTTCGCCCACACGCTGGAGCAGGTAGTGGGCCACACGAGCGTGAAACACATTGTCCTGGCGACCATGGGCGACCTGCTGGGCGGCCTGAAAGGCACGCTGGTCAACCTGGTGGTGCGCAAGGTCAAGAAGATGGTGCCGGCGTATTCGCTGCCGGGCGCGGTCGCCTTCAACAAGGTGCTGGCCGAAGGCGCGCGCGAGACCCTCAAGCCGGTCGCGATCGGCCACGACGACATCGCGTTCCTGCAGTACACCGGCGGCACCACCGGCGTCTCGAAGGGCGCCGTGCTGCTGCACCGCCACGTGATCGCCAACGTGCTGCAGAACGAAGCCTGGTTCGGGCCGACGCTGGCGCGCATGAAGGCGGGCGAACAGCCGCAGTTCGCCTGCGCGCTGCCGCTGTACCACATCTATGCGCTCACGGTCTGCGCGCTGCTGGGCCTGCGCATCGGCGGCATGAACCTGTTGATCCCGAACCCGCGCGACATCCCGGGCTTCATCAAGGAGTTGAAAGGCTACCGCATCAACATTTTCCCGGCCGTGAACACGCTGTACAACGGCCTGCTCAACAACGACGATTTTGCGAAGCTCGATTTCTCGGGCCTGATGGTGTGCCCGGGCGGCGGCATGGCGGTGCAGAAAGCGGTGGCCGACAAGTGGCTCAAGACCACCGGCATCCCGATCGTCGAGGGCTATGGCCTGTCGGAGACCTCGCCGGTGGTGACCGCCAACCGCTGCGACATCACCGATTTCACCGGCACCATCGGCCTGCCGCTGCCGTCGACCGAGCTGCGCATCCTGGACGAAGCGGGCAATGAAGTCCCGTTCGGCACCGCTGGCGAGATCGCCGTGCGCGGGCCCCAGGTGATGGCCGGCTACTGGCAGCGCGACGACGAGACGGCCAAGGTCATGACCGCGGACGGCTTCTTCAAGACCGGCGACATCGGCATCATGGACGACAAGGGCTATACCCGCATCGTCGACCGCAAGAAGGACATGATCCTGGTGTCGGGCTTCAACGTCTATCCGAACGAGGTGGAAGGCGTGGTGGCCGCGCACCCGGGCGTGCTGGAAGTGGCGTGCGTGGGCGTGCCCGACCAGAATTCGGGCGAGGCCGTGAAGCTGTACGTGGTCAAGAAGGATGCGAACCTGACCGCCGAACAGCTCAAGGAATTCTGCAAGGAGCAGCTGACCGGTTATAAACGGCCGAAGTTCATCGAGTTCCGCGAGACCCTGCCGAAGACGAATGTCGGCAAGATCCTGCGGCGCGAACTGCGCGACGAAAAGAAGACCGCCTGATGCCGAAGGCCACCGATCCGGTGGCCTTTCGTTTACCGCTGCGCCACCAGCGATTCGAGCGGCGGCAACTGGCGCGGCTTGCGGTCCGGACCGGTGGCGACATAGGTCAGCGTGGCCTCGGTCACCTTGACCACCTCGGCCGCCAGGCGGTTGCGCTCGGCGTACACCTCGACGAAGACGGTCACCGAGGTGTTGCCGACCTTGGTGATGTCGGCGTAGAACGACAGCAGGTCGCCCACGAATACCGGGTTCTTGAACAGGAAGGAGTTGACGGCGATGGTCGCCACGCGGCCATTGGCGCGGCGGGTGGCCGGCAGCGAGCCTGCCAGGTCGACCTGGGCCATGATCCAGCCGCCGAACACGTCGCCGTACACATTGGCGTCGGACGGGGCGGGCATGACCCGCAGCTCGGGCATCTTGCCTGCCGGCAGACGTACCGTGGTGTGGACGGCGGTGGTGGTCGTGGAAGGGTTGGTTTCGGGCGTGGTCATCTTGAATTCTCGGTAAAAGCTACAATCGTCCCGAATTGAACCATAAATCCCAAAGCCCCGTCATGCGCCGCAACTCCGCTCCACTTCCTCCCGATCCCACAGGCGTGCCCCGCAACGACTGGGCCACCCTGAAAACCCTGTTCCCCTACCTGTGGATCTACAAGTGGCGGGTGCTGGCCGCGATGGGCGCGCTGGTCGGCGCAAAACTGGCCAATGTCGGCGTGCCGCTGGTGCTCAAGGAGCTCATCGACGGCCTCGCGATCGACCCGGCGCACCCGCATGCGCTGCTGGTGCTGCCGGTCGGCGTGCTGGTCGCCTATGGCCTGCTGCGGCTGTCGACCACCGTGTTTACCGAGCTGCGCGAATTCCTGTTCGCGCGCGTCACCCAGCGCGCCGTGCGCACGATCGCACTGAAGGTGTTCCGCCACCTGCACGCGCTGTCGCTGCGCTTCCACCTGAACCGCCAGACCGGCGGCATGACGCGCGATATCGAGCGCGGCACGCGCGGCGTGACATCGCTGATCTCCTACTCGCTGTTCAACATCCTGCCGACCCTGGTCGAGATCACCCTGGTGCTGGTCTACCTGGTGCTCAACTACGACATCTGGTTCAGCATCATCACGGCGGTGGCGCTGGCCTCCTACATCACCTTCACGGTGGTGGTGACCGAATGGCGCACCCATTTCAGGCGAACGATGAACGACCTGGAATCGAAGGCGAGTACCCGCGCAATCGACTCCCTGCTCAACTACGAGACGGTCAAGTATTTCGGCAACGAAGACTACGAGGCGCGGCGCTACGACCAGGGCCTGCAGAGCTACGAGAACGCCGCCGTGCGTTCGCAGACCTCGCTGTCCTTCCTCAATACCGGCCAGTCGCTGATCATCGCCACCGCCGTGACCCTGATCCTGTGGCGCGCTACCGAGGGCGTGATCGCCGGCACCATGAGCCTGGGCGACCTGGTGCTGGTCAATACCTTCATGGTTCAGCTTTATATTCCGCTCAATTTCCTGGGCGTGATCTACCGCGAGATCAAGCAGAGCCTGGCCGACATGGAACGCCTGTTCGGCCTCCTCGACCAGAACCGCGAAGTGGCCGACGACGCCAAGGCCCAAGCGCTGGTGACGCGGGGCGCCGAAGTCAGGTTCTCGCACGTCGAGTTCAGCTACGAGGCCAAACGGCAAATCCTGTTCGACGTCGATTTCACGATCCCCGCCGGAACCACGACGGCGGTGGTGGGCCATAGCGGCTCGGGCAAGTCGACCCTGTCGCGGTTGCTGTTTCGCTTCTATGACGTCAACGGCGGCGCGATCCGCATCGACGGCCAGGACTTGCGCGACATTACCCAGCAATCGCTGCGCAGCGCGATCGGCATCGTGCCGCAGGATACCGTGCTGTTCAACGACACCATCGAATACAACATCGCCTATGGCCGGCCGGGCGCCAGCCGCGACGACATCGTGGCGGCCGCGCGCGCGGCTTCGATCCACGAGTTCATCGAGAGCCTGCCGGATGGCTATCAAAGCATGGTGGGCGAGCGCGGGCTGAAACTGTCGGGCGGCGAGAAGCAGCGGGTGGCGATCGCGCGCGCCATATTGAAGGATCCGGTGCTCCTGATCTTCGACGAGGCGACATCGGCGCTGGATTCGCGCGCGGAGCAGGCGATCCAGGCGCAGTTGAAGGGCATCGCGCAGAACCGCACGACCCTGGTGATCGCGCACCGCCTGTCGACGATCGCCGACGCGCAGCAGATCATCGTGCTCGACCATGGCCGGATCGTCGAGCGCGGCACGCATGGTGCGCTGCTGGCGGCCCAGGGCCTGTATGCGCAGATGTGGGAAAGACAGCTGGCGCGGCCCGATGAAGATGTGGCGTCGCCGCCGGTGGAAGCGGATTCCCTTGAACGCGTCGGTCAGTAGTTCAATACGTGTAGAACATCCGCTGGATCTCCCTGGTGCTGCTCGTCTTCGTCAACGCCAGCATCAACAGGATCCGCGCCTTCTGCGGGCTCAGGGTATCGGCCACCACGAAGTCCAGCTCGTCGTCATTGGCTTCTCCATTGCGCGCCACGATGCCCTGGCCGACGCGGCTGGCGCGCACGATCACGACGCCATCCTTGCGCGCCTTGACGAGCGCCGGCTTGGTCCCGGCCGGCAGGCTGCCATTGCCCACCCCCGCATGCACCAGCCCCCTGGCGCCGGCCGCGACGAGCGCGTTGACCGCGGTGTCGCCCACGTTGGCATACGCATACGCCACGTCCACCTGCGGCAACGCATCGAGCCTGGCGATATCGAACTCGGTATCCACCGTATGCTTGCGCGAGACCTCGCGGTAGAAGAACGGCTTGCCGCCCTGGATATAGCCGATCACGCCCAGTTCCGACGTGCGGAAGGTATCCGCCGTGGTGGTGTTGGCCTTGGTGACGTCGCGCGCCGCGTGGACCTGGTCGTTCATCGCGACGAGCACCCCGCGCCCCGCGGCCTCTGGGGTGCCGGCCAGGCGCACCGCGTTGTACAGGTTGATCGGGCCGTCGGCCGACAGCGCGGTCGACGGCCGCATCGAGCCGACCACCACCACCGGCTTCCTGCTCTTGACCACCAGGTTCAGGAAGTAGGCGGTTTCCTCCAGCGTGTCGGTGCCGTGGGTGATCACGATGCCGTCCACGTTCGGCTGCGCCAGCAGCACGTTGACGCGCTTGGCCAGTTGCAGCCATTGCGCGTCGCCGATGTTTTCGCTGGCGATCTGGAACACCTGCTCGCCGGTGACGTTGGCCACCTTGGCGATCTCGGGCACCGCCCCGATCAACGATTGCACGCCCACGGTAGCGGCCGTGTAGCCGATGGTCGTGGTGCTGGACGCGCCGGTGCCGGCGATGGTGCCGCCGGTGGCGAGGATGGTCACGTTCGGCAGCCTGGCCGAAGCGGTGGATGCGGCGTGCACGGCCGCCGCTGCGAACATGAACATGAAGCCGCACAGCATGGCGCGCACGGCTTGGGGGAACTGCTTGGACATCTTGCTACTACCTTTCCAAAATCGGCGCGAGTCCTGGAAGCTCAGGGCTTCTTGTAGACCACGCCATCCTTCATGACAAACTTGACCTGCTCCAGCACTTTCACGTCTTGCAAGGGATCGCCCTCGACCGCGATGATGTCGGCCGCGAAGCCCGGCGCGACGGCGCCCAGGCGCTTCGGCTGGTCGAGCAGGATGGCCGCGTTCACGGTGGCAGAGCGGATCGCATCGGCCGGCGTCATGCCCGCTTCGACCATATAGCCGAATTCCTTCGCGTTCTCGCCGTGCGGGAACACGCCGGCGTCGGTGCCGAAGGCGATCTTCACGCCGGCCTTGTAGGCACGGCCGAAAGTGGCCTGCAGCTGGGGGCCGATTGCGGCCGCCTTCGGGCGCACCAGGGCGGAATAATAGGTTGGATCCTTCGCCTTGTCCGCCACGTAGCGGCCGGCCGAGATGGTCGGCACGTACCAGCCGCCGCCCTTCTTGAACAGCGCGATGACCTCGTCGTCCATCAGGGTGCCGTGCTCGATCGAGTCGACGCCGACGCGCAGCGCGCGCTTCATGCCTTCGGCGCCGTGGGCGTGGGCCGCGACGCGGAAGCCGTAGTCCCTGGCGGTGCTGACCACGGCGCGCAGCTCGTCCTCGGTGTACTGCGAGTTGTGGCCGCTGGCGGCCTGGCTCAGCACGCCGCCGGTGGCGGTGACCTTGATCAGGTCGGCGCCATCCTTGTAGCGGGTGCGCACCGCCTGGCGCGCTTCCTCGGGGCTGTTCAACACGCCTTCGGCCGGGCCGGGCGTGCCGATCTTTTCGGACAGGAAGTGCGACAGGTTGTTGGTCGGGTCGGCGTGGCCGCCGGTGGTGGCCAGCGATTTGCCGGCGGTGAACATGCGCGGGCCCGGCACTTCGCCGGCGGCGATGGCGCGCTTGAGCGAGATGTTCAGGTTGTCCGCCGCGCCCAGGTCGCGCACCGTGGTGAAGCCGGCCATCAGCGTGCGTTCGGCATACTTGACGGAGCGGAACGCCATGTCGGCCGGGTTGGCGGCCAGGCGGTCGCGGTAGGCGTCAACCGCGGGCGCCGTTTCGCTGGTCAGGTGCACGTGCATGTCGATCAGGCCCGGCAGGCAGGCGTGGCGCGACAGGTCGATATTGCCAGCGGCTTGCGTCATGGGACCGACCGACACGATGCTGCCGTTCTCGATCACGATGCTGACGCGCTCGCGCCAGGCGCCTTTCTGGACGTCCAGCAAGCGGCCGCAATCGACCGTCTGGGTGGCGGCGTGCGCGCTGTTCAGGGCCAGCAGCATGCCGGCGGCAACCATCTGTTTCATCTCTCGCTCCTTGTTGTCATTATAAAAAAGGCCCTCCATCGCTGGAAGGCCTCGGGCACTACGGGCAGCCGCTCACCACGTTACTTCAAGGGCGAGACGGCCGGTTCCTTGTTCGGTTCTCCCAAATCGCCCTCCCACTTGGCGACGACGGCGGTGGCGATGCCGTTGCCGATCACGTTGGTGGCCGAGCGGGCCATGTCCAGGAAGTGGTCGATCGCCAGCAGCAGCAACAGGCCCGCCTCGGGGATGTCGAACTGGTTCAGGGTGGCGGCGATCACGACCAGCGAGGCGCGCGGCACGCCGGCCATGCCCTTCGAGGTCAGCATCAGCACCAGCATCATGGTGATCTGCGTGCCGATCGACAGGTCGATGCCGTAGGCCTGGGCGATGAAGACGGCCGCGAAGGTGCAGTACATCATCGAGCCGTCGAGGTTGAACGAATAGCCGATCGGCAGCACGAACGAGGCCAGGCGGTTCTTGACGCCGAAGCGCTCCAGGCTTTCCAGGGTTTTCGGGAACGCGGCTTCGGACGACGCGGTCGAGAAGGCCAGCACGGTCGGGCCGCGCAGCTCGGAAATCAGGCGCAGGATGCGCGGGCCGATCACGGCCATCCCGATGCCGATCAGGACGACCCACAGCAGCGCGATGCCGAAGTAGAACTGGGCCATGAAGATGCCATAGGTCGACAGCACGCCCAGGCCGCTCTTGGCGATGATGCCGGCGACCGCCGCGAACACTGCGACCGGGGCGAAGTTCATCACGTAGCCGGTCAGCTTGAGCATCACGTGGGCGACGCCGTCGATGGCGTCGATCATCGGCGTGGCGCGCGCCCCGACGGCGGCGGCGGCGGTGCCGAAGAACACCGAGAACACCACGATCTGCAGGATCTCGTTCTTCGCCATGCCGTCGACGATCGAGGTCGGGATCAGGTGGGTGATGAAGTCCTTCATCGTCAGGCTGCCGGTGGTGATGCCCGACTGCGCATCGACCGGCGGCATCATGCCGGCGGCGAACAGCGCGTCGCCCGGACGGAAGATGTTCACCAGGACCAGGCCCAGCGACAGCGAGATGAGCGAGGCGATCACGAACCAGCCCAGCGCCTTGACGCCGATGCGGCCGACTTCCTTGGCGTCGCCCATCTTGGCGATGCCGACCACCAGGGTCGCGAACACCAGCGGCGCGATGATCATCTTGATCAGGCGCAGGAACATCGTGGTGATCAAGGACATCGTCTCGGAGAAGCTCGTCGCACCCGCCGTGTCCGTGTTGGCATTGACCAGGTAGCCGACCACGATGCCGACCACCAGGGCGATCATGATGAAGGTAGTCAGGCGATTTCGATTGTTCATAGCGCTTCCTGTCGTGTGGACCTGTGCAGGGCCGGCGGCGGCGGATCGCGCTGTCGCTGGCAGATTGTTCGGGCAATGACCGGTTTTCGAGGACCGAAGGCCGGTTGGTTCTGAAGATTATGGCAAGTTCCGCAGTATCCTAGGCACTGTTAGTGCTGTCAAGCATGCTTACAAGGTTGACGCAACGGCATTTCGGCGACCCCGCCCGCATGGTTGGCGGGGCAGTACAGGCGCTCCTGCACGGTGCGTTTAACGCACCTGCGGGCCTGCGCGCAGGTAAAATACGCCATTCGTTTTTCGAGAGCCGCCATGTCCACCATCGAAACCCCAGACACCATCACCATCACCCGCCCCGACGACTGGCACCTGCACCTGCGCGACGGCGCCGCGATGGCCAGCGTGCTGCCGCACACCGCCCGCCAGTTCGGCCGCGCGATCGTGATGCCGAACCTGCGTCCGCCGGTCACCACGGCCGCCGCCGCCGCCGAATACCGCGCCCGCATCCTGGCCGCGCTGCCGGAGGGCATGGTATTCGAACCGCTGATGACCCTGTACCTGACCGACAACACCGATCCCGACGAGATCCGCCGCGCCCAGGACACCGGCTTCATCCACGCGGTCAAGCTGTACCCGGCCGGCGCCACCACCAATTCCGACGCCGGCGTCACCGATCTCAAGAAGTGCTACAAGACGCTCGAAGTGATGCAGGAAGTCGGCATGCCGCTGCTGGTGCACGGCGAAGTCACCGACAACGAGATCGACCTGTTCGACCGCGAGGCCGTGTTCATCGAACGCGTGATGCGTCCGCTGCGCAAGGACATGCCGGCCCTGAACGTGGTGTTCGAACACATCACCACCAAGGATGCGGCGCAGTACGTGGCCGAAGCCGAAGGTCCGATCGCCGCGACCATCACCGCCCACCACCTGCTGTACAACCGCAACGAGATCTTCCGTGGCGGCATCCGCCCGCACTTCTATTGCCTGCCGGTGCTCAAGCGCGAGGAACACCGCCTGGCGCTGGTCACCGCCGCCACCAGCGGCGATGAGCGCTTCTTCCTGGGCACCGACTCGGCGCCGCACGCGGTGCACACCAAGTACGCCGCCTGCGGCTGCGCCGGCTGCTACACCGCGCTGCACGCGCTGGAGATGTACACCGAAGCCTTCGCCCAGGCCGGCGCGCTCGATAAACTGGAAGCCTTCGCCAGCTTCAACGGCCCGGCCTTCTACGGCCTGCCGAGGAACGAGGGAACGGTCACGCTCAAGCGCGAGCCATGGACCCTGCCCGAATCCGTACCGATGGGCGAGCACCAGCTGGTGCCGCTGAACGCGGGCGAGCGCATCAACTGGAAGATGCTGTAAGCAGGGCCGTGCTGCCGCCGATCGACTGGACCCAGCCGTGGTACGACACGGTGCGGCCAAGCTTTGAACGCGCCGCGCCGCCGGTCGATGGCTTTATCGACGCCTTCAATGTCGCGGCGCGCGCGCTCGACCTGCGCAATGGCGGCGGCATGCCGCTGTCCTTCGTGCCGCAGGCCGCGCTGCCGGAAGGGATGGCGTATGAAGAATTCATCGGCGCCACCGGCCAGGTGCCGACCCGCGACAACCTGCACGATTTCTTCAATGCGCTGGTGTGGCAGACCTTCCCCGGTATCAAGCGCGCGCTGAACGCACTGCAGGCGGCGCAGATCGCGCGCGCCGGCGTCGGCAAGTCGCGCGGGCCGGCGCGCGACGCGGCCACCATCTTCGACGAGAACGCGGCGCTGCTGGTGGTGCGCGATCATGAAGAAGGGCGGGCGCTGGTCGAGGACTTGCGTGCGCACCGCTGGCTCACGGCCCTGTACGATAAGCGCGGCATGTTCGGCCAGGACATCGAGGTCTGGCTGTTCGGCCACGCGCTGATGGAAAAGCTGGTGGCGCCGCGCAAGGCGATCACCGCGCATACGCGGGTGGTGTTCGCCGGCGACGATTATTTTGCTTTGGCGCGGGACGCGCGCCGGGCATGGATCGACGACACGGTGGCGGCCAGCCTGGCGCACGAAGCGTTGACGCCGGGCGGCTTCACGCCGCTGCAGGTGCTGGGGATACCCGGCTGGTGGCCTGGGCAGGACCCCGATTTTTATCTCGACACGACGGTATTTCGTCCCAAGCGGACGGCATGAATGGAGAAGCCGATGGCTGACACGGTACGCTGGGGTATCCTCGGCACGGGCAAGATTTCCCGTGCCTTCGCCAATGCGCTCAAGGACGTGCCGGGGGCCGTGCTGGCCGCCGTGGGGTCGCGCAGCCAGGACAAGGCCGCGGCCTTCGCCGATGAATTCGGCGCGCTGGCCAGCTACGGCTCGTGCGAGCTGCTGGCCCAGGCCGAGGGCATCGACCTGGTCTACATCGGCACGCCGCACCCGGAACATGCCGCGAACGCCCTGATGGCGCTGCGCGCAGGCAAGGGCGTGCTGTGCGAGAAGCCGTTCACGATGAACCTGCGCGAGGCCGAGCAGGTCGTCACCCTGGCGCGCTCGAAGCGCCTGTTCCTGATGGAAGCCATGTGGACGCGCTACCTGCCGGCCTACCTCGAAGTCAAGCGCATCATCGCCTCGGGCGAGATCGGCACGCCGCGCCAGGTCGTCGCCGACTTCGGCTTCGCGGCCAACTTCGGCCCCGAGCACCGCGTGTTCAATCCCGACCTGGGCGGCGGCGCGCTGCTCGACCTGGGCATCTATCCGCTGTCGGTCGCGGCCGGCCTCCTGGGCCCCGTGCTCGAGGTGCGCGCCCAGGCCCAGATGGGTCCGACCGGCGTCGACGTGCAGACCGGCTTCACGCTCAAGCACGAAGGCGGCGCCATGTCGGTCTGCAGCTGCTCGCTGCTGGCGCGTACGCCGGCCGAGCTGACCGTATCGGGCGAGCGCGGCCAGGTGAGGATGAACACGATGTTCCACCGCGCGACCTCGGTGACCGTCAGGCTGGAGGACGGCACCGAGCGCACGATCGAGACGCCGTACCTCGGCAACGGCTACGTGCACGAGGCGATCGAGGCCCAGCGCTGCTGGCGCGAAGGGCTGCTGGAAAGTCCGTCGATGACGCAGGGCGAGACACTGGCGCTGATGGGCGTGATGGACGAGATCCGGCGCCAGATCGGCCTGCGCTACGCGGCCGACCGCGCCTAGGGCGGATTCCATGAAGCTCGGCAGCGTCACTCCCATCCTGCGCATTTTCGACGAGGCCAAGGCGCGCGAGTTCTATGTCGGCTATCTCGGCTTCACGGTCGACTGGGATCATCGCTTCGGTCCCGGCATGCCGCTCTACCTGCAGGTGTCGCGCGGCGATTGCGTGCTGCACCTGAGCGAGCATCATGGGGATTGCTGTCCTGGCGCCGCGCTGCGCATCGTGGTCGACGACGTCGATGACCTGCATGCGGAGCTCGCCGCCAAGCAGTACGGTTATGCGCGGCCTGGGATCGGGGACACGCCGTGGGAGACGCGCGAGCTGAGCGTCAGGGATCCGTTCGGGAACCGGCTGACGTTCTCTGGCTGGCAGCAGGAGTGAACAAGCGCGTATTTCGAGGCATGGCGGCTCTGCTACAGTAAGTCGACCTGTAGCGCGGAGACGCCATGACGAATGAAACGAAAGTAGCGGTCCTGCTCGACTGTGACAATACCAACCCGGCGGTTGTCGCACATGCCATGCGGATCGTCCCCAAACTGGGGCGGGTGGTGATCAAGCGCGGTTACGGCAACCACGCCACCCTGGCCAATAAATGGCAAGAAACCCTGGTCCAGCAGGCGTTTACGCCTTGTCTTCAATACCAGTACGCTGCCGGCAAGAACACATCGGACATCGCGCTCGCGCTCGATGCGCTGGAAGCCCTGTTCGACCACCGGGCCGACTGCTTCTGTGTGGTCACGAGCGATTCGGATTTCGCCTACCTGTGTCGCAAGCTGCGTGAACGCGGCGCCACCGTGCATATCGTCGGCGAAGCGAAGACGCCACTGGCGCTGCGCAACGCCAGCGACCAGTTTCACGAGTGGACGCCGGAGCCGGCGGCGCCCGAACCGGTTCCGGGGGCGCCGCTGGCTGCCGACCCGGCGCGCAAGGCCGCAGCGCCATCGCCATCGCCATCCCAGGGCAAGCGACGTCCAAAAATGGTGGTCGAGGCCGTGACGCTGCTGGCCGGCGATTCACCGGAAGGCAAGGTCCATCTCGGCACGCTTGGACAATACCTGCGCCGCATCGATCCCGGCTTCTCGCCGGATGGTCATGGCTACTCGGGCCTGCTCGACATGCTGCGCGCCTATAACCGGCTCGCGTTGACGAAGGAAGATGGCGGCCACTACACCGTCAAGCTGGCCCCGGCGTCAGTCTAGCGGCGCATCCACGATGAGCCGCGCATCGAGCGCGCGAATGCGCGGCTCGACGTAGTAGCCGCCCGCTTCGACATACGTGAGGCAATGGCGCCCGCACGCCGTGCATTGCTGGACGGAGCAGCGGTTGTAGGGGAAGTGCCGGATGGCGATCGGCGCATCCGGCGACCAGTAATTGGTCCCGTGCGGATGGTATTCGGCGTAGGTCGGGTCGGCATACGGATCGCCGGCCAGCGTGCCGGCCGGGCGCATCTGCGCCTGCGGGAACGACACCGGGGTGCGCGTCCATCCAGCATAGCTGGCGATCTCGCAGGTGCAACTGCCCGTCGCCGAAGGCTCGGCCAGGGCGGTCAGTTCGTCGATATCCAGCGCCTGTTCCTGCGTCATTGCGTGCTCCTGTATCGATCCATCAAACCTTCAGGAATTCCTCGCGCCCGCCCAGCCAGCGCGCCAGGTGCGCGTCGACCACCGCGATCTTCTCGGGCTTCTCGCCGTCGAGCAGGTAGTGCGCCACGTCGCGCGCCCGGTCCACCAGCCAGCCGTCGAGCTCCAGGTCGGCAAAGCGCAGCATCGCCTGTCCCGACTGGCGCGCGCCCAGGAACTCGCCCGGCCCGCGGATCTCCAGGTCGCGCCGCGCGATCTCGAAGCCGTCGGTGGTCTCGCGCATCGTCATCAAGCGCTGCTTGGCCACCTGGCCCAGCGGCGACTGGTACAGCAGCAGGCACACCGAGGCGGCGGAGCCGCGCCCGACCCGCCCGCGCAGCTGGTGCAGCTGCGACAGCCCGAAGCGCTCGGCATGCTCGATCACCATCAGCGAGGCGTTCGGCACGTCGACCCCGACCTCGATCACGGTGGTCGCCACCAGCACGTGGACCTGTCCGGCCGTGAAGGCGTCCATCACTTCCTGTTTCTCAGCCGGTTTCATGCGGCCATGCACCAGCCCCACCTGCAGCTCGGGCAGCGATTCGGCCAGCGTTTCGTAGGTCTCGGTCGCGGTCTGCAGTTGCAGGGCCTCGGATTCCTCGATCAGCGGACAGACCCAGTACACCTGCCTTCCCTCGAGCGCCGCCGCGTAGACGCGCTCGATCACCTCGTCGCGCCGCATCTGGTCGATCGCGCGCGTGACGATCGGGCTGCGGCCCGGCGGCAGCTCGTCGATCACCGACACTTCGAGGTCCGCGTAGTACGTCATCGCCAGGGTGCGCGGGATCGGCGTGGCCGACATCATGAGCTGGTGCGGCACCAGGCCGTCGCTGCCCTTGTTGCGCAGGGTGAGGCGCTGGCCGACGCCGAAGCGGTGCTGCTCGTCGACGATCACCAGCCCCAGCCTGGCGAAGTTCACCGTGTCCTGGATCAGCGCATGGGTGCCGATCACCAGCTGCGCCTCGCCCGACTCGATCAATTCGTTCGACGCGGCTTTCTCTTTTTTCTTGAGGCTGCCCGTGAGCCAGGCGACCTTGACGCCGAGCGGCTCCATCCAGGCCGCGATCTTGCGAAAGTGCTGTTCGGCCAGGATCTCGGTCGGCGCCATCAGCGCCGCCTGGTAGCCGCTGTCGATCGCCTGGGCCGCGGCCAGCGCCGAGACCACGGTCTTGCCGCTGCCGACGTCGCCCTGCAGCAGGCGCTGCATCGGATAGCCTTCCGCCAGGTCGGCGCGGATCTCCTGCACCACGCGCTGCTGGGCGCCGGTCAATGCAAACGGCAGCCCCTTCAGGAACGCCTCGGACAGGCTGCCTACCGCGCGCAAATGTGGCGCGCCTTTTTCGCGCCGTGCGCGCTGCGCCCGTTTCAGGGACAGCTGCTGCGCCAGCAGCTCGTCGAACTTCATGCGTTCCCAGGCCGGATGCGATTTTTCGCCCAGCGCGTGCTCGTCGACGTCGGCCGGCGGATAGTGCAGCAGCTTCACGGCCGGCTCGAAGTCGATCAGCCCCATTTTCGCGCGGATGCCGGCAGGGACCGTATCGCTCCAGTCGATCCGCTTCATCGCATCGGCGATCGCGCGTCGCAGCACCGTTTGCGACAGGCCTTCGCCGGCCGGGTAGACCGGCGTGAGCGAGGCGGGCAGCGGCGCGCCCTCGTTGACCACTTTATAGGCAGGATGCACCATCTCGGCCCCGAAGAAGCCGTGTTTGAGTTCGCCGCGGGCGCGGATGCGCGCGCCTTCGGCCATCTGCTTGACCTGGGTGCCATAGAAATTCATGAAGCGCAGCAGCAGGTCGCCCGATTCGTCGGCGATGGTGACCAATAGTTGGCGCCGCGGCTTGAACGAAATCTCGTTCTTGGTCACCACGCCTTCGACCTGCGACACGTGGCCGCCGCGCAGGCAGGCTTCGCGGATGGACACGACCTGGGTCTCGTCCTCGTAGCGCATCGGCAGGTGCAATACCAGGTCCATGTCGCTGCGCAGTCCAAGGCGGGCGAGCTTGCTTTCGAGGGTTTTCGGTGGATTTGTGGTCTTGGAGGCGGGCATATCGCGGCAAAATGGCGCTCGCTGGCGTAAAATAGAAGGTTCGCCATCAGCGCTGGAGCCTGTATTGTAAAGCTGGCAGCGCTTATTTTCCCAGAATTGAGAATAATGTACTCGCTTTCCGATTTCGACTTCGAGCTGCCTCCCGAGCGCATCGCGCAGCTGCCGCTGCCGGAGCGCAGCGCATCGCGCCTGCTGCAGCTCGACGGTGACCAGGTCACCGACCGCCATTTCTCCGACATCGTCGACCAGCTCCAGCCGGGCGACCTGCTGGTGATGAACAATACCCGCGTGCTCAAGGCGCGCTTCTTTGGCGTCAAGGAAACCGGCGGCCAGGTCGAGGTGCTGGTCGAGCGGGTGCTCGACAGCCGCACCGTGCTGGCCCAGGTGCGCGCTTCCAAGTCGCCCAAGCCCGGCAACCGCATCCGCCTGGCCGACGCCTTCGACGTGACGACCGGCGAACGCGCCGGCGAATTCTTCACGCTCCACTTCGAGGGCGATGTGTTCGAGCTGATCGAAGCCCACGGCCGCCTGCCGCTGCCGCCCTATATCGAGCACGCCGCCGACGAATTCGACGAGCAGCGCTACCAGACCGTGTACTCGAAAGAGCCGGGCGCCGTCGCCGCGCCGACGGCCGGCCTTCACTTCGACCAGCCCCTGCTCGACAAGTTGGCGCAAAAAGGCGTCAAGTTCGCCTACGTCACGCTGCACGTGGGCGCCGGCACCTTCCAGCCGGTGCGGGTCGAGGATTTGAGCGAGCACAAGATGCACACCGAGTGGTACACCATCGCGCAAGAGACGGTGGACGCGGTGCGCGCCGCCAGGGCCGCCGGCCGCGACGTGGTCGCCGTCGGCACCACCAGCTTGCGCGCGCTGGAATCGGCCTCGCAAAGCGGCGAACTGGTGGCCGGCAGCGCCGACACCGCGCTGTTCATCACGCCCGGCTATCGCTTCAAGACCGTCACGCGCCTGGTCACCAATTTTCACCTGCCCAAGTCCACCCTGATGATGCTGGTGTCGGCCTTTGCCGGCTTCGAACCGATCCGCAAGGCCTATGCCCACGCGATCGCCAGCCAATACCGCTTCTTCAGCTATGGCGACGCCATGCTGCTGACGACTACCTCACGTTGAAGACACACGATGCTCGAATTTACCCTGCTCAAGAAAGACACCAGCGGCCTGTCGCACGCCCGCCGCGGCCGCCTGAAGCTGAACCACGGCACCATTGAAACCCCGATTTTCATGCCGGTCGGCACCTACGGGTCGGTCAAGGCCATGTCGCCGGTCGAACTGAAAGAAGTCGGCTCGCAAATCATCCTGGGCAACACCTTCCACCTGTGGCTGCGGCCCGGTGTCGATGTGATGAACAAGTTCGGCGGCCTGCACGGGTTCATGGGCTGGGACAAGCCGATCCTGACCGACTCGGGCGGCTTCCAGGTGTTTTCGCTGGGCGCGATGCGCAAGATCACGGAAGAGGGCGTCAAGTTCGCCTCGCCGATCGACGGCTCGCGCCAGTTCCTGTCGCCCGAGATTTCGATGCAGATCCAGCGCGCGCTGAACTCCGACATCGTGATGCAGTTCGACGAATGCACGCCGTACGAGATCGACGGTCGTCCGGCCACCGCCGAGGAAGCGGCGAAATCGATGCGCATGTCGCTGCGCTGGGCCCAGCGCTCGATGAACGAATTCACCGGCGGCGAGAACCCGAACGCGCTGTTCGGCATCGTGCAGGGCGGCATGTACGAGCACCTGCGCGACGAATCGCTGGCCGGCCTGGAAGACATCGACTTCCCGGGCCTGGCGATCGGCGGCCTGTCGGTCGGCGAACCGAAGGAGGACATGAAGCGCATCCTGGCCCACGTCGGCCCGCGCCTGCCCGAGAACAAGCCCCATTACCTGATGGGCGTGGGCACGCCGGAAGACCTGGTCGATGGCGTGGCGAACGGCGTCGACATGTTCGACTGCGTGATGCCGACCCGGAATGCGCGCAATGGCTGGCTGTTCACCCGCTTCGGCGACGTCAAGATCAAGAATGCGCGCTACAAGGACGACCAGGCGCCGCTGGACGAAAGCTGCGACTGCTATTGCTGCAAGAATTTTTCGCGCGCCTACCTGCACCACCTGCACCGTTCGAACGAAATCCTGGGCGCGCGCCTGAACACGATCCACAACCTGCATTACTACCTGAAGCTGATGCAGGAAATGCGCGATGCCATCGACGCCGACCGCTTCAACGCCTTCCGCATCGAATTCAACGCCGGCCGCGCGCGCGGCGTGTGAGCGCTCGCTTGCGTTCCTGGCCCGGCGCTGCCGTATTGACGGTGGCGCCGGAATTTAATTTCTAGCAAGCTCTTGCAATACCGAAAAGCAAGATTACCTCGTGCCGGAGTTGGTTTCCGGCGACTGGCCGATGCTAGAATACACCGCTTCTTTTTTCAACTTCACCATCGGAGTTCTTGTGTTCATTTCCAACGCTTACGCGCAAACCGCCGCCGCTGACCCAGGCATCATGGGCAGCCTGACGACCTTCCTGCCGCTGATCCTGATGTTCGTGGTCATGTATTTCCTGATGATCCGTCCTCAGCAGAAACGCCAGCGCGAGCTGAAAGCGATGATGGACGCACTGACCAAGGGCGACGAAGTCGTGACCGCCGGCGGCATCGTCGGCCGTGTCTCGAAAGTGACTGACGCCTATGTGTCGCTGGAAATCGCGACCGGCACCGAAATCACCGTGCAAAAAAACGCAGTGACCACCCTGCTGCCGAAGGGCACCCTGAAAGCCCTGTAAGTGCAAGCCCGTGCGGCCCGCTGGCCGCACTGCCCAACCTGAACGCCGGAACACTATGAATCGCTATCCCGTCTGGAAATACCTAATGATCGTCTTCGCGCTGCTGCTCGGCGCGTTGTACACGGCGCCTAACTACTTCGGCGAAACGCCGGCGTTGCAGGTGACATCGGGCCGTTCGACCCTGAACATCACCAGCGCCTCCACCACCCTGGTCGAGGATGCGCTCAAGCGTGCCGGCATTCCCACCACCGGCATCACCCTCGAGGGCGAAGGCCACAATACCTCGGTGCGCGCGCGCTTTGCCGGCACCGAAGACCAGTTCAAGGCCAAGCTGGCCCTCGAAAAGGAACTGAACCGCGATCCGGCCAATCCCGACTACATCGTCACCGTCAACCTGGTCAAGAACACCCCGGCCTGGATGACCAAGATCGGCGCAGGCCCGATGAGCCTGGGTCTGGACCTGCGCGGCGGCGTGCACTTCCTGCTGCAGGTCGACACCAAGGCGGTGATCGACAACAAGGTGAAAGCGCTGCAAGCCAGCGTGCGCAGCAACCTGCGCGACAAGAATGTGCGTCACGCCGGCATCGAGCGCGTGGGCGACACCGTCGAGGTGCGCTTCCGCGACGCCGCCACCCGCAGCGCGGCCCGTGGCGTGCTGAGCGCCCAGTCGAACGAAATCAACTTCGCCGATGCCGCCGATGGCGCCGACCAGAAGCTGGTCGTCAGCCTGAAACCGGACGCGATCAAGAACTCGATCGAAGCCGGCGTGAAGCAGAACATCGTGACCCTGTCCAAGCGCATCAACGAGCTGGGCACCACCGAGCCGATCATCCAGCAACAGGGCGCCGACCGCATCGTGGTCCAGCTGCCGGGCGTGCAGGACGTGGCGCGCGCCAAGGACATCATCGGCCGCACCGCGACCCTCGAACTGCGCATGGTCGATTCGACCGTGACCCCGGGCACCGAGCTGTCGGCCGCCATCCCGATCAATTCCGAACTGTTTACCGAAGGCCGCGGCGCCCCGGTGGTGCTGTCGCGCGACATCATTCTGACCGGCGAGTACATCTCGAGCGCCACCGCCAGCTTCGACCAGAACCAGCAGCCGGCCGTCTCGCTCGACCTGAACGGCGACGGCGGCCGCCGCATCCGCCAGGCGACCCGCGACAACGTCGGCAAGCGCATGGCGATCCTGCTGAAAGAGAAGGGCGTCTACAATGTGCTGTCGGCCCCGACCATCCAGAGCGAACTGGGCTCGACTTTCCAGATCACCAATATGGGCACCTCGCAGGACGCCAACGAGCTGGCCCTGCTGCTGCGCTCGGGCGCGCTGTCGGCGCCGATGGAATTCGTCGAGGAACGCGTGATCGGCCCGCAGCTGGGCCAGGAAAACATCGACCGCGGCCTGCATTCGACCATCTGGGGCTTCGTGGCGATCGCGGTCTTCATGATCGTCTATTACCACCTGTTCGGCGTGTTCTCGGCGCTGGCGCTGGCGGCCAACGTGCTGTTCCTGCTGGCGCTGCTGTCGATCCTCGGCATCACCCTGACCCTGCCGGGCATCGCGGCAATCGCGCTGGCGCTGGGCGTCGCGATCGACTCCAACGTGCTGGTCAACGAGCGTATCCGCGAAGAGCTGCGCGCCGGGGCGCCGCCGCAAGCGGCGATCGCGGCCGGTTCCAAGCATGCCTGGGACACCATCGTCGACTCCAACGTGACCACCCTGATCGTCGGCCTGGCGCTGCTGATCTTCGGTTCCGGTCCGGTACGCGGCTTCGCCGTGGTGCACTGCCTGGGCATCCTGACCTCGATGTTCTCGGCCGTCGTCGTGGCCCGCGGTTTCGCCAACCTGTGGTACGGCCGCAAGAAAAAGCTGACCAAGATTTCGATCGGCACGGTCTGGCAGCCGGGCATGTCGCCCACCAAGAAGTAAGGACTCGAGACTGACATGGAATTTTTCAAGATCAAACGGGACATCCCGTTCATGCGCCACGCCCTGATCCTCAATGCGATCTCGGCGCTGACCTTCGTCGCGGCGGTATTCTTCCTGGTCTACAAGGGGCTGAACTTCTCGGTGGAATTCACCGGCGGCACCGTGATGGAGCTGCGCTATCCGCATGCGGCCAACCAGGAAAAAATCCGCGAAACCCTGCGCGGCATGGGCTATTCGCACCCCGAGGTGGCCAGCTTCGGCACCGCCCAGGACATCATGCTGCGCCTGCCGATCCTGGAAGGCACCGAGGCGGCCGGCACCTCGGCGCGCGTGTTCAACGCCATTTGCGCGGCCGATGGCGGCGCGCCGAGGCAGAGCCAGGTCACGACCGACAAGGGCGAGGTCGTCAACCACACTAGCTGCGCCAAGGCCACCGGCGAAGAACTGATCAGCCTGCAGCGCGTGGAATTCGTCGGGCCGTCGGTCGGCGAGGAACTGGCCCAGAACGGCTTGAACGCGCTGATCATGGTCATCGTCGGCATCATGATCTACCTGGCGATCCGCTTCGAATGGAAGTTCGCCGTCGCCGCCGTGGTCGCCAACCTGCACGACGTGGTCATCATCCTGGGCTTCTTCGCCTTCTTCCAGTGGGAGTTCTCGCTGACGGTGCTGGCGGCGACGCTGGCCGTGCTGGGCTACTCGGTCAACGAATCAGTGGTCATCTTCGACCGGATCCGCGAGATGTTCCGCAAGCAGCGCCGCATGTCCACGGCCGAAGTCATCGATCATGCGATCACCAGCACCATCTCGCGTACCATCATCACCCACGGCTCGACCCTGATGATGGTGCTGTCGATGCTGTTCTTCGGCGGCTACGCGCTGCACTACTTCGCGATCGCGCTGGCGATCGGCATCTGTTTCGGCATCTATTCGTCCGTGTTCGTGGCGGCGGCCGTGGCCATGTGGCTGGGCGTCAAGCGCGAAGACCTGATCAAGCCGATCAAGGAGAAGGACGAGACCGACGGCGCGGTCGTGTAACTCATCCGCGCTGCATGAAGAATGCCGCCCCGGCTTTGCCGCGGCGGCATTTTGTTTGATGTAAATTGGTTTCGTGACGGATTTGACAGTGTTGTGTGTGGCAGCGCACGGAGTAACCCTGGTTGCGCCCCTATAGTGGACCTGTCTCTTTCAGGACATCCCTAGTTTTGGACTTCACCCGCTTCCGCAACGAAGCGGGTTTTTTTTGTCCGCAGCATGCGCTATGGCTTTCACAAGGCCAGCTGCAGGCCTTCGTCGCCATCCGGCTGCACCGCCGGGACCGCGCAGCAGATCAGCGCCTCGCCCTCCGCCACGCTTGCTCCCGGCTCCTTGATATAGGTCACCGCCCCTTTGAGTACCCTGGTGCGGCAGGTGCCGCACGTGCCTTCGCGGCAGCTGAATTCCGGGTCCAGCCCGCGCGCCTCGGCCAGCTCGAGCAGGGTGCCGCTGCCGGGCGTCCAGCGCGCCTCCTTGAGCGAATCCATGAACATCACCGGTACCGTGCCGGAGGCCGGCGGCAGCCGCGCGGGCAGGGCCGCCGTCTTGGCGCAGTCGGGCGTGCGCGCCAGGGAGGCCGGCCCGAAGGCTTCGGCGTGGATGCGGCCGTCGGCGATGTTGTAGCCGCGCAGGCCGTCATAGATCGCCTGGCTGAAGGCCGGTGGACCGCACAGGTAGAACTCGTAGTCGCCGAAGGCCAGGTAGCGGCCGAGCAGCGCCATGTCGATGCGGCCGGCGACGTCGTAGTCCTGGCCAAGGGCGGCGTCGCCGGGTTCGCTCAGCACGCGCACCAGCCTGACCGCGCCCCTGGCCGCGGCCACCAGTTCGGCCAGCTCGCCGTCGAAGGCCCGTTCGGCCAGCGAGCGGGCGGCGTAGAACAAGGTCGTGGGGCGGATTTTCTGCTTGCGCGCGCCTTCGTAGACGATGTGGCGCAGCATCGCCAGCATCGGCGTGATGCCGACCCCGCCGGCCAGCAGCACCACCGGACGGTTGACCGCCATGTCGAGCGTGAAGTCGCCGGCCGGCGCGCGGGTTTCGAGCAGGGCGCCTTCGCGCAGCTGCTCGTGAAGGTATCGCGATACCAGGCTCTCGCGCTTGACGCTGATCCGGTAACCGCCATCGGACGGCGCATGCGACAGGGTGTAGGTACGGATCAGCGGCTTGTCGGCGCCGGGCAGCACGACCCGGATCGGCAGGTGCTGGCCCGGCAGGTGCGGCAGCAGCCCGGCGCCGTCGTCCGGCGCCAGGTAGAACGAGCGGATCGAGACGCTTTCGTCGACGATGCGCGTCACTTTCAGGCCGCGCCAGCGGTTGGCGAATTCAAGCGCGCGCAGGCGCTCGCCGGCCTGGCGCCAGTCGCCGGTCATCAGGGAGTGATCGGACCAGCCGCCGTCCCGGAAGGCCCAGCGCAGGGCCAGGCCGGCGGGCCGGCGCACGATGCGGCGCGCCTTGAAGGTCCATAGCCGTTCGGCGCCCTGGAACGCGGCGATCTCGGGCGAATCGAAGACGACTTCGGCGTCGCCGCTCATCTGCAGCATGTCGCCGCTGGCGAAGTCGACGAACAGCAGCCCGGCCTTGCCGTTGACAATGATATTGCCCAGCGTGTTGAAAAACAGGTTGCCGTCGAAATCGGGGATCGTGAGAGTGCCGTCGTCGGCGACGCGCACGAAGCCGGCCTTGCCGCCGCGGTGCGAGACGTCGACCTGGCGCCGCTGTGCGCGATCGGCGTAGGAGGCGACGAAGAAGGCGTCGGCGCCCGCGACCAGCACGCGCGCCGCCTGGTCGAGCGCCTCCAGCTGCTCCGCCTGGCCGGCAAACGGGGCATCCGGCGCGCGCTCGAAGGCGACATCGCGCAGCTGGATGTAGCGCGGACAGTTGCCGAAGCTCTGGTCGACATCGATATGCAATCCGGCACCGGTATGTGACAGGACGCCGTTCATGCGGTTGCGGCGCCGCGTGTGCATCTCGATGCCCAGCAGTCCCACCGGCGCGCCGTCGCCCATGCCGTCGGCAGCCGGGTCGAGCGGGTGGGCACGGGTGGCGAGGTCGAGCGTGGTGCGCGTCGGCGACGACATGAAACCTGGCCGGCCCTCGAGGAAAGTCGCCCACGGATCGCCCGCGGCATCCACGCTGCCCAGCACGATGAAGGGCAGCTGGGCGTAGAAATCGCGGTGCTGGTCGGGCATGAAGTCGCGCACCACGCGGCGGCCGACGATGTCCATGCGTTCGGCAACGCCCAGCTTCGCCTGGATGAAGGTTTCGCCTTCATGCCAGGTGGGCAACTTTTCCAGTTGTTCGGCCATTGTCGTCTCCTTGGGTGGGTGCGTGGGCGTCGTCAGGCGGCCAGGCCGACCGGGGTCTGGACGAAGGGGACGAAGCCCGGCAAGGCCTCGATGCGGCGCAGGAAGCGCCCGACGGCGGGATAGCCGGACAGGTCGACGTTGCCTTCGGGCGCGCGGGCCAGGTAGCTGTAGAGCGCGGCGTCGGCGATGGTCGGACGGTCGGCGGCTACCCAGTCGCGGCCGGCGAGGTGGTTTTCCAGCCGCGCCAGCAGGGCGTGGGCGCGGGTGATGACTTCGTCGGCGTTGTAGCTGGCGCCGAACACGGTGATCAGGCGCGCCGCCGCCGGGCCGTAGGCGACTTCGCCGGCGGCCACCGACAGCCAGCGCTGGACGGCCGCGGCGCCGGCCGCGTCCACCGGCAGCCAGTCCTCGCGGCCCGCCTTGTTGGCGAGGTAGACCAGGATCGCGTTGGAATCGGCGATGGCAACGCCGTCGTCTTCCAGCACCGGCACCTGGCCGAACGGATTCAGGGCGAGGAATTCGGGCTTCTTGTGGGCGCCTGCCTTGAGGTCGACTTCGACCAGTTCGTGCGGCACGCCGAGGAGGGAAGCGAACAGGACGACGCGGTGGGAGTGGCCGGACAGCGGATGGTGGTGGATTTTCATGGTCTCGTTCCTGGTTGGGTTGGCGGGTCGCGTCCATCGCGATCCATGCAGCCAGTGTGGGACCAAAGCCGTTTCATAGAAATGACTCTGTTGGCACATCTTTATTTCGCCAGGCGCAATAATCCACATCGCAGCAGCAATGTTAAAAAATTATCACGAATGTGAATCAACGCACCGAGCGCATGCCGCCGCGCCCTTAAGATGAACTCGTCTCTTTCAGGACATCCCTAGTTTTGGACTTCACCCGCACCGGCGACGGCGCGGGTTTTTTTTGTGCGTTATCTACAGCTGCCAGGGATGCTTGATCTTGCCGTCGAGCGCGGCATCGAGATAGGTCGCGGCGCTGATCAGGGCCAGGTGCGTGTAGGCTTGCGGGAAGTTGCCGAGCAGCTCGGCCTTGTTGGTGAACTCTTCCGCATACAGGTGGACGTGGTTGCCGTAGGCCAGCAGTTTCTCCATATTATTGCGGGCCTGCTCGATGCGGCCGGCGCGCGCCAGGCATTCGACATACCAGAAGGAACACGCCGCGAACGCGCCTTCTTCGCCCTCGAGCCCGTCGTCGCGGTCGTAGCGCAGCACCAGTGCGTCATCGCCCAGCTGTTCGCCGATCGCGTCCAGCGTGGCCAGCCATTGGGGATCGGTCGAGCCGACGAAGCGCACCAGCGGCATCATCAGGAGCGCGCCATCCAGGTCGCGCGAGCCCTTGCTGCGCACGAAATGGCCGAGCTCTTCGTTCCAGAAGGTGTCCCAGATATAGCGCGAGATGTCGTTGCGCGCCGCGATCCAGCGTTCGAACGGCGCCCTGAGCGAGCGCTTGCTGGCCAGGCGCACCGCGCGGTCGACCGCCACCCAGCACATCAGTTGCGAATGCAGGTGTTCGCGCGGCGCCTCGCGCCCTTCCCAGATGCCGATGTCCGGACGCTGCCAGTTGTCGCAGACATAGTTGACTACCTCGCATACGCCCACCCAGTCGGCATGCGAGATCGCCTCGCCATATTTATTGCTCAGGTAGATCGCATCGAGCAGGGCGCCGAAGATGTCGAGCTGCAGCTGGGTCGCGGCGGCATTTCCGATGCGCACGGGGCGCGAACCGGCATAGCCGGCCAGGTGGTCCAGTTCGATCTCGTCGCCGATCTGGCTGCCGTCCAGCGCGTACATGATGCGCAGGTGGCTCTCGGTCTTGTCGTGTTTCGGCCGTTCCGCGGCCCAGCGGGTGAATGCCTTCGCTTCATCGACGTAGCCGAGCCGCATCAGCGCGTACACGGTGAACGAGGCGTCGCGGATCCAGGTGGCGCGGTAGTCCCAGTTGCGCGCACCGCCCAGCACCTCGGGCAGGCCGAAGGTGGCCGCCGCGACCATCGAGCCGTGGCGGCACGAGGTCATCAGCTTGAGCACCAGCGCCGAGCGGTTCACCGCCTCGCGCCAGCGTCCCTTGTAGGTCGAGCGCCGGGTCCAGGCCTGCCAGCGGTGGACGACTTCTTCCAGCAGGGCGTCGCGCGCGCCGGCGTCGAGCGCCGAGTCGCCCTCTTCGTCGAGCACGAAGTCGATGACGTCGCCGGCGCGCAGCACGACGCTGGCGCCGGCGCCGCCGTCGCGGGCCACGAACTCGACCGGCGCGGACAGGCGCAGGCGCGGGGCGCCGGGGGCGGTGAACAGCGCCCGGTCCTGCCCGACGCTGACCTCGGGCTGCAGGCGGGCGTAGTCGAAGCGGGGCTGGCAGTCGATCCGGAAGCACGCTTCACCGGTGGTCACCTGCACCCGCCGCAGCAGGCGCACCGGGCCGTGGCCGAGTTCTTCCGGGCCGACCATGAAATCGAGCACCTGGGCATTCATGCCGTCGCCCAGCCACTGGGTCAGCAGCACATTGGTATCGGGCAGATAGGTCTGCACGACGCGCAGGTCGGCGCCGTCCGGCGCGATGGTGAAATGGCCGCCCCGTTCGGGGTCGAGCAGGGCCGCGAAGATGCTGGGGCTGTCGAAGTCGGGCCAGCACAGGAAGTCGACCGCGCCATCGAGCGCCACCAGCGCGATGGTCGCCATATTGCCGATCGCGCCATGGTCGCCGATCGGCCGCGGCGGTATGGTGGAACCTGGTTCAGCCATTGTCTTCGAACCCCGGATAGAGCGACATGCCGCCGTCGACATAGACCGTGGCGCCGGTCATGTAGTCGGCCAGGTCGGAGGCCAGGAACAGCGCCAGGCTGGCCACGTCGCCGACCTCGCCGATACGGCCGTAGGGGATCAGTTCGAGCAGCTTCCTGCCGGCCTTGCCCTCGGTGGCATCCTCGTTGATCGGGGTGCGGATGGCGCCGGGCGCGATGCCGTTGACGCGGATGCGCTCCTTCGCCACTTCCTGCGCCAGCGAGCGCATGAACATGCCCATGCCGCCCTTGGAGGCGGCATAGTTCACGTGGCCGGCCCAGGGGATGGTCTCGTGTACCGAGCTCATGCACAGGATGACGCCGTTCGCGCGCATGCGGCCGCGGTTGCCCTGCTGGCGGAAGCGCTTGACGGCGGCGCGGGCGCACAGGAACTGGCCGGTCAGGTTCACGTCGAGCACGGCCTTCCAGTCGTCCAGCGACATGTCGGCGAACGGGGCATCCTTCTGGATGCCCGAGTTGGCCACCAGGATGTCGAGGCCGCCGAAGGCCTGGACGGTTGCGTCGAACAGGCGCGCGACGTCGTCCTCGCTGGAGACGTCGCATTGCACCGCCAGCGCCTGGCCGCCGGCCTCCTCGATCTGCCGCACGACATCGTCGGCCTTGTCGCGGCTGCTGTTGTAGTTGACCACCACCCTGGCGCCGGCGGCGGCGAAGGCGATGCAGATGGCGCGGCCGATGCCCGAGTCGCCGCCGGTGACCAGCGCCACCTGGTCGTTCAGTTCGATGTGCATGGATGTCCTCCAGAACGTTAAGAGGCCGGTGCGCGTACGCTGCTGTCGCGCTCCTGGCTAAGCCGACCTTAGCAGAAAGCGGGGATGGGAAAAGCACGGCTGGGCGAGCGCCGCCGAGGTAGCGCCCCGATGGAGGAGATTGCGCGACAGTGTGCGTGAACGTACGGAGTACGCCACGCCGCACGCATAAGATGGACCTGTCTCTTTCAGGACATCCCTAGTTTTGGACTTGGCCCGCTCCTCACCGAGCGGGCGTTTTTTTTGCAGGCGCTGTTCGCGCTGGTCATGCGAATCTTGGTGCTGCAATTGCAAAGGGCGCGCTACCTGACTCGTCCGCCACGGCGGCGTGGCGGCGTGGCGCGGCATCTGCCGCAAACACGCGTGCCTGCGCGTGGCGCGCGACCGGGGCAGGCAGGCCTGGATTTCCACACCAGGCGCGGGCCGCTCAGCGCCGCCTGGATGACGGCAAATTGGGTACGCCAGCGCAATTGCTGATCGCTAATATCCAGTGTGCGATGTGCCGTCGCAAACAACCGAATCAACGCGCACGGCGCCTGGTGTATTCCCTACAGCAGCGCCGCGGTCAGGCTCTTGACCTCGTGGTCCGATTCCTCGAGCACGCCCTTGAGCGTGCCTTCGCCGAAGACGAAGTCGATGGTGGCGGCCGCGGCATGGGTGGTCGCGCCGGACGGCGCGAACAGCGGGGAAGGATGGGGCGCCAGGTCATTGGCCAGCAGCAGGGTGTCGCCCAGGGTCTCGGGCGGCAGCGCGCGCATGCCGTCCCACAGCGCTTCGATCGCGCTCATTACCGGGCCCGGCACGCCCAGCTTGTGCAGCACGCCGCGCCCGATGGCGGCCTCGCCATGGTCGAGCCAGGCGTCGAGGTTGTCGTCCAGCAGGCCGGGCAGGGCTTCGGCGCGCGACAGCAGGTAAAAGCCGCCGACTTCGTGCACGATGCCGGCGAACAGCGCGGTTTCTGGGTCGACGAAGGACACGCGGCGCGCGATCACCTGGCTCAGGGCGGCCACGTGGGCCGAGTGGGCCCACAATTGATCGGCCTTGTGGCGCAGGCCGGGATCGCGGATCTCGCTGGCCAGCTGGCGCACGATGATCGATGCCGCCAGGGCGCCCAGGGTGCGAAAACCCACGCGCTGGACCGCCGCGCGCACATTGGTGACGTCGTGGCCGCTGCGGTTGTAGGCGACCGAGTTGGCGATCGCCACCGTGCGCGCGGCCAGCAGCGGCTCGGCCTGCACCAGGCGGGCGGCGTCGTCGATATGGCAGTCGGGCTCGCCCAGCGCGCGCTGCAGGGTCAGCGAGGCGTTGACGCTGGTCGGGAAGGCAAGTTCGCCGCGGCTAGCTTCGGCGGCGATGCTATCGAGTGCGGAGACGTGGTCCATGGAAAAATTATACCCCCATCGCAACGGCCTGCCTGCAAATAGTTTGCCTTAGAGCATTAATCGCGCTGGCGACGGGTGCCCCCGGCGCGAATCACTCTTCGCTGAAGATGGCGTCGCAGCCTTCCTTCTGCTCTTCCAGGTTTTCCAGCTCGTCGACCAGGCCGAGGTCGAGCAGTTCTTCCATCGCGTTCATGTAGCTGTTGAGCTTGGTGGCGCCGATGAGGCGGTAGATCTCGCCCGCTTCATTGCGCACGCCGATCAGCATCGGCTCCTCGCGTACTTCATCCAGTGGAGCGACGTCGAGCAGGATGTTGCCGATGATGTGCTTGTCGAAATGGGCCGGCTTCTTGCCGTCGATGAGGGAGGTTTTCAAGGCGTTTCCTTCAGGTAGGATGGAGTTGGCGCCGGGTTGTCGGCTCCGGCGCCGGTGTCGTTGCCGCTGTCATTGCTGCCGATGCGGGTGCGCAGCAGGCCGAGGGCTTGTTCCAGCGTGGCAAAGTCGGCGTCGCTATAGGCAGCGAATAATTCTTTTCCACGTGCAATCACTTTCGGGAATACATCGCAGAACACGCGGTCGCCGGCTGGCGTCAGGCGCACGAAGAACGATCGCTTGTCGTCGCAGCTGCGTTCGCGCAGCACCAGGCCTTTTTGTTCCAGGCGTTCGATGACGCCGGTCAGGGTGCCCTTGGTGATCAGGGTGCGTTCGCCCAGTTCCTTGTAGCTCATGCCGGTCGTATTGCCCAGGGTGGCGATGATATCGAACTGCGCATGCGTCAACCCGTTCCGGCGCACCGCATCGCCCGAGACGCGCTCGAAGGCCTGCATGCACTCGGCCAGCAGCCGGACGCTTTTTAGATATCGTTCCCCCATGGGCCGGGATTATAGCCGTCCGCCGCACCTCCTGTTGCCCGCCACGCAATATCCGCGGCGTGCATAGGCCGCCAGAAACCCGCGCTATTGTTCTCCGGTATGATAGACGACCATGTCCAACCCCGTCCGCCGCGAATCCGTTTTCCCCGCCATGGCGCCCACCGTCCGCCGCGATGTCGCCTGACCTGTCCCAGCTGGCGCAGGAGCGGCCGCTGCGCGTCCTGCTGGTGAACGCCGGCGAACCCGATGCGCTGACCTGGTCCGGGCTGTACCAGCCGCTGCGCCTGGCGGCCAAGGTGCTGGGGCCGGACCGGCTGCACGTCGACGTGCGCGGGCCCGACAAGTTCATGGGCGACGCCGGGCGCCACTGGCACCTGGTGCTGCTGGTGGCCGATGAAGCCGAGGCGGCCCTGCGGCCGGCCAACCTGCGCGCCCTGGTCGAGCGCTGCCGCGCCGCGCCCTACTGGGGCGGGGTCGGCGCCGGCGTGCTGTGGCTGGCCGATGCCGGCGTGCTGCACGGCGCCCGCGCCGCGCTGCCCTGGGCCCTGTACCCGGACGTCAACGCCCAGGCCGAGCAAGCCCTGCTGAGCCCCCATCTGTACGAATTCGACGCCAACCGCCTCACCTGCTGCGGCGGCGCCGCCAGCATCGATTTCGCCCTGACCCTGGTCGAGCTGCTGTTCGGCGCCGGGCCCCAGGCGCAGGTGAAGGAAAGCCTGTGCATCGACCGGGTGCGCGGCCCCGACGAGCGCCAGCGGGTGGCGCTGCAGGCCCGCTTCGGCGTCCTGCAGCCCAAGCTGTCCGAGGCGGTGGCGCTGATGGAAGCGAATATCGAAGAGCCGCTTTCCACCGACGACATCGCCCAGCTGGCCGGCGTCTCGCGGCGCCAGCTGGAACGCCTGTTCAAGCAATACCTGGGCAGCCTGCCGTCGCGCTACTACCTGGAACTGCGCCTGCGCCGCGCGCGCCAGTTGCTGCTCGATACGAACCACTCGATCGTGCAGGTCGGGCTGATGTGCGGTTTTTCGTCGGGATCGCATTTCTCGACGGCATTTGGCGCCCTGTTCGGGAATACGCCGAGGGAAGAACGACAGCGAAAACTTGCTCAATAGGCAAGTGGCGTCAAAAATGAAAATGCCTGTCGCACTTCTAAAAGAAGTTGTCAGGAAGCGTTTCTATAATGGCCCGATCATGCGGGATCCTGTCCCGCGCCTTTTACTACTGATTGGATGAGGAAGAAGCCATGAACGCAAAGCTTGATTCGGGTATCGCCACGCTGCCGGTTAGCCGTCAGACTTTCGACGAGGTGCTGGTTCCCACCTACGCCCCGGCCGCGATGGTGCCGGTGCGCGCGTCGGGCCTCGACCTGTGGGACCAGGAAGGCAAGCACTACCTCGACTTCACCTCGGGCATCGCCGTCACCGCCCTGGGCCACGCCAATCCGGAAGTGAACGCGGCATTGACCAAGCAATTGAATACCTTGTGGCACATCGGTAACGGCTACACCAACGAGCCCGTGCTGCGCCTGGCCTCGGCCCTGACCTCCGCCACCTTCGCCGAACGCGCCTTCTTCTGCAATTCGGGCGCCGAAGCCAACGAAGCGGCCCTCAAGCTGGCGCGCAAGTACGCGCACGGCAAGTTCGGCCCGCACAAGTCGCGCATCGTATCCTGCCTGTCGTCGTTCCACGGCCGCACGCTGTTCACCGTCTCGGTCGGCGGCCAGCCGAAGTACACCGAGGGCTTCGAGCCGCTGCCGCAAGACCTCTCCCACATCCCGTACAACGACATCGAAGCGGCGCGCGCCGCGATCCTTGACGATGTCGCGGCCGTGATCGTCGAGCCGATCCAGGGCGAGGGCGGCGTCATCCCGGGCAACCCCGACTACCTGAAGGCGCTGCGCGAGATCTGCGACCAGACCGGCGCGCTGCTGGTGTTCGACGAAGTGCAATCGGGCATGGGCCGCACCGGCTCGCTGTTCGCCTATGAGCAGATGGGCGTGGTGCCGGACGTGCTGACCTCGGCCAAGGCACTGGGCAACGGCTATCCGATCGGCGCCATGCTGACCACCACCGAGATCGCCCAGTACCTGGGCGTGGGCACCCACGGCACCACCTACGGCGGCAACCCGCTGGCTTCGAGCGTCGGCCTGAAGGTGCTGGAACTCATCAACCAGCCGGCCTTCCTGGGCCGCGTCAAGGAGGCGAGCGCCAGGATCATGGCCAATCTGCAGCGGCTGGCCGCAGATTATCCGCAGGTGTTCGGCCAGCCGCGCGGCATGGGCCTGCTCATCGGCCTGCCGATGGCCGAAGGCTGCAAGGGCCGCTCGAAGGACTACACCAAGCTGTGCGAGAAGCTGGGCCTGATGCTGCTGATCGCCGGCCCGGACGTCGTGCGCCTTGCGCCGGCGCTGGTGGTGTCGGACGAGCAGATCGCCGAAGCCGACCGCCTGATGCGCGCGGCGGTGGCCGAATTCGCGGGCGCCTGATTCCCGTTGTCCGGTCGCGGCCGGCCCGCCTGCAAGGGTAGGGCCGGCCGCCCGCATTGTCTCCACCTTCGTTTCACCAGGGAGTACACATGTATGTTGTCCGTCCGGTAGATCGCGCGGATATCGGCGCGCTGGAGGCGATGGCGGCCATCTCGATGCCCGGCGTGCACACGCTGCCGCGCACGCGAGAAGGCGTCCATGCCGCGGTCGAGCGCTCGATCGCCTCGTTCGCGGCCCAAGTCGATATCCCGAGCGAAGAATCCTATCTGTTCGTGCTGGAAGACCTCCGATCGCGCGACGTGGTCGGCACCGCCATCATCCATGCCTCGGCTGGCTCGAACGGCACCTATTTCGCCTTCCGCAACGACGTGATCCAGCAGGTCTCGCGCGACCTGAACATCAGCCACAGCGTGCACGCGCTGACCCTGTGCTCGGAGCTGACCGCCTATTCGCAGCTGTCGGGCTTCTTCTTGCGCCACCGCGACAGCGCCGGCGTCGAGGCCGCGCTGCTGTCGCGCGCGCGCCTGCTGTACGCCATGCTGGCGCCGCACCGCTTCGGCGACCGCTTCTTCGTGCCGCTGGCCGGGCGTCTCGATGCCGACGGCCAGTCGCCGTTCTGGAATGCGCTGGGCCGCAAGTTCTTCAGCATGGACTTCCTCGAAGCCGAGCGCCTGATCGAGGGCGCCCGCAACCGCACCCTGATCGTCGAGCTGATGCCGCACTATCCGGTCTACGTGCCGCTGCTGCCGGGCGACGCCCAGGCCGCGCTGGGCCAGATCCATCCGGGCGGCCAGATGGCCTTCGACCTGCTGGCGCAGGAAGGTTTCGAGGCCGACGAATACATCGACATCTTCGACGGCGGCCCGATCCTGCAGGCGCACAAGAACGCGCTGCGCTCGTTCTGCGCCTCGCACCGGCTGCGCGTCGGCGCCGGGCCCGAATCTTCCCCACGCCCGGCGCCGGACGTGCAACCGGTCGACTACGCCGTGGCCACCATCGACAACGGTTTCCGCGCCGTGACCGTGCGCTCGGCGCCGATCGAACATGCGCATACCATCGCGCTGGCGCGCGACGTCCAGCAGGCGCTGGGCGTGGCGCCGGGCGACGAAGTGGTGTGCGTGCGCATCCAGGGAGAACCAGCATGCTCGTGATCCGCTCCGCCAAATCGTCCGACCTGGACGCCCTGATCGAGATGGCGCGCCAGGCCGGCAGCGGCATGACCACCCTGAAGCCCGATCCCGAGATGCTGGGCCAGCGCCTGGCCACGTCGGAGGCATCGTTCGCCGAGACCATCGCGCCCGAAAAGCGCGACTACATGTTCGTGCTCGAGCACACCGAGGACGGCAGCATCGCCGGCGTCTGTGCGATCAAGGGCGCGGTCGGCCTGACCGAGCCGTTCTACAACTACCGCATCGGCACCCTGGTGCACTGCAGCCGCGAGCTGAACGTGTTTACCCGGATGGAGACGCTGTACCTGTCGAACGACCTCACCGGCTCGACCGAACTGTGCTCGCTGTTCCTGCTGCCGCAATACCGCGCTGGCTTCAACGGCAAGTGGCTGTCCAAGAGCCGCTTCCTGTTCATCGCCCAGTTCCAGCATCTGTTCACCGAAAAAATCATCGCCGAGATGCGCGGCTACCAGGACGAGGCAGGGGATTCGCCGTTCTACGAAGGCCTGGGCCGCCACTTCTTCAAGATGGATTTCAACCATGTCGACGGCCTGACCGCGATCGGCAAGAAATCCTTCATCGCCGAGCTGATGCCGCGCCAGCCGCTGTACGTCGACTACCTGCCGCAGACCGCGCGCGACGTGATCGGCAAGGTGCACACCTCGACCCAGCCGGCGCGCCGCCTGCTGGAGCAGGAGGGCATGCATTACGAGGGCTATGTCGACATCTTCGACGCCGGCCCGGTGCTGCAGGGCCGCGTGTCCGAGCTGCGCGCGGTGCGCGACAGCGTGCTGGCGGTGGCGGCCGAGGGGCTGCCCGCCCAGGATCACGACGCCGCTCCCGACACCGAACACATGCTGGTGTCGAATACCCGCCTCGACGATTTCCGGATGATCCTGACCCGCGCCGTGCCCGGCGCCGCCAGCGTGGCCCTGAGCCCCGAGGAGCTGGCGCAACTGCGCTGCAGCGCGGGCGACAACGTGCGTACCCTGACACTCAATACCAGGAAAAACAGCCATGGCTAATCTCTCGAACTACATCAACGGCGAGTGGCTCGCCGGCAGCGGCCGCGAACTGGCCACCGTCGATCCCTCGACCGGCCGCCAGACCTGGACCAGCAACGAGTCGACGCCGGACGATGTGGCGCGCGCCGCCCAGGCGGCCCGCGACAGCTTCGAGGCGTGGGCGCTGGCTTCGCTGGACGAGCGCATCGCCGTCGCCACGCGCTTTCGCGACCTGCTGAAGGAAAACGCCGAGGAGCTGGCGGCGACGATCGCCGAGGAAGTCGGCAAACCGCTATGGGAAGCGCGCACCGAAGTGGCCACCATGGCCAACAAGATCGACATTTCCGTTCTGTCTTACGGCGCGCGCACCGGCGAGACGGCCAGCAAGGTCGCCGACGGCAATGCCGTGCTGCGTCACCGTCCGCACGGCGTGTTCGCCGTCTACGGTCCATACAACTTCCCGGGCCACCTGCCGAACGGCCACATCGTGCCGGCCCTGATCGCCGGGAATACCGTCGTGTTCAAGCCGAGCGAATACGCCCCGCGCACGGCGTTAAAAACCGTCGAACTATGGGAGAAGGCCGGCCTGCCGAAGGGCGTGCTCAACCTGGTCAACGGCGGCCGCGAGACCGGCATCGCGCTGGGACGGGAGCCCCTGATCGACGGCGTGCTGTTCACCGGCAGCAGCCAGACCGGCGCGGCCCTGCACAAGCAGTTCGGCGGTCAGCCGGGCAAGATGCTGGCGCTGGAAATGGGCGGCAACAATCCGCTGGTCGTGTGGGATCTCGGGGACAACCCCTTGGACATCGACGCCGCCGTCCACCACGCCGTGATGTCGGCCTTCATCTCGGCCGGCCAGCGCTGCACCTGCGCGCGCCGCCTGGTCATCCAGGACAATGCGGCAGGCCAGGCTTTCCTGGACCGTTTGGTCGAGGTGGCGGCCCAACTGCAGGTCGGCCCGTCGAACGCCGAGCCGCAACCCTTCATGGGGCCGGTGGTCTCGAGCGCCGTCGCCGCCCGCCTGGTGCAGGCGCAGGCCGATATGGCGACGAAAGGTGGAAAAGTCCTGCTGCAGATGCGCCAGCTCGACAAGGACGCCGGCTTCGTCACCGCCGGCATCGTCGACACCACCGACGCGCAAGGCATCCCCGACGAAGAGTGGTTCGGCCCGCTGCTGCAGGTGATCCGCGTGAAGGACTTCGACGAGGCCCTGCGCGTGGCCAACGCCACCGAATTCGGCCTGGCGTCGGCCCTGCTGTCGCCGAGCGAAGACCTGTGGAAGCGCTTCTCGGTCCGCGCGCGCGCCGGCATCGTCAACTGGAACCGGCCGACTACCGGAGCCGCCAGCTCGGCGCCATTCGGCGGCGTCGGCAAATCGGGCAACCACCGCCCCAGCGCCTATTACGCGGCCGACTACTGCGCCTATCCGGTGGCCTCGATCGAGACGGCGGAACTGGCGATGCCGGCCAAGCTGTCGCCCGGGCTGGCGTTTCCGGCCAAGGGAGCGTAAGCATGCGTGACGCCCGCGAATTCAACTTCGACGGCCTGGTCGGCCCGTCGCACAACTACGCCGGCCTTTCGTTCGGCAACGTCGCCTCGTTCAACAATGTGCGCGCAGCCTCGAATCCGCGCCAGGCCGCGCTGCAGGGCCTGGCCAAGATGCGCGAACTGGCCGCGCGCGGTTTCGCGCAGGCGGTGATGCCGCCGCAGGGCCGGCCGAACTTCCGCCTGCTGCGCAGCCTGGGCTTCTCGGGTACCGATGCCGATGTCCTGGCGCGCGCCTGGCGCGAAGCGCCTGTGATCCTGGCCTGCGCCTGGTCGGCCGCGCCGATGTGGACGGCCAACGCCGGCACCGTGAGCCCATCGGCCGACTCGCTCGACGGCCGCGTGCATTTCACCGCGGCCAACCTGAACAACAAGCTGCACCGCTCCGAAGAGCACCTGCAAGCCACCCGCACCCTGCGCGCGATCTTCGCCGACAGCAATCGCTTCGTCGTGCACGATACCTTGCCTTCCGTGCCGGCCTTCGCCGACGAGGGCGCCGCCAACCACACGCGCTTCGCCGCCAGCCATGGCGCCGCCGGGGTCGAGTTCTTCGTGTATGGCCGGGTCGAGTTCGATCCATCCGCCCCCGCGCCGAAGAAATACCCGGCCCGCCAGACGCTGGAAGCCTCGCAGGCGATCGCCCGCCTGCACGGCCTGGACCCGGCGCGCACCGTGTTCGCCGCGCAGAATCCGGACGTGATCGACCAGGGCGTATTCCACAACGACGTGATCTCGGTCGGCAACGGCAATGTGCTGTTCTATCACGAACAGGCCTTCGCCGACGAAGCGGGCACCCTGGATGCGCTGCGGCGCGCCCTGGCCGGCGTGGATACCGACTTGCAGGCGGTGCGCGTGGACGGCGGCCAGGTGCCGGTGGCCGACGCCGTGGCCAGCTACCTGTTCAACAGCCAGCTGCTGTCCAAGCCGGATGGCCGCATGGCGCTGGTGGTGCCGCACGAGTGCCGCGAGAACGCGGCCGTGTCGAACTACCTCGCCGGCCTGGTCGCCAGCGGCGGCCCGATCGACGAGCTGGTCGAATTCGACCTGCGCCAGAGCATGCGCAATGGCGGCGGACCGGCCTGCCTGCGCCTGCGCGTGGTGCTGACCGACGAAGAGGCCGCCGCCATGCACCAGGGCGTGCTGATGACTGAGCGTTTGTATGCGCAGCTGGTGGCCTGGGTCGAGCGCCATTACCGTGACCGGATCGAGCCGCACGACCTGGCCGACCCGCAGCTGGCCATCGAATGCGCTACGGCGCTGGAAGAACTCACCCGCATCCTCGGCCTGCCGGGGCTGTACGACTGGTAACGATGTAGTATTCGGACGGGAGATCCCTGTCCAGCATAAGCAGGGAAGCGCCGGGCCACGAGCCGACGGCGCACCAGGCACACAACTTTGGAGAAGCAAGATGAAAGACATGCCCAACGATTTGCGCAACCAGACGCTCGCCCTGGTCGGTGCAAACCAGTCCGCCAACAGCGCGCAGGTCAATGCCCTGATCGCCGCCTGGCTCGGATCGCTCGACGACGAAGACCTGGCCGGCACCGCGCCGCAAAGCCTGGCCCCGGTGCTGGTCGAGGGATTCTCGCAACTGGCCCAGCGTACCGGCCCCGGCGCCCAGATCGCCAACATGCGCTATTCGGACGGCCGCGGCGGCACCGCCACCGCACTCCTGATCCTGAACGACGACCGTCCTTACCTGGTCGACTCCTTCGTCATGGCTTTGCGCCGCGAACGCATCACCGCCGCCGGCGTCATGAACGCCGTGCTGCCGGTGCGCCGCGACGCGCAGGGCGCGGCGGTGGCGGTCGGGGAAGCCGGCAGCCCGCTGGAGTCGATCGTCCTGTGCCTGCTGAACGACGAACTGCAATTCGACGAACTGGACAAGCTCACCGCGCGCCTGCGCATGGTCGCGAGCGACGCCGCCACCGTGCAGCGCGACGCGGTCGCCATGGGCGACCGCATGACCGCCGTGGCCGCGGCAGCCGCCGCCTCCGGCACCCCGGAAGGCCAGGAAGTCGCCGCCTTCCTCGAGTGGGCCAAGAACGAAGGCTATGAGCCGTTCGGCTACGCCTACTACGTCGTCAAACCGGGCGCGCGCGAACTCGAACGCGATATCCCGAGCCGCATCGGCGTGCTGAAGGATACCGACCATCCGGTCTACGGCACCTGCCTGGCCAGCATCCCGGGCGACTTCGACACCCTGTCGCTGCGCGCCGAGAACCTGTCGATCGTGAAGGCCGACGTCGCCGGCACCCTGCACCGCGACCAGCCGCTGGACTTCATCGGCGTGCGCGACCTGGATGCGCAGGGCAAGATCCTGGGCGAGCATTGCTTCATCGGCCTGTTCACCCGCGCCGCCACCGCGACCCCGCTGGCGCGCCTGCCGTTCGCGCGCGGCCGCGTGGCGCGCGTGCTGTCCATCGCCGGCGTGCGCCAGGAAGGCTTCCGCGCCGAGAAATTCATCGAGATCCTCGAGTCGCTGCCGCGCACCGAAGCGCTGGAAGCCGAGCCGGAATGGCTGGCCGAGGTGTGCGGCGCCGTGGTCTCGCTGTACAAGCAGCCGCGCGCGAAAGTGTTCGCGCGCCGCGACGTCTACCAGCGCCACCTGAACGTGCTGGTCTACCTGCCGCGCGAGCGTTTTTCGGCCGCCGTGGCGTCCAGCCTGGCGGGCGCGCTGAAGGAAAGCTCGGGCGCGCGCGAGGTCGACGTCCAGACCCTGGTGGCCGACGGCCCGCTGGCGCGCGTCTACCTGACCGCCCACGCCGCGCGCTACCCGCTCGACCTGGAAACCGACATCCAGCGTCCGCTGCTGGGCGTGCTCGATGGCTGGCATGACCGCTTCGCCGAGTTGATCAACTCGGTCGACGAGAGCCGCCAGCGCAGCCTGATGCGCAAGATCGTGCCGACCCTGCCGGTCAATTTCGTCACCGCGACCGCGCCCGAGACCGCCTTCCGCGACGTGCACGCGCTGCTCACCAAATGCCGTCCGGACCGCGTGACCGCGCGCATCGAGCACGATGACGCCGCCGGCGCCTCGATCCGCCTGTATTCGAGCGAGACCGTGCCGTCGCTGTCGCGCATCCTGCCGGCGCTGCAGAACGCCGGCATCGCGGTCGACCGCGAGCAGACCTACCGCCACACGGGCCTCGACGGCGTGCGCCGCTACGTGACCGCGCTGACGGTCGATGCCGAGAGCGCGGCCAAGCTGGCCAAGCCGGGCATCGCCCAGGTCGCCGAAGAACTGTTCAGCGCCCTGTTCAACGACGAGGCCGAAGACGGCCGCATGAACGGCCTGACCATCGAAGGCGGCCTGTCGCTGCGCGAAGTGCAGCTGGTGCGCGCCTACATCAGCTACTGGCGCCAGCTCGGTTCCAAGTTCTCGGTGCGCTACATGGCCGAGACCCTGCGCACCCAGCCGGCCCTGGTCAAGGAATTCGTGGCCGGCTTCATCCAGCGCTTCGACCCCGCGCTCAGCGAAGAGCAGCGCAACGAAGGCAGCAGCAAGCTGGTCACCCTCAAGACCGGCCTGCCGAGCGTGAACCACGCCGACACCGAAGAGATCATGGGCGCCCTGGTCGACCTGGCGCTGGCCACCGTGCGCACCAATTATTTCCAGAACAGCGGCGAGAAGATCATCTTCAAGGTCGACACCAGCAACCTGGCGCTGGCGCCCGAGCCGCGTCCATTCCGCGAGATCTATGTGTTCTCGCGCCGCTTCGAAGGCGTGCACCTGCGCGGCGGCCCGGTCGCCCGCGGCGGCCTGCGCTGGTCGGACCGGATGGAAGACTACCGCACCGAGGTGCTGGGCCTGGTGAAGGCGCAGATGGTCAAGAACGCCGTCATCGTGCCTGCCGGCTCGAAAGGCGGCTTCGTGTGCAAGCAGATGCCGGCCGGCGCTCCGCGCGAAGTGGTGGCGGCCGAGGGCGAAGCAGTGTACCGCCTGTTCATCGCCAGCCTGCTGGAAGTGACCGACAACCGCGTGCAGGGCGAGATCGTGCCGCCGGAGCAGACCGTGCGCCATGACCAGGACGATCCGTACCTCGTGGTGGCGGCCGACAAGGGCACCGCGACCTTCTCCGACATCGCCAACAGCATCGCGGTGGAGCGCGGCTTCTGGCTGGGCGATGCCTTCGCCTCGGGCGGTTCGAACGGCTACGACCACAAGAAGATGGGCATCACCGCCAAGGGCGCGTTCGAAGCGGTCAAGCGCCACTTCTACGAACTGGGTCACGACCTGGCCAACAACCCGATCACCATGGTCGGCGTCGGCGACATGTCGGGCGACGTGTTCGGCAACGGCGTGCTGCTGTCGCGCCAGCTGAAGCTGGTGGCCGCTTTCGATCACCGCCACATCTTCCTGGACCCGACCCCCGACGTCGAAGTCTCGTTCAAGGAACGCGAGCGCATGTTCGCGCTGCCACGCTCGTCGTGGGAAGACTATGACAAGAACCTGATCTCGGCGGGCGGCGGCGTGTACCCGCGCAATGCCCGCTCGATCGAGCTGTCGCCGCAGATCCGCGAAGTGCTGGGCATCGAGGAAACCTCCTTGAGCCCGCAGGAACTGATGCACCGCATCGTCAAGGCGCCGGTCGACCTGTTCTACAACGGCGGCATCGGCACCTATATCAAGGCCTCGACCGAGACCCATGCGCAAGTGAAGGACCGCGCCAACGACGGCATCCGCGTCAATGGCAACGAGCTGCGCTGCAAGGTAGTGGCCGAAGGCGGCAACCTGGGCGCGACCCAGGCCGGCCGCATCGAATTCGCGCTGGCGGGCGGCCGCATCTTCACCGATGCGATCGACAACTCGGCCGGCGTGGATTGCTCGGACCACGAAGTCAACGTCAAGATCTGGCTCGACACCGAAGTCAACGCCGGCAAGCTGCCGGAGAGTGACCGCAACCGCATCCTGAACGAGATGACGGGCGAGATCGAGCGCCTGGTCCTGCGCGACAATACGCTGCAGACCCACCTGCTGACCCGCGAAGTGCAGGCGCAGGCCAATAGCGCGGTGGTCGACGGCTACATGGCCCTGATCGGCAACCTGGAAGCCGAGGGCGCGGTCTCGCGCGAGCTGGAGCAGCTCCCGCTCGATACCGAGCTGCAGCGCCGCAAGTCGCTGGGCCTGGGCCTGACGGCGCCGGAACTGGCGGTGGTGATTGCCAACGTCAAGAACCGCTTCAAGCGCACGCTGGCAGCCCTCGATTTGACGAGCGAAGTGTGGGCCGACGCGCTGCTGCGTCCTTACTTCCCGGCCCAGCTGGTCGCGACCCGCGATCCTCTGGATCATCCGCTGGCCAACACCATCCTGGCCACCGTGCTGGCCAACGAGGCGGTCAACCGCTGCGGTCCTTTGACACTGCGCGACCTGGCGCTGGAGCACCGCATCGACGAGACCGAAGTGGTGAAAGCCTGGGCCCGCGCCTGGGCGGCCCTGCACCTGGCGCCGGTCTTCGAGGCGCTCGACGCGGACGCCCTGGTGGTGCCGCGCGACGTGTCGGTCGCGGTCGACAACCGCAGCCGCGCCATGCTGCGCGCCACGGTCGAAGGCGTGCTGTCGCTGCCAGCCAATTCGGAAGGCCTGAAGGAGCTGTCGACCCTGTTCGCCGAAGCCGACCAGAGCCAGGCGCCGCAGATCCGTTCCGAAGCCGACGGCCACACCGGCCTGCCGGTGCCGTTCGCGGCGGCCTGGAAGGCGGTCGAGATCATCGAGTCGCAGGCCTCGTTCCTGTTCGCCGCGGTGTCGGTGCAGCGTCCGGGCGGCATGACCCTGCTGCAGTTCCTGCAGGTCGGCACCGTGCTGCGCCAGAAGGTCGGCATCGACACGCTGGAACTGGGCCTGAAGTTGCCGGCGCAGAGCAAGTCGCAGGAACAGCTGCGCAACTATGCGCTGCAGTCGCTGCGCCGCGCCCAGCAGCGCTTGCTGCTGCAGGTGATCGAGCGCGCCGGCAAGGACGGCAACACCGGCGGCAATATGGAAGCGGCGGTGGACGAAGTGATGGCCTCGCGCGGCCTGACCGGCTTCGCCCAGCCGGCCGACCTGGAACAGGCGATGCTGGACGTGTGGGCCCTGTCCGAAGGCCTGAGCCCAGAACGCCTGGCGGCCTGAGTCGTGAGCGCATTGCCCGAAGCAGTGCGCGCGCTGGCCGAGGCGGATTTCGCCTCGGTCGCGCAGCGCTTCCAGGATGCCGGCTTTGCGGTCGCGCAGCCGGCGTCCGGCGTGCTGACCGTCAAGTCGGCGACGCCCGATCCGGCGCGCGCCAGCGTGCTGGTGTCGGTCGGCGTGCATGGCGACGAAACCGGGCCGATCGAGATGGTCGCCTACCTGGTCGAGGCGCTGTCGCACACCCCGCAAGCGCTGGCGGTGGACCTGATGCTGTGCGTCGGGAATATCGACGCCATCCGTTCGGCCAAGCGCTTCATCGATGCGGACCTGAACCGCATGTTCCGTGCCGAGCGCGGCTCGCTGGCCGGGACGTTCGAGGCCGGCCGCGCCGACGTGCTGATCGATGTCACCCGCGCCTTTTTCGAAGGCAGCGGACCGCAGCGCTGGCATCTCGACCTGCACACGGCGATCCGGCCTTCGCACTATCCGATGTTCGCGATCGTGCCCGAGCTGATCGCCGACCAGGCGCGCGCCAGCCTGATCGCCTGGATGGGCGAGGCCGGGATCCAGGCCATCATCATGAATCCGGCGTCGGCCGGCACCTACAGCTATTTCACGGCCGAGCATCTCGGCGCGGCCGGCGCCACGGTCGAGTTGGGGCGGGTCGGCACGCTGGGGGAGAACGATTTGTCGCAGTTCGCCGATGCATCGAAGGCGCTGGAACGCTTGCTGCGCGGCCAGCCAGCTGGAGAGGCGAAGGCGGCCCCGCACGTGTTCGCGACGGCGCAGTCGATCATGAAGCTGTCCGACGCGTTCAGCATGCGCGTGGGCCGCGAGACCTGGAATTTCACGCCGATGAAGCAGGGCGAGGTGATCGCCGCCGACGGCGAAACGGTCTATACCGTGAAGCACGGCGAGGAGCTGGTCGTGTTCCCGAACCCCGACGTGCGCGTGGGACTACGCGCCGGCATCATGGTGGTGCGTATCGCTTGACGGGAAACGGGCTGCGGCCCGTTTTTTTTCGCTTCCTGCAAAAATCCTTCCGGCGGACTAGACTGGCGAATTCCGACCGGCAGGAGTCATCATGAGCAAGCTGTTTTCCCCGTATTCCCTCGGCTCGCTGGAGCTGTCCAACCGCATCGTGATCGCCCCGATGTGCCAGTATTCCGCCGTCGATGGGCTGCCTACCGACTGGCACATGATCCACCTCGGCAACCTGGCGCTGTCCGGCGCCGCGCTCCTGATCCTGGAGGCCACCGCCGTCGTGCCCGAAGGCCGCATTTCACCAAGCGACCTGGGCCTGTGGTCGGACGAGCACGCGACAGCCCTGGCCCCGGTGGTCGCCGCGATCCGCCGTCACTCCCCGATCAAGCTGGGCGTCCAGCTGGCCCACGCCGGCCGCAAGGCCTCGAGCGAGGTGCCGTGGCAGGGCGGCGGCAATATTCCACTCGGCCAGCCGCGCGGCTGGCAGACCGAAGCCCCGTCCGCCGTGCCGCATGCGGACGGCGACACGGTGCCGCTGGCGCTGGACGCCGCCGGCCTGGCGCGCGTGAAGGATGCCTTCGTGGCCGCGGCGCGGCGCGCCCATGCGCTCGGCCTGGATGCGATCGAGCTGCACGGGGCCCACGGCTACCTGCTGCACCAGTTCCTGTCGCCGCTGGCCAACCGCCGTGACGACGAGTATGGCGGTTCGCTGGAAAACCGCATGCGCTACCCGCTCGAGGTATTCGCCGCGGTGCGCGCCGCCGTGCCGGCGATGACGGTCGGGATGCGCATCTCGGCCAGCGACTGGGTCGAGGGCGGCTGGGACCTGGAGCAGAGCGTGCGCCTGGGCCAGGAACTGGCGCGCCTGCAGTGCGACTTCATCCACGTCTCGAGCGGCGGCGTCTCGCCCCAGCAGCAGATCGCGCTGGGAGCGGGCTACCAGATCGGCTTCGCCGAGCGCATCAAGGAGGAAACCGGCCTGCCGACCATCGGCGTGGGCCTGATCACCGAGGCGCGGCACGCGGAAACCATCCTGCAAAAAGGCCAGGCCGACCTGATCGGCCTGGCGCGCGCCATGCTGTTCGACCCGCGCTGGCCCTGGCACGCGGCGGCGGAGCTGGGCGACCAGGTGTTCGCCCCGCCCCAGTACCTGCGTTCGCAGCCGCGCGAGTACAAGACGCTGTTCGGCTAGGAGTCTGCGCGTCAGAAAATGGTTCGGGCCATTCGCGCCGTCCATGCGCAGTCCAGGACGATTTTCTTGCAGTTTGTCGCATGCAGATGGCGGCTGAAAAGGCGAATTGCTAGAGTGCCATCACTCGAACAACAACCTGATTGGACTGCCATGCGTACCCTTGTCGCCCTCGCTTCCCTTGCCGCCCTGACCGGCTGCGCCATCATCGTCGCGCCTGGCGATGGCGATACCCGCGTGCACACCGCGTGGAGCAGCGATTCGAAAGAGGGCAATGGCGTGGCTGCCCGCGACCAGCGCGCCATCGCCAACCTGGCGGCCCTTAGCGTGAGCGGCTCGCTGCCGGTCGAGGTGCGTGTCGGCCCGGCGCCGTCGCTGGTCGTGGAGGCGGACAGCAACCTGCTGCCGCTGATCGTCACCGAGACCAGGGGCGATACCCTGCACATCTATTCCGAGAAGAGCCTGCGCAGCAAGACCCCGCTGCGCATCGTGTACGCCACGCCGCGCCTGGCCGAGGTACACGCCTCGGGCGCCACCCGCGTGGATGTGCAGGGCCTGGCTGGCGCGCCGCTCGACGTGCGCAAGAGCGGTTCGTCCGAGGTGCGCCTCTCCGGCAAGGTCGGCAGCCTGAATGCGCGTTCCAGCGGCTCGGGCCTGCTCGACGCGAGCCGGCTGCAGGCCGACGCCATCGATGCGACCCTGTCGGGATCGAGCCGTGCGCGCCTGGGAGAAGTGAAGGGAGACCACGCGCGGATGGATCTGAGCGGATCGAGTTCGCTCGAGGCCGCCGGCGCGGTGCGTTCGCTGAGCGCGCGCGTGAGCGGTTCGGCCAATGTCGACCTGGCCGACCTGAGGACGCAGGACGCGGACCTCGGCGCCAGCGGTTCGGGCGGCATCCGCGCCACCGTCAAGCAGTCGCTGTTCGCCCGCACCTCGGGCTCGGGAGGCATCCGCGTGTATGGCCACCCGGCCCAGCGCAGCATCACTGGCGACCGGGTGCACCTGCTGGATTAGGAAGCCTACAGCAGGTTATCCAGCAGGTCCGGACCGAACACCTCGCGGTGGATGCGGCTGGCCGGCGCGCCCGCTTCGAGCAGCGCATTCCATTGCGCCTGCATGAACGGCAGCGGGCCGCACATGTAGACATTGGTCTCGGCGCGCGGCCACGACGGCAGGCGCGCCAGGTCCATGAAGCCGGGCAGGGCGCCGGGAGCGTTGCCTTCTTCGTGGAAGGTCACCACTTGCAGATGCGGCATGCGCGCCTGGGCGGCGGCGATGTCCGCCTGGTGCGGATGGTGTTCGGCGCTGCGCGCGGCGTGCGCGAAGATCACGCGGCGCTGCGGGTTGACCAGGGCGATGCGGTTCAGGGCGCCGATCATGGGCGTGATGCCCACGCCGGCCGACAGCAGCACCACCGGCTCGTCGGATTCGGTGTCGGGCAGGAAGTCGCCGAAGGGATGGCTGACCTGCAGGATGTCGCCCACCTTGACGTTCCGGTGCAGCCAGTTCGACACGGCGCCGGCCGGGATGTTCTGGTTGCCGTCCTCGCGCTTGACCGAGATGCGCATCGAATCCAGGCCCTGGGCCTCCGACAGACTGTACTGGCGCAACTGGCGCAGCCCGTCGTCCAGGATCGCTTCCACGCTCACGTACTGGCCGGCCTTGAACGGCGGCAGCGGTTCGCCATCCTGCGGCGCGAAACGGATCGACAGCACGTTCTCGCTTTCGCGCACGACGTCGAGCACGCGCATCGCGCGCAGCTGGCCGGCCTGGATGCCGGCATCCGCATACAGTTTCGCCTCGGCGTCGATGAACACCTTGGCCAGCGAGCCATAGGCTTCTTCCCAGGCCTTCATCAGCGGCTCGACGGCCGCGTCGCCCAGGGTCGACTTGATCGCGCCCAGCAGGTGGAAGCCGACGATCGGGTAGTGGGCGGCGGTCAGGCCCACCGAGACGTGCTTGTGGACGATGCGGCTGACCACCGGGCCCAGCGCGGCGGCATTGTCGATATTGGCCGCGTAGGCGAACAGCGCCGATGCGAGCGACTGCTGCTGCACGCCGCTGGCCTGGTTGCCCATATTGAACAGGTTGGTCAGCTCAGGGTGGGCCTTGAACATATTGGCGTAGAAGGTCGTCGTGATGGCCGGGCCGTGCTGGCGCAGGACGGGAACCGAGGCGTCGATATAGGGGCGGGAAGCGGCAGAGATCATGGGAGTCCTCAATAGATGCAATATAAAAGCATGTTTTAGAGCTGAAAATCGCCCGCCAGATGGTCATGTTCGCGGGCTACGGTAAGTCGACGGAAGAAATTCTATCAAAGATGCTTTGTAAATGCACCTTATTTAGACGCTTGTTTCAACTATTTATTGCGAGGGAGGCAGAGTCCCCTATAATCGCTCCTTCATTTTGAGACTGTCGAGCCGCGGCTGCCGAGCCGATCGCCGATGCGCACTGAAGGACACGCCGTGAACCAGACCCTGGGCCAGAAGCTGTTACGTACCAAATCGGCTGCACGCCATCACGAGGAAACCGCCAGCGTCGGCGTCGCCGGCGCCGTACCCGGCCTGCATCGTTCGCTCGGCCTGTTCCCCCTGACCATGATCGGCGTGGGCGCCACGATCGGCACCGGCATCTTCTTCACGATGGTCGAGGCGGTGCCGAAGGCCGGTCCGGCGGTCGTGCTGTCGTTCCTGCTGGCCGCGCTCACCGCCGGCCTGACGGCCTTGTGCTATGCCGAACTGGCGGGCCGCGTGCCGGCCTCGGGTTCGTCGTATTCCTTCGCCTACGCCACCGTCGGCGAATTCGCGGCCTTCATCGTCGCCGCCTGCCTGCTGCTCGAATACGGGCTGGCGGCCAGCGCGACCTCGATCGGCTGGTCCGACTACCTGAACAACTTCCTGCTCAATGCCTTCGACTGGCAGATCCCGGAACGGCTGCGCTCGCCGATGTTCGTCTCGGACCACCATGCCGTGACCTTCCATCCGGGCAATATCAACCTGCCGCCGATCCTCCTGGTGATCATGTGCGGCTTCCTGCTGGTGCGCGGCGCCAGGGAGTCGGCCACCACCAATGCCATCATGGTGATCGTCAAGCTGGCGATCCTGGTGTTCTTCGCCGCGATCGCCTTCACCGGCTTCAATGCCGACAACTTCCAGCCTTTCTTCAATATGAACGAGGCCTCGGGCTATGCCGGCATGGCCGGCGTGACCGCCGCCGCCGGCACCGTGTTCTTCTCCTTCATCGGCCTGGACACCATCGCCACCGCCGGCGAAGAAGTGAAGGACCCGCGCCGCAACGTGCCGATCGGGATCCTGGCGGCGCTGGTCATCGTGACCGTGTTCTACATGCTGGTCGCGGTGGCGGCGATGGGCGCCCAGCCGGCCCATCTGTTCGAGGGCCAGGAGGCCGGCCTGGCGGTGATCCTGCAGAACGTGACCGGCCAGGCCTGGCCGGCGCTGGTGCTGTCGCTAGGGGCCGTGGTCTCGGTGTTCTCGGTGACCCTGGTGACGATCTACGGCCAGACCCGCATCCTGTACGCGATCAGCCGCGACGGCCTGATCCCGCAGGTATTCCAGAAGGTGAGCGCCCGCACCCAGGCGCCGGTCAAGAACACCATGATCGTGTGCGTCGTGGTGGGCCTGGTGGCCGGCAGCGTCGACTCCACCTTCTTGTGGGACATGGTGAGCATGGGCACCCTGACCGCCTTCATGGTGGTCTCGGTCGCGGTGCCGGTGATCCGCAAGCGCCAGGGGCGCGATGCGCCGCCTGGCTTCCGTGTGCCGTTCGGTCCCTACGTGATCCCGGGCCTGTCGGTGCTGGCCTGCCTGTACATCATGAAGGACCTGTCGCCGGCGACCTTCCGGGTGTTCTTCATCTGGATGGGGGTGGCGGTGGTGGCCTATTTTGGCTACGGGATGCGCAACAGCCGCTTGAACAAGGCAAAGTAAGAAAGAGAACTGCGTGGACAAATTCGAACAGCGGCGCGACCGTTTCGCGCTGTTCGACGGCATGGACAGCCCGTCGGTCAACCTCTGCTTCCCGCTCGAACTGCCCGACTTTCGTCCGTGGTGCAAGGAACAGGGCCTGGCCCCGTTCCACGTGCTCTTGTGCGCGGTGCTGCGCTCGGTCTTGAAGATCGAGAATTTCCGCTATCGCATCTTCGACGGCGAGGTGATCCGCATCGAGCGCCTGATCCCGTCGTTCACCGTCAAGAACCAGAACGACGACCTCAATTTCGCGACCTTCGACTGGTCTGGCGACCTGCGCGAATTCGTCGCGCGCGGCCGCGCGGCCGGCATCGAAGCAATGGGCATGACGGGCCTGAACCAGCACTATGCCGGCCTGTCGCCGCGCGACGCCAAGGACCAGGTGTTCGTCACCTGCATTCCCTGGCTCGAGTTCACGGCGATCCAGCATCCGACCACGCGCCTGGGCCGCTCCGATATTCCGTCGCTGGCCTGGGGCCGCTTCAAGGATGGCCCGGACGGCAGGCTGGTGCTGCCGTTCTCGGTCCAGGCCCACCACGGCTTCGTCGACGGCTTCCACATTTATTTACTGGGCCAGCACGTGGCAAGCGAGCTGGCGGCGATGATGGCGTCTACCGCGCCAGCGGCCGCACATACTCGAGCAGGCTGACCAGGGTCTTGCCCGGCTCTTCCCATGGCGCCATATGGGCCGAGCGTTCGAACCACACCGCCCGTTTCGACGGCGCTTTCACCTGCGCCAGCCAGGCCTCAAGCGGTGCGGTCGGCGTCGTGTAGTCGTGCCGGCCCAGGAACATCACGACCGGAAGCGGAAACTCCGTGACCTTCGAATAATCGACTTCCACGAATTCGGGCAGCAGCCGGCCGAGGGTGAGCAGGCTGCCGGCGTCGATCGCCTTCACCTGGTCCATCGTGTAGTCGGGCGAGAGAAGAGGCCCCTTGAAGAAGTAGGCCGATTCGCTGCGGTAGGCCGACAGGCCGCCGTAGTGCTGCGGCCATTTGCGCGCCGCCACGATGCGCTCGCGCGTGATCGGCTGGTCGCCGGGGTAGGGCGCGATCGCCTGCAGCTCCCTCAGCGCTTCCTTGTCGTCGTGGATCCGGGCCTGCTCCAGCGCGTACTCGAAGCTGATGCGCTCGTTCTCGCGCGTGCTGATCACCTGGCCGATGCCGACGTAGGCGTGGAACAGGTCCGGGCGCCTGAGCGAGGCCGCCATCGAGATCACAGTGCCCCAGCTGTGCGCCATCAGCACCAGCTTCTGCTTGCCATAGCGTCCGCGCAGGTGTTCCGCGACCTCGATCAGGTCGTCGACATAGCGCGCGATGTGGATCGTCTCGCCCACGATGGCGGGATCGGTCTCGCCATAGCTCTTGCCGGCGCCGCGCTGGTCGTAGTTGGCGACCGTGAAGAACTCTTCGATCGGGCGCTGGAACTGCCACATGGTCGGCGTGATCGGCGAAGCCGGGCCGCCGTGCACGAACAGGATCATCGGATTGGCGCGGTCCTGGCCCCGCACATTGATCCATTGGTCGATGCCGCCGATGCGGGTTTTATAGGAATCCTGCACGCCGTGCGGCGCCACGATGCGCTGCAGGTCCTCGATCGCGGCGCGGGCGCCGGCCAGGGTCTTCGTGTCCGCATGGTCCTGCGCTGCCGCGCCGGTGCACAGTATGCCCAGCGCGGCCAGGCAGGCTATCAGGGTGGTTTTCATCTCGCTCTCCCAAACTTGTCGGATCCAGTGTAGCGAACGCGCCGCCAGGCGTCGCGGCGCGCGGGACAGGCGGTCGAAACAGGGGAACAGGCGGCATGAAGCACGATAAAAAAGGCCGCGCCCCTTGCGGTGGCGCGGCCTTTCGATGCGGCAGGAACGATTACAGCGCGTTCATCTCCTTGAGCAGATTATCCGCCTTGTCGACTTCCTTCATATTCCACAGCATGTAGCGGGTGTCGACCTGGATCGAACGGGTCATCTTGTTGTTGAAGTCCCAGTCCGAGATGATCGAGTCCAGGGTGCCGTCGAAGGCCAGGCCGATCAGCTCGCCCTTGGCGTTCAGCGCGGCCGAACCCGAGTTGCCGCCGGTGATGTCCAGCGTCGCCAGGAAGTTGACCGGCAGGGTCTTGAGCTTCGGATCGACGTACTTGCCGAAGTTTTTCGCCTGGATCGCCGCCAGCTGGTTGTCCGGCGCATCGAACTCGCCTTCGCCGGTGTGCTTGGCGGTCACGCCGGCCACGGTGGTGAAGGCGGTCCAGCCGGTGGTGCCGTCGGCGCCCACGTCGCGCCCGGCGATCTTGCCGAAGGTGACGCGCAAGGTGCTGTTGGCGTCCGGGTAGACGGCCTGGCCCTTGCTGTTCATGTAGGCGATCTTGGCCTTCATGTAGTTGCCGTAGGCTTGCTGGATCTTGCCGGCCGACTCCTCGCCTTTCTCCTCGTCCTTGATGTCGGCGTCGTACATCGCGACCGCGGCCTTGATGAAGCTGTCGTTCGATGCCTTGAACTCGGCCGGCGACTTCTTGAGCCAGGCGGTGCGCTCTTCCTTGCTGGCCAGCTTGGAACCGGCATACATGCGGTCCAGCGCCGACTTCAGCTCGGCTTCGCCCATGCCCGGCTTGATGCCCAGCGCGGCGTCGAACGCCGCGTCATGTTCGGCGGCCGGCTGCGCGTTGTACTGCTTCAGGAAGTTCAGCACCAGCGCCTTGTCGACTTTTTCGTCGTAGGTGCGGTCCTGGCCTTCGATGACCGAGGCCAGGCGCGGCAGGTCGCGTTCCTGGTAGCCGGTCTTGCGCTCGGTGTCCGGCTTGGCGCGCTCGTTGGCCAGGCGGTACAGGGTGCGCGCCGAGTTCAGGAACTTCGGCTGCGAGTAGGTCAGGAAGAAGCCTTTCCTGGTGCCCGCATCGCGCTCGGCGATCAGCTTCTCGGCCGCTTCGATGTCGGCGCCGTATTGCGCCTTGCGCGACGCATCGGCATTCACCCAGGCCTTCAGTGCATTGTGCTCGGCGGTCTTGCGCTGCAAGAAATCGCTGTTCTGGTACGAGACCAGCATGCCCTTGCGGTTCTTGTAGTAGTTGTTCACGCCGGCGATCTGGCCGGCGTATTTCAGGCGCGCGGCCGGGTCGTTCTTGGTCTCGCGGTCGATGATGGCCAGGGTCTCGCCGGACGCCTGCACGAAGGCCGGGTAGTTCCAGTCGAAGGTGAAGGCCACTTCGGACGGCAGGCGGTGGCGGTTGGTGCGGCCCGGGTAGCCCAGCACCATCACGAAATCGCCTTCCTTGGCGTGGTCTTGCGCCAGCTTGATGACGTGCTTCGGCTTGTACGGCACGTTATCCTTCGAGAACTCGGCCGACTTGCCGTCGCGGCTCACATAGGCGCGGTAGAAGCCGTAGTCGCCGGTGTGGCGCGGCCACATCCAGTTGTCGGTGTCGCCGCCGAACTTGCCGACGCCGTCGGCCGGCGCGTGCACCAGGCGCACGTCGCGGATCTCGAGCTGCTTGAGCCGGTAGAACTCCAGGCCGCCGTAGAAGCTGGCCACGGTGCAGCGGTAGCCGGCGTCCTGCTCGCAGGCCGCCACCAGGGTCTTCTGGTTCTTCTCGATGGCGTCGATGCGGGCCTTGCCGGTCAGCTTGGCCACTTCCGGGGTGATGACCTGGCTGCTGACGTTGGCCACTTCATCCGTGACGTAGATGCGGCTGCCCGGCGAGGCCGGCAGTTCCTCGGCCATGGTCTTGGCCAGGAAGCCGTTCTTCAGCAGGTCGCGTTCCGGGGTCGAATTCACCGCGATGCTGCCGTAGACGCAGTGGTGGTTGGTGACCACCAGGCCTTGCGGCGACACGAAGGAAGCCGAGCAACCGCCCAGGCTGACGATGGCGCCCATCGGGAACTCGGTCAGCTTGGTGAGGTTGGCGGGATCCAGCTTGAGGCCGGCGGCTTTCAGTTGCTTGGCTACTTGTGGCAGCTGTTGCGGCATCCACATGCCTTCGTCCGCGTGCGCGGCGAAGCTGCTCAGGATGGCGAGCGAGAGAAGAGTTTTTTTCATGCGCGTGTGATCTGGTTGGGAAGGGATACTCATGAAATTCTGGAGCGTCCATGAGTATGGTAATCCCTTGATGGATCGTCAACCGCTATTTCGAACGCGCAAGCAAATTCCGCATTTCCCGCTTTTTGCCGTGTTTACTACAGCTGTTTCTGGACCAGCGATGCCGCCCAGGTGGCAAAGCGCTGCCACACGCTGCGCTTCGCGAACTTGCGCTCGGTAACCGGCGTGGCACGGGCCCAGTCCTGTTCATAGATCTCGCTCATTTGCGCGGCAAATGCCTCATCCATCACGTTCAGGTTCGCTTCGTCATTGATGCTGAACGAACGGTTGTCGAAGTTGGTCGACCCGACCGAGACCAGCAGCTTGTCGACGATCAGCGTCTTGACATGGTACATGGTCGGCTTGTATTCCGAGATCTGCACGCCCGCATCGAGCAGCTCGGGCCAGCGGTCGCGTGAGGCGGCTTTCACCAGATCCGAATCGATGATCGGGCCCGGCGTGATCAGGCGCACCCGCACGCCGCGCTTCGCGGCCGCGATCAGGGTGCGGATGGTCAGCTCGTCCGGCACGAAGTACGCCGCCGACAGGTCGATCGTCTCGCGCGCGGCGGTGATCGACATCAGGTACATCAGGTGCATGCTCTCGCTGCCGCCGGTCGGCGAGCTCGAGAACATTTGCGCCGGCATCGTGCCTTTCGGCTCGAGCGCAGGGAAGTAGTCGGGGCCGTCCAGGACGCTGCCGGTGGCCTTGGTCCAATTATCGTTGAACACGGCCTGGATCTGGCCGACCACCGGGCCTTCTACGCGAAAGTGGCTGTCGCGCCAGTGATGTTCATCTTGCGCATTGCCGCGCCACTGGTCGGCGATGCCGACCCCGCCGGTAAAGCCGATCTTGCCGTCGATGATCAAGAGCTTGCGGTGGGTGCGGTTGTTCATGCGCGCCAGCTTCCACCAGACCGGCTTGTGGTAGCGCTGGACGCGCACCCCGGCCTTCTTCATCTCGTCCACCTGCGCGTTGTCCATCTTCATGCTGCCCATGAAATCGAGCATGACGTGGACTTTCACGCCCGCGCGGGCACGCTCGGACAGCGCGTCCGAGAATTCCTTGCCGATCGACTCGGACCAGTAGATATAGGTTTCGAGATTGATCGACTTCTCGGCCTGGCGGATCGCGGCCAGCATGGCGGGGAAGATCTGGTCGCCATTGACCAGGACCTCGACCTTGTTTCCTTCAAGAATAGGGGGGCCGAGCAGCACGCCCATCGAGCGCCGGAATTGCGGGTCGTGGGTGTCGTACTGCCGTGTCAGTTGCCGCTCGATCTGCTTTTCGCTCGGCATGAAATTCAGCGCCAGCACGCCGAGCACCAGGGTCGCGGCGATCGTGATTAACACTGTCCAGAACATTTTCGGGCTCATCAATAAAACCGCTGAGGAAAAAAAACCAACGCACGCGGCGTTGGTTTTTACAGGTGGTGTTTCCTACCCATTAACGAACGCGGCCGCGGCGCAGCAGATTCACGATCGCCAGCAGGATGACCGCGCCCAGGAACGAGACCAGGAGCGAAGCGACGCTGAAGTCGTCCGAATTGATGGTGCCGGTGCCGAACAGCGGCGACAGCAGCCAGCCGCCCAGGAAGGCGCCGACGATACCGACGACGACGTTCAGAATGATGCCTTGCTCTGCGTCGGTTTTCATGACCATGCTGGCAAGCCAGCCCAGGATGCCGCCGACGACGATCCAGATGATGAATAACATGGTTGCTTCCTCCTCAAGTGAAAAGACATACTCCCAGGCCCAACGGTTGCCGTGACCATGGGAAAAAGTCTAGAGATGCGTTTCAATCAGGTCGGTGCGGCAACTCACGTTAGATGGCGTTTTTGCATCGTTGTTCATCCGGTCGACCGCGGCCCCGCTGACGCCATGCGCCGGGACCGCCCCATCGTGCGTCATCGAACAGAGCCATGCAGCTCAAGGGCATATGGTGGACGTTCATGGCAAGGCCGCCCGAGAGCGCCTGGCCACCCCAACTACCCAACGGAAAGGATTCGTCATGAGCAGCTACGACAGCAACCGCCAGTACCAGAACCAGCGCATGGTCACCGGCCTGTTCCCCGACCGCGCCAGCGCCGAGCGCGCCTACGGCACGGTGCACGATCGCGGCTATACCCGCGACGACGTCAACCTGTTGATGTCTGACACCACCCGCACCACCCACTTCGCGGACAAGGATACCGAACTGGGCAGCAAGGCCGCCGAAGGCGCGGGCATCGGCGCCGGCATCGGCGGCACCATCGGCGCCGTCCTGGCCGGCATCGCCGCGGTCGGCACGACCCTGGTGCTGCCGGGTCTGGGCGTGGTGGTCGCAGGACCGCTGGCCGCGGCCCTGGCCGGCGCCGGCGCGGGCGGCATCACGGGCGGCCTGATCGGCGCCCTGATCGGCGCCGGCATCCCCGAAGAGCGCGCGAAACACTATGAAGAAGGCATCAAGAATGGCGGCATCGTGATGGGCGTGCACACCCGCTCCGACGAAGACGCGGCCCATATCCAGGAATCCTGGACCAAACAGGGCGGTTCGCACGTGATCGGCGCCGGCCTGGGCATCGCCGGCGGCGCGGCGCTGGGCGCCACGGTCGGCACCGCGGCCGGTCCGATCGGCACCGTGGCCGGCGCCGTGGTCGGCGGCGTGGCGGGCGGCATCGCCGGCAAGGGCGTGGGTGAAGTCGTCAATCCGAAAGCCGGCGACGACCTGGCCGAACACCACCTGGCCAAGGGCGTGGGCGCCGGCACCGGCGCGGCCGCCGGCGCGGCAGTGGGCGCCGTGGGCGGCCCGATCGGCATGGCGGCGGGCGCCGTGGTCGGCGGCCTGGCCGGCGGCGCGGCCGGCCGCGGCGCGGGCGAAGTGGTCAATCCGAAGGTCGGCGACGAGCTGCACGACCACAACCTGGCGCAGGGCGTGGGCGCCGGCGGCGGCGCGACCGCGGGCGCGATCATCGGCGCGGCGGCGGGACCCCTGGGCGTGGCGGCGGGCGCCGCGATCGGCGGCCTGGCGGGCGGCGCGGCCGGCAAGGGCGTCGGCCACATGGTCAATCCGCACGAGGAAAACGAGTACTGGCGCACCCAGTACCAGACCCAGCCTTATTATTCGCCGGGCTATACCTATGACGACTACGCGCCGGCCTACGCACTGGGCTACAACAGCTACGGCAAGTACGATGGCGGCTACGATGCGAACGAGGCGCACCTGGCCGGCGAGTGGGAACGCTCGAAGGGCAATTCGCGCCTGAAGTGGGAACAGGCCAAGTCGGCGACCCGCGCCGGCTGGCACCGTGTCGAGCGCGCGATCCCGGGCGACTTCGATCGCGACGGACGCTGATCGCACAGCGCTGGAACGCGCGTAAAAAAGCCCCGCCGGTTCGCGCCGGCGGGGCTTTTCATATGGCTCGGCCGATCAGCGCTTGACGGCTTCGACCTGGATTGCCAGCTTCACTTCCGGCGAGAAGTTCGGCAGGCCGAAGCTGATGCCGAAGTCGTCGCGCTTGAAGGTGCCCACCACGTCGGCGCCGCAGGCTTCTTTCTTCAGCATCGGGTGCATGATGCACTTGAACTTGTTGATCTGCAGGGTCAGCGGCTTGGTCACGCCGTGCAGGGTCAGCTCGCCGTCGACCGAGGTCGGCACGTCGCCGGTATACTTGATCGACTTCGACTTGAAGGTCGCGGTCGGATACTTGGCGGCGTCGAAGATATCCGGCTTCTTGGCGTGCTCGTTCATCTTGTCGTGGCCGAAGTCGATGCTGTTGATGTCGACGGTGATGTCGAGCGAACCGGTCTTGGCTTCGCGGTCCAGGGTCACGCTGCCGCTGGATTTGTTGAACTTGCCGCGCCATACCGACAGGCCCATGTGGTCGGCCTCGAAGCTCGGGTAGGTGTGGTTCGGCTCGATGTCATAGGTGACCGGCGCGGCAAAGGCGGTGCCGGCGGCGAGGGCGGCGGCGGCGGCGATCAGGTGCTTGATTTTCATGGGACGATATCCTTGTAAGGTCTGGTGGTGGTGAATATTACGGTGCTGCGGTGACGCGGAACTTGATGACGACTTCATCGGCGACCATGCTCGTGTCCTTCCACTCGCCTTCACCGATGTTGAAGGCCAGGCGCTTGATCGGCAGCTGTCCCTCGAATACCTGCTTGCCGCCTTCGGCCTTGACCGCCAGCGGGAAGCTCACGTCCGCGGTCTTGCCCTTCAGGGTCAGCTTGCCCGACACCTTCAGCTTGCCGGCGCCGGCCGGCGCGATGCTGGTCGAGACGAAGCTGGCCTTCGGGAATTGCGCCGAATTGAACCACTCCTTCTTGGCGACTTCCTTGTTGTACATCGGGTCGCCGATGTCGAAGCTGGCGGTGGTGATCTCGACGCTCGCTTTCGACGCCGCCGGCTTGGCCGCGTCGTAGTCGATCGAGGCGGCAAAGGTGCGGAACGGCGCTTCCACCGGCACGTTCATCTGCTTGAACACGGCCGAGACGCTGCTCTTGGCGTTGTCGGTCTTGAGGGGGACGGCGGCGGCCAGGGCGCTGGCGCCGACCAGGGTCGCGAGCAATACGGCCTTGAACGATTTCATTGTTTCTCCTTCGGGGTAGGGATGGGCAGCATGCGTTGCATCACGCCGTCGCGGTCGACCAGCAGGTGCTTGAACGCGGCCAGCACATGCAGCGCCACCAGGCCGGCCAGCAGCATATTGAGCCAGTAGTGCACGCCGCGCAGCACGGCCCGCAGTTCGGGATCGGGACCGATCAGCACCGGCAGCGGGATTTCTCCGAAATAGACGACCGGGAAGCCGGCCGCCAGGCTGAAGAAATACCCCGACAGCGGCACCGCGAACATCAGCGCGTACAGCAGGATGTGCAGGCCGTGGGCGGCGCCGCGCTGCCAGGCCGGCATGGCGTCGGCATATTGCGGCGGGTGGTTGAACAGGCGCCACAGCAGGCGCAGCGCGGCCAGGCCGAGCACGGTCACGCCGGCCCATTTGTGCCAGTTGGTGTAGCGGATCTTGGCCATGCTGATGCCCTGGATATCGGTCATGACCAGGCCCAGCGTGAACGTCCCGATGATGGCGATGGCTAGTAGCCAGTGCAGCACGATCGCGGGCATCGTATAGCGGCGCATATTTGTTTTCAGGTAAATAGTACGAGTTAGAACTAACTAACTATAGCAAAAAAGCGGTCACCGTGTTGTCGAATGCGATGTTCTCTGCAGTTTGTCGTTCAAACACTAGCACGGTCTTGTGCAATATGCACCACCTGGCGCGACGGAATGTAAAATCCGGTCATGAGCGCATTTATCAGTGATCATTACAGGAGCCGCGTGCTGGCCTCGGGCGCAGCCGCCTGCCTGGCGCTGCCCGCCATCGCCGCGCCTGGCGGGCAGGCCGACCTGGCCGACCTGTCGATCGAGGAACTGGCCAATATCCAGGTGACCTCGGTCTCGAAACGTCCCGAGCGCCTGCAGGATGCGCCGGCTGCGGTATTCGTGATCACGGCCGACGACATCCGCCGCTCGGGCGCCGATTCGCTGCCCGAGGCGCTGCGCCTGGCGCCCAACCTCCACGTGGCGCGCATCAACGGCTATGCCTATTCCATCAGCGCGCGCGGCCTGAACAGCGGCGCCAGCGTGTTGTCCAACAAGCTGCTGGTGCAGGTCGATGGCCGCTCGGTCTACACGCCGCTGTTCTCCGGCGTTTTCTGGGATGCGCAAGACCTGCTGCTTCAAGATGTCGAACGCATCGAGGTGGTCAGCGGTCCTGGCGGCGTGCTGTGGGGCCTGAACGCGGTGAATGGCGTCATCAACATCACGACGCGGTCGGCGCGCGATACCCAGGGCGGATTGGTGGTGGCGCATGGCGCCACCGATGGCACCGGAGGGGTCGCTTTCCGCCAGGGCGGCGCCAGCGCTGGCGGCGTGGCCTGGCGCGCTTTCGGCAAATACGCGCGGCGCGACGACAGCGACCGTGTCGGCGGTGGCCGCATCGACGACCGCCAGCGCCGCGCGCTGGCAGGCGCGCGCGCCGACTGGGCGCGCGGCAGCGATGCGTTCACGGTGATCGGCAACGTCTACCAGGGCCGCCTCGACCAGCCCGCGCCCGGCGAACTCGCCACCCCGGCCGGCCCTGCGGATTTCGAGCGGGTCCGTTCCGACGGCGCCAACTTGAGCGCGCGCTGGCAGCGCGCACTGGACGATGGGGGCAATGTCGCGCTCCAGGCCTATTTCGACCACACGGTGCGCGAGGCGCGGCCGCTGTTCGCCGAGCGCCTGACGACGGCCGACCTGCAGTTCCTGCATACCTTGCCCAGCGCGGACGGGCACGACATCGTGTGGGGCGCCAGCTACCGCCACACGCGCGACCGGGTCGGCAACAGCCGCTATGTCGCCTTCCTGCCGGCCCGCACCACGCAGCGCTGGGCCAGCCTGTTCTTGCAGGACGAGATCACGCTGCGCGACGACTGGCGCCTGACCTTTGGCGCCCGCGCCGAGTACAACCATTACACGGGCACCGAGTTCCTGCCCAGCGTACGCCTGTCGTGGCGGGTGTCGCCGCAGCACGCGCTGTGGGCCTCGGGCGCGCGCACGGTGCGCGCGCCATCGCGCCTGGACGTGGACGCCTGGGTGCCGGGTCAGCCGCCGTACATCCTGCGCGGCGGGCCCGGGGTGCAGGGCGAAGTGGCGCGCGTGATCGAGCTGGGCTACCGCGGCCAGCCGGCGCCGGCGCTGTCGTACTCGCTCACCCTGTTCCACCACGACTACGACCACCTGCGCACGCAGGAACTCGACCCCACCCGCAGCTACCTGGTGTTCGCCAGCCTGATGGAGGGCAGCGGCAGCGGCATCGAAGCCTGGGGCAGCTGGCAGGCCATGCCGCGCTGGCGCCTGTCGGCCGGCGGGACGGCGCTGCACCAGCGCCTGCGCCTCAAGCCCGGCAGCAACGACCTGGGCAGCCTGGCGACGGCGCGCCGCGACCCCTCGCATACGCTGCAACTGCGGTCGAACTTCAATCTCGACGATGCGCGGGAGATCGACGTGACGCTGCGCCGGGTCGGCGAGATGCCGGCCTCGCGGGTGGCGTCGTATACGGCGCTCGACGCGCGCTTCGGCTGGCGCCTGCGGCCGGGGCTGGCCTTATCGGTGTTTGGAGAGAACCTGAACGGCGGGCATGCGGAGTTTGGGTCCAGCACGTACTGGGCCCGGTTCGAGCGCCGGGTTGGCGTCAAGCTGAGGTGGGATTATTAAGACGACGTAGGCAAAATCGCGGGTGGACGGCATTGCCGTCCACCCTGTATCTTCGAAGCGTTCAACCCCGGAGTTCAGCAGCCAGCTTCGCGGCCAGCCCCGTGTAGTTCGCCGGCGTCATCGCCAGCATCAGGTCCTTGGCTTCCTGCGGCACGGCCAGGGTCTCGATGAATTCGCGCAGCGCGTCGCGGGTGATGCCCTTGCCGCGGGTGAGTTCCTTCAGCTGTTCGTACGGATTGGCGATGCCGTAGCGGCGCATCACGGTCTGCACCGGCTCGGCCAGCACTTCCCAGTTCGCGTCCAGGTCCTGCTCGAGGCGGGCGGCGTTGACTTCGAGCTTGTTCAGGCCGCGCAGGCAGCTGTCGTAGGCCAGCAGCGCGTAGCCGAAGCCGACGCCGATGTTGCGCAGCACCGTCGAATCGGTCAGGTCGCGCTGCATGCGCGACACCGGCAGCTTGTCGGCCATGTGGCGCAGCACCGAATTGGCCAGGCCCAGGTTGCCTTCCGAATTCTCGAAGTCGATCGGGTTGACCTTGTGCGGCATGGTCGACGAACCGATCTCGCCGGCCTTCAGCTTCTGCTTGAAGTAGCCCAGCGAGACATAGGTCCAGATGTCGCGGTTCAGGTCGAGCAGGATGGTGTTGGTGCGCGCGATGGCGTCGAACATCTCGGCCATGTAGTCGTGCGGCTCGATCTGGATCGTGTACGGGTTGAAGGTCAGGCCGAGGCGCTGCTCGATGACTTCCTTCGAGAACGCCGGCCAGTCGAACTCGGGGTAGGCCGACAGGTGGGCATTGTAGTTGCCGACAGCGCCATTCATCTTGCCCAGGATCTCGACGTCGGCGATGCGCTTGACGGCGCGCTGCAGGCGCGCGACCACGTTGGCGAATTCCTTGCCGAGCGTCGTCGGGCTGGCGGTCTGGCCGTGGGTGCGCGACAGCATCGGCAGCGCCGCGTTGGCGTGGGCGATGTCGAGCAGCTTGGCGATGATCGACTGCAGCGCCGGCAGCAGCACGCCGTCGCGCGCGGCCTTGAGCATCATGCCGTGCGAGGTATTGTTGATGTCTTCCGAAGTGCAGGCGAAATGGATGAATTCGCTGGCCGCGACCAGTTCCGGCACGTCCTTCACTTGTTCCTTGAGCCAGTATTCGACCGCCTTGACGTCGTGGTTGGTGACCGCCTCGATTTCCTTGATGCGCGCGGCATCCTTCTCGCCGAAGTCGGCGGCCATCTTGTCGAGGTGAGCAATCGCTTCTGCGGAGAACGGCTTGATCTCGGCAAAGCCGGCCTGCGACAGCGCCTGCAGCCACGCGATCTCGACCTTCACGCGGTGGTGCATGAAACCCGTTTCCGACAGGATCGGGCGCAGCTTGTCAGTTTTGGAGGCGTAGCGGCCGTCGAGCGGGGACAGGGCCGACAAGGTGGGGGACAGGGCGGTAGAGGTCATGGCAGGCGGTCCGGGCAAAAACGCGGATTTTACCACCGGACGGGTGTTCGACCCTTGCGCATGCCGCAGATGGCCGATGTATGCGGGCGGCGACAGCGCAGGTTTTGCGGCAGGGCCCGATGCTATACTGGGCTTCGATTCCCAACTCCGTGCTTCCATGAAACTCATCGGTTCTGTGACCAGTCCCTACGTCCGCAAGGTCCGTGTCGTGATGGCGGACAAAAAGCTCGACTATTCCTTTATTCAAGAGAATGTCTGGGCGGCCGATACCACCATCCAGCAGACGAATCCGCTGGGCAAGGTTCCATGCCTGGTGATGGAAGACGGCAGCACCCTGTACGATTCGCGCGTGATCGCCGAATACCTCGATACGCTCACCCCGGTGTGCAAGCTGTTGCCGACCACCGGCCGCGACCGCGCCGAGACCAAGGTCTGGGAAGCACTGGCCGACGGCGTGCTCGACGCGGCCGTGCTGGTGCGCCTGGAAACCACCTTGCGTCCCGAGGCCCAGCAAAGCCCCGAATGGATCGCCCGCCAGTGGGGCAAGGTGCATGCCGGCCTGCGCACGATGTCCGAGCGCCTGGGTGAGTCCACTTTCTGCACCGGCAACCATTATTCGCTGGCCGACGTTGCCGTCGGCTGCGCGCTGGGCTGGATCGCCTTCCGCTTCCCCGACATCGACTGGCGCGGCGACTACCCGAACCTGGCCCGCCTGTTCGATAAACTGTCCGAACGCCAGTCGTTCAAGGACACCGTGCCCTTCCTCGCATGAGCGGCGCGCAGGACATGCCTGCCGCCGTGGTGTTCGGCGAAGCGCTGGTCGACGATTTTCAGGCCGAGCAGGTCGTCGGCGGGGCGCCGTTCAACGTGGCGCGCCACCTGGCCGCCTTCATGGCGCCCGTGCTGGCCATCACCCGCGTCGGCGACGACCAGGGCGGCCGGCTGGTGCGCACCGAGTTCGAACGCTTCGCCATGAGCGAGGCCGGGCTGCAGCTCGACCCGCTCGAAGAAACCGGCCGCGTGCTGGTCGAGCGCGGCCCGCGCGGCCACCGTTTCACCATCCTGCCGAACCAGGCCTATGACTTCATCGACCGCGCCGCGGCCGTGGCGAGCGTGCAGGGCGTCGACGCCGGCATCGTCTATTTCGGTATGCTGGCCCAGCGTAACGAGGTATCGCGCGGTGCGTTGACAGGCATGCTGGATGCGAGCGCGGCCCCACGCTTCCTCGACCTGAACCTGCGCGAAGGCCAGTACGACGAGCGCGGCGTCACCCGCTCGCTGCAGGCAGCCAATATCGTCAAGGTCAACGAAGAAGAATTGCAGGTGCTGTTCGGCTGGTACTTCCAGATCAAGCCCGACACCCCGCCGCTGTCGGCCGACGAGGTGCATGCCTCGTGCCAGGCCTTGCTCGGGATGTTCTCGCTCGACGCCCTGGTCGTCACCCTGGGCCACCGCGGCTCGGTGTATTTCGGCAGCGACGGCCAGGTCCTGACCCAGCGCGACGTTCCGGCTCCGCCTTTCGTGATCGACACGGTGGGGGCGGGCGACGCCTTCGCGGCGATCTTTCTGCTGGGCCGCATGCGCGGCTGGCCGCTCGAGACGAGCCTGGTGCGCGCCAACGAATTCGCCGGCGCGATCTGCGCGATCCCCGGCGCGGTGCCGCGCGACATGGGGTTCTACGACAAGTGGATGACGCGCTGGCGCTGAGCGGCGGGCGAGCAATGCAAAAGGGCCGGCGCAAGCCGGCCCTTTTGCCGTCATCGCTGCGCGATCACGGAGCCATCTGGCTTTGCAGGTAGTTCTGGATGCCGACCTTGACGATCAGGTCGAGCTGGGTCTCCAGCCACTCGATATGTTCTTCGGTGTCTTCGAGGATCATCAGGAACAGGTCGCGCGACACGTAGTCGGCGGCGGCTTCGCAGGCGGCGATGCCTTCCTTGACGGTCACTTGCGCGGCGCGTTCGAGCTTCAGGTCGCATTCCAGCATTTCCTGGGTCGATTCGCCGATCAGCAGCTTGTGCAGCGCTTGCAGGTTCGGCAGGCCGTCCAGCATCAAAATGCGGTCGATCAGCTTGTCGGCGTGCTTCATTTCGCCGATCGATTCTTCGTATTCCTTCTTGCCCAGTTTTTCCAGGCCCCAATGGCGGTACATGCGCGCATGCAGGAAATACTGGTTGATTGCGGTGAGTTCATTGGTCAGCTGTGCGTTCAGCAGACGGAGAACGTTTTGATCGCCTTTCATGGGAGTGCCCTTGGTGATGATATTGAATGGGCTCAATGATAGCAAACAAGCCGCTGCGACATGCGATCAAAAGAGAGAAAAATGGCGAAAAAAGCGCATTAAATCGAAGAAAAAGCCGAGAAATACGGCGTAATAAAAACCGTTCTCACTCCATAGTGAAAACGCTTCTCGCTACCGCGAAAATGAAATGAAAGCGTTTCTCATTCCAGCGCGTCGGCCATTATTTCCAGCCTGGTTTCCGGCATTAAAAAACCATTAATCGCGGCTTGGCATGATGCGCCCTGCCCGCCGCCGCGGGATGGCCGCCAGCAACCGCCAGGACATGCGGCAGGCGGTTCGACCCACCGTTAGAGGACATCGATGAAACAAGCGTTTACTTCCCCCCGCCTCCTGGCCGCGGCTGCCGCGTTGGCCTGCGTCGTTCCCGCCTGCCTCGTGCCGGCTTCCGCCCAGGTCGTGGCGCCCGAGCAGGTCGCCGCCGAAGCCTCGCCCAAGACTTCCCAGTGGGGCCTCGGCCTCGGCGTCGGTGTCGACAACAGCCCGCTGCGCGACTTCGACGACGACGTCGATGCGCTGCCGCTGGTGCTGTACGAAGGCCGCTACCTGAGCGTATTCGGCGCCCGCGTCGACTACAAGCTGCCGTCGTACGGCCCGCTGCAGTTCCGCCTGCGCGCGCGCTATGCCAACGACGGCTACGAGGCCAAGGATTCGCCCTACCTGGCCGGCATGGAAGAGCGCAAGGGCGGCCTGTGGCTGGGCGGCGCCGCCATCTGGCGCAGCGGGCTCACGAGCGTGGCCAGCGAATTCACCGCCGCCACCGGCGACGCCGAGGGCAAGCGCTTCAAGCTGGAGCTGAACCACGAGTTCCGCAGCGGCGCCGTCACCGTCACCCCGCGCATCGGGGCCGAATGGTACGACAAGGACTACGTCGACTACTACTATGGCGTGCGCGCCAACGAGGTGCGCGCCGACCGCCGCGCCTATCGCGGCGACTCGTCGCAGGCGATCGAGGCCGGCGTGCGCATCGGCTATGCCTGGCAGCGCCGCCACAACTTCTTCATCGACGTCAGCGCCAAGTCGCTGGGCAGCGAGATCAAGGACAGCCCGCTGGTGGAACGCTCCACCGAGAGCAGCGTCAAGCTGGGCTATCTGTACGCGTTCTGACGGCGGGAGCGGCGCTGGCGGCGCTCGTGGGGAAGGCGATCCGCACCGAGAAACCCTTGCCCGCCAGGCCGCCGCCGGTCTCGATGCGCGCCGCGTGCAGGCGCGCGATGGCGGCCACCAGCGACAGGCCGATGCCGCTGCCGCGGCCCTGGTTGCCCGGCAGGCGGTAGAAGCGCTGGAAGATGGCGGCGCGCTCGGTTTCCGGCACGCCGGGGCCGTCATCGGCCACGCTCAGCCACGGTCCTTGCGGTCCCGCGCCGCAGGCGACCAGCACCCGGCCGCCGTCGCGCGCGAAGCGCACCGCATTGTCCAGCAGGTTGCGCAGCAGGGTCGCCAGTTCGTCGAGATTGCCGTCGACCCACGCCGGCGCCGCATCGAAGTCGAGCCTGCAACCCAGGCGCCCGGCGTGATAGGTGTATTCGTGCACCACGTGTTCGGCCAGTTGCGCCAGGTCGAGCGCGTCGGTGCGGATCGAGCATGACATCGCATCGAGCCGCGCCATGTCGAGCAACTGCTCGGCCATGCGCGCGCTGCGCCGCACGCCTTGCTGCAGCATCTCCAGCGCCCGCCGGCGTTCGTCGTCGCTGCGCGCGTGCAGGGCGACCTCGACGTGGGCCTGCACCACCGACAGCGGCGTGCGCAGCTCGTGGGCGGCGTCGCCCAGGAAGCGGCGCTCGTTCCCCACGGCCTTGTCGAGCTGCAGCAGCAGGTGGTTGAACGAGGTCACGAGCGGACGCAATTCCACCGGCAGCGCATCCACCGGCAGCGGCGTCAGGTCGAAGTCCTTGCGCCGCAACAGCGCGCGCTCGACCGCGGACAGGGGGCGCAGCGAACGGTCCAGCGCATGCAGCAACAGCAGCGCCACCAGCACCAGCACCGCCGTCATCATGGCCAGCGCGAACAGGACCTCGCCATACATTTCGCGGTCGATCACGCTTTGCAGGTTGGCGACCTGCACCGACACCACGCCGTCGCGGTCCGAGATCGTGTACACGCGCCAGGCCTGGCCCCCGGCCTCCAGGGTGGCGAAGCCATTGCGGAAGGCCGGCTGGAACGGCGCCGCGGGCGCGGCCGGCGAGCGCAGCACCAGCCGGCGGTCGTGGCTCCAGACCTGGAGCGCGAAATTCTCGGGATCGCGCTCCATCTCGGGCAGCAGCTCGAGGCCGGGACCGAACGGACCTTCGTTGATTTTTTCGGCCGGCAGCGACAGCAGCAGGCGGGTGCCGAAGGATTGCAGCTTGCCGTCCCACAGGCTGTGTTCATTGCTGGCGATATAGGCGACGACCACGCCGCCGCCGCAGACCCAGCAAAAGGCCAGCGCCAGGCCGAATACCCGGCGCACGCGGGCGCGGATCGAGTTCATGCCAGGTCCTTGCCAAGACGGTAGCCCTGGCCGTGCACGGTCTCGATGATGTCCTCGCCGAGCTTGCGCCGCAGCTGGTGGATGAAGACGGCGATCGTGTTGCTCTCGACGTCGCCATGCGCGCCATAGATCAGGTTTTGCAGGTGATGGCGCGCGATGACGTGGCCGGGCCGCTCCATGAAGGCGAGCAGGGTGCGGTATTCATAGGCGCTGAGCGTCACCGGCCGGCCGTCGCAGGTCACGGCCTGGCGCGCCACGTCGAGCGTCACGTTGCGGCAGGTGAGGGTCGGCACCGTCTTGCCTTCGCTGCGCCGGGTGACGGCGCGCATGCGTGCCCACAGCTCGCTGAACTCGAAGGGCTTGACCAGGTAGTCGTCGGCGCCGGCGTCCAGCCCGGCGATGCGCTCGGACATCTGGGCGCGCGCGGTGAGGACGATCACCGGCGTCGCGTTATAGGCCGCGCGCAGGCTGCGCAGCAAGGCCAGGCCCGATTCGCCCGGCAGGCCGAGGTCGAGCAGGATCACCGAATAGGCGTTGTCGATGAGCGCCAGGCGCGCGCCGTCGGCGTCGCCCGCATGGTCGAGGGCCAGGCCCTCCTGCCGCGCGCGTTCGCGGATGGCGGCGGCGAGCATGGCGTCGTCCTCGACGAGCAGGATGTTCATGGGCGTGGCGGGTAGTCGTTGACCGGCCAGTATAGCGAGCCCCGGTTAACCGCTTGTTAAGAAGGATGGACGAAAAAAAGCCCCGCGACGGGGCGGGGCAGGGCAGGCATGGTCGACAATTCAGGCCGCTTGGGGGATGCGGCGCACCTCGGTGATCGTGGTCTTGCTGTCGATGTGTTCGTGCAGGACTTCGCGCGCATAGCTGACGCATTTGCCGCACATGGTGCCGACGCCCAGTTCCCTGCGCAGCTCTGCCATCGAAGTAATGCCCAGGTCGGCCGCCTGGCGGATTTCACGGTCGGAAATGTTGTTGCAGACACAGACGATCATCGAAACTACCCTTGCTGTTTATGCTACAAAAATGCGAATCATTCTCATTTGCGTTGCTATTTTCTGTAAACTCGGCTGCGAAAGCAAGCGAATTCTGCGTGCCGTGTGCACTTTTTTTGTGCTGTTCGGCCAGGCAATGACAAGCTGCAAATAGTAATAGTTCGCATTTAGGTTTATGATGTCGGCATCATTCCTGTCGCTGTCTCATAAGCGCAACAACCATGTGGAAGCTGCCATGACCCTAGCCCCCCCCTTGTCCACACTCGACTCGCTGAAAGCGGGCCAGAGTGCCACCGTAGTCCAGCTGGCGCCGCATGCGCAGGGCGGCATCGATGTGCAGCGCCGCCTGATGGAACTGGGCTTCGTGCCGGGCGAGCGCATCCGCGTGCTCAAGCGCGTGCTGGGTGGCCCATTGGCGGTCAAGGTCGGCGAGTCGACCTTCGCCCTGCGCCGTTTCGAAGCGGCCCTTGTCTCGATCAAGGCGGATTGAACGCATGGGAGTCATGGAACAGCAAGTCGCTGCACGTACGCCACTGGTCGCACTGCTCGGCAACCCGAACTGCGGCAAGACCGCGCTCTTCAACCGCTTGACCGGCTCGCGCCAGAAGGTCGCGAACTATGCCGGCGTCACCATCGAACGCAAGGAAGGCAGCTTCAAGTCGCCGGCCGGCCGCGCCTTCCGCGTGCTCGACCTGCCGGGCGCCTACAGCCTGAATGCCCAGACCCCGGACGAAGGCATCACCCGCGACGTGGTGGCCGGCCTGCGCGCCGGCGAGGCCGCGCCGGACGCCGTGCTGTGCGTGGTCAATGCCACCAACCTGCGCCTGAACCTGCGCCTGGTGCTGGAATTGAAGCGCCTCGGCCTGCCGATGGTGCTGGCCCTGAACATGGTCGACGTCGCGAAGAAGCGCGGCATCGAGATCGATACCGCCAGGCTGTCGCAGGAGCTGGGCATGCCGGTGGTCGAAACCGTCGCGATCCAGGCGGGCGGCGAACAGGCGCTGCTGGCCGAGCTCGATCGCATGCCGTTCGATGCGCCGGTCAAGGCCAATCCGCTGTCGGCGATCGACGCGGTGCCGGTCGAAGAGACCCAGCGCGAAGTGCGCCGCATCCTGTCGGTCGCCGTCTCGACCGCGAAGGATACCGGCAACCTGACCGAGAAGATCGACAATGTCGTGATGCATCCGGTCGCAGGCCCGGTCATCCTGGCCGCGCTGATGTTCCTGATCTTCCAGGCGGTGTTCAGCTGGGCCGGTACGCCGATGGACATGATCGAGGCCGGCGTCGGCGCGCTGGGCGAGGCGGTCGGCGCGCTGCTGGGCGAAGGCATCCTGCACAGCCTGATCGTGGACGGCATCATCGCCGGCGTCGGCAGCGTGCTGGTGTTCCTGCCGCAGATCCTGATCCTGTTCTTCTTCATCCTGCTGCTCGAAGACGTGGGCTACCTGCCGCGCGCCGCCTTCCTGCTCGACCGCATCATGGGCAGCGTCGGCCTGTCGGGCCGCGCCTTCCTGCCGCTGCTGTCCTCGTTCGCCTGCGCGATTCCCGGCGTGATGGCCGCGCGCACGATCCAGAATCCGCGCGACCGCCTGGTGACGATCATGATCGCCCCGCTGATGACGTGCTCGGCGCGCCTTCCCGTGTATGCGCTCCTGATCGCCGCCTTCATCCCCGACCAGACCGTGGCCGGCTTCCTCAACCTGCAGGGCCTGGTGCTGTTCATCCTGTACATGGCCGGCATCCTGTCGGCGATGGGCGTGGCCTGGTTCATGAAGCGCCGCAGCACCTATAAACAGCACGCGCTGATGCTCGAGCTGCCGGCCTACCACTGGCCGCAACTGAGCGCGCTGGCCTCCGGCCTGTGGGAGCGCACCAAGATCTTCCTGATGCGGGTCGGCACCCTGATCCTGACCATGATGGTCCTGCTCTGGCTGCTGTCGAGCTTCCCGGGCGCGCCGGAAGGCGCGACCAATCCGCCGATCTACTACAGCGTGGCCGGCATGATCGGCCGCGCGCTGGAAGTGATCCTGGCGCCGATCGGCTTCAACTGGCAGATCGCGATCGCCCTGGTGCCGGGCATGGCCGCGCGCGAAGTGGCGGTCGGCGCGCTGGGCACCGTGTACGCGCTGTCGGGCGGCGACGAAGTCGGCGACACGCTGGCGCCGTTGATCGCGCAATCGTGGTCGCTGGCCACCGGCCTGGCGCTGCTGGCCTGGTATGTCTACGCGCCGCACTGCCTGCCGACGCTGGCCACCGTGGCCCGCGAAACCGGCAGCCGCAAGTATGCCTGGATCATGGCCGGCTACATGTTCGGCCTGGCCTATGTAGCGGCCTTCATCGTCTACCGCGTCACCCTCGCCATCACTGGAGCGTAAATCATGCAGGAACTGCTCGTCGTCGTCATCGTGGCCGTCTCGGCCGTGTATTTGGGCGCGAAGTACATGCCGGCCGGCCTGCGCGCGCGCCTGGTCATGCACCTGACCCGCGGCGGCAAGCGTTCCTTCGTCGCCCGCTGGCTGGACAAGTCGGGCGGCGGCGGTTGCGGCGGTGGCAGCTGCGGCAGCGGCTGCGCGCCCAAGCAGCCGGACCCGCCGGGCAAGCACCGCGTGATCAAGCTGCACCAGCGCTGAAGATCGGCGCTGCAGGACTGAACATCGGCGCCGCCGCGTTCAGTCCTGCAGCGCGGCGATCAGGCGCTGCGCGTCGAACGGCGCGTGCACCTTGATGTCGTTGTCGAAGTAGCAGTAGACGTCGCGCTTGCTGCGCCTGCGCGGCGCCTTGTCCGACACCAGCCGCGCATCCGCCGGCTGCCCTCCATCGCGCCAGGCGCGAATCTTCCTCGCCCAGTTCTCGATGGCCGCGTCGTCGTAGCCGCTCGCATACAGTTCCTTGTCGCCGTGCAGGCGCAGGTACATGAAGTCGGCCGTCACGTCTTCGATATGCGGCCATTTACCGGCGGTGTCGGCCACCACCAGCGCCACCTTGTACTTGCGCAGCAGGGCAATGAAGGCGGGGTCGGTGAAGCTCTCGTGGCGGATCTCGACCGCATGCCGCAGCGGCCGCTTCCTGGGCCCGGGATCGAGCGCCACCCGGCCTGCCATGCGCGCTTCATGGCCCCTTGCCAGTCCGGCTGCCGCATGGGTATCGTGCGGCAGCAGCGCGAGAAAGGCTTCGAAGCGCTCCGGGTCGAAGGAAAAATTGGGAGGAAACTGCCACAGCATGGGCCCCAGTTTTTCGCGCAGCTCGAACATGCCCGAGGCCAGCACGTTGGCCAGCGGTTTACCGGCGTCGCGCAGGCGCAGCATGTGGGTGATGAAGCGGTTGCCCTTGATTGCGAACACGAAGCCGGGCGGCGTGGCCGCGTACCAGGCGGCATAGCTGGCCGGCCGCTGCAGCGCATAGAACGAACCGTTGATCTCGATGCTGGGCAGCTGGCTGGCGGCGTAGTCGAGCTCGAGGCGCTGGGCCAGGCCGGGCGGATAGAACTTGCCGCGCCACGGCGCGTAGCGCCAGCCCGAGATGCCGATGTAGGTCGATCCGCTCATGCCTGCCACGATACACGGCGCGGCCGGGCGCGGTCGTGCGCTGGCGCACCCAGCCGGCGCCGCCCGGCCTTTTGGCAAAGGCGCAACAGTGCTAAGCTAGCGGCCATGATCAATCCAGAAGCCGCGCCATGATCGTCGTCCACCACCTGAACAACTCGCGCTCGCAGCGCATCCTATGGCTGCTCGAAGAGCTGGGCCTGGAATACGAAATCAAGCGCTACCAGCGCGACCCGAAGACCATGCTGGCCCCGCCCGAGCTGAAAGCCGTGCACCCGCTGGGCAAGTCGCCCGTCATCAGCGACGGCGACCTGGTCGTGGCCGAATCGGGCGCCATCGTCGAGTACCTGGTCGAGCGTGACGGCCAGGGCCGACTGCGGCCCGCGGCCGGCACGCCCGCGCGCCTGCGCTATACCCATTTCCTGCACTATGCCGAAGGCTCGGCGATGCCGCCGCTGCTGCTCAAGCTGGTGTTCGACAAGGTCGAGAACAGCCCGATGCCGTTCTTCGTCAAGCCGATCGCGCGCGGCATCGCGCAAAAGGTCAAGGGCAGCTTCGTGCTGCCGCAGATCGCGCTGCACCTGGGCTACCTCGACGCCGAGCTGGCCAAGCACCCCTGGTTCGCCGGCGAGGAGTTCACGGCGGCCGACATCCAGCTCAGCTTCCCGCTGGAGGCGGCGGCCTCGCGCGGCGGGTTGGACGCCAAGTACCCGAACCTGACCGATTTCCTGAAGCGCATCCATGCACGGCCCGCCTACCAGCGCGCGCTCGAGCGCGGCGGCAAGTACGAGATCGGAACATGAGCGAAGCAGCGTAACGGAACCAGCATGGCCAAGCTGCTTGCCATCGACGGCCTGAACATCGTGCGCCGGGTGTACGAGGCCAGTCCCGAACCGGATTCTGACCTCAAGGCCAGCATCGCGCTGCGCCACGCCTTCTCGTCGTTTCGCAACGTGCTCGAAACGCATGCGCCGACCCATGTGCTGGCCGCCTTCGACCACGGCGGCCCGAACTGGCGCCATGCGCTGTATCCGCGCTACCGCGAGGGCCGGGCGGCGATGCCGGACGCGCTGCGCGCGGCCCTGCCCGAATTCCACGAGCGCCTGCGCACGGCCGGCCTGCACGTCGTGACCGTGCCCGAGGTCGAGGCCGACGACACGATCGCCACCGGCGTGATGCGCTGGCTGTCGGAGGGGCGCGGGGAAGCCATCGTCGCCACCACCGACAAGGACCTGCATCCGCTGATCGCGCATGGCGCGCTGGTATGGGACCACTTCAAGAACGAATGGCATGACGACGCCTGGGTGCGCCAGCGCTTCGGCGTCGCGCCCGAGCGGCTGCATGACCTGCTGGCGCTGATGGGCGACCCGACCGACGGCGTGCCGGGCGTGTCCAAGATCGGCATGAAGACGGCCGCGCGCCTGCTCAATGCCTACGGCAGCCTCGACGCCGTGATCGCGGGCGCCGGCATCCTCAAGACGCCGCTCGGCGAAAGGCTGCGCGCCGAGCGTGAGATACTCGAGATCTCGCGCTGCCTGGTGTCGCTCAAGCTCGACGTGCGCCTGGGCGTGACCTGGAATATGCTGGCCTATGATGCACACTAGAGGGGAAACGACGCGATGCTGAAGGCGGTAATCGTGGATGGGAACGCGGTCTCGCGCTCGATGCTGGGCACCGTGCTGACCGACGGCAGCTATGACGTGGTGGGCGCGACCCATACCAGCGCGCTGGGCTACGCACTGGCGATGAAGCACCGCCCGCACGTGGTCTGCATCGCGCGCGAGCAGGTCGAGGACGGCAACAACGTGGTCGAACAACTGCGCGCCGAGCTGCCCAAGACCCTGGTGTTCCTGGTCTCGGGCACGCTCGACGCGCAGGCGGTGCAGTCGGCGGCGGCGCGCGGCGTGCACGGCTTCATCGTCAAGCCGTTCAAGGCCGACACCGTGCTTCGTACGATCCGCAATACCGTGATCGCCTTCGTCAAGAAACAGCAGGCCGCGGCCAAGCCGGCCGACAATCCTTAGCCGCGGCGCTTGACCTCGTCGGAGGCGATCGCCGCCAGTTCGCGCAGCGCGCGCAGCTCGCGTTCGCGCAGGCGGCGCGGTTCGCGGTCCAGCACGCACAGCGAACCGAGCGCGAATCCGTTGGCATCGACGACTGGATAGCCGGCATAGAAGCGGATGTGCGGATCGCCCGTCACCAGCGGATTGGCCGCGAAACGCGGGTCGGAGCCCGCATCCTCGACCACGAAGGGACCATCCTGCATGATCGTGTGGCTGCAAAAGGCAACTTCGCGCGGCGTTTCGCGCGCCGCCAGCCCCACCCGCGACTTGAACCACTGGCGCCGGCCGGACAGCAAGGTAAGCAGGGCCATCGGGCACTCGGTGACGTGGCTGGCCAGCCACGTCAGGCGGTCGAACACTTCTTCCTCGGCCGATTCGATCAACCTCGACGCCGCCAGCGCCCGCAGGCGCCGGGCTTCATCGGACGGTACCGGATAGGCCGGCGCCGCGCAGGGTAAAAATTCGCCGGCCGGCGCGGCGCTCGCGGCATCCGCTTCGCGCTGGCGCAGCAGCCCGTGTACGGCGCTCAGGCGCACCCGGCGATGGCCTCCCGGGGTCTTCCAGGTCGGCAATGCGCCGCCTTCCATCCACACCTGTGCCGTGCTCACGGCGACGCCGAGCAGCCGCGCTGCCTCGCGTGTCGTCAGGATCGGATCGTCGTCTTCTTGTTTCAACATCATGGAATTCTTCCTTTGATATCGCAATTTTACATCAAGCAACAATAAATGACGAATATGACGATACAATTGGATATATTTGTTGACTTTAAGAATCTTTGTTGCAACAATGAATCTCAATTCGTCAATTTCGTCATATTTACACACGCGTGTGTGTCGTCCAGGCCAACCATGAACTCACCAGCCGATCCCGTACGATGGGCACTTCCCTCTCATGAAGAGGCGCGTCTCGATGCCCTGCATCGTCTCGAACTGCTGGATACGCCGCCCAGCGAAGCTTTCGACCGCATCACCCGCATGGCCGCCCAGCTGTTCAACCTGCCAATCGCGGCGGTGTCGCTGACCGACAGCGACCGCCAGTGGTTCAAGTCGAAGGTCGGCGTCACGCACGATTCGATTCCGCGCCTGCGCGCGCCCTGTGCGACGGTGGCCGACACTGCTGGAGTGCTGGTCGTCCCCGACCTGCTCGAGGACGACCATTTTCGCGATAGCGGACTGGCCGAGGGCGGCATCCGCTTCTATGCCGGTGCGCCGCTGAATACGAGCGAAGGTTATTGCTTGGGAGCGATGTGCGTACTGGGCACCCAGCCACGGCAGGTGACGGCAGCAGAAAGCCAGGCGTTGCAGGATCTGGCGACGATGGTGATGGCGCAGATCGAGCTGCAGCACGCGCTGGGCAGGGTCGATCCCGTTAGCGGCCTACCCAACCGCAACCAGTTCATCAGCGACTTCACGGACATCGAGCTGGCCGGGCAGGCTGGCGACATGCGGCTGGCGGCCCTGGTCAGCCTGGCCAGTCCGCAGGAACTGAGCGAGGCGCAGCAGGTGATGGGTTCCGGCTACCTCGACGAGATGGTGCGCAACGCGGTCCCGCAGCTGCGCGTGGGCGGCGCCGGCAAGATCTACCATGTGGCCAGCACCGAGTTCGCCTTCTTCGCGCCGCCGGGCGTCACGCTCGAGACCTTCCGTTCCCAGCTCCAGTCCTGGCTCGACGCCCGCGCCAGCTACGGCCAGGCGCGCTTCATCACCACGACCACGGTCGGCATCGCGCCGTTTACGGTCGGGCACACCGAGGGCCTCGACCTGCTGCGCAATATGCACAGCGCCGCCCATGACGCGCTGGCCGCCGAGCGCTGCGTGCGCGTGTTCTCATCCGAACACGATGCAATCCTGCAGCGCCGTTTCTGGCTGGTGAATGCGTTCGGCGCCGCGCTCGAGAGCCGCAACCAGCTGCACCTGGTGTACCAGCCCAAGGTCGGCCTGAACGACGGCGCCTGCGCCAGCGTGGAGGCGCTGCTGCGCTGGAGCCATCCCGAGCAGGGTCCGATTTCGCCTGGCGAATTCATTCCCGTGATCGAGGCCACCTCGCTGGCGCGCGCCACCACCGAATGGGTGCTGGCCGCCGCCATGCGCCAGATGGTGGTCTGGCGCCAGGACGGCATCGCGCTGCAGGTGGCGGTCAATGTGTCGGCGGCGAATCTCGAAGAGCGCGACTTCTGCGACCGCGTTCTGCAGCTCCTGCAACGCCATGGCTTGCCTCCATCCAGCCTGGCGATCGAACTGACCGAGAGCGCGCTGATGCGTAATCCGAAGGTGGCGCAGGCCACCCTGGAGCGTCTCGGCCGGGCCGGGGTGCAGCTGGCGATCGACGATTTCGGCACCGGCTACAGCAGCCTGTCGTACCTGCAAAGCCTGCCGGCCAATGTGGTCAAGATCGACCAGAGCTTCATGCGCAACCTGGCTGATGACGAACGCCGGCGCGCGCTGGTGGGCACGATGATCAAGCTGTCGCACGACCTGGGCCACAAGGTGGTGGCCGAAGGCGTGGAGACGGTGGAGGTGGAAGATTTCCTGCGCGCGGCCGGCTGCGACGAGGTGCAGGGCTACCTGCATGCGCGCCCGCTGGCGCCGAACGCGCTGGCCGAATGGCTGGCCGGGCGCGCCCGCTCGGGCTGAACGCTCAGGCGATGCCCGAGCGGGCGTCGATGATGCCGCCGCCCAGGCAGACGTCGCCGTCGTACAGCACGGCCGACTGGCCCGGGGTCACGGCCCATTGCGGGTCGGTGAAATCGAGCGTGAAACGGCTGTCGCCTTCGGCCTGCACGGTGCAGGCCACGTCGGCCTGGCGATAGCGGGTCTTGGCCGACAGCGCGCGCGCGTCCGGCGCTTCGCCCGCGATCCAGCTGGCCTGGCCGGCTTCCAGGCGCTTCGACAGCAGCCATGGATGGTCGTGGCCCTGCACGATGGACAGGGTGTTGGCCTCGATGTCCTTGCGCGCCACGAACCACGGCTCGCTGGTGCCGTCGGGGTTCTTGCGCGACTTGAGGCCGCCGATGCCGATGCCCTTGCGCTGGCCCAGCGTGTAGAACGACAGGCCGACGTGCTCGCCCACCTTGCTGCCGTCGTCGAGCAGGATCGGGCCCGGCTTGTAGGACAGGTAGCGGTTCAGGAAGTCGCGGAACGGACGCTCGCCGATGAAGCAGATGCCGGTCGAGTCCTTCTTGGCGGCGTTCGGCAATTTGAGCTTTTCGGCGATCTTGCGCACCTCGGTCTTGGGGATTTCGCCCAGCGGGAACAGCGACTTCGAGAGCTGCGCCTGGTTCAGGCGGTGCAGGAAGTAACTCTGGTCCTTGGTGGCGTCGAACGCTTTCAGCAGCTCGAACTTGCCGGTGCCGGTATTCTCGCGCACGCGCGCGTAGTGGCCGGTCGCGATCAGGTCGGCGCCCAGCTTCATCGCATGGTCGAGGAAGGCCTTGAACTTGATCTCGGCGTTGCACAGCACGTCCGGATTGGGCGTGCGCCCGGCCTGGTATTCGCGCAGGAATTCCGCGAACACGCGGTCCTTGTATTCCGAGGCGAAGTTGACCGCCTCGATGTCGACGCCGACCACGTCGGCCACGCTGGCCGCGTCGATCCAGTCCTGGCGCGTCGAGCAGTATTCGGAGTCGTCGTCGTCTTCCCAGTTCTTCATGAACAGGCCGACCACGTCGTAGCCCTGTTCCTTCAACATCCACGCCGCGACCGAGGAGTCGACTCCGCCCGACATCCCGATCACGACTTTTTTCTTGCTCATGGTACGTCCGTAATGATTAGATCCCGCCCTCGAATACCGAGGAATGGGTGTACAGCAGGGACAGCGGCGTGCTTCTTCCGGCCAGGTAGTCGTCGACGCACTTGAGCACGATCGGGCTGCGATGGCGGTCGGCGGTGGCGGCGATCTCGTCGCGCGTCATCCACAGCGTGCGCAGGATGCCTTCGTCGAGCGGCTGGTCGAACTTGCGGCCGACGTTGCCGGCGAAGGTGAAGCGCAGGTAGGTGACGTCGGCATTGCGCGACTTGGAATGGTAGCGCGACATGTACATCCCCACCAGCGTGCGCGGTATGAACTCGTGGGCGGTTTCCTCGAGCGCCTCGCGCACGACCGCCTGCTCCAGCGATTCGTGCGGGTCGAGATGGCCGGCGGGCTGGTTCAGCTTGACGCCCTCGCTCGTCTCTTCCTCGATCAGCAGGAAACGGCCCTCGTGCTCGATGATCGCAGCCACGGTAACCGATGGTTTGAAGATGTCGCTCATGCCTGTCCTTGAAAATGAGCCGGTATTCTACCTCGGGCCGGGCCTGCTCTGCTCAGCCTTGCCCAGCCTCCGATGCTTGCCTGTCGTTAATTCGGTTTGATCTGTCGCAAAAATGTATGCAAATAGCCCGGACCGCATGAGAATTGTCATAACGATTGCAATTTCATTAAAAGCAAGCGACTATTAAGGCAATTGCTGTAAAGACAGATTGTGCACTCGAGTATTTCCAACGTACGGAGGTGGCATGAAGATAGGCATACCGGCCGAGAACAGGCCGGGGGAGACACGGGTTGCGGCAACGCCCGAAACCGTTAAAAAACTCGCCGCGAAGCACCAGGTACTGGTGCAGGCCGGCGCCGGCCTGCATGCGGCAGCGCCGGACGCGGCCTACGAGGCAGCCGGCGCCAGCATCGTCGATGGCGCCACCGCGTTCGGCGCCGACATGGTGCTCAAGGTGCGCAGTCCCGACGCCGCCGAACTGGGCCTGATGCGACGCGACGCGGTGCTGGTCGGGATGCTCGACCCGTTTGATACCGACAATCTTTCCGCCCTGGCCGGCGCCGGCCTCACCGCCTTCGCGCTGGAAGCGGCGCCGCGCATCACGCGCGCGCAGTCGCTCGACGTGCTGTCGTCGCAAGCCAATATCGCCGGCTACAAGGCCATCCTGCTGGCCGCGAATACCTATGGCCGCTTCATGCCGATGCTGATGACGGCGGCCGGCACGGTCAAGGCGGCGCGGGTGCTGATCATGGGCGTTGGCGTGGCCGGGCTGCAGGCGATCGCCACCGCCAAGCGCCTGGGGGCCGTGATCGAGGCGTCCGACGTGCGCCCGCCGGTCAAGGAACAGGTGGAGTCGCTCGGCGCCAAGTTCATCGACGTGCCGTATGTCACCGACGAGGAGCGCGAGATCGCCCAGGGCAGCGGCGGCTATGCGCGGCCGATGCCGGCCGACTGGATGCGGCGCCAGGCCGAGCTGGTGCACGAGCGCGCGAAGCTGGCCGACATCGTCGTCACCACCGCCCTGATCCCGGGACGCAAGGCCCCGGTGCTGATCGGCGAAGAGACGGTACGCGCCATGAAGCCGGGCTCCGTGATCGTCGACATGGCGATCGCGCAGGGCGGCAACTGCCCGCTCACCGAGCTTGGCAAGACCGTGGTCAAGCATGGGGTGCACATCATCGGCGAACCGAATCTGGCGGCGCTGGTGCCCGCCGACGCCTCGGCGCTGTATGCGCGCAACGTGCTCGATTTCCTCAAGCTCGTGATCGACAAGGAAGACCGCTTCTTCATCGACCGCGAGGACGAGATCGTGACCGCGACGCTGGTATGCGCAGGTGGGGAAGTGTTGCGCAAATAGATTGCTTCAGGCAGCCGGGCCTGCGGGCCAGGACAAGAAAAGACAGGAGACTAGGCATGGACATCAGCCACACCATCATCAACCTGATCATCTTCGTGCTGGCGATCTACGTCGGCTACCACGTGGTCTGGACCGTCACCCCCGCGCTGCACACGCCGCTGATGGCGGTGACCAACGCCATTTCGGCAATCGTGATCGTCGGCGCCATGCTGGCGGCCGGCCTGACCGAGGGCCTGACCGGGCGCGTGGCCGGGACGGTCGCGGTGGCGCTGGCGGCGGTGAACGTGTTCGGCGGCTTCCTGGTCACCCAGCGCATGCTGGAGATGTTCAAGAAGAAGGAGCCCAAGGCGGCCCGCCCCGCCCTGGCCACGGAGCAGGCCGCGGAGGAGCGGGCATGAACGCCATCAGCATGAACATCGTTACCCTGTTCTACCTGGTCGCCTCGGTCTGCTTCATCCAGGCGCTCAAGGGTCTGTCGTCGCCCTCGACCGCGCGCATCGGCAATGCATTCGGCATGGCCGGGATGACGATCGCGGTGGTCACCACGGTGGCGCTGATGCTCAAGCTGCAGGACAGCCTGGGGCAGGGCGGGGGCCTGGGCTTCGGCCTGGTGCTGCTGGGCGTCGTGGTCGGCGGCGCGATCGGGGCCTATGCGGCGAAGAAGGTCGAGATGACCAAGATGCCGGAGCTGGTGGCGGCCATGCACTCGCTGATCGGCCTGGCGGCGGTATGCATCGCGATCGCGGCCGTCTCCGAGCCGTGGGCCTTCAACATCGCCACGCGCGAGACCCCGCTGCCGTTCGGGAACCGGCTCGAGCTGTTCATCGGCACCTTCGTGGGCGCGGTGACGTTCTCGGGCTCGGTGATCGCCTTCGGCAAGCTGTCGGGCAAGTACAAGTTCCGCCTGTTCCAGGGCGCGCCGGTGCGCTTCGGGGGGCAGCACATGCTGAACCTGGCGCTGGCGATCGCGATCGTCGTGCTGGGCCTGATGTTCTGCTTCGCCGATGGCGTGGCCCCCAGCTGGACGCCCTTCATCGTGATGGCGGCGCTGGCCTTCGTGCTGGGCGTGTTGATCATCATCCCGATCGGCGGGGCCGACATGCCGGTGGTGGTGTCGATGCTCAATTCGTACTCCGGCTGGGCGGCCGCCGGCATCGGCTTCTCGCTGAACAACTCGATGCTGATCATCGCCGGCTCGCTGGTGGGGTCGAGCGGCGCCATCCTGTCCTACATCATGTGCAAGGCGATGAACCGCTCCTTCTTCAATGTGATCCTGGGCGGATTCGGCGGCGAGGCGGCGAGCGACGCCGGCGGCGAAAAAGAGCAGCGCCCGGTGAAATCGGGTTCGGCCGAGGACGCCGCCTTCATCCTGCAGAACGCCGAGTCGGTGATCATCGTTCCCGGCTACGGCCTGGCGGTGGCGCGCGCCCAGCACACGGTGAAGGAGCTGGTCGACAAGCTGACGGAACACGGCGTGACGGTGCGCTACGCGATCCACCCGGTGGCGGGCCGCATGCCCGGGCACATGAACGTGCTGCTGGCCGAGGCCGAGGTGCCCTATGACCAGGTGGCGGAGATGGAAGACATCAACGGCGATTTCGGCCAGACCGACGTGGTGCTCATCCTGGGCGCCAACGACGTGGTGAACCCGGCCGCGAAAGACCCCAAATCCCCGATCGCCGGCATGCCGATCCTGGAGGCCTACCGCGCGAAAAGCATCATCGTCAACAAGCGCTCGATGGCCTCCGGCTACGCCGGCCTGGACAACGACCTGTTCTACCAGCCCAACACGATGATGGTCTTCGGCGACGCCAAGAAAGTCATCGAGTCGATGGTGAAAGCCGTCGAATAACCCAAATCAATAGCCCAACAATGAGGGTCAGAGTAGATTTATTGGCCAATTACCTTGCGGATAATTAGGGTCGGAGTCGAATTCTTTGACAATATCGAGCCGAGTAATTGCTCAATAATTTTACGCTGACCCTCATTGAAGAGCTTTTGAGGTGAGGCTCATTATTTGGGGAAGTTTCACACGATCGGTCTCAGCGGGCTTCAGATACGCCAGCATCGATGCTCCCGGCTGGACTGCAGCGCGGCGCGCCATTGATGTAGCGCCAGCCGCGGCTCATCCGGACGACGTCGCTGTCATCGAGGATGGCGCCCTGGCCGCACAGGATCGCCGCGGCGCCCGGATGGCGCTCGTGGTACAGGATCTTGCGGGGGTGCCGGGAATCCGGCCAGGCGATCACGGTATTCTCCGGCATGCCGCCATCGATACCCAGCGCGCGGTCGTGAAAAATCTCCGGGTCGGGGTTGTACAGCGCGGGCGCAGTGCGCAGCAGCCAGGCGGCGGCGGGACTGAATTCGGTGTAGTCATATCCCTTGGCATGCCACATGGCCGCGCCCTGCGCCAGCAGCACCACCAGCACGGCCCTGGCCGGCCAGCGGCGCGCCAGCGCCAGCCCCGCCAGCGCCAGAAACAGCAGCGGCGACGCGGCCCAGACGACGTAGCGCATCGGCCCGGCGGCGCCCGAGTTCCAGTTCACCGTCGACATGGCCGGCGCCGCCAGCGCCAGCATCAGTCCGATCGCAGCGACGGCAATCCAGGCGATATGCCTCGCGCGCAGCGTCCACGCCTGCCACAGCAACAGGGCGGCAACTGCCGGAAAGGCCACGATCACGCCCTGGTTGGGATCGAAAAAGAAGGAGCCGAAGCGGCTGGCGCCGATCAGGCCTGGATCGCTCGAAAACTTGGCGATCAGGCTGGGCTCGCCGAAATGCCAAAGGCTGAACAGCACGGGCACGCCCGCCATCGCGGCCAGCATCGCGCAGGCCGCGACGTTGCGGCGGGTGGCGGTGCGCTGCACCGCCGCACGCCAGTGGAGATCGTCGGCGGCCATCAACCAGCCGGCACGCAGCAGGGGCGCGAACAGCGCGACGAACACCAGCGGCGGATTCTGCATCGCCGCCAGGCCGGGAAGGATGACGGCGGCAACCGGCCGTCCGAGACAGAACAGGATCAGGCCCGACAGGAGCGCGGCCATGCTGAATACTTCGGGGCTGAACCAGTTCAGGTAGCCCAGCGCTCCGCACAGCAGGAACAGCGCAAGCGCCAGCCAGGCGCGCCTGGCCGAACCCAGCAGCAGGTAGCAGGCGATTCCCAGCACGAAGACCGATAGCAGATTGACCACTTGGCCAGCCTTGAAAGGATCCACGCCGAGCACGCCGAGGACGCGCAGGGGAATCGCCGCCATCGCCGGGTAGGCGAAAAAGTGGATTGAGAGGTATTGCCCGTCTCGCGAGCGGATCAGGCCTGGCAGCGGAACCTCATCGCCTTGCGCCATATTGGCGCGTACCGTCGCGAACAGGTCGCGAAAGCCTGCTTCGTGTGACAGCGCAATGGCGCGGTCGACATCGTCCAGCGTGATGTAGGGCGTACCGTGCTGGGACAGCGCGATCGCCGTCAGTCCGTATTCGGGAAAGTCGCCGCCTTTCTTGACCTTCGTGGCGCTGAATATCACCACGAGTACGATGAACAGGGACAGGACGAAGCGTGGGAATGGGGCTGGCATGAATGCGTGGGCTGGCTTAACGAAGAATAACCTTCAAGTCTAATGGTTCCCCGCGCAAATACCAGACATCAACGCACGGATCATGCAAGGTGCATCGACCCAGGAGCGATCATCAGGGGCCAGCAGATAATCGGGTTAATCAGGGTTAATCAGGGCCAGAGTAATCAGGGTAATCAGTAATCAGGGTCAGAGTCGAATTATTTGCCAATTGATTTACTGAAGTTGTCAAACAATTCAACTCTGACCCTAATTAGGGCGGGGTGCGCTTAGCGGCGGCCGAACATCATCAGGTCGGCCAGCAGCAGGCGCGCGGGGCGCGCCAGGTCGAGGGCGGCCAGGCCGAGGCCCAGCAGCGGTTGCAGGGGCTTGCTGCCGGTGAAGGCGCGGGCCATGGTGTCGGTCAGGCCGATCGTCAGTTTCCGGTCTTGCGCGCGTTCTTCCAGGAAGCGGCCGATCGCGGCCGAGGTGGCGCCGCGCGCCAGCTGGCGCGCCAGCACGGCGGCGTCGCGCAGGCCCAGGTTCAGGCCCTGGCCGGCCACCGGGTGCAGGGTCTGTGCGGCGTTGCCGATCGCGACCGTGCGGGCGGTGGCGCGCGCTTCGGCGTTCAGGCCGAGCGGGAAGGCGACGCGGGGGGAGACCTTCGTGAAACTTCCCAGGCGGGTGCCGAAGGCGTCGCCCAGCTGCGCCAGGAACGTCGCGTCGTCCAGGCCGAGCACGGCGCCGGCGCGTTCGGGATGCACGCACCAGACCAGCGCGTACTGGTGGCCATCCGGGCCGTCCTCCGGCAGCAGGGCCAGCGGGCCTTCGTCGGTGAAGCGCTCGAAGGCGCGGTGCGGGATCGGCAGGTCGGTCGTCACGCGCGCGATCACGGCGGTCTGTTCGTAGTCGCGGCTCCTGGCGCGGCCATCCTGCTGGCCGAAGATGCCGCCCTCGGCCTGCACCGCTACCTGGGCGCGCACCCTGCGGCCGTCGTCCAGCGCCAGCAGCGCACCAGCGGGCGTTTCGTCCAGCGACTGCACGCGCGCGGGACGCAGCACGGCCACGCCGGCGGCGTCGCAGCGCCGCGCCAGGGCGTCGACCACGGCGCCGTAGCGCGTGACGTAGCCCAGCGCCGGCAGGCCGTGTTCCGTGCGGTCCATCAGGCTGCGGCCCAGCTGGCCGCGTCGCGAGACGTGGATCTGGTGGATCGCCGTCGCCGGCAGCGGCCAGGCGCCTGCTTCATCGAGCAGCTGCACGCTGCCCCAGGACAGCGCGATCGAGCGCGGGTCCGAGATCGCCTGGCCCAGCGATTTGCCGTCGATCAGGGCGATGCGCGAGCCCGGCACCCCGCGCCGCGCCAGGAAGGCGGCCAGGGCCAGGCCCACCGGGCCCGCGCCGCAGATCGCCACGTCGACATCCAGCTGTTGTTCCGTCATCGTGTTTCCCGCATCAATGCTTCGATCTCCGCTACATCCTTCGGCGCGTCGCCGGTCAGGATGCGGCAGCCGGCGTCGGTCACGAGGACGTCGTCCTCGATCCGGATGCCGATGTTCCAGAACCGCTCCGGCACGCCCGCGCCGGGCCGCACATAGATGCCCGGCTCCACCGTCAGCGCCATCCCGGGCTGCAGGGCGCGCGAGGGCTTGTCGGGCAGGCTCAGGTCGCGGTAGGCGCCGACGTCGTGCACGTCCATCCCCAGCCAGTGGCCGGTGCCGTGCATGTAGAACTGCGCGTAGGCGCGCGACGCGATCGCATCGTCGAGCGTGCCCACCTTGCCGGCGTCGAGCAGGCCCAGGTCGAGCATGCCCTCGGTGAGCACCCGCACCGCCGCATCGTGGATCGCGCTGTACGGCCTGCCCGGAACGATGGCCGCGAGCGCGGCGGCCTGCGCGCGCAGCACCAGCTCGTACAGGGTGCGCTGCGCATCGCTGAAGCGGCCGTTGGCCGGCCAGGTGCGCGTGATGTCGGCCGCATAGCCATCCAGTTCGCAGCCGGCGTCGACCAGCACCAGGTCGCCGTCTTCGATGCGCCGGTCGTTGGCGCTGTAGTGCAGCACGCAGGCATTCGCACCTGCGGCAACGATCGAGGAATAGGCCGGGAACTGCGCGCCGTTGCGGCGGAACTCGTGCAGCAGCTCGGCCTCGATCTCGTACTCGGCCATGCCGGGACGGGCGGCGCGCATCGCGCGCGCATGCGCCTGGCCCGAGATCGCGCCGGCGCGCGCCATCAGTGCGATCTCATGGTCGTCCTTCAGCAGGCGCATCTCGTCCAGCATGCCCGGCAGGTGATGCGTCGTCTGCGGCGCGCTGACGCCGCTGCGGCTGCGCGCGCGCACGGCTTTCAGCCAGCCGGCCACCCGGGCGTCGAGCGTTGAGCCGAGCGCGTAATACAAGGAAGGCGCATCGGCCAGGATGTCGGCCATGCGCGCATCGAGCTCATCGATCGGATACGCCTCGTCGAAGCCGAATTCACGACGCGCGGCCTCGGGACCGAAACGAAAACCCTCCCAGATCTCGCGTTCGACGTTCTTCTCGCGGCAGAACAGGATGGAACGTGCGGGCCGTTCGCCCTGCGCCGCCGCCAGCACCAGAAAGCTCTCGGGTTCGCCGAACCCGCTGAGGTAATAGAAATGGCTGTCGTGGCGGTAGGGATAGTCGCTGTCGCCGTTGCGCGCTACTTCTGGCGCGGTGCCCAGCACCGCCACCGCACCCGGCTGCATCTGCGCCAGCAAGCGCGCGCGCCGGGCGGCATACGGCATCATGAGGCGGTCTTGGCCGCCCGCAGCGGCGCGTTCAGTTCCTCGAGCTGGCCCACGGTGCCGACATTGACCCACTGGCCCTGGTAGATCTCGCCGCCGACGCGGCCCTGCTCGATGAACTTGCGCATCAGGGGACCGAACTTGAGGAATTCGCCGGCGGCGATCCCATCGAACATCTCGGCGCGGTACACGCCGATGCCGGCGAAATTCCACTTCGTTGGACCGTCGTTCCTGAGCGTGTACATGTCGAGCGCGAAGTCGCCCTCCGGGTTGTGCCACGGGTTCGGCGTCAGCCACAGCCAGGCGATGTCGCGCTGGTCCACCGGGTAGGGCACGCCCACCGCGTCCTCGTCCTTCAGGGCGTCGAGCGCCTGCGAGAAATCGAAGTAGGGCGCATAGATGTCGCCCGACACGGCCAGGAACGGTTCGTCGCCCAGCAGGTGCAGCGCATTGGCGATGCCGCCCGCCGTCTCGAGCGGCGCCGGCTCGTGCGAATACACGATGCGCGCGCCGTAGCGGCTGCCGTCGCCCAGCTCTTCCTCGATCATGTGGCCGAGGTGGGAGTGGTTGATCACGATGTCCGTGATCCCGGCGCGCACCAGGTTCAGTACATGCCAGGTGATCAACGGCCGTCCCCGCACTTTCAATAGCGGCTTGGGGCAGCTGTCGGTCAGCGGCCGCATGCGCTCGCCGCGGCCGGCGGCGAAAATCATCGCTTTCATGCGGGCCTCAGAAGGTATAGCCGACTTGCGGCGCTTTATTGTCCAGGGCGTCGAGCAGGCGCAGCAAGGGCTTGAGTTCGGTGTAGCGGTTCGCCGTCTTGCGCACGTAGTCGAGCACCGTCGGCAGGTCGCCCATGTAGTGCGCCTTGCTGTCGCGGTAGTTCAGGCGGCAGAAAATGCCGAGGATCTTCAGGTGGCGCTGCAGGGCCATGAACTCGAAGTCGCGGTAGAAGGCGTCGATGTCCGGGTTCACCGGCAGGCCGGCGCCCTTGGCGCTCTGCCAATAGCGCACCACCCAGTCCAGCACGATCTCTTCGTCCCACTGGATATAGGCGTCGCGCAGGAGCGAAGCCAGGTCATAGGTCACGGGGCCATACACGGCGTCCTGGAAATCGAGCACGCCCGGGTTGCCCTGGTCGAGGAACATCAGGTTGCGCGAGTGGAAATCGCGGTGCATGAATACCTGCTGCTGCGCCAGCACGTTCGCCGTGATCGCCTCGAATACCTTGTCGAGTTGCGCCTGCTGCTTGTCGTCGAGCGTCACGCCCAGGTGGCGGTTCAGGTACCACTCCGGGAAGATGTTCAGCTCGCGCAGCACGAAGGCGCGGTCGAATTCGGGCAGCACGCCCGGCTGGCTGGCCATCTGGAACTTGAGCAGGGCGTCGACCGCGTCCGAATACATGAAGGCGGCGTTGTCGCTGGACAGGCGCGCCAGGTAGGTGGTGGCGCCCAGGTCGCCCAGCAGCAGGAAGCCCTGTTCGACGTTGCGCGCGGCGATCGCCGGCACGGTCACGCCGGCCTCGAACAGCAGGCCCTGCACGTGGATGAAGGCGGGCACGTTCTCGCGTTCCGGCGGGGCGTCCATCGCGACCAGGGTCGCGCCCAGCTTGTCCTGCATGGCGGGGACGACGTCGTAGCGGAAGTAGCGGCGAAAGCTCGCATCGACCGATGCGGGACGGCCGGTGGCGACGTCCACCAGGCCGGTCGAGGCCAGCCATTCGTTCAGCAACGCCAGGCGAAGATCGGGATCAAGCGCCGCATTGGTCGAAGTGGCAGAATTTTGATACAAGGATGACATGAAGCGGCCTGACGAATCCGGTTGGTTGAGCTAATTCCCATATAATAAGGGATTCATTCTAAAAAAACCGCCCTTTATGGTGCATGTCCGATTTTCCATGAGCTGCGATTTTCCATGAGCTGGTCGTCAAGCCAACCTTTCCCACCGCGGCAGGTGCTCGCGCTCTATGCACTGGTTTCCGCCACCGCGGTCCCGGCATTCGCCCAGGGCCTTCCTGCTCCCCAAGCCGAAGACGAGCTCCCCGTCACCATCCAGGCCGAGGAAATCGGCGGCCGTCCCGACCGCCGGCTCGACCTGAACCGCAACGTCGAGATCACGCGCGGCCAGAGCGGCATCACCGCCGATACCGCCTGCTACCTGCGGGTCGAAGACGAAGTGACGGCCACCGGCAACGTCAATATGTGGCGCTTCGGCGACCGCTACAAGGGCGACGAGCTGCAGCTGAACCTCGAGACCGGCAAGGGCTACCTGCTCAAGCCGACCTACTTCCTGGCCGACAGCAACGGCCAGGGCCAGGCCGACCGCATCGACTTTCTGGGCGAGCAGCAGGCGGTGGTGCGCAACGGCACCTACAGCACCTGCGAGGGCCCCGATCCCGACTGGTACCTCAAGTCGAGCACCCTGCGCCTGGACAGCGGCCGCGACGTCGGCACGGCTGGCAAGACCATCATCTATTTCAAGGACGTGCCGATCATCGGCACGCCGGCGATGTCGTTCTCGCTCTCGGGCCAGCGCCGCTCCGGCTGGCTGCCGCCCACGGTGGGCTTCGGCTCCCAGGGCAAGGCCGAGATCATGGTGCCCTACTATGTCAACATCGCCCCCAACCGCGACCTGACGCTGTATCCGCGCATGATGTTCGACCGCGGCTTCCAGATGGGCGCCACCGGCCGCTACCTGGGCAGCACCTACCAGGGCGAGACCCACGTCGAGGTCTTGCCGGACGACCGTGAAACGGATACCACGCGCTGGCGCGTCGACTCGGTCCACAGCCAGTCGATCAGGCCGAACTGGTCGTACGGCTGGAACCTGCACGGCGCCTCGGACGACGAATACCCGTCCGACTTCTCGCGCACCGTCTCGGCCAGCGCCGAGCGCCAGCTGCTGCGCGAACTGCGCACCGACCTGTACGGCCAGTTCTGGAGCCTGTCCGCGCGCGCCCAGAACTACCAGGTGCTGCAAGACCCGGCCGCCGCGACCAATCCGAGCCTCACCGTGCCGCGTCCCTACGACCGCCTGCCGCAGATTAACTTCCGCGCCGCGCGCTACGACGTGGCCGGTGTCGACTGGTCGGTCGACGCCGAGGCGACCCGCTTCGACCACCCCGACCTGGTGGGCGGCAACCGCGCCGTGATCCAGGGCCAGGTCAGCTATCCGATCGTGCGTCCGGGCTGGTTCGTCACGCCCAAGCTGATGTACAACGCGGCCAAGTACGACCTCGGGACCAAGAACCTGGCGCCCGGCAAGCCCACCAAGCTGTCGCGCACGATCCCGACCTTCTCGTTCGACAGCGGCATGGTGTTCGAGCGCCAGACCACGCTGTTCGGCGGCGCCGCCACCCAGACCCTCGAGCCGCGCCTGTTCTACGTCTATACGCCCTACGAGGAGCAGGACGACATCCCGCTGTTCGACACCGGCCGCGCCGGCTTCAACTACGCCCAGCTGTTCTCCGAGAACCGCTACGTGGGCCTGGACCGCGTGTCCGACGCCAACCAGATGACGGCGGCCCTGGTGTCGCGCTTCATCCAGGAAGACGGCGCCGAGCGCCTGCGCCTGGCCTTCGGCCAGCGCCTGTACTTCGACGAGCCGCGCGTGCGCATCCCTGGCGAAGCGCAACACCAGAGCCGTTCCGACGTGCTGCTGGCCGCCGCCGGCACCATTTCCGAGTCCTGGACCTTCGATAGCGGCGTACAATACGATGCAACAGGAAGCAGTTTGTACAGTTCGAATGTCGGTGTACAGTGGCGTCCGGGGCCGATGAAGGTGCTGAACGCCGAATACCGTTATCAGCGTGACAGCTTCCGCAACATCGACCTGTCGGCGCAGTGGCCGATCGGCAGGCGCTGGTATGGCGTGGGCCGGGTCAGCTACGCGCTGCGCTCGTATGGCGTGGGGCAGCCGTCCAACAATCCGGCGACCGGCGGCAAGCTGATCGAGAGCCTGATCGGTCTCGAATACAAGGCCGATTGCTGGGTGTTCCGGATGGGGGCGCAGCGCTTCGTCACTGCGGCGCAAACGACGTCGACGCCGATCTTCTTCCAGCTCGAGCTCAATGGCTTGTCGCGCCTTGGCTTGGGTAACCCGCTCGATTCGTTCAACAAGAGCATCCCGGGCTATACGCGACTGAATACCGGAATCGGACGGCCCTAAGCCAGCGTTCAGACTGGCCGTCCATACTGGCGGTCTCCACTGGCCGTCCATGACATGAACCATCCTGAAATGAGTGTAATCCAGATGATGCGTACCACCCGTTTGCAGTCCCTCCAGATGGCGGCAGCATTGCTGTGCGCGCTAACTGCCGGCCAGGCGCTGGCCCAGGCCGCCACTGGCGCGGCGCCCGCCGCCCAGGCCCAGCCATCGGCTGCCACCGCCGGCGGCTTCCTGCCGCCCGCTTCGGCCAATGCCAAGGTGATCGATTCGATCCAGGTCGTCGTCAATGACGAAGTGATCACCCGCAACGAAGTCGCGGGCCGTATGGTGCAGGTCACCCAGAACATGAAAGCGCGCAACGCCCAGATGCCCGATCCGGCCACCATGGAGCGCCAGGTGCTCGAGGCGATGATCGTCGAGCGCGCCCAGCTGCAACTGGCGAAAGAGATGGGCGTCAAGGTCGACGACCGCACCCTGGACGCGACCATCGGCCGCATCGCCGAAAACCAGAAGATGTCGGTGCAGGACATGCGCAACCAGATGGAAAAAGAGGGCATGCCGTTCGCCCAGTTCCGTGAAGACATCCGCAACGAGATCATGATGCAGCGCCTGCGCGAGCACGAGGTCGACAGCAAGATCCAGATTTCCGAAGCCGAGATCGACACCTATATGGCCGCCGCCAAGGCCGCCGAGGCAGACCGCATCGAGGTCGACATCTCGCAGATCCTCGTGCGCGTGCCAGAAAACGCCTCGCCCGAGCAGATCGCCGCGCGCGCCGCGCGCGCCGAGGAAGTGATGCGCCAGCTGCGCACCGGCGCCGATTTCGCGCGCATGGCCTCGACCTATTCCGACGCGCCCGACGCGCTCAAGGGCGGCGAGATCGGCTGGCGCGACGCCGACCGCCTGCCGCCGATGTTCTCGACCGAGCTGCGCAAGCTCCAGGCCGGGCAGGTGACGCCGATCCTCAAGACCAACGTCGGCTTCCACATCCTCAAGTTGTCCGGCAAGCGCTCGCTGGCCGACCAGGCCGAAAAAGCGGTGGTCGAGCAGACCCACGCGCGCCACATCCTGATCAAGGTCACCCCGACCATGACCGAGGGCGAGGTCAAGCGCAAGCTGCTCGAGCTGAAGGAAAAGATGGACAACAATGCCGGCACCTTCGAGGAGCTGGCGCGCCTGCACTCGCAGGACGGCTCGGCGTCGAAAGGTGGCGACCTGGGCTGGCTGTATCCGGGCGACACCGTGCCGGAATTCGAAACCGCGATGAACGACCTAAAACCCGGCCAGGTGTCGGACGTCGTCCAGTCGCCATTCGGCTTCCACCTGATCCAGGTCATCGCGCGCAAGAGCGAAGACGTGACCCAGCAGAAAGAACGCAACCTCGCGCGCAATGTCCTGCGCGAGCGCAAGATGCAGGAGGCGATGGAAGACTGGATGCGCCAGGTGCGCGACCGCGCCTACGTCGAGTTCCGCGAGGAGCAGTAACACATGGTTGCGCCACAGGCGCCCGAGCGCCCGTTGGCGCATCGGGGGGCCGCATCCCAAAGGCCAGCATCTCGTCCGACCTTGGCGATCACGGTCGGCGAGCCGGCCGGGATCGGTCCCGAGATCGCGATCCGCGCCGCCTGGGCCCTGCGCGGGCAGGCCAACTGCGTGCTGCTGGGCGACGCCGCCTTCCTGGCGCTCACGGCCAGCCTGATCGACCCGGGCATCCGCCTGTCGGCGCTGTCGATCCAGGCGCTGCGCAATGGCGGCCTGCCGCATTTCGGCGTCGAGCGCCTGGCGGTGGTCGACGTGCCGCTGGCCGCGCACGTGGTGCCCGGAACGCTCGATCCCGAGAATGGCCTGGCCGTGCTGGCCACGCTCGACCTGGCCATCGAAGGCTGCGGCCGCGGCTGGTTCGACGCCATCGTCACGGCCCCGCTGCAAAAAAGCACGATCAACGACGCCGGCATCGCGTTCTCGGGCCATACCGAATACCTGGCCGAGAAGACCGGCACGCCGAAGGTCGTGATGATGCTGGCCGGCGCGCCGGCCAACGACCAGCCCTATCTGCGCGTGGCCCTGGCCACCACCCATTTGCCCCTGAAGGACGTCCCGGCTGCGCTCACGCGCGAGAACCTCACCCAGGTGCTGGACATCCTGCACGCCGACCTGCGCGATAAATTCGGCATCGCGGCGCCCGCGATCCTGGTCACCGGCCTGAACCCGCACGCCGGCGAGAACGGCTACCTGGGCCGCGAAGAGATCGAGGTCATCGCGCCGGTGCTCGAAGACGCAAGAAGCCGCGGCATCGATGCGCGCGGCCCGTATCCGGCCGATACGCTGTTCCAGCCCAAATACCTGCAGGACGCCGACTGCGTGCTGGCGATGTACCACGACCAGGGCTTGCCGGTGCTGAAGCACGCGACCTTCGGGCGCGGCATCAACGTCACCCTGGGCCTGCCCCTGGTGCGCACCTCGGTCGACCACGGCACCGCCCTCGACCTGGCCGCCCGGGGCCTGGGCCTGGCCGATTGCGGCAGCATGGAAGAGGCGATCCGCGCCGCCATGCACATGGTGGCGGCGCGCCGCGCGGCCGCCGCCACGAACCATTAAGAAAGCAAGCATGAAACACGTCGCACGCAAGCGCTTCGGCCAGAACTTCCTGACCGATGACCATGTCCTGAACAATATCATCGACGCCATCGCGCCGCGGCGCGGTGAAACGATGGTCGAGATCGGCCCGGGCCTGGCGGCGATGACGGCGCTGCTGCTCAAGTCGCTCGACCATATGCACGTGGTCGAGCTCGACCGCGACCTGGTGACGCGCCTCGAGAAAGCCTATCCGCGCGAGCGCCTCACCGTGCATTCGGGCGACGCGCTCAAGTTCGATTTCGGGTCGATTCCCGTGCCGGACGGACAAAAACTGCGTGTGGTCGGCAACCTGCCATATAACATTTCCAGCCCGCTGCTGTTCCACCTGGCCGAATTCGCCCACCTGGTCGAGGACCAGCACTTCATGTTGCAGAAGGAAGTGGTCGAGCGCATGGTGGCCGAGCCGGGCACCAAGGCCTATAGCCGCCTGTCGGTGATGTTGCAATGGCGCTACGACATGGCCATGCTGTTCATCGTGCCGCCGACCGCCTTCGATCCGCCGCCGCAGGTCGACTCGGCCATCGTGCGCATGGTCCCGACCCGGCGCCAGCTGCCATGCGACGGCAAGCGCCTGGAGGCGGTGGTGGCCAAGGCCTTCTCGCAGCGGCGCAAGGTGATCCGCAATTGCGTTGCCGGCATGTTTACCGAGGCGCAGCTGGTCGAGGCCGGGATCGACCCGGGCGTGCGGCCGGAAGCCGTCAGCCTCGAGCAATACGTGGCGCTCGCCAACCTGCCCGTGTCCTGAAGCAGGGTGGTCGGCTTGCCCGGCCGCGCCTTCACTACCGATCAGCGCCGCCAGCCGGCGCTTTTTTATGGCCGAACGAATCCTGCTGCGCCGCAGCATACGGGTTATCACGTATTTCGGGCGCTTCGGCCCGCGTTTCATGCAGTCCGTCGCATCCTGCTGGAGGCCATCGAATCCATTTCTTATAGTGCTCACATGGACAGCCGATCCGGCCCCAACCGACCAACAAGGAGCACACAATGAACGTCCTCAAGCACATGGAAGCCATCTTCCTCGCCGCCGCCATCCTTGCCGGCTTCAGCAGCTATGCCGTCGCCGCCAGTGCGCGCTCGAACGAGGCCTACCAGTCCCAGGTCTCGGTCGGGATGGAAAAGATCGCCGTGGTGAAGGTCAGCGCCGCCCGCTGATGCCGCGATGCCTGCCGCCACGAACCACGCGGGAAAAAAAAAGCCCGCTCAAGGAGCGGGCTGAAATCCAATTCTTTTCTGAGGAGAGTTGGAGGAGACAGGAGTTATTATGCTGCGTGACAGCATATAAATCCAATTTCCCTTTCAAATACTCGACATAAGAATTGCGTATATCTGATCAGCTTGGTGCGGCGACGCAGGTGATGTTGATATTCGTGACGTCGGCTTCTCCCATGACGCCGATTCCATTGGCCACCGTGCATACCTGCCCGGTCGGCTGCTTGATGATCGCCACGCTGTAGCTGGTACCGTAAGGGACTCGTGCGGGCAGGCTGTAGGTGATCGGCGTCGTGGACGGTGGCGTCGGTACCGCGATTTCGCCCTGGCCGCCGGTACTGCCGTTCGCCACTTGCAGCCCCGAGCCGGTCAGGCCGGTAACGGTGCCGCCGATGACGTAGTCATTCACACTGCACTGCAGGGTAATGTTGATTTCGGCAAGACGGCCCGCGGTGTCGGTGAAGTTCGGAATGACGTTGGCAGGCGTGCCGCAGTTGCGCTGGTGGTCCGGGGTGGTCTTGAACTGGACGTTGTACACGTCGCCGTACTCGAGCTTGTTCGGGAATGCAAAATTGACCACCCCACCCGGCGTGGCGGGCGGGGCGACGGCCAGTTCCATGCCATTGGTGGTGAGCACGGCGCCCGGATAGACGATGCCGGCGATCGTGCCCTTGACGGTGAACTCGGCTTTGTCGCTGCCGCCGCAACCGGCCAGGCCGGCAGCCAGCGCGAGTGCGAGCGCCGGATGGATCAGGGAAGACTTCATGCGTAACGCTCCAGGGAATTAAGGGGTGCAGGTGACGGACACGTTGCTGACGGGGCCGCCCACGACGCCATTGCCATTGGCGACGGTGCAGGTCTGGTCCGCCGGCTGGCGCAGGACCGCAACGGTATACGGCGAATCCTGGGCAACTTCCTTGAAGTTGAACGAGGTGGCGCCCGCTTCGAGCACGACCCGGTCGGAACCGTTGACGAGTTCCAGCCGGCCCTTGAGGTTGCCGACGGTGCCCGACACCGGGTGGGTCTTCAGGAGGCAGGTGACATAGACGGTGTAGACGTGATACGCCGCGCGTCCGCTCGGATTTTCGATCGTGCACTTGCTGACGTTGTCCGGCGTGGCCTTGACCTCGACGTTGTAGCGGTCGTCGGTCGAAATCAGGTTCGGGAAATAGAATTCGCCCGCGCCGGAGCCATTGGCCGGTGGCGGCACGGCATAGTCGGAGCCGCCGTTATTGGTCAGCACCAGGCCGGGCTTGGTCACGCCAACGATCTGGCCGCCCAGCAGCAGCTGGCCATCGTCGCCGCCGCAGGCAGACAAGGCGACCGCGCATGCCAGCGCCGCACCGGCACGCAGGTAGGAACTCTTCATAACATCTCCAAAAAATCTAGCGGGAAAGCGCAGCTGCGCGGTTGGAATAGAAAAATCGCTCAACATTTTAGTCCATTTGCCAAGCTGCTGGTCCATTTCGGGCGTATTTGGTTTTGTATCATGGTGTAACCAGGATTTAACAAGAGCACTACTCACCGCTTGTGCATTGCATTTGGACGGGCGCCTCGCTATGCTTGGGGCGCACTGATTCCCCCTGTCTGGAAGCCGATGACCCGCCGCCAAGCCTGGCCCAAAGCCGTCCTGTTCGACCTCGACGATACCCTGTGGCCGATTGCGCCCGTGATCCTGGAAGCCGAAAAACTGTTGTATGCCTGGTTGGGCGAGCATGCGCCGCGGGTCGCCGAGCGCTTCACGATCGACAGCCTGCGCCAGGCGCGCCTCGAATTGCTGGCCGCCCGCCCCGAATTCGGGATCGACCTGGGCGCGCTGCGCCATGCCGGCCTGGTCGCCGCCTTCGAACAGGTGGGCGAGGATCCCGGCAAGGTCGCGCTGGCGATGGCCGAGTTCTTTACCGCCCGCAATGCCGTGACGCCCTATGGCGACGTGGTGCCGGGACTCGAGCGCCTGAAGCGGATGGCGCTGGTCGGCTCGGTCACCAATGGCGTGGCCGACCTGCAGACGATCGGCCTGGCCCACCACTTCCAGGCATCGGTGGCGGCGCGCGAGTTCGGCCGCGCCAAGCCCGATCCCGGCATCTTCCTGGCCGGCTGCGCCGCGCTGGGCGTCGCGCCGCGCGACACCCTGTACGTGGGCGACGACCTGCTGCTCGACGTGCAGGGGGCCCAGCGCGCCGGCCTGCGCGCGGCCTGGATGAACCGGACCGGCAAGGTCAATCACCTGGCCGATGAGGTCCGGCCCGACGTCGAGGTGTCCAGCCTGGATGGGCTGCTCGACTGGCTGGACACGCAGCATTCGCACGAACGACAGGCGTGAACATGCGTCACAGCAAGCCTTGTGCTGCCGTGCCGCGCCCTAACCTGCCTATAATGCATGTGCTAACACCCTGCGCCATCAAACGTTTCCTGGAATCATGCAACTCGACCACCGTGCCCAAACCCTGCTCAAAGCGCTCGTCGAACGTTATATCGCCGACGGCCAGCCGGTAGGCTCGCGCGCGCTGTCCAAGCTGTCGGGCCTGGAATTGTCGCCGGCCACCATCCGCAACGTCATGGCCGACCTCGAGGACATGGGTTTCGTCGCCAGCCCGCATACCTCGGCCGGCCGCATCCCCACCCCGCGCGGCTACCGCGTGTTCGTCGATACCTTGCTGACGGTGGGGCCGATCGACGACAAGGCGGTCGATGCCGAGCGCATGCGCTTGCCTGTACAGCAGCCGCAGAAGCTGATCGCCAACGCGGCGCAGATGCTGTCGTCGCTGTCGCAATTCGCCGGCGTGGTGCAGAGCCCGCGCCGCGAGTCGGTGTTCCAGCAGATCGAATTCCTGCGCCTGGGCGAGCGGCGCATCCTGCTGGTGATCGTCGATCCGCGCGGCGACGTCCAGAACCGCCTGCTGCTGCTCGACAAGGACTACACGCCGGCGCAACTGACCCAGTCGGCCAATTACCTCAACCAGAATTTCGCCGGCCTGTCCTTCGACGAAGTGCGCAAGCGCCTGAGCGGCGAATTGCAGCAGTTGCGCGACGATATGGGCCGGCTGATGCAGGCGGCGGTCGAGGCCGGCAGCGAGGCGATGGCCGAGGGCGACGACATGGTCATCGCCGGCGAGCGCAACCTGCTGTCGGTGTCCGACCTGTCGTCGAACATGAGCTCCTTGCGCCAGATGTTCGAGATGTTCGAGCAAAAAACCGGCTTGATGCAACTGCTGGACCTGTCGAGCAAGGCCGGCGGCGTGCAGATTTTCATCGGCGGCGAATCGAAGCTGGTGCCGATGGACGAAATGAGCGTGGTGACGGCGCCGTATGCGGTCGACGGCCGCATCGTCGGCACCCTGGGCGTGATCGGGCCGACCCGGATGGCGTATGAAAGGGTGATCCCGATCGTGGACATCACGGCCAAGCTGCTGTCGAATGCGCTGAGCAACTCCTGACGCGTGACGCGTTTTCTGAGGGCGTAAAAAAAGCGCACGGGAAGTTCCTGTGCGCCTTTTTAATATGCCCGAGGAAGCGGGCCCCGGGCCTTACGCAGGCTTGCCGACGCCCCGGCACTGCGGGCAGCTGCCATAGATCGCCAGCGCGTGCTCGACGATCGTGAAGCCGTGCTGTTCGGCGATCATCTGCTGGCGTTTCTCGATCTCGTCGTCGTAGAACTCCTCGACGCGCCCGCAGGTGACGCAGACCAGGTGGTCGTGGTGGGAACCGGCGTTGAGCTCGTAGATGGCCTTGCCGGTCTCGAAGTGGTTGCGGTTGAGCAAGCCAGCCTGCTCGAACTGGGTCAATACGCGGTAGACGGTCGCGAGGCCCACGTCCATATTGTCGGCCAACAGGATCTTGTAGACGTCTTCCGCCGTCAAATGCCGTACGGAGCTGTTCTGGAAGATTTCCAGGATTTTCAGTCGCGGCAGGGTGGCCTTGAGGCCGCTCGCCTTCAGGTCGGTCGGGTTGTTACTCATGTTTGTTACTCGAATATTGGCGGAGTGCTTTATGATATAGCGTTTTGTAAGCTCCCGCTCGAACGTTTTGAGGTTAACTATGCGCGTCAAACAAGCCGTACTCCATCGATTCTCCGCCAAGGCGGCGCTGGCGGCGGGTCTCGCCTGCCTGCTTGCCCTGTCCGGCTGCGCTTCCTGGCGCAACCAGACGCGCCCGGCGCCGCCGGTGGCGACGGATGCGGCCGCCACTGCGGCGGATGCGGAAAAATCGGCCGCCATCGCCAATGCCGGCGCGCAAACCGTCCAGGCGACGCGCCTGCAGAAGTTCCTGTGGATCTTCTCGCCCTACCGGCCGGACATCCAGCAGGGCAACTTCGTCTCGCAAGAGATGCTGGACCAGCTCAAGGCCGGCCAGACCCGCGACCAGGTGCGTTTCCTGCTCGGTTCGCCGCTGATGATGGACGCCTTCCACGCCGACCGCTGGGATTACCCGTTCTACCTGGCGCGCGGCAATGGCGAGCTGACCACCAGCCGCGTCACCGTGTTCTTCAAGAACGACGTGGTCGAACGCTTCGAGGGCGGCAACCTGCCGAGCGAGCGCGACTACATCGACCGCATCGCCGGTCCTGCGAAGGGCAGCAAGGACCATCCCGAGCGGCGTCCAGTGACCCCGGCCGCCGTCACCGCGCCTGCAACCCAGCAGTAAGGAACGGGCATGACAATGTTGAATATCGCCGTCGCCGGCGCCAGCGGCCGCATGGGCCGCATGCTGATCGAAGCCATCCAGGACGCGCCCGACATGCGCCTGGCCGGCGCGCTCGACGTGCCCGGCTCGCCCTTCATCGGCCAGGACGCGGGCGCCTTCGCCGGCATCCTGACCGGCGTGGTGATCGAAGACTCCATCAGGCACGGCCTGCACAATGCCGACGTCCTGATCGACTTCACCCGCCCCGAGGGCACCCTGCAGCACCTGGAATACTGCGCCGCCAACGGCAAGCAGATGGTGATCGGCACCACCGGCTTCGACGATGCCGGCAAGGCCGCGATCCGCGCCGCCGGCGAAAAGGTCGGCATCGTGTTCGCCCCCAATATGAGCGTGGGCGTGAACGTCACCCTCAAGCTGCTCGAGATGGCCGCCAGGAGCTTCTCGGAAGGCTATGACATCGAGATCGTCGAGGCGCACCATCGCCACAAGGTCGACGCCCCGTCCGGCACCGCGCTCAAGATGGGCGAAGTGATCGCCGGCGCCCTGGGCCGCGACCTGGAGGCATGCGCCGTCTACGGTCGCGAAGGCGTGACCGGCGAACGCGATCCGTCGACCATCGGCTTTGCCACCGTGCGCGGCGGCGACGTGGTGGGCGACCATACCGTGATGTTCCTCGGCAGCGGCGAACGGATCGAGGTCAGCCACAAGTCGAGCAGCCGCGTGACCTATGCCCACGGCGCGCTGCGCGCCGCGCGCTTCCTGGCGGACAAGGCCAACGGCCTGTTCGACATGCAGGACGTGCTGGGCCTGAAGGGTTGAACGATGGCTGTTGCACAACTCGATGGCGCCGCCATTGTCGACGAGGCGTCGTTCCACCGGCAGAGCCGCGAAGCCTTCGGTTTCCCGGCGACGTATGCGGACAGCATCGATGCCTGGGTCGACTGCATGAGCTATCTGCGCGACGACGAGAACATGACCCGGTTCCGGCTCAAGCCGGACGAGGTGCTGGAAATCGTCATCCTTGAGGCCGACAAGATGAAGGCGGCGGCGCCCGACCTGCTCGAAGAGCTGGCCTTCTGCGTCGGCGGCATCAACGAGCGCTACGAGGATTACGGCGAACAGCCGGCGCTGGAACTGGTCCTGCGTTGAATCCGGAAGGCAGCGTTCGTCAAGACGCTGCCTTTTTACATTCTTCATGCTGCACGGCGCCCATGCCGCAGCGCAAAATGAACGGGTTATAATGACCGGTTCCACATCCCACATTACGTCTGCAGAAATCATGCAAGAAAAATATAGTCCAGCCGAAGTAGAACAGGCCGCCCAGGCCTACTGGAAGTCGATCGACGCCTACAAGGCCGTCGAAAACGACCCGCGTTTCCCGAAGGGCAAGTATTACGCCTGCTCGATGCTGCCTTACCCATCGGGCAAGCTGCACATGGGTCACGTGCGCAACTATACGATCAACGACGTGATGTACCGCTACCTGCGGATGAACGGCTACAACGTGCTGATGCCGATGGGCTGGGACGCCTTCGGCATGCCGGCCGAGAATGCGGCGATGGCCAATAATGTGCCCCCTAGCGAGTGGACCTATTCGAACATCGCCCACATGCGTGGCCAGATGGAGTCGATGGGCCTGGCGATCGACTGGTCGCGCGAAATGACCGCCTGCAAGCCGGACTACTACAAGTGGAACCAGTGGATGTTCCTCAAGATGCTCGAGAAGGGCATCATCTACCAGAAGACCGGCACCGTGAACTGGGACCCGATCGACCAGACCGTGCTGGCCAACGAACAGGTCGTCGATGGTCGCGGCTGGCGTTCGGGCGCGCCGATCGAGAAGCGCGAAATCCCGATGTACTACGTGCGCATCACCGACTACGCCGACGAGCTGCTCGACCACGTCGACAACAAGCTGCCGGGCTGGCCGGAGCGCGTGCGCACCATGCAGGCCAACTGGATCGGCAAGTCGACCGGCGTGCGCTTCGCCTTCCCGCACGGCGTCAAGGACGACAGCGGCGAAGCCATTGGCGATGGCAAGCTCTATGTGTTCACCACCCGCGCCGACACCATCATGGGCGTGACCTTCTGCGCCGTGGCGCCGGAACATCCGCTGGCCCAGCACGCGGCCCGCAACAATCCCGAACTGCAGGCCTTCATCGCCGAGTGCAAGCTGGGCTCCGTGATCGAAGCCGACATGGCGACCATGGAGAAGAAGGGCATGCCGACCGGCCTGTTCGTCACCCATCCGGTCACGCAAGAACAGATTCCGGTCTGGGTCGGCAACTACGTCCTGATCACCTACGGCGACGGCGCCGTGATGGGCGTGCCGGCGCACGACGAGCGCGACTTCGGCTTCGCGAAAAAATACAACCTCCCGATCAAGCAGGTGGTGGCGGTCGAAGGCCAGGAATTCTCGCTGGAGGCCTGGCAGGAGTGGTATGGCGACAAGGAAGCCGGCCGCACCATCAATTCCGGCAAGTACGACGGCCTCGACTACACCTCGGCCGTCAACGCGGTCGCCGGCGAACTGGCCGAGCAGGGCCTGGGCGAGAAGAAGACCACCTTCCGCCTGCGCGACTGGGGCATCTCGCGCCAGCGCTACTGGGGCACCCCGATCCCGATGATCCACTGCGGCGACTGCGGCGCGGTGCCGGTGCCGGAATCCGACCTGCCGGTCGTGCTGCCCGAGCACCTGGTCCCGGACGGCACCGGCAACCCGCTGAACAAGGACGAAGCCTTCCTCAAGTGCGACTGCCCGCAATGCGGCAAGCCGGCGCGCCGCGAGACCGACACGATGGACACCTTCATCGATTCGTCGTGGTACTACATGCGCTATACCTCGCCGGGATCGAACGAGGCGATGGTCGACGCCCGCAACGATTACTGGATGCCGATGGACCAGTACATCGGCGGCATCGAGCACGCCGTCATGCACCTGCTGTACGCGCGTTTCTGGACCAAGGTCATGCGCGACTTCGGCCTGGTGAAATTCGACGAGCCCTTCGTCAACCTGCTCACCCAGGGCATGGTGCTCAACGAGACCTATTACCGCGAGGACGCGGCCGGCAAGAAGACCTGGTTCAACCCGGCCGATGTCGAGCTGACCTTCGACGACAAGGGCCGTCCACAGAGCGCGGTGCTGACGGCCGACGGACAACCGGTGGAAATCGGCGGCACCGAGAAGATGTCGAAGTCGAAGAACAATGGCATCGACCCGCAAGCGCAAATCGAACAGTACGGCGCCGACACCGCGCGCCTGTTCACGATGTTCGCCTCGCCGCCGGAACAGACCCTGGAATGGTCGAACAGCGGCGTCGAAGGCGCCAGCCGCTTCCTGCGCCGCGTGTGGGCCTTCGGCTATGCGCAGCGCGAGCGTATCGCTGCGAGCTTCAACGGCGAAGTCCAGGGCACGCCGGGTGACGACCAGAAGACGCTGCGCCGCGAGGTGCACAAGGTGCTGCAGCAGGCCGACTACGACCTCAAGCGCATCCAGTACAACACCGTGGTCTCGGCCTGCATGAAGATGCTCAACACGCTGGAGTCCGCCAAGCTGGACGACTCGGCAGCCTCGAACGCGGTCATCGCCGAAGGCTTCTCGATCTTCCTGCGCCTGCTGAACCCGGTCGCTCCGCACATCACCCACGCGCTGTGGCAGGAGCTGGGCTTCGCCGCCGCCCACGGCGACATCCTGAACGCCGCCTGGCCGCAGGTCGACCCGGCCGCGCTGGAGCAGTCCGAGATCGAGATGATGATCCAGGTAAATGGCAAGCTGCGCGGCTCGGTCAAGGTGGGCAAGGATGCCGACAAGGCCGCCATCGAAGCCGCCGCCCTGGCGTCGGAGGCGGTCCAGAAGTTCATCGAAGGCACGCCGAAGAAGGTCATCGTGGTGCCGGGCAAACTCGTCAACATCGTGGTGTAGGGATCGGTATGTTCAAACCCGTGTCGAACAAGACCCTGGCGCGCGCGCTGGCGGCGCTCCTGATGACCGCCGCATTGGCAGCCACCGTGGCCGGCTGCGGCTTCCAGCTGCGCGGCAGCGGCGGCCAGTACAACCTGCCGTTCCACAGCATCTGGCTGTCGTTCGGCGAAGCCTCGCCGCTGGGCACGGAGCTCAAGCGCAACCTGCGCGCGGGCGACACCGTGCGCATCGAGAGCGACGCTTCCAAGGCCGAGGCCCTGTTCGACGTGATCAGCGAATCGCGCGGCAAGTCCATCCTGTCACTCAACAGCCTGGGCCGGGTACGCGAGTACTCGCTCAGCTACACCCTGGTATTCCAGGTGCGCGACGCCAACAACCGCCAGCTCCTGGCGCCGACCGAGATCACCCTGCGCCGCAATATCGCCTTCGACGAATCGCAGGTGCTGGCCAAGGAATCCGAAGAAGCGCTGCTGTACCGCGACATGCAGTCCGACCTGGTGCAGCAGATCCTGCGCCGCCTGGCGGCGATCAAGCCGGCGTGAGGGACTAGTCAGCGATGCAGTTGCGGCTCGAGGCGCTCGACGGCCACCTGAACAAGGGCCTGGCGCCCTTGTATGTGATCACCAGCGACGAGCACCTGCTCGCGCTGGAAGCGGCCGACCGGATCCGCAAGGCGGCGCGCGCGCAAGGCTACACCGAGCGCGACGTCCTGAGCGTCGAGCGCAGCTTCAAGTGGGGCGAGCTGCTGGCCGCCAACCAGGCGCTGTCGCTGTTCGGCGACAAGAAGGTGATCGAGCTGCGCATCCCGACCGGCAAGCCGGGCAAAGACGGCAGCGCGGCGCTGCAGAGCTACGCGAAAGACCTCAGCCCCGACAACCTCACCCTGATCACCCTGCCGAAGCTGGACTGGCAGACCGCCAAGTCGTCGTGGGTGACGGCGCTGCAGCAGGCGGCGGTCTACATCGAGATCCCGAACGTCGAGCGCGCGCACCTGCCGGGCTGGATCGGCCAGCGCCTGTCGAGCCAGGGACAGGGCGCCGAGCGCCAGAGCCTGGACTTCATCGCCGACCGGGTCGAGGGCAACCTGCTGGCGGCGCACCAGGAAATCCAGAAGCTGGGCCTGCTGTACGAGCCGGGCAAGCTCAGTTTCGAGCAGGTGCACGACGCGGTGCTGAACGTGGCGCGCTATGACGTGTTCAAGCTGTCCGAGGCGATGCTGGGCGGCGATCCTTCCCGCCTGGCGCGCATGCTCGAGGGCCTGAAAGGCGAGGGCGAGGCGCTGCCGCTGGTGCTGTGGGCGGTGTCCGAAGAGATCCGCACGCTGCTAAAATTAAAGACCGGCATGGCGCAGGGCCGCCCGCTGGGCGCGCTGCTGAAGGAATACCGGATCTGGGGACCGCGCGAGCGGATGATGGAGCCGGCGCTGCGCCGCGTGACACTTGGCACGCTCGAGGCAGCGCTGCAAGAGGCGGCGCAGGTCGACCGCATGGTCAAGGGCTTGCGCTCGAAGCAGTTCGCGGGCGATGCGTGGGATGCGATGCTGCAGCTGGCGTTGAAGGTGGCGCGGTAGATCCATCCCACCCCACGCCCGAATACCAATAACGCAACGGGAATCACGATGGACATCACCGCACACATGCACCAACTCGGCCGCCAGGCCCGGGCCGCTTCGCGCGCGATGGCGCGCGCCGATACCGCGACCCGCAACCGCGCCCTGGAGCTGATCGCCGCCGCCATCGAGCGCGATGCCGACGCATTGCGCGCCGCCAACCGGAAAGACCTGGACGCCGCGCAGGCCGCCGGCCTGGCCCCGGCCCTGATGGACCGCCTGGCGCTGTCGGACGCCGCGGTCGCCACCATGGTCGCCGGCCTGCGCCAGATCGCCACCTTGCCCGACCCGGTCGGCGACATCTCGAACATGAAGGTGCGCCCGAGCGGCATCCAGGTCGGCCAGATGCGGGTGCCGCTGGGCGTGATCGGCATCATCTATGAAGCGAGGCCGAACGTGACGGTCGACGCGGCTGGCCTGTGCATCAAGAGCGGCAACGCCGCCATCCTGCGCGGCGGCTCGGAAGCGATCCACTGCAACCGCGCCCTGGCCCGGCTGGTGGCCGAGGGCCTGGCGGGCGCCGGCCTGCCTGCGGCGGCGGTGCAGGTGGTCGACACGACCGACCGCGCCGCCGTGGGCGCCCTGATCACGATGCCGGAATACGTGGACGTGATCGTGCCGCGCGGCGGCAAGGGCCTGATCGCGCGCCTGATGAAAGAGAGCACGGTGCCGATGATCAAGCACCTGGACGGCATCTGCCACGTCTATATCGACGACAAGGCCGACATCGACAAGGCGCTGGCGATCGCGTTCAACGCCAAGTGCCACCGCTATGGCACCTGCAACACGATGGAAACGCTGCTGGTCGCGCGCGGCATCGCGCCGACCGTGCTGCCGCGCCTGGCCGAGCTGTATGCGGCGAAGGAGGTCGAACTGCGCGCCGACCCCGAGTCGCATGCGATCCTGGCAGGCTACCCGCACCTGGCGCAGGCGGAGGAGCAGGACTGGTCGACCGAATACCTGGCGCCCATCCTGGCGGTCAAGGTGGTGGCCGGCATGGATGAAGCGATCGACCATATCACCGCGTATTCGTCGAAGCACACCGAGTCCATCGTCACCGAGGACTACAGTGGCGCCATGCGCTTTTTGCGCGAAGTAGACTCGGCTTCGGTGATGGTGAACGCCTCGACCCGTTTCGCCGACGGCTTCGAGTATGGCCTGGGCGCCGAGATCGGGATCTCGAACGACAAGCTGCATGCGCGCGGGCCGGTCGGGCTGGAAGGGCTCACGTCGCTCAAGTACGTCGTGTTCGGGCACGGCGAAGTTCGCAATTGAGAATAAGGGAACCGCATGTACCTCTGGATCAAAGCCCTGCACATCGTCTTCATCGCCTCGTGGTTCGCCGGCCTGTTCTACCTGCCGCGCATCTTCGTGAACCTGGCCCAGGAAACCAATCCTGCGGCGCTCGAGCGCCTGCAGGGCATGGCGCGGCGGCTGTACCGCTTCACCACGATCCTGATGGTGCCGGCCCTGCTGCTCGGCCTGTGGCTGGCGATGACGATCGGCATGAAGCACGGCTGGCTGCACGCGAAGCTGGTGCTGGTGATCCTGGCGATCGGCTACCATCATGCCTGCGGTTCCATCCTCAAGAAATTCGAGCGCGGGGTGAACGCGCGCAGCCACGCATGGTATCGCTGGTTCAATGAAGTGCCGGTGATCCTGCTGCTGGCGATCGTGATCCTGGCGACGGTCAAGCCGTTCTGAGCGCAGTCTCGAAGCAGTAGATTGGCAGTCCCGCGCAACGACCCGCCAGGGCGTTGCGCGTTTTGCGTCATCGGCCAAGGGCCCTGGCGCGTTATTCCTGAACAGTTTCATCAACGGACAAAGGGTACCCCTCATGGCTTCCTATTTTTGCCCATGCCCGCGCGGCATGGAAGCGGCGCTGGCCGAAGAACTGGGCGAGATCGCCCAACTTTCCACCACCTTCAGGGTGCACAACCAGGTTCCGGGCGGCGTGCACTGCTCGGGATCGATGCAGGACGCCTGGCTGGTCAACCTGCATTCGCGCATCGCCTCGCGCGTATTGATGCGCATGGGCCAGCGCAGCTACAGCAACGAAAACGACATCTACGACCTGGTGCTCGAGCAGCCCTGGGAAGACTGGTTCGGCCCCGACCACACGATCCGCGTGGACGTCACCGCCGTCAAGTCGCCGCTCAAGAGCCTCGAGTTCACCACGCTCAAGATCAAGGACGCGATCTGCGACCGCTTCCGCGACCAGTACAACAAGCGTCCATCGGTGAACACGCGTGAACCCGACATGCGCATCGTCGGCTTCCTCGACCAGCGCAACTTCATCGTCTACCTGGACACCTCGGGCGAAGCGCTGTTCAAGCGCGGCTGGCGCGAAGAGACGGGCGACGCGCCGCTGCGCGAGAACCTGGCGGCGGGCCTGCTGCGCGTGTCGGGCTGGAAGCCGGGCGTGCCGCTGTTCGACCCGATGTGCGGCTCGGGCACGATCCTGGTCGAGGCGGCCCAGATGGTGCAGGGCATCCCGCCCGGCGCGCGCCGCCGCTTCGCCTTCGAACAGTTCGCCGACCACGACCGCCAGGCCTGGGCCGACATGAAGGCCGCGATCAAGCCCAACCCGCTGCCGACCGAGCCGACCATCTTCGGCTCCGACATCTCGGGCGACATGGTCGCCATGACGCGCCATAACCTGAAGGTGGCCGGCATCCTGTTCGAGGTGCCGCTCAAGCAGATCGAGGCCCAGCACGTGTCGGCGCCGACCGCGCAACCGGGCATCCTGCTCACCAACCCGCCGTACGGCGAACGGATCGGCGTGCGCGGCGACAGCACCGTGCCGCAGGACGAGATGGCCATGGGCTTCTATTCGGCCTTTTCCACCACGCTCAAGCAGCGCTTCGCCGGCTGGACCGCTTATCTGTTCACTGCCGACCTGGGATTGCCCAAGATGCTGCGCCTGAAGGAATCGCGCAAGACGCCGTTCTTCAACGGCGCGCTCGAATGCCGCCTGTTCCGCTTCGACATGGTGGCCGGTTTCAACCGTCGCGAGGGAGCAACCCCGAGCAAAACCGAAACAGGAAAGAACTGAACTGGACTGACGATGCTGCCGCCAACCGACCCGCCCGATCTTCCCAAGGACCCCGTCACCCCGGTTCCGCTGCCCACCCCGCACAAGATCGCGATGCTGTCGGCCGGCGGCCTGGCGACCCTGCTGGCGGCCCTGTCGATGCTGGGGCCGTTCTCGATCGACGCCTACCTGCCGGCCTTCCCGCAGATCCAGGCCGAGCTGCGCGCCACGCCGCTCGAAGTGCAGCAGACCCTGACCGCCTACATGCTGGCCTTCGCCGGCATGGTGCTGTGGCATGGCGCGCTGTCGGACGCATTCGGACGGCGCAACGTGATCCTGGTGGCGCTGGTGGTGTTCGCGGTCGCCACCTTCGGCTGCGCCTCGGCGTCCTCGGTGCACTACCTGTGGGTGTTCCGCATCCTGCAGGGCGTCTCGGCGGGGGCCGGGGTGGTGGTGGGCCGCGCCATCATCCGCGACCTGTATTCCGATACCGCGGCGGCGCGCCTGCTGTCGATGGTGACGATGATCTTCTCGATCGCGCCGGCCATCGCGCCGGTGGTGGGCGGCTGGATCGTGCTGTGGTTCGACTGGCGCGCCATCTTTCTGGCGCTGTGCATCTATACCGTGCTGCTGGGCTGGTTCTGCTGGAAGCACCTGCCCGAGACCATTCCCGCGCCGAAGCGCCAGCCCTTCAACCCGCGCTTCCTGGCCAAGAGCTATGGCGCCATCTTCAGCTCCTTCCTGTTCCACATGAAGGCCGGCGTGACCGCCCTGAACTTCGGCGGCCTGTTCCTGTACATCGCGGCGGCGCCGGTGATGCTGCCCGAAAGCCTGGGCCTGGGGCCGTCGCAGTTCGCCTGGCTGTTCGTGCCGACCGTGAGCGGGATCTTCCTCGGTTCGCTGATGGCCAACCGCCTGGCCGGCAAGATGGACTTCGCGCGTCAGATCCGCATCGGTTATTTCTTCATGCTGGGCGCGGTGGCCTTCAACGTGAGCTACCACGCCTTCCTGCCGCCGGCCCTGCCGTGGACGGTGGCGCCGATGTTCTTCTTCACTTTCGGCAGCTCGCTGATCGCGCCCGGCGCGACCCTGCTGGCGCTCGACTTGTTCCCGCACATCCGCGGCACGGTGGCCTCGTGCCAGTCCTTCGTCTCGACCCTGCTGGGCGCGGTCGTGGCCGGAGTGGTGGCGCCGATGCTGTCGCATTCGGTGCTGGCGCTGGCCATCGGCCAGATGTTCTTCGTGCTGCTGTCCCTGGCGTTCTGGGATACCGCGCGGCGCCATCGCAGGAAATTGCGGGCGCGGGGAGAGCACGTGCCTTGACCCGGCAACCCGGCCTGGCCGGGTTTTTTTTTGACGAAATTTTATGAAATGTCGAGAAACAGTCGTATCGATGCAACAAGCATATGTCTGTTTCCATAGACATAGCTTTAGAGTAGCTCCTCGGCAAGCGTTGTTCGTGTAACTATTGTTCCTGATCAGAAATGTATATATGTTACGATACGTTTTTTTACATGTGGAGCAGAGGGCAAACTCGTCGCCTGTTCCATTGACTGAAGTGCTAGGGAAGTACGGATTGATTCTGGCATACAGGGATCGGTCACCAAAAATGTGCCCGCCAAGGCCTCGCCGGCCGCGCACGGACCGCAGCGCTACCGTGTGGCATCGCGAGGATGTGCAACGCCACAGGGGGCACTTTTTGTGACCGAGACCGCCGCCATGAATGAATCAGCGCTTCCCTGGACATTGTGGCAAGCCTGTTCCAGCGGCGGCGCCACCAACCCTTCGACAAGTGGCGGCCGTGTTTGAAAACATGCACCAATCCGACCAGGATATTCGCAATCGCCTCCTGATTGCCCGTCTGCCGGCGATGCCGCAGATCCTGGTCAAGCTGATCGAGCACCTGCAGGCCGACGACCTCGGCATGCCGGAGCTGGCCGCCCTGATCTCGAAGGATGCCGGCATGACCGGCAAGCTGCTGGCGGTCGCCAACAGCTCCGCCTACCACCGCAGCACGCGCAGCGCCAACCTCGAACAGTCGCTGGTGGCGCTCGGCACCGACATGATCAAGACCCTGGTCATCAGCGATTCGGTATTTCAAACTTTCAACAGCTTTCCCCATTCGAACAGCACCGACCTGCGCGCGTTCTGGAAGAATTCGCTCAGCGCCGCGGTGCTGGCGCGCGAGGCGGCGCGCGTGCTCGACTATGCGCATCCCGAAGAGGCCTATCTCGCCGGACTGCTGCACAACGTCGGCCGGCTGGCGCTGCTGGCCGCGGCGCCCAAGGAATACGGCTTCAATTTCACCGCCCGCGATGACGAAGACCTGTGCGCGGTCGAGCAGCGCACGCTGCAGATCACCCATACCGAGGCCGGCGCCTGGCTGGTCGAACGCTGGCAGCTCGACTCCTTCCTGGCCGACGCGGTGCTGTACCACCATGAACCGAGCGCGCGGCTCGAGTCCAGCCATCCCCTGATCCGCATCGTGCGCCTGGCGCACGTGCTGTCGAGCCATGCGGACGACGCCACGATGGTGCTCGAGGCCTGCGCGCTGTGCGGCATCGACGCCGAGCGCGCGGCGCAGATGGTGCAGGGGGCCGCGCGCCAGGTCGAGCAGGCCGCCGCCCACCTGGGCATCGACCTGGCCGGCGCCGACGACATCCCGCGCCCGCCGGCCCACGCGCCGGCGCCTGCCGGCGACCCGGTGCAGCAGCGCCTGAACGAGGAAGTGCGCAATATGGTGCTGGTGTCCGAGGTCGGCCAGAGCCTGGCGCGCCAGCAGGGCGAATCGGGCCTGCTCGATGCGATGACGCGCACGGCGCGCATCCTGTTCGACTTCGAAAGCGCCGTGGTGCTGCTCGAGAACCCGACCGGCCAGCTGCTGGCCGGCGCGCCGACCTTCGGCGTGCAGCGCATCGCCGAATTCACGGTGCCGCTGTCGAAGGGCGGGCCGGTCGCGCGCAGCGCGCTCGAACGCCGTCCGGCCTTCGTGCAGCGCGAGCGCCAGCAGGATCAGCTGGGCCTGGCCGAAGAGCAGCTGCTGCGCATGCTGGGTACCGACGGCCTGGTGGTGGTGCCGCTGGTCGCCGGCGCGCGCTGCCTGGGCGTGCTGGTGGGCGGCGTGCCGGGCTGGCAGCTGGCGCATTGCCAGCGCCGCGAGCGCTTCATGCAGGCCTTCGGCGCGCAGGCGGCCGGCGCGCTCGAAAACCTGCTGCTCGAGCGCGGCCACGCGCGGCGCCAGCTGGCCAGCGTGGCCGAGGAATTCCGCGACGCCTCGCGCCGCGTGATCCACGAGGTGAACAATCCGCTGGCGATCATCAAGAACTACCTGAGCGTCCTGGACGGCAAGCTGGCGCGCCAGGAACCGGTGGGCGGAGAATTGTCGATCCTGAACGAGGAGATCGACCGCGTCGGCCAGCTGATCGGCAGCCTGGCCGAGCCGCGCGCGCCGGGCGCGCTGGAGCCCGGCCCGCGGCCGCTGGATGCGGCCAAGGTGGTGGACGACGTGCTGCGCCTGTTCCGCAGCAGCGGCTTCGTGCCGGCCACGATCCAGCTTGCGGCGCGCATGGAAGGCGACGGCGCGATCGAGGGCGACCCCGACGTGCTCAAGCAAATCCTGGTCAACCTGGTCAAGAACGCGGTCGAGGCCCTGGGCAATCGCCCCGGCGGGCGGATCGAGATCGTCAACCGCGGCCACGTAAACCGCGAGCGCCAGGTCTACCTGGAGCTCGTGGTCGGCGACAACGGCCCCGGCCTGTCGCGCGAGGTGCTGGCCAACCTGTTCTCGCCGGTCAGGAGCGGCAAGGACGGCCACGATGCCGGCGCCAACGGCAACCGCGGCCTGGGCCTGTCGATCGTCCACGGCCTGGTCAAGAAGCTGGGCGGCCACATCGCCTGCCGCAGCGGCAGCTCTGGCACTTCCTTTGAAATCCTCCTGCCGGCGTGGTCCGGCGCCGGCGCGGTCCCCGCGCTGCCGGCGCGCGCGCTTGGTTCGGCCTGACCCTCACCATGCACGCCCACCCCGCCACCGCCTCCATGCTTCCCGGCGAAACCGCTCCCTTCTCATCGACCCTCGAGACCGACAGCCAGCCACGCCTGCTGCTGGTCGACGACGAACCACGCCTGCTGTCCTCGCTGTACGAACTGCTGCAGGGACGCGGCTACCGCCTCGTGACGGCGCCGTCCGGTACCGAAGCGCTGGCGCAGCTGTCCCGCCAGCACTTCGACCTGGTGCTGCTCGACCTGCGCCTGCCCGACATCGGCGGCCACGAGATCATGGACTTCATCAACGAGAAGGGCATCGACGCCGACGTCATCGTGATGAGCGGCGAAGTCGGGATCGACGCCGCGATCGGCGCGCTCAAGCGCGGCGCCTACAGCTACCTGCGCAAGCCCTATAGCCGCGAAGAGCTGCTGTCCACCGTGAGCAATGCGCTGCAGCGGCGCCGCCTGACCCTGGACAACGCGCGCATCGCGAACCAGCTCGAGAATTCCGAGAAGATGTACCGCTACCTGGTCGACTCGTCGCCGGACATCATCTATACGCTGAACCACGAGGGCCGCTTCACTTTCGTGAACGACCGCGCCTACCAGCTGCTCGGCTATACCCGCGAGGAGCTGATCGGCCAGCATTACTCGATCCTGGTGCACGAGGAAGACCTGGAGCGGGCGCGCTATGTGTTCAACGAGCGCCGCGTCGACGAACGCGCCTCGCGCAACGTCGAGCTGCGCCTGAAGTGCAGGAACGGCAACGGCAACGGCGACCGCACCTTCAACACCACCCTGATGACCATCTCGCTCAATGCGATCGGCATGCACGTGCCGGACCAGGAAGTGAAGAAGCTCGAGTTCTTCGGCACCTATGGGGTGGCGCGCGACATCACCGACCGCAAGCGCGCCGAAGAAGTCATCTCCTACCAGGCCTACCACGACATCCTGACCGACCTGCCGAACCGCATCCTGTTCAAGGATCGCCTCGGCCTGGCCGTGATCCAGGCCAAGCGCAAGCAGACCGAGCTCGCGGTGATGTTCATCGACCTCGATCGGTTCAAGCTGGTCAACGACACGCTCGGCCATGTGAAAGGCGACGAGCTGCTGCAGCAGGCGGCAAACCGGCTGAAGGAATGCCTGCGCAAGGGCGACACCCTGGCGCGCCAGGGCGGCGACGAGTTCACGATCGTGCTGCCAGAGCTGCGCGACCGCGACGACGCGCGCATGGTGGCGGATAAATTCCTGGAAGTGCTGCAGGAGCCGTTCGACCTGGACGGCCACGAGGTGCACATCTCGGCCTCGATCGGCATCGCGATCTATCCGAAGGATGGCGAATCGATCGACGAGCTGCTGCGCCACGCCGACATCGCGATGTACCAGGTCAAGGCGCTGGGCAAGAATGGCCACAGCTTCTACCACGACTCGATGCTCGAGGTGTCGCACCAGAAGATCGCGCTCGAGCAGGCGCTGCGCCGCGCGCTCGAGCACGACGAGCTGGAGATGTTCTACCAGCCGCAGGTCGACGCCATGACCGGCCGCATCACCGGCGCCGAAGCGCTGATGCGCTGGAACCATCCGACCCGCGGCCGCCTGTCGGCCGGCGAGTTCCTGCCATTCGCCGAAGAGAACGGCCTGATGCTGCCGATCTCGGACTGGATGATCGGCGCGCTGTGCCGCGACATGCTGCAGTGGAATGCGATCGGCGGCAGCGAGGTCCGCCTGTCGCTGAACCTGTCGCCGCAATACCTCGACCGGGGCGACTTTTTCGAGAAGATGCGCGGCGCGCTGGCGCGCTACGGCATCTCGCCGCAGCAGATCGAGGTCGAGATCACCGAGAACATCTGCATCCGCAACCCGCAGTATGCGATCGAGCAGCTCAACAAATTGTGCCAGCTGGGCGTATCGATCGCGATCGACGACTTCGGCACGGGATACTCGTCGCTGTCGTACCTGCACCGCTTCCCGATCCACACCGTCAAGATCGACCAGTCGTTCGTGAAGGAGATCCACCAGGAAGACGGCCACTACCCGGTGATCCTGGCGATCATCTCGATCGCGCGCGGCCTGGGGCTGAACCTGATCGCCGAAGGCGTCGAGACCGAGGAACAGGCGCGCTACCTGCGCGCCAACGGCTGCCTGACGATGCAGGGCTACCTGTTCTACCGCCCGATCTCGCTGCACGACTTCATGGCCGCGCTGCGCACCCAGTCGGGCGGGGCCAGCCTGCGCGCGGTGCAGGCCTGACCGACCATGCCGGGCGCCGCGCTGCGATCGAACGACAGCCACGCCGACGGCGCGGCCTATTCGGCCGAGTTCCTGCGCGTGAAGGGGCTGGCCGAACGCGGCGTGCTCCAGGCCCAGCACAGCCTGGGCTTCATGTACGTCAACGGCCATGGCGTGCCCAGGAACGACGAGCTCGCGGTCGTCTGGTACCGGATGGCCGCCACCGGCGGCCTGGCGCAGGCCCAGTACAACCTCGGCGTGATGTTCCAGAAGGGCCAGGGCGTGGAGCAGGATTTCGCCCAGGCGGCCCACTGGTACGGGCGCGCCGCCGAACAGGGCTATGCGCCGGCCCAGTACAACCTGGGCTGGCTGTACGCGAAGGGCCACGGCGTGGCCGGCGACGTGGGCCAGGCGCTGCACTGGTTCAGCCAGGCGGCGGAGCAGGGCGAGCCGGGTGCGCAGCACAACCTGGGCATGATGTTCGAGACCGGCAAGGGCGTGCCCCAGGACCAGGAAGCGGCCCTCGGCTGGTACCGGCGCGCCGCGCAGCAGGGCTATGTGCGTTCGCAGTACAACCTGGGCCTGCGCTACGACGCCGGCCAGGGCGTGGCGCGCGACGCGAAGGAAGCGCTGGCCTGGATGCGCAAGGCGGCCGAACAGGGCCATGCACCGGCCCAGTTCAACCTGGGACTGCGCTACGACAAGGGCCAGGACGTCGAGCAGGACAGCGCGCAGGCGATCGCATGGTATGGCCGCGCCGGCGAGCAGGGACATGCCAGCTCGCAGTTCAACCTGGCGCTCATCTACGACACCGGCCACGGCGTGCCGCGCGACGAGGCGCTGGCCTTGCAGTGGTACCGGCGCGCCGCGGAACAGGGCCATGCCGGGGCCCAGGACAGCCTCGGCATGCGTTACGAGCACGGCCAGGGCGTGGCGCTCGACGCCGCGCAGGCGGCCGGCTGGTACCGGCGCGCGGCCGAGCAGGGGCTGCCGGCGGCCCAGTATCACCTGGGCCAGTTGTACGATGGCGGCCATGGCGTCGACCAGGACGCCAGCCTTGCTGCCGGTTGGTACCGCAAGGCGGCCGAGCAGGGCCATTTGCGGGCCCAGTTCGACCTCGGCCTGCGCTACGAGGCCGGCAATGGGGTCGAGCGGGACAGCGCGCAGGCGCTGGCCTGGTACCGGCGCGCGGCGAGCCAGGATTACGCGCCGGCCCAGTACATGGTCGGCGCGCTGCTCGACCGGCTCGAGACCGGCGACCCGGTGGAGGCGACCGACTGGTTCCACAAGGCGGCCGACCAGCGGCACGCGCTGGCGCAGTTCGAGCTGGGTCTGCGCTACGACTGCGGCAAGGGCGTCGAGCGCGACTACGAGGCCGCCCACTTCTGGTACCTGTGCGCCGCGCGCCAGGGCCATGCGCGGGCCCAGTTCAACCTGGGGGTGATGTATGCGGCGGGGCAGGGCGTCCAGCGCGACCTGGTCGAGGCCTATGCCTGGTTGCACCGGGCCGGCGCCGCCGGCGTGGCGCCGGCCACCGCCTACCTGGGCAGGATCGCGGGCCGGATGGGAGCGCAACAGTTGTCCCAGGCCGAGCGCTTGATTTCGGCCTGACGTACCGGATTTGAACCGGCAGTAGCTGCGCACGACTGCGCCGTCGCACCTTATCCATATGCACACCGCGTTATACTGTATGTCCATACAGTCAAGCGCGCGCGATGGAACTCAACGACAAGCTGGAAATCCTGGCCGACGCGGCCAAGTACGACGCATCCTGCGCCAGCAGCGGTGCGCCCAAGCGCGGCTCCGAGGGCAAGGACGGGCTTGGCGCCACCACCGGCATGGGCATCTGCCACAGCTATACGCCCGACGGGCGCTGTGTCTCGCTGCTCAAGATCCTGCTCACCAATTTCTGCATCTACGACTGCCAGTACTGCATCAACCGGCGCACCTCGAACGTGCCGCGGGCGCGCTTCGCGGTCGACGAGGTGGTCAAGCTGACCCAGGATTTCTACCTTCGCAACTACATCGACGGTTTATTTCTCAGTTCGGGCATCATCCAGTCGGCCGACTATACGATGGAGCAACTGGTGGCGGTGGCGCGCCAGCTGCGCGAGGTGCACCAGTTCCGCGGCTACATCCACCTCAAGACCATTCCCGACGCCGATCCCTTGCTGATCCAGGAGGCGGGGCGCTGGGCCGACCGGCTGTCGGTGAACATCGAGCTGCCGACCCACGACAGCGTGACCCGCCTCGCCCCCGAGAAAAGCGTCCACACGATCAAGCTGGCGATGGGCTCCATCCGGCGCAAGCTCGACGAAAAAGCCGAGGAACCGAAGGCGCCTGCGTTCGCGCCGGCCGGCCAGAGCACGCAGATGATCGTCGGCGCCGACGCCAGCGACGACCACACCATCCTGAACACGGCCGAGACGCTGTACGGCAGCTACAAGCTCAAGCGCGTGTACTACTCGGCCTTCAGCCCGATCCCGCAGAGCCCCGGCAGCGTGCCGCTGGCGCCGCCGCCGCTCCTGCGCGAGCACCGCCTGTACCAGGCCGACTTTCTCTTGCGTGGCTACGGCTTCACGGCCGGCGAACTGATGCCCCAGACCGGCAACCTGGCGCTGGACGTCGATCCCAAGCTGGCCTGGGCGCTGGCCAACCGCGAGCATTTTCCGATGGACCTGAACCGGGTGGATGCCTCGCTGATCCCGCGCATCCCGGGCATCGGCCTGCGCAACGCCAAGCGCCTGGTCGAACTGCGCCGCCTGCGCCGCATCCGCTGGGAGGATCTGTCGCGGCTGCGCTGCAGCCTTAAAAAGCTGGCGCCCTTCGTCGTCACCGCCGACTACAAGCCGGCCCAGGGCGCGACCAGTTCCGACCTGCTGCGCAAGCACATGGCCGATGCGCCGCAGCAGATGAACCTGTGGCCAGAGCTGCAGGCGGCATGAAGCCGCAAGCCAGCGCCGCCGAACTTGCCGCCGGCGCGGTGGCGAACGTGCGCGCGGGCCGGCCGCTGCTGGTGCGGGACTTCACCGAATGGCGCGCGGTGGCGCGCGAACTGCTGGGCGCCGGCGTGCCGCCCGATGCGGTGACCTGGGGCGCGCCGGGAGAAGACCTGTTCTCGGGTGCGCCGCCAGCGCCCGCCGCGGCGCATCATGGAGGCGACCTCCTGGCCGCGGTGGCGCAGGAGCCTTCGAACGCAACGGCGCCAAGGCCGCATATCCCTCGTTCTCTCATGGAGATGCTGCAGACCGCCGCCTGTTATCGCGACCATGACCGCTGGGCCTTCCTGTACCGGGTGATCTGGCGCTGGCAGCGGGGCGAGCACGACGTGCAATCGCCCGCCGATCCGGACGGGCAGCGGCTGCACACGATGGTCAAGGCGGTGCGGCGCGAGGTACACGATATGCATGCCTACATCCGATTCCGCGAACGGCCGCCCGAGGCAGGAGCGCCCCATTTCGTGGCCTGGTTCGAACCCGGCCACGACGTCTTGCCGCAGGTGGCCGAACACTTCGTCGCGCGCATGGGCAAGGTGACCTGGATGATCGCCACGCCCGATGCCAGCGTGCTGTGGGACGGCGCGACCCTGCACCATGCCGGTCCCCTGATGTCGAGCGCGGCCGACCTCGACGACGCGGGCGAGGCGCTGTGGCTGACCTATTACCGCAGCATCTTCAACCCGGCGCGCCTGAATACCCAGGTCATGAACAGCCATATTCCATCGCGCTTCTGGAAGAACCTGCCGGAAGGCGCGCTGGTGCCCTCCCTGGTCAGCCAGGCCGGCCTGGGCGCGCGCCGCATCGGCCAGGTCGAGGCGGTGGGGCGGCGCAGCGGCCGCACGATCCCGATCGACGCCGAGCAGGCCCAGCCCGAGCGCCAGCAACCGTCGAAACTCGACGAGTGCCGGCGCTGCGACCTGTGGGAGCACGCGACCCAGGCGGTGGGCGGCGAAGGGCCAAAGCATTCGCACATCATGATCGTCGGCGAACAGCCGGGCGACCAGGAAGACCTGGCCGGCCAGCCCTTCGTCGGCCCGGCCGGCAAGCTGCTCGACCGCGTGTTCGAGCAAAGCGGCGTCGATCGCCAGGGCGTCTACATCACCAACGCGGTCAAGCACTTCAAGTGGGAGCCGCGCGGCAAGCGGCGCCTGCACAAGACGCCGGCGCAGAAGGAGATCGAGGCTTGCCACTACTGGCTCGAGAAAGAGATCGCCACGCGCAAGCCCAAGGTCATCGTGGCGATGGGCGCGACGGCACTGAAGTCGGTGCTGCAGACCGGGAGCGTGACCCTGAAGGACAAGCTGGGGCATCCGGTGCGCCATGGCGACAGCTGGGTGGTGACGATCTATCACCCGTCGTACGTGCTGCGCGTGCCGGACGAAGCGTCCAAGCACGAGGCGTTTTCCGTCATGGTCAAGGGCTTGAAACTCGCGCAGGAATTGCTCGGCCGGCCCGACGTGCCCGAGCCGCCTTCGGATGGCTGATATATGCACGATATGCCTGGCTCATGTAATTGAAACAGCGGTGTTACAGCCTGGATGTCGAGAGCCTTGTTGACGTAAGATCTGGCGGTCTCCATCACCGGATCTCTTCATGAGCAAACTCGCCGTATCCGCTTTCTGCATATGCATGCTGGCCGCCCCCGCGTGGGCGCAATCGGAGGATGTCGTTGTCCCGGCGCAGGTCGCCGACGCTGAACCGGCGCCGGAACAGATCCACGTCGTGGCCCAGCGTCCCGGCCCTGGCTTGTGGAAGGTGTCGAAGGGCGAGCATGTGCTGTGGGTGTTCGGCATGTACGGCCCGGTGCCGAAGGACATGCAGTGGCGCTCGCGCGAAGTCGAGAACGTCATCCGCAATTCCCAGGAGTACCTGGCGGCGCCGAGCGCCTCGGCGAAGCCGGGCTTCTTCAAGACGATCACCTTGCTGCCGGGCCTCATCGGCGTGCGCAAGAACCCGGATGGCGCGACCCTGCGCGACGTGATGCCGGCCGAAGACTACGCCCGCTGGACCGCGCTCAAGGCCAAGTACCTGCCCGACAACGACGACGTCGAGCGCGAACGGCCGATCTTCGCGGCCCAAGTGCTGTCGAACGCCGCGCGCAAGCAGGCGGGCCTGGTCGACAGCTACACGGTGCGCAAGCAGTTGCTGGAACTGGTCAAGCAGGCCAAGCTGAAAGAGACGTCGTCCACTTTCCAGCTCCCGATGGACAACGCGCGCACCGTGCTGAAAAACTTCAAGAAGTCGACCCTCGGCGACGCGGCCTGTCTCGCGCGCACGATGGCCACGCTGGAGCAGGACATCGAGGCCGCCAGCCAGCGCGCCAATGCCTGGGCCAAGGGCGACCTGGAAGCGATGCGCAAGCTGGATTTCGCCACCCGCGAAGAGGCCTGCTTCGGCGCCCTGATGAATAGCGCCGCCTTCGATGCCGAGCCCGAGTTCAAGAACATGAAAGCGCGCGCGGAGGCGATGTGGATCGCCTCGGCCGAAAAGGCGCTCGACGCGAATGCATCGACCTTCGCCATGCTGAGGGTCGACGAGATCTTCGATCCGAAAGGGGTGATCGCGGCGCTGGCGGCGAAAGGGTATGCGGTGGAGCAGCCGGAGTGATCCTGGCGCGGTGGTGGGCGATCGGGAGTTTGTCAAACCTTCCCAAACACGCGTAGAATGCAGGCAACGCGGGTGTAGTTCAATGGTAGAACGGCAGCTTCCCAAGCTTCATACGAGGGTTCGATTCCCTTCACCCGCTCCACTGAAAAGTAGCAGAATCGACGGCCTCGGCGCGCGAGGAAAATGGCCTCCACCTCACAACCTGCGCCATACAACCTGCGCCATACGACCTGCGCCATACAACCTGCGCCCTAAGCCGTGAAGCGATCCTCCTGGCTTCGGCGAGCGCGGCGCCAATCAGAGCCACCCATGCTTGAAGACGCAAGACGTGCTGATGCCAGGTATCAGCGGGCGTCCCTGCCGCCGGACCTGGAGCGCCACTTGCAGGATGTGGCGTTGCCGATGCCGTGCTCACGGCGCAGCGCCGGTTCCGGTCCGTCGGCTTTGGGCTTGCTCGAGGCAACGATCTGGCTGTCGGTCAAGCGCCGGCTTCATGTAGCGTTTTCCGTGTCCTAGCACATCTCCTTCCGATCGCGCTCTACTGCGAGGGGCCGCCTGCGACCCTCGCCACCGCCTTCGGGCTCGGACAGGGCTTGTACGTGCGCAATCGACCCTAGGCAGACGCTTTGTCGCAGTTTTCTACCGTACTGGGTGGTAGAACGTGTAGCCGATCGATCCTGATTCCGCTCCCGCTTTCCTGGCACAGGTCGGTTAAATGTGCTGCCTAATCATGCGAGACCCGATAACCTGTTCGATGGCGGCTGAAATTTCCAGCAGAATGCGATCATGACCTGGCATGCTGAATGTGGTGATCCCAAAAGGGTGGTGGTTGCGATCTTTTCCTGCTGGAATTGCAACTACCGGAGCGCCAGCCTTGCCGGTGCATTTTGCAGCCGCGCACATGGGCGCCAACAGTACATCAACTGAATTAACCGCCATTGCTGTAGCGATGCCGCTATCTATGCTCATTGCAAGGTCGCGATGTCGATCGGCGATATAATCACGCGATCCTGTGCCCGGCGAGGCATTGGACGCCTCCAGCAGCGACTGGCCGTAAGGAATTGCTTTGCTATTGGCGTTGTTCCATTCAATGATGTCGGCTAACGACGACATGCCGCATGGCTGCAAGGTTTCGAGCAAACCGTTCAGGCTTTCCTTGAACTCTGTTCGGAAGACACATGAGCGAACCTCATGCAACTGCTCCGCGCTTGGGAGGTCGCACGGATCGACGATGACTGCGCCAGCCTGTGCCAATGCGCATAATGCACGCTCGAAGGATGTATGACGAACGCCGTCCATTACGTTGTCCGCCATGAACTTTCGCGGTATACCGATGCGCAATCCTGCCAGGCTTCGACCGCGAGGCGCCCAGTCGGACGTCCGGACTAGTGTTGCCGCATTTCCGACCTCCGTGTCTGCAATCGCGTCGTAGACCAGGATTGCGTCATCCACGGTCCGCGTCAGCGGCCCGGGAGTGTCTTGGCTGGGGACGAGCGGTACGATACCGTGTCGGCTGACAGCGCCAACCGTCGGTTTGAAGCCAACGATGCTTGTGTGGATGGCCGGGCCTTGAATCGAGTTCTGCGTTTCAGTCCCGATGGCGAACGCACAGAGATCGGCACCCACCGCTGCGGCAGAGCCAACGCTCGATCCCATGCCGCGTCCGTAGCGCAGCCCCAGCGGATGGTTCACGACGCCGCCGGCGCCGCTAAACTCCGAAGGCATCGTGTCCGAGACGAAGTCAGCGAACTCCGTAAGGTTTGTCTTCCCAAGAAGCACTGCACCTGCGTCGCGCAGCCTTTTTACGAGAGTCGCCTCGTATGGCGGCCTGAATGCGGCCAATGCCATGCTCCCGGCCGAGGCAGTGCTGCCGTCCACGGTAAATACATTATCTTTCAGAAGATAAGGCACGCCGTGCAATGGTCCCCGATAATAACCTTCGGCAAGCTCGGCATCCGCGCGGCGTGCTTCCTCCAGCGCCAGCGGCGAGACGCTGCGAACGCAATTCAGGCCACCCTCGACACGGCCAAGGCGCCGGATGCGATCGAGATACCATGTCGTGACGTCGACAGATGATATTGTTCGCGCGGCGATCGCAGCGCCAATCGCCCTCGCGGTACCCGACATGAGGAAAGCAGAGATATTCTGCATACGTCTGTCCAAATCGCAAATTAAGATGCTACAAATTATTACGGATTGGTAAGACGCGACCTTGAACAAATGCGCTCATTTTTGAGGATGCCTCTACCTCGGATCGACCTGATGCGATCATTTCAACGACCCAGTCGCGCAAGGGGGGAGGACGTGATGCGATCGGGAAGCCGTTGCGACACGCCGCTGCGAACCGTCTTGACGTGATTCCCGTGACTGTCGTTACGCCGCCGACAATCAGGTGGGGCCTCGAGGTCAGGATGCACTACTGGCGGCTGCTCGATGGTTACCCAGCGCGGTAGTGCCAGCCATTGAGCATGGCGCCCACCGATGTCCAGCGCAGGTCATGCCGCAGAGCATACGTCCAGCATCCGCTCTTAAGCTGTTCAACTGCAATACGTTCGTCCTGCCATATTGCTGCAATTAATAACACCGAATAACACTGAAGCAACCGTTCATCCGAATCAGGCGTCCATGAGACGCAAGTACACGCTAGGTGGAATTAGCCCGAGCAATTTGTCCCCACCGCAAGTAGCTGCTTCACCGATTAGCGGGCTTTCGGCCCATACTTGCCTTGTAACGGGTGCTATCGCTCGACACGGTCTGGAAACTTCAGGTAGCAAATCGCTCGATGATCACCCGTCTACGTCTCCGGCAAAGCCCCCTCAGTGAGCTTCGTCGCCGGTTGTTGCTTCATTCGCCACGTCGAGAACGACCAGGAAGGTGCTGCCTGTACCTATACCACCGCTAAGCGCAGTGATCGATCCCTCATGTAGCGAAATAATCGTTTTCACAAGGGCCAACCCGATGCCTAGCCCGCCCTGGGCCCGGTCAGGCGTTCTTTCGGCCTGGGTAAATAAGTCGAATATGACCGGGAGGAGTTCTGGCGTGATGCCGACGCCATTGTCACTGATGCGGATCTCTATGGTCAGCAGATTGCGGGCAACGGTTACCAGGATGTCACCGCCATCTGGCGTATATTTTGCAGCATTGTTCAGGAGATTCGCGAAAGCCTGCACCAGACGGTTCGCGTCCCCCAGTATTCTTGCCGCCCCGGCGCTTCCTTCAATTCTCAGCGTGTGCTTGCGCGCAGCAATCAGCGGTTTCGATTGCTCTACGGCGCTCATGATGACCGTCATCGGGTCCAGCGTTGTTCGACTCAACAGGATCTGTCCATGCGTTACTCGCGAGACGTCGAGCAAGTCGTCAACCAGAGAGGTCAAATGACGCACCTGGCGGCTGATGACTTCACTGGAACGTCGGATACGGTCGGCATTCGCCGTGCCAAGCTTGAGCATGTCCGCGGCCGCCGATATCGGCGCCAGTGGATTACGCAACTCGTGGGCAAGCATGGCAAGGAACTCGTCTTTTCGGCGATCTTGCTCTTGTGCAGAGCGATACAGGCGAGCGTTCTCGAAACCGTTCGCCGCGATCGATGCCAGCTGCACAAGAATTGCTTCGTCCTCCTCAGAGAAGTCACCTTCGATCTTGTCTGATGCCTGAATGAGTCCGATATTCCTGCCGGTCCTGTCGATCAAGGGGACTGCGAGCCATCCGCGCATGGGCGGGTGCGCGTGCGCATGGCTGCCAAACCCTGTCCATAGTGGATGCGCTTCGAGTTCTTCCTGGGTCAGCCGCATCACCTGGTTTGAACGGCAGACTTCCGCATAGATCCCTTTTCCGTCCGTCTGCGCCGTGTAGCCCCGGTAGCTCGCATACTTGTCCGACAATGCAACGGCGTTGATTGCCTGCGTCCAGCTCATCGCTTCCGTGAGCGAAACTACTGCTTGATGCACCTCAAGGATATCGCGGACCTCGCTGACCAGCACGTCGGCAATATCGCCATCCCATAGAACGGTTTGCAGCTTGCGGGCGGCCGACGCAACCTTGGTAAGCAGGGCAGCATTGCGTTTCTCGCGCTCCAGGCGCTGGGCCAGCTCCGCCTCCGCAAGCACGGTTACGTGGATATCCGTATTGGTCCCGATCCACTCGCGGATCACACCGGCCGCGTCAACGATCGGTACGCCCCGGACGGCAGTCCAGCGGTAATCTCCATCAGCGCGACGAAGACGGTATCGCGTGTCGAACATCGACTTGGTCGCTACACATTGGAGCCAGAGCGCCTTTGTCGCCAGCCGGTCGTCCGGATGCACCGCTTCCAGCCAGCCGAAATCCCGCCATTGCTCATAAGTCTGCCCGGTGAATGCGCGCCAGGATGGCGAGTCTTCATCCACCCGGCCGTCGGGCGTGTTGCTCCAGACAATCTGGGAGGTGGCCATCACCAGCGAACGGAACCGTTCTTCACGCACGCGCAAGGCTTCCTCTGCCAGCATTTTATCGGTGACGTCTTCGTGCATGAGCATGACTTCCAGGACGCGGCCTTCAGAATCCTTGATGGGGTGCGCGCGCGCGGACACCCATCGTGCCGGGCCGATACCGGTGAGAAGCGCCACGTCGTATCTGGCGACCGGAATGTGTACCGACTCCCCCTGAACCGCCCGCGCCAGCAGGGGAGCAATGCCAGCTTCGATGAGCTGAGGGTCGTGCAAGACGTTATAGTCGTCGCTCAAGACGAATGCTTTGAGAGCCGATCCCTCGTGAATGTCCCAGAGCGCTTCCCATGCCTTGTTCACCCGCAAGGTGCGGCCGTCTACAGCGAGAATTTGCAGGCTGACCGGGGATTGCTCGAACAGCTGCCTGAACCGGATGTCGCTATTGTCGGTGTTCGCGTCCGAGGTCGAACTTGCATCTGTAGGCAGCATATAGTTGCAGGGAAATGTTGGGACCATATCTTGTCACAAGTGAAGATTTCCCGCTTATTTGTCGTGCCGAGCCGCGTGCCCTCCACCTGCACATAATGCGCGCTTGCCCCTGCGTGTGCCGGGCCTCGACTGCTGGTGGCCGGGTCCGATCATTGGGCGATCGTCGTAATTTGCCAGCGTCGAAACGGCGCGGAGTGCAGGGAGGGCCGGTGCCGACCCGGAGCCGAACCACGAACTCAGCGACGATCGCCCGAATGGCGCTGCAGTCGTTCACGCGCGCCGCTGAAAAAAAAGGCAATTTGGCGTATAATTTCGACATGGCGTGTGCTGCGTGCGCCCGGGGGCCATCCCCGAATACGGAGAACGACATTTTCGTTTTCCGTGAGGCTTGTCATGCGCGCAGCGTCCCCGCTAATTCTGCATCATCTGGTCCGCCTCTCTGCTCTCGCAGCCGAAGCGACCTTCCTTCCACCTTTACTGTCTACATCGAGCTCGCTAACCCGCGCTTGCGGTCTTCCTGTATGCCAGGTCGTGACATCCGACGCCGTTGCCGATGCGGTGTGGACAGCATTTTGTCCAAGGAAAAAATGACATGACCACAGCTGCAAGCCATTCCAATGCTGCTCCCTCCGCGTTACAGCGATTCCTTGCCAGCGAGGCCGCTGGCGGTATCTTGCTGATGGCTGCGGCCGCCTGCGCGCTCATCATGGCAAACAGTCCGCTGGGGAGCGCATACCAGCACTTCATACACGTCGAGACCGGCCCAGTGTTGAGCGAGAAGCTTGGCCCCATGACAACCCATCTGTGGGTCAACGATGGTCTGATGGCCATATTCTTCCTGTTGGTCGGCCTCGAGATCAAGCGCGAACTCGTCGATGGCCGGTTATCGACGTGGGAGCAGCGACGTCTCCCTGCGCTCCCGGCACTCCTCGGCATGGCCTTGCCTGCCGGCATCTATCTGTTGATTACATCAGGTCAGCCCTCGCTCGCAGACGGCTGGGCGATACCAGCGGCGACCGATATCGCTTTCGCGATGGGCGCTCTGGCTTTGCTTGGGCGACATGCGCCGCTATCATTAAAACTGCTTCTGGTGTCGGTCGCAATCATCGACGACATGGGCGCGGTGGCCATCATCGCCATCTTCTATACGTCGAGTATCGATATTGTCGCACTCGCTGCAGCAGCCGGGCTGCTGGCTGCAATGTTCACGTTGAACAAACTGCGTGTCACGAAGCTCTGGCCATATTTGGTCGGCCTGACATTGCTCTGGTATGCCGCGCTGCTTTCGGGCGTGCACGCCACCATCGCAGGGGTAGTTGGCGCCTTCCTGATTCCCTACATCCCGTCGCCCGGCGCGCCCGATGCACCCGCATCGCCGTTGCACCGCCTTGAGCACGCACTGGCGCCGTGGGTCGGGTTCTTGATCGTGCCGGTCTTCGGGTTCGTCAATGCCGGGGTCTCCTTTGAAGGGCTGTCGCCATCCGCAATCCTTGCGCCTCTCCCCCTGGGTATCGCGGCCGGCCTGTTCCTCGGCAAGCAGCTGGGTGTGTTCGCGGGTGTCGTTGTCGCTGTGAAGACCGGCCTTGCCACCAAGCCACGGGGAACGACCTGGCTGCAAATTTACGCAGTCGCGATGCTCTGCGGGATCGGCTTCACAATGAGCCTCTTCATCAGCGGGCTTGCATTTCCAGGGCGTCCTGAATTTGTCGAAGAAGCCAAAATCGGGATTCTTCTCGGGTCCATATTGTCCGCAATCGTATCGTGCTTGATTCTCCGCTTCGCACCGAAAGCAAGCGATGAGCATGAGCAAGAGATCGCCCAGGCCGAAGAGATCCGTCGCGATGGAGACGTCAAGCAGATTTGAGAATGTGCCCGATCAGATCATGGTGGATCTGCGCTGCCCGGGTTTCCGTCCGGCCCGGTTGCGCGCGCGCTTGCCGCGGACCAGCGTTGTTCAACGGGCGCTGGACGCAGTATCCTGTCGGCTCCTGCACTCAGCCATGCGAGGAACAAGAATGCTACCGGACTCGCCTTCACGCCGCCGCCTGCTGCAAACGATGCTCGCCGCAGCGGGCGGCCTCGCCCTTCCATCGCCGCGCGCCGCGCCAGGCCCAGCGCCGCTGCTTACCCGCGCGATTCCTTCGTCTGGCGAGCGGATCCCCGTCATCGGCCTGGGCAGCTGGATTACCTTCAACGTCGGCCGCGACCCGCAGGCGCGCGCCGAGTGCCGCGAGGTGATGCGCCAGTTCTTCGCCGGTGGCGGCCGAACGATCGATTCTTCCCCGATGTATGGCTCGGCCCAGGACGTGATCGGAGAAGCCGTGCAAGCCCTCAAGCCGCCCACTTTGTTCTCGGCCGACAAGGTCTGGATCAGCGGCGGCGCGCGCGGCCCCGGCCAGATCGAGACCTCGCGCAAGCTGTGGCGCGTGCCGCGCTTCGACCTGCTGCAGGTGCATAACCTGCTGTCGTGGGAAGAGCATCTCAGGACCCTGCAGGCGATGAAGAAAGAAGGGCGGCTGCGCTATGTCGGCATCACGACCTCCGAGGGCCGGCGCCACGGCGAGATCGAGAAGATCATGGCGTCGCAGTCGATCGACTTCGTGCAGATCTCGTACAACGCCCTTGACCGCGAGGTCGAGCAGCGCATCCTGCCGCTGGCGCGCGAACGCCGCATCGGCGTGATCGTCAACCGGCCGTTCCGGCAGGGCGACCTGACGCAGGCGCTGGCCGGCAAGCCGCTACCCGGCTGGGGGCCGGAAATCGGCTGCACCACCTGGGCCCAGGCACTGCTGAAATTCATCGTCTCGCATCCTGCCATTACCTGCGCGATCCCCGCCACATCGAGCGTGGCCCATGTGCGCGAAAACCTGTTGGCCGGCACCGGCCGGATGCCCGACGAGGCCCTGCGCAAGCGCATCGCCCAGGATGTCGAAAGGCTGGCATGAGCGAGTGGTGGACCGAATGGGCGACCTACGGGCTGTCGGACTTGTTGATGTTCTCGCAGCGCAGCTACTACCGGATGATCGCGCTGTACAACGAGGCGGTGTGGCCTGCGCATCTGCCGGCGCTGGTCGCCGGCCTTGTCGTCATCGGCTGCGTCGCGCGTCCCGGACCCCGCACGCATTGCGTCGCGATGCTGGTGCTGGCCGCGGCGTGGGCCTGGGTCGCCTGGGCCTATCACCTGCAGCGCTATGCGGACATCAACACCGCCGGGCCCTGGTTCGCGCTCGCATTCGGCGTGCAGGCGTTGCTGCTGTGCTTCATGGCGCTGCGCCTGCACGGCGCAGCGCCGGCCCGCATGCAGAAGCATGTAGCGCTAAGCCTCAGCGGCCTGGCTGTTATCGGATATCCGCTGCTGGCATTGGGCAGCGGCCGCGGTTGGGGCCAGGCCGAGGTATTCGGCATCGCGCCCGATCCGACGGCCATCGCGACCCTGGGCGTGCTGCTGGCATGCCGCGCGCACCCGGTTGCGTGGCTGATCCCGCTGGCCTGGTGCGCGGTGAGCGGCGCGACCTTGATGGAGCTGCGGGTCGGTTACGCGTGGTTGCTGCCGACGTTTGCCATTCTCGCGGCGGCGGCCGGATTACTCTTCAGGCACGCGGGGAGTTCGGCAGCGCGTTGATCCATGTATTAGTTGCCGTTGCGGGGCAGCTTACGCGCGAGCAGCTGCTTGAGTGTGACGTCGGACATTCCTGGATAACGGAAGTCCCCGATTCGCCAACCTGCCGGCTTTTGGCCAATCGGTATTCCAGCCTTACTTTTTCGCCGCTGGATATCGCCCTTTTGAAACCTGAACCGCTCTGGGTTGGGGACCGCGGTCGAACGGAATCCATTTTTCGTCAAGATAGGCCCCCAGTCTTTTGCTCCGAGCGGATGGCCGGCTGCATTGGCGCCACCGGCTTCGAGTGCGAGTCGAACGTAGCGAGCGCGCCTGTCTAGACTTTGACCTTCTGCATGCGTCCGCAAGTGCGATGCGAAGCTCTCGACATCGAAAGACATGATGTTGGCGTGCAGTCGAAGACACGTCCAAGTAATGTTTTTCAGTTGGCGACTGCATTGCGCGTTCGCAATTACCTCTCTCTTAGCTCGACAACAGATTCCCGGACCTGAACGAATCCGCCCCTGCCACTTTGCAGACATGCATCCCGCGCAGCAAATGCCGGTGCGCCGTGCTGGCAAACAGCAGCCCCGGACGGCTGGCCGCCACGGTCGTCACCTGGCCGCTGACCGGATTGACGATATCCGCGATCGGCTCGCCCGCGGCGACCCGCTCGCCCAGTTGCTTGCGAAACACCAGCACGCCCGCATGCGGCGCCGCCAGCGGCTCGACCGCGTCCAGCGGCGTGGGGCCGCAATGCGCCGCGGGCAGGGCGCGCGCCGGCATGTCGAGCACACCCTGGTGCGCCAGGTAGTGCAGGATGGCGTCGGCGTCCTGCTGCGCATACGCGTAGTTCACGTCGTTCTCGCCGCGCAGTTCGACGGTGACGGCGGCGCAGGCGGGCGGGATGGCGGCATCCGGGAAATGGTCGGCCAGGTCCCACCACACCCGGCTGCAGGCCTCGTCGAAGGCTTCGCCGCCGGATTCCTTCGCCACCAGCAGCACCCGCGCGCCCATCAGGTCGGCCAGCGGCTGGATCGCGTCCACCAGCGGCGTGCCGGTGTACATGTGCAGCACCGCCTCGTTATCGCAGTGCAGGTCGAGCACGATGTCGGCGTCGATCGCCATCGTCAGCAGGCGTTTCTTGAGCGTGGCGGCATTGTCCGCCGGTTCCCAGGCCGCCACCTCGTTGCGGGCCAGCTCGCGGATCAGTGCGACATTGGCCGCGGCGTCCGCGCCCAGCCGGCCTTCCAGCGCCGTCTTGAGCGCAGCGGCGACGTGGCGGTAGGAACGGTTGAAGTTCAGGCCGGTGGACAGGTCGTAGCGACCGAAAGGCGCGCCATGCAGCACCTGCGACAGCCCGAGCGGGTTGGCGGCGGGGACCAGGATGATCTCGCCCTGGATCCGCCCTTCGGCATCGAGCTGGTCGAGCTGCCCGCGCAGCAGGTGCGCGACCAGCATCGCCGGCACTTCGTCGGCGTGGATCGCGGCCTGGATGTAGACCTTCTTGCCGCTGCCGGGCGCGCCGTAGTGGAAGGACGTCAGGTTCAGGGTGGCGACACTGTCTTCGATGGCGATCGGGTGTTTCGTCGAGTGCATGGCAAGGAACTCCGGCGTTGCTGGGGGAAGACACCGATTATCCGCGATTCCGCCTTGCCGCCACGCACGACCGGAAGCGGAGGAGGGCTGCGCTATAATGACAGCCGTTTTTTCCGCAACCTCCCTACTTCCCATGTCTTCTGAAAAGCCCACCAGTGGTCCGGCACGGTCCATGCTGTACGATCCCACCGAACACCGCATCCGCAGTTTCGTCACGCGCGCAGGACGGTTGTCGACCGCGCAGGCGCGGGCCTTCGAGGAGCATGGGCCGGCATTCCTGGTCGAGTACAGGAAGGAAGCGCTCGACCTGGCGCAGGTCTTCGGCCGCAAGGCGCCGGTGGTCCTGGAAATCGGCTTCGGCATGGGCGACACCACGGCCCATATCGCCAGGCTGATGCCCGAGACGGACTTTCTGGGCGTCGAGGTGCACACGCCGGGCGTGGGCAGCCTGCTCAAGCAGATCGGCGAGCAGGACATCGCCAACCTGCGCCTGATCCAGCACGATGTGTTCGAGGTGCTGAACCACATGATTCCCGATGGCGCGCTGCACGGCGTGCACGTGTTCTTCCCCGATCCATGGCACAAGGCGCGCCACAACAAGCGCCGCCTGATCCAGCCGGCTTTCGTCAAGCTGCTGTGCCAGAAGATCGCGCCGGGCGGCTACCTGCACCTGGCGACCGACTGGGAAGACTACGCGGTGCAGATGCTCGAGGTGCTGAGCGCCGAGCCGGAACTGGTCAACACCGCCGACGGCTATGCCCCGCAGCCCGCCTACCGCCCGTTGACCAAGTTCGAGAACCGCGGCATCAAGCTCGGTCACGGGGTCTGGGACCTGGTGTTTACCCGCAAGTAAGCGCCCTGCCGACGTGGAACGGGGCGTATCGTCGTTCGTTCCCCCGTCTTCGTCGTTCGTCGCCATCCGCTGGCCCGGGCCGCCAGGGATCCCCAGACTGTACTCGTTGATATACATTGCCGATGACGAGGAGAACAGTATGTGGAAACGGATCGCAGCGTACTACCGCGAGTGCGACGAAGAACAGCTTGCGGTGCTCAGGAACCCCGCCCTGGCCGCGCAGGCGCCGGCCGGGTGGCGCCGCTTCATCGCCTGCAAGCTGGCCGAGATGTCGCCCCAGGAGCGCGAGGAGCTGCATCGCTTTTCCAGCACCGTCCGCACTTCCACGGTGCTGTTTGCGGTGCTCAAGCTGCTGGTCGTGCTGTCGGTACTCGGCTTCCTGAGCAATCTCGCCTTCCTGCCGTCCAGGCCGTGGTGGCATACCGTGGTCGCCGCCAACGCCATCGGGATCACGCTGGCCTTCTCGCTGTTCGGCGTCTGGTTCAACTACGGGAAGATCGTGCGCGCCAAGGGCAAGGCGCTGGTCACCATCATTGGCCTCGGCCTGCTGGGCGGATTGTTCGGCGCGCTGACCGCGATGTTCGAAAAAGGGGACCAGTGGGCGGTCCTGCTCGACAAGCTGCCCAAGATCGTCGTGATCGTGACGCTGGTCGTGACGGCGCTGGTGGCGATACCGGTCATCGTGGTGGCCGTGCTGCGCAACCGCCACTACCAGCTCCAGGCCGAGCAGCTCAGGCGCGACGCCGAGCAGGAACGCCTGGCGCGCGAACTGAGCGAAACCCAGTTGCGCCTGCTGCGCGCCCAGATCGAGCCGCACTTCCTGTTCAATACCCTGGGCGCGGTACAGCAGCTGGCCGAGCAGGGTGCGCCGCGTGCGGCCGAACTCACCGCCCACCTGATCGACTTCCTGCGCGCCAGCATGAGCGACATGCGCTGCGAGCAAGTGGCGCTGGCGACCGAGTTCGCCCTGGTCGACTCCTACCTGCGCGTGATGCAGATCCGGATGGGCGATCGCCTGCGCTACCGTGTCGACCTGCCGGATGCCCTGGCCGCCACCCGGGTGCCCAGCATGCTTGTGCTCACCCTGGCCGAAAACGCGATCAAGCACGGCATCGAACCTTCGCTGCAGGGTGGCGAGATCGCGGTCACCGCCCATGACGACGGCGGCACGATCCGCATCGGGGTGCGCGACAGCGGCGTCGGCATGAGCGACACGCCGGGCGCCGGCCTCGGGCTGGACAACGTGCGCCACCGCCTGCGCCTGGCCTATGGCGAAGGCGCCTGCCTGCTGCTGTCCGAAGCCGAACCCGGCCTGCTGGCCGAAATCGCCATCCCCTGCAAGGAGCCGCAATGCGCGTGACGGTACTGGTCGCCGAAGACGAACCCCTGATGCGCGAGCGCCTGCTCGGCATGCTGGCCGCCGCCTGGCCCGAGGCGCAGGTCGTTGCCGCGCCCGAGAACGGCATCGATGCCTGGGACGCCTGGCTCGAGCACGAGCCGCAGGTGGTCTTCCTCGATATCCGCATGCCGGGCATGTCGGGCCTGGAGGTGGCCGAGCGCATCGGGCGCCGGTCGCACGTGGTGTTCGTCACCGCCTACGACCAGTACGCGGTCGATGCCTTCGACGCCGGCGCGGTCGACTACCTGCTGAAACCCATCCAGCCGGGCCGCCTGGACAAGGCGCTGGTGCGGCTGCGCGAAAAACTGGATGCCCGTCCGGACGACGTCAGCGAGGTCGTCCGGCAGGTCAGGGAGGCGGCGCCCGGGCCGAAGCGCGAGAAACTGAAATGGCTGAAAGCCAGCGTCGGCAAGCAGATCCGCCTGATCGACGTCGAGGAGGTGCTGTTCTTCCAGGCCGACAGCAAGTACACGCGGGTGGTGCTGGCCGGCTCCGAAGCGCTGGTGCGCATTCCCTTGAAGGACCTGGTGGGCGGGCTCGATGCCGGCCGCTTCTGGCAGATCCACCGTGGCACCCTGGTCAACGTGAACGCGATCCGGGCGGCGGAGCGGGTCGACGCCGAACGGATGCAGGTGCTGCTGCGCGGGAGCGACGAAGTGCTCCCGGTCAGCCGCAGCTTTACTTACCTGTTCCGGGAATAGCGCGCGGCCGGCGCGCGTACAGGCCGAACAGCACGATCACGGCGTAGCACACGGCCGGCACCGCGAGCGAGGCCTTCAGGCCCGCCACGTCGGCCGCGAAGCCCATCAGGAGCGGCACGATGGCGCCGCCGACGATGGCCATGCAGATCACGCCCGAGCCTTCGGCGGCGCGCTCGCCCAGGCCGTCGCAGGCCAGGGTGAAGATGGTCGGGAACATGATGGAGTTGAACAGCCCGACCGCCAGCAGCGACCAGCCCGACAGCGCGCCGCTGCTGGAGGCCGAGACCAGCAGCAGGCCGATGGTCGCCAGCGCCGCGGCGGCCAGCACCTTGCCCGGCGCGGCCACGCGCAGCAGGGCCGCGCCGATGAAGCGGCCGATCATCGCGCCGCCCCAGTACAGCGGCACGTGCTTGCCGGCTTCCTCGGCGCCCATCCCCAGCACGTCCGCCTCCATCAGGTAGTTGACGATGATCGAGCCGACCGCCACTTCCGCGCCGACGTACAGGAAGATGCACAGCGCCCCGAACGCGAAGCGCGGCTGGCGCAGCAGGCCGAAGGCGTGCAGGATGTTCTGGCGCGGGGCCGGCGTCTCGACCAGCTTGCGCCGGTTGATCCACACCAGGCCCGCCAGCACGGCCAGCGCGAGCGCCAGTCCGATATAGGTGTGCACCACGACGCGCGTTTCTTCCTGGCGGTAGGCGGCCAGCGCCGCGCCGCTCAGGGCCGAGGAATCGACGCTGGCCAGCGAGCCGAGGATCAGGATCGCGCCCACGTAAGGGAAGATCGTCGTGCCGAGCGAGTTGAAGGCCTGGGCGAAGGTCAGGCGGCTGGACGTGGTGGCGGGCGCGCCGAGCATCGAGATCAGCGGATTGGCCACCACCTGCACGATGGTGATGCCCGAGGCCAGTACGAACAGCGCCAGCAGGAAGGTCGGGAACAGGCCCGACTGCGAGGCCGGAATGAACATCAGGCAGCCCACCGCCATCGTGGCCAGGCCGGCCACGGCGCTACGCATGTAGCCGGCCCGCTGCACGATGGCGGCGGCCGGGATCGACACCAGAAAATAGGCGGCGAAGAAGGCCGACTGCACCAGCATGGCCTGGGTGTAGCTGAGGGTGAACAAGTCCTTCAGCTTGGGGATGATCACGTCGTTGAGGCTGGTGATGCCGCCGAAGACGAAGAACAGCATGAAGACGAAGGCCTGCAGGCTGGCGACATTGGACGGCAGCGGCCGGGCGCCGTCGGCGCGGGCGTCGGCGGGAGGGGTGGTGTGGACTGGGAGTGCCATGCATGTCTCGGGTTGAACGAACTCAACCCGAGACACTACATCATCTCGACGATGATGGCGACGATTTCATCGCCATACGAGACGAGCTTCTTCTCGCCGACCCCGGATACGCCGCGCAGCTGGTCGATCGAGGTCGGCTTGACCTTGGCGATCTCGCGCAGCGTCGCATCCTGGAACACGACATAGGCCGGCACGCCGTGCTCGCGCGCGGTGCCCATGCGCCACGAGCGCAGGCGGTCGAAGATCGCCTGCTCGTCGCGCGACAGTTCGGTTTCTTCGTAGCTCGAGCGCGAGGTGGACGGGCGCTTGGCCTTGACCGGCTTCTGGTACTGGCGCAGCTGCACCTTCTGCTCGCCCTTGAGCACCGGCCGCGCCAGGTCGGTCAGTTTCAGGGAGCTGAAGGCGTCGTGGTCGACCGTCACCAGGCCCAGGGCTATTGCTTGACGCAAGATTGCGCGCCATTCCTGCTCGGAGCGGTCGGCGCCGACGCCGTAGACGGTGAGCTTGTCGTGGTGCCACTGGCTGATGCGCTCGGTCTGCGCGCCGCGCAGCACGTCGATCACGTGGCCGCCGGCGAAGCGCTGGTCGACCCGGTAGATGGCCGACAGCAGCTTTTGCACCGGCACCGTGCCGTCGAAGCTGACCGGCGGCACCAGGCAGGTGTCGCAGTTGCCGCAGGGGCCGGAGCGCTCGCCGAAGTAGTCGAGCAGGCGCATGCGCCGGCAGCTGAGCGTTTCGCACAGGCCCAGCATGGCGTCGAGCTTCATCGACAACACGCGCTTGAAGGTTTCGTCGGCCTCGGATTCGTCGATCATGCGGCGCTGCAGGACCACGTCTTGCAGGCCATAGGCCATCCAGGCGCTGGCCGGCAGGCCGTCGCGGCCGGCGCGGCCCGTCTCCTGGTAATAGCCCTCGATGCTCTTGGGCAGGTCGAGGTGGCAGACGAAGCGCACGTCGGGCTTGTCGATGCCCATGCCGAAGGCGATGGTGGCGACCATGACGATGTTCTCTTCGCGTAGGAATTTTGCCTGGTTGGCGGCGCGCACCGTGTGCTCCATGCCGGCGTGATAGGCCATGGCGCGGATGCCGTGCTCGTTCAAAAAGTCGGCCGTTTCCTCGACCTTCTTGCGCGACAGGCAGTAGACGATGCCGGAGTCCTGCGGGTGCTCGCTGCTGATGAAATCGAGCAGCTGCTTGCGGCCGGTGGTCTTCTCGACGATCGAGTAGCGGATGTTGGGGCGGTCGAACGACGAGACGAACTGGCGCGCGTCTTCCAGCTGCAGGCGGTGGGCGATCTCGGCCCGGGTCTGCTGGTCGGCGGTCGCGGTGAGCGCGATGCGCGGCACGTTCGGAAAGCGCTCGTGCAGGATCGACAGGCGGATGTATTCGGGGCGGAAGTCATGCCCCCATTGCGAAACGCAGTGGGCCTCGTCGATGGCGAACAGCGAGATGCGCGAGGCCTCGAACAGTTCGAGGCAGCGCGGCGTCATCAGCCGTTCGGGCGCCACGTAGACCAGGTCGATCTCGCCGCTGCGCACCAGGCGCTCGATGCGCAGGGTCTCTTCGAAGGTCTGCGTCGAGTTGAGGAACGCGGCCCTGACCCCGACTTCTTCGAGCGCATCGACCTGGTCTTGCATCAGGGCGATGAGCGGGGAGATGACGACGCCCACCCCGTCGCGCAGCAGGGCGGGGATCTGGTAGCACAGCGACTTGCCGCCGCCGGTCGGCATCAGGACCAGCGCGTCGCCACCGCTGGCCACGTGCTCGACGATCTCTCCCTGCTGCCCGCGGAAGGCGGGATAGCCGAAGACCGTCTCCAGCACGTGGAGAGCGCGCGCGCCGAGGTCGGCGCCGATATCGGGATTCATACTGTCTGTTTCAGTGTTTGGATCAGGTAGGGCGCTAGTTTACTCCGACCAGTTGACCAAGCCAAAGTGAGCGGTCACCAGCACCAGGAGTCCGAATACGATACGGTACCAGGCGAAGATCGTGAAGTCGTGCGAGCTGATGTAGCGCAGCAGCCAGCGCACGCACAGGAAGGCCGCGAGGAAGGCCGAGACAAAGCCGAGGCCGAACAGCGGGAAGTCGGCCATCGACAATGCCTCGCGTTCCTTGACCACAGAATACACCGTGGCGCCGAGCATCGTCGGCATGGCCAGGAAGAACGAGAATTCGGTGGCCGCCTTGCGCGACAGGCCGAACAGCATGCCGCCGATGATGGTCGAGCCCGAGCGGCTGGTGCCGGGAATCAGGGCGAAGGACTGGGCGAAGCCGACCTTGAGGGCGTCGAGGACGGTCATGTCGTCGACGGTCTCGACCCGCGGCGGCGTGGTGCGCTGGCGCTGGCGGTGTTCCACCCACAGGATGATGACCCCGCCCACGAGCAGGGCGATCGCCACCGGCACCGGGTGGAACAGGAGTTCGGTGATCGTGGCGCTGAACAGTACGCCGGCGATGGCGGCCGGCATGAAGGCCACCGCAACATTGCGCGCGAAGCGCTGCTGGAGCGGGTCCGAGCCCAGGCCCGCGAACAGGCGCGTGACGCGCTCGCGGTATTCCCACACGACGGCCAGTACCGCGCCGAGCTGGATCACGATCTTGAATACCGTTTCCCTGACGCCTGTGAAATTGAGCAATTCGCCCGCAAGGATCAGGTGACCAGTGGAAGAAATCGGAAGAAATTCGGTGAAGCCCTCGACCAGGCCCATGATGATCGCCTTGATGGCGAGCGCAATATCCATGAATTTGTTTCGGTGTGGAAGTGACTAGGGAGGAGCCTGAGAGGCATGCCGACTTGGGCTCGAAGCTTACCATGAGCCGGGCCGCCACCGTTGGGCAAACTGAACCGTACGGCGATTTTTCGGATCGCGGGCAAGGGCCCGAGGGCGTATGGACGTGCGCACGCACGAAAAAAGCGCTTGCGACGAATGTGAAATCGCGTGCTACACTAAAACCATGAGTAATCCTGCACTCACCCAATGAGTCTATTATTGGTCATCCTTCTTGCCGCGCTGTCCTGGCTGGCATTTCATGACTGGCAGTTGCCCAATGCATTACGCTACCGACCCTTCCAGGGCCGGGTCTGGCGCAGTTCCTTCCCTACCGCTTCCCGTAAAGACATCCGCGAATTCCTGTCCGTGTTCGGCGCCGCCTTCGCGGTCGGCGACAGCGACAGGCTGCACCTGCGTCCCGACGACCAGGTGCTGGGCGTGGTGCGCGCCGCCAGGCCGGCGCGCTGGATGCCCGATGCCGCCGACATCGAACCGCTGGCGCGCGCCCTGCGCGAACGCTACGGCTTGCTGCTCGACGATATCTGGCATGACGGGCTGACCCTGGGCGGGCTGTTCCAGCGGGTGCAGCAGGCACGCGGCAAACCGGCGGCATGAACGCCGGCCTTAGGGCGCCGTCGCTCGCTCCAGTTCGGTGAGCCACCGGATCGCCTGCGGGCGATCGTCCCCGCACATCTCGTGCGACGGCTGCAGGCCGCCGCAGAAGGCCGGCCGTTCAGGATGCCCGAAGATACGGCAAAGCTCATCCTCTCCCAATTGCACGCAACGGACTCCCGCCGGCTTGCCGTTCGGCATGCCAGGGATCGGGCTGGTGATCGAGGGCGCGGTACAGCAGGCGCCGCACTGCGGCCGGCAGGGAAAGGAAGCGGACATGAATGGCGTGGATGACGCGGTCGAAGTCCGCCAGTATACCGCGGTCCGGTGGCCATCCAGCCCGCATGGCGGGTATCGTGGCAGGCGAATCGGCGGCCGATACGATATTTCACGTAACATAGTTTCGGTTATACAACGGCCGCTTGACTGGCCTCACAGGCCCGGTCTATATTGATTGTTCCTTAGATAATTTCTGGGCGGGAATATGGACTGCCAACTCGACAGCAAACCGCGCTGGGAACGTCGCAAGGATGCACGTCCCCAGGAGCTGCTGGCCGCCGCCATCGAGCTGTTCGTCGAGCGTGGCTTCGCCGCTACCCGCCTCGAAGACGTGGCCCGCCGCGCCGGCGTGTCCAAGGGCACGCTGTACCTGTATTACGCCAACAAGGAAGACCTGTTCAAGGCCGTGGTGCGGCAGACCATCCTGCCGATGATCGGCGACGCCGAGGCGTCGGTGGCCGAATTCGATGGCCACAGCGCCGAGTTGCTGCGCCATATCATCCTGTCGTGGTGGCGCCGCATCGGCTCGACCAAGGCGTCCGGCATCAGCAAACTGATCCTCGCCGAAGCCGACAATTTCCCCGAACTGGCCCGTTTTTACCAGGAAGAAGTCATGACGCGGCGCATGCGCATGATCTCGAACATGCTCGAGCGCGGCATCCGCCGCGGCGAATTCCGGGAGATCGACGTGCCGCAAACCGCCCAGGTGCTGATCGCGCCCCTGCTGATGCTGTCGACCTGGAAGCATACCGTCGCCCCTTGCGAGCGCTGCGACCTGCAGCCCGAAGCCTTCCTCGAAGCCTTTCTCGACATTTCCCTGCACGGCCTGGTTCCCGCATCCAGGTAGCCTGCCGATCGCGCCAGGGGCGGATTTCTGGCGTTCATCCCCCTCAAACTGCAGACTGTCGCAATTTTCCTCTGGCTCGGCCGCGCCTCGCTAAGATGTGCGTCCAGAGAGCGTTGTGCGATTAGAATATCGGATTATTTATTTTTCCGGCGAGAACTGAAATGAATATCGAACAAGCCCGCTTCAATATGATCGAGCAGCAAATCCGTCCATGGAACGTCCTCGACGAAGACGTGCTGGCCATGCTGCACGTGGTCAAGCGCGAACAATTCGTGCCGAAGGCCTACGAGAACCTGGCGTTCGCGGATGTCGAGATCCCGCTGCCGGGCAACGAGGCGATGCTCAATCCAAAGGTCGAAGCGCGCATCGTGCAAGAGATCGCGGTCAAGAAACATGAGAACGTGCTCGAGATCGGCACCGGCTCCGGCTATATGGCGGCACTGCTGGCGCACACCGCGCGCCACGTGACCAGCGTCGAGATCCAGCCCGAGAGCGTGACCCTCGCCAAGGAAAACCTGGCCAAGGCTGGCGTGAGCAATGTCAGCGTGGAAGAAGGCAATGGCGCCCAGGGCTGGTCGACCGGCACGGAATATGACGTGATCGTGGTCTCGGGCGCCCTGCCGGTACTGCCGGAAGCGCTGGTCAAGCAGCTGAAGGTGGGCGGCCGCATGATCGCCATCGTGGGCGAGGCGCCGGCGATGAGCTGCCAGCTGATCACCCGCACCTCGGAAACGGCGCACGATTCGGTCAAGGTGTTCGAGACCCTGGCCAAGCCGCTGACCGGCGCCGAAGCGCCGTCGCGCTTCACCTTCTGAGGGCGATCGATGCAACAGATGACCGCTCCCGAGTTGGCCGCCTGGCTGGCCGACCCGGCGCGCGAGCAGCCGCTGCTGCTCGACGTGCGCGAGGACTGGGAATTCGAGACCTGCAGGATCGCAGGCTCGGTCCAGATCCCGATGCACCTGATTCCGGTCCGCGTGAGCGAGATCGACGACGACAGGGAGGTGGTATGCATTTGCCACCATGGCGCGCGCAGCATGCAGGTGGCTGCCTTCCTGGAGCGAAATGGGTTCAGTAACGTAACGAATTTAACGGGCGGGGTACACGCCTGGGCCGTACAGGTCGATCCGTCGATGCCGAAGTATTGACCTGATCCTCAAGGGCACCTCGAAAATGCAACGCGCAGCCGGGTTTTCGAGGTGGCCTCAACTAGATGACTCCTGTGGAGATAGCAATGCAGAAACCCCTACTTGCCGTGCTGCTTGCCAGCGCCGGCTTCTCGCTCAACGCCGGTGCTGCCGACCTGATCCAGGTTTACCAGCAGGCGCTGGCCAACGATGCGACGTATGCGAGCGCGCGCGCTTCGCTGTCCGCGGGCCGCGAGCGGATCACGCAGGGGCGTGCCGGCCTGCTCCCGACCGTGGGTCTCAGTGGGGGCATCAGCAAGAACGACAACGAGTTCGATCCATGGAATCTCGGCCAGGTCGGCACCTTGCCGAACGGCCAGCCGGGCATCATCGATTCGAGCGGCTCCAACCTGCGCACCAACGAATACACGCTGTCGCTGCAGCAACCGCTGTACCGCTGGGATCGCTGGCAGACCTACCAGCAGAGCAAGCTGCAGCAGGCGATCGCCGAGGCGCAGTTCGCCCAGGCCCAGCAAGACCTGATCACCCGCGTGGCCACGGCCTATTTCGACGTGCTGGCGGCGCAGGACAAGCTGGAATCGACCCGCGCCCAGAAGGAAGCGACCACCGAACAGCTGGCGTCGGCCAAGCGCAACTTCGAGGTCGGCACCCAGACCATCACCGACACCCACGAGGCGCAGGCCGCCTATGACCTGGTGCTGGCGCAGGAGTTCGCCGCGGTCAACGACCTGGACAACAAGCGCAACACGCTGCAGACGATCATCGGCACGCCGCCGGGCAACCTGGCGGCGCTCAAGCCGGGCGTGACCCTCGCCGTGCCGCAGCCGGCCTCGGTCGATCCCTGGGTCTCGTCGGCCGAGAACCAGAACTACGGCGTGACCGTCGGCCAGTTGCAGGTCGAGTTCGCCATGCGCGATATTTCGCGCAACCGCGCCGGCCACCTGCCGACGGTCGACCTGGTGGCCAGCTCGACCCGCCGCGACGTCAACGGCCGCACCGGCAGCTCGGGCGACACCAGGAACAATGCGATCGGCGTGCAGTGGAGCGTGCCGATCTTCAGCGGCTTCGCCGTCACCAGCCGGGTGCGCGAATCGATCGCGCTGGAAGACAAGGCCCGCAACGACCTGGAGGCGACCCGCCGCAACGCGGCGCTGCAGGCGCGCCAGTCGTTCCTGGGCGTGAACAGCGGCCTGGCCCAGGTCAAGGCGCTGGAAGCGGCCGAAGTGTCGAGCCAGTCGGCGCTGGAATCGAACAAGCTGGGTTACCAGGTCGGCGTGCGCATCAATATCGACGTGCTGAACGCCCAGCGCCAGCTGTACCAGACCCGCACCGACCTGTCGCGCGCGCGCTATGACGTGATCATCAACGGCCTGCGCCTGAAAGCCGCCGCCGGCTCGCTGCGCGAGGCGGACCTGGTGCCGGTGAACAGCCTGCTGGGAGAGTGATCGTAGGCGCCTGCGCTTCGCGCGCAGGCGGTCGTGAACAAGCCCGGGTGGCCAGCGCGCTGGCGATCCGGGCTTTTTTCATGCCTGCGTTACAGCGCGCGGGCGCGGCGCCACTGGATCAGTTCGGCGATGGTGAGGATCGGGAAGGCGCGCTCTTCGGCGAACCGTTCGATCTGCTCGCCGCGCATCATGGTGCCGTCCGGGTTCATCAGCTCGCACAGCACGGCGGCCGGCTGCAGGCCCGCCAGCCTGGCCAGGTCGACCGACCCTTCGGTATGGCCGGCGCGCGCCAGCACGCCGCCCGGCGTGGCGCGCAGCGGGAACACGTGGCCGGGACGCACCAGGTCGTCCGGCTGCGCATTGCGCGCGATCGCGGCCTGGATGGTCGACACCCGGTCGGCGGCCGATACGCCGGTGGTCACGCCATGGCGGGCTTCGATCGAGACCGTGAACGGGGTGCCGTAGCGGCTGCCGTTCTCGGGCGCCATCGGCGGCAGGTCGAGCGCGCGCACCTTGTCGTCGGACAGGCACAGGCAGACGATGCCGCTGCATTCGCGGATCATCAGGGCCATGGTGTCGACGCTCAGTTTTTCGGCGGCGACGATCAGGTCGGCTTCGTTCTCGCGGTCGAAATCGTCGAGCAGGATCACCGGGATGCCGGCGCGCATGGCGGCCAGGGCGGCGTAGATGCGGCCTTCGAGGTCGCTGCTGTGAAGGGTGTAGGTAGGGACTAGCATGTGAAACGCTCCTCGCATGGATTGGCGAAAAACGCATCAGGGCAAAGCGAAACCGCGCACCTGCCCGACCGCAAGGCGCGGGCGAGCAGGCGCATGACAGCGCACATCTTCTTTCATCCGGACTATACCGTCGGCCCTGGCTTCTCACCAGGTCTGCTGACCCTGCCAACTGGGAAGTGAAGCAGGCGCTCGCGGGCTCGACCTTTGCAGGTCATACCGCCGGTGGGGAATCGCACCCCGCCCCGAAGACGTCATTGAATTGTGGTGCACTGCTCTGCAGCAATGCGGACCAGATTGTAGCAGCGCCGCCCGAACCTTGCCCGAACCTTGCCCGGACCGGTTCTAGGCGCTCAGTCCACCGCCGCCGGCATTGTCGGCGCGCTCGATCAGCTCGACCTTGTAGCCATCGGGATCGGTGATGAAGGCGATCACGGTGGTGCCGCCCTTGACCGGGCCCGGTTCGCGGGTGATGTTGCCGCCGGCCGCGCGCACCTGTTCGCAGGTGGCGTAGATGTCTTCGGCCGAGATCGCGATGTGGCCGTAGGCCGAGCCCATGTCGTAGCTGTCGGTGCCCCAGTTATAGGTCAGTTCGAGCTCGGCATGGTCCGGGTTGCTGCCGTAGCCGAGGAAGGCCAGGCTGTACTTGTATTCCGGGTTGTCGCTGGTGCGCAGCAGTGTCATGCCCAGCACCTTGGTATAGAAATCGATGGAGCGTTGCAGGTCGCCGACCCTCAACATGGTATGCAGGATGCGCATTTTGGCTTGCCCTCTGTGTGTCGAAGAACCGCCATTCTATGCGTTCGACGGCATCCTTGCCGGAGGCGCCGCAGGCAGGCAAACCTGCGGCGCGCCGGATCAGTTCTCGAGCTTCGCGTCGAGCGTGATCTGCGCGTTCAGGAGCTTCGACACCGGGCAGTTTTCCTTGGCCGTGGTGGCGGCCTTGTCGAAGGCTTCCTGGCTGGCGCCCGGGATCCTGGCCACCAGCTCGAGGTGCACGGCCGTGATCGAGAAGCCGCCCTCGACCTTCTCCATCGACACCGTCGCCTTGGTGCGCAGTTCGTCCGCGGTCAGGCCCGCCTGGCCCAGCTGGCCCGACAGCGCCATCGTGAAGCAGCCTGCGTGCGCCGCGCCGATCAGCTCTTCGGGATTGGTGCCCGGCGCGTCCTCGAAGCGGGTGTTGAAGCCGTAGGGCTGGTCCTTCAGGGCGCCGCTGCCGGTCGAGACCCGGCCCTTGCCGTCCTTGATGCCGCCGCTCCAGACGGCGCTGCCATCGCGTTTGATCGTCATGCCTTAGTTCCTTTCGTTGTCAGTGTCGTTGTCGTCGGGCGCCGGCTCGGCGTCGTGGTCGCGCATGTCGCGATGACGGTCGGGCTGCGGCTTGGCCTGGCCACTGGCGCCGGGAGCGGGATCGACCGCTTCCGAAATGCCGGGCGTATTGCGCGAGTCGGTGTCGACCAGGCCCTGTTCGAGGTCCTTGGCCGCCTGTTTCATGACGCCGCGCGGCGCCTGGTCTTGCCCGTCGGGCGTCTCGTCGCGTTCGTGCGGCTGGCGCTTGACGCCATCGTTGCTCATCGGTTCCTTGGTATTGACGAACCGGTCCTTGGATTCGGTCACCATGGTGCTCTCCTTTGCATTTTCGTCATCATCATCCTAACTGCCCGCCGGTGATCGGGTCGCGCAATTGAACTTCATAATTTGATGATGCTTTTTTGCAATGACATGGCTAAGATGAGGGTTTGGCCGTATCGACAGAAAAGCGCTGTGAGCACAGACACCCTGACCCATCACGCCGGCATCGCCTGCAAGAACTGCGGTACGCCTGCACAAGGCAATTACTGCCAGCAGTGCGGGCAGGCGACCCACCTGCACGTGCCGAGCGCGCGCGAATTCCTGCACGAATTCGTCGCCCACTACGTGGCGCTGGAAGGCAAGTTGTGGAAGACGCTGGCCCTGCTCGTCGCCAAGCCCGGCTTGCTGACTTGCGAATACATCGAAGGCCGCCGCGTGCGCTATCTCGAGCCGCTGCGTGTGTACCTGACCTTCAGCATCATTTTCTTCGCACTGTTCAAGCTCAGCGGCGTCGAGGTGGCGCGCTTCGACCAGCCGACGCCGGCGCTGGCCGCCGCGGTGGCCGAAGGACGCGCCAGGGAAACGGTGCTGGGTCCGGCCATGGGTGCGGACGCCGCCGAGTACGAAAGAGTCGTGGCCATGCTCGACAAGAAGGCCAGCAACGTGCATCCGGTACTGCGCGAACGGGTGGCGCGCTTCATGGCCTTGTCCCCGGCCGCGCAAAAGGCCGCGCTCAAGCAGGCCTTCTACAGTTACACGCCCTACGCCATCTTCGCCATGATGCCGCTGTTCGCGCTGTACCTGAAGATCCTCTACCTGGGCAGCGGCCGTCGCTACGGCGAGCATTTCCTGTTTGCGCTGCACGTGAACGCCTTCGCCTTCCTGATGCTGTCGGTGATGATCCTGGTGCCCGAGACCTGGAGGTTCATCACCTTCGTGCTGCTGCTGTGGCTGGTCTTCTACCTGCCGCTCGCGATGCGCCGCGTCTACGAGAGCGGCTGGGTCGGCACCGTCATCCGCTGGAGCGTGCTGATCTTCGCGCACATCGTGACCCTGGCCTCGGCCGTCTTGACCGTGATGGGCATGGTCCTGATGGGCTAGGCTTGCAGGGCAGGGGCGGCGCCCGCTATACTGTTCATCCATACAGTGGGAGCCTGTCCGGGTGGGCGGGAGTCGCTCCTGCCGAGCGCCGTATGGCAGCCGCAGGGATTATCGGTTAATCTCCAGCGTACCTTAACCATAGAGACCGTCATGCCCGCTTCGCCCCAACCGCAACAGATCATCGCGCTCGTGGTGCGGCACAATACGGCAGGCGTCGAAGAGCCGGTCGGCCGCATCCGCGACTTCCTGCAAGAGGCCGGCTACCGCGTCGTATTCGAGGCGGAAACCGCGGCCAACCTGCAACTGGCCGGCACCGATTCGATGACCGTGCCCCAGATCGGCGCCCAGGCAACGGTCGGCATCGTGGTCGGCGGCGACGGCACCATGCTGGGCATCGCGCGCCAGCTGGCCGAGTACGACATCCCCCTGGTCGGCATCAACCTGGGCCGGCTCGGCTTCATCACCGACATCCCGCTCGACGACATGCTGCCGGCGCTGGGCGAAATCCTCCAGGGCCGCTCGCGCGCCGAAAAACGCACCCTGCTCGAGGCGCGCGTGATGCGCGGCGGCGAACGGATCTTCTGCAGCGTGGCGGTCAACGACGTGGTCGTGGCGCGCGGCACCGGCGCCGGCATGGTCGAACTCAAGCTGACCGTCGACGGCCAGTTCATGTACAACCAGCGTTCGGACGGCCTGATCGTGTCCACGCCCACCGGTTCCACGGCGTATGCGCTGTCGGCCGGCGGCCCGCTGCTGCATCCGAGCCTGGGCGGCACGGTGCTGGTGCCGATCGCGCCGCATGCGCTGTCGAACCGGCCGATCGTGGTGCCCGACACCAGCGAAATCATGGTCGAGCTGGTCAGCGGACGCGACATCAGCGTGAACTTCGACATGCAGACCTTCACCAGCCTGCAACTGGGCGACCAGATCGTCATCTCGCGTTCGCCGCACACGATCACCTTCCTGCACCCGCTCGACTGGAGCTATTACCACACGCTGCGCCAGAAGCTGCACTGGAACGAATACCCCACCAACGACGGCAGGCTCAAATAACCAGCCACGATCGACCGCCTGCCTCGTTCGCCACAGAATCGCCAATTACCGGAGACCCGATTTTTCATGCTGCGCACACTGACCATCCGCGACTTCGTCATCGTCGACGCCATCGAACTGGAGTTCTCGAACGGCTTTTCGGTGTTCACCGGCGAGACCGGCGCCGGCAAGTCGATCCTGATCGATGCGCTGCAACTGGCGCTGGGCGGGCGCGGCGACGCCAGCATGGTGCGCGAAGGCGCGGCCAAGGCCGACATCACCGCCGATTTCTCGCCGACCGAGCCGGCCACGGCCTGGCTGGCGCAGCATGCGTTCAGCGTCGACGAGGGCGGGGCGCTGCTGCGCCGCGTGATCGACAACGCCGGCCGCTCCAAGGCCTATATCAATGGCGTGGCGGCCACCGCGGCGCAGCTGCGCGAACTCGGCGAGCTGCTGGTCGACATCCACGGCCAGCACGCCCACCAGTCGCTGCTCAAGCCGGACGCCCAGCGCGCGCTGCTCGACAACCAGATCGCCGTGCGCGACCCGCAGGCGCGCGGCGAGGCGCAAGAGGTGGCGCAAGCCTGGCGCACCTGGCGCGCGCTGGTGCGCCAGCGCGAGGAATACGAGACCAATGCCAGGAACGTGCTGATCGAGCGCGAGCGCCTCGAGTGGCAGGTGAGCGAGCTCGACAAACTGGCGCCGAAGGCCGGCGAATGGGGCGAGATCAGCAACGAGCATAGCCGCCTGTCGCATGCGGCCAGCCTGCTCGAAGGCGCGCAGGAGGCCCTGGCGGCGATCTCGGAGTCCGACCATCCGATCCTGTCGCAGCTGTCCTCGCTCAACGCCAAGCTCGGCAAGCTGGTCGACGTCGACGCGCAACTGCAGTCCGTGCTCGACTGCATGGAACCGGCCCGCATCCAGCTGCAAGAGGCCGTGTCCGAACTGAACAACTATATCGACAAGGTCGAGCTCGATCCGGACCGCCTGCGCGAAGTCGATGCCCGCATGGACGCGCTGCACAGCGCCGCGCGAAAGTACCGCGTGACGCCCGAAGAACTGCCGGAAGAACACGCGCAACTGGCCGCCAAGCTGCGCCAGCTGGCCGACGCCACCGATATCGAGGGCCTGCGCAAGCAGGAAGAAAAAGCCAGGGGCGTGTACATGGACGTGGCCGGCCGTCTGTCCGCGCGCCGCGTCAAGGCTGCTGCCGAACTCGGCGCGCAAGTGACGGCCGCGATGCAAGAGCTGAGCATGAGCGGCGGCAGCTTCGCCATCGGCCTCAATAGCGGCGAGCCGGGCGCGCACGGCCTCGAGCAGGTGGAGTTCCTGGTCGCCGGCCATGCCGGCGTGGCGCCGCGTGCGCTGGCCAAGGTGGCCTCGGGCGGCGAACTGGCGCGCATCTCGCTGGCGATCTCGGTCATCACGTCCAACGCGACCACGGTGCCGACCCTGATCTTCGACGAGGTCGACACCGGCATCGGCGGCGGCGTGGCCGAGGTGGTGGGACGCCTGTTGAAACGCCTGGGCCAGCAGCGGCAAGTGCTGTGCGTGACCCACTTGCCGCAAGTGGCGAGCCAGGCCAACCAGCACTTCCAGGTGGCCAAGGGCACGACGGGCGAGGGCCGCACCGTCTCGCGCATCGACGTGCTCGACAGCCGCGCGCGGGTCGAGGAGGTGGCCCGCATGCTGGGCGGGATCGAGATCACCGAGACCACGCGCAAGCATGCGCGCGAGTTGCTCGCTTCCTGAACCTTCCCGGTTCACGAATGGAACTCTTCACTATGTCGTCATGCCGGCTTCGTCATTCTGTGGCAGAGTGATGTTCGACCTGCAGCCCGAGCGCCGCAGCATCGTCCACCAACCCAACCATGGAAGGAATTCGCATGAGCATCGACAAAGTCCTCTACCGCGCCCAAGCCACCTCGCAAGGCGGCCGTGAAGGCACCTCGAAAAGTTCCGATGGCGTCCTCGACCTGAAACTGAGCACGCCGAAGGAACTCGGCGGCGGCGGCGGCCCGGGCACGAATCCGGAGCAGCTGTTCGCGGCCGGCTACTCGGCCTGCTTCCTGGGCGCCCTCAAGTTCGTGGCCGGCCAGGCCAAGGTCGCGCTGCCGCAAGACCTGACCATCACCGGCGACGTCGGCATCGGCCAGATCCCGACCGGCTTCGGCATCGAAGTCGACCTGACCATCAAGGCCCCCGGCATGGACCAGGCCCAGCTGCAAGAGCTGGTCGACAAGGCCCACATCGTGTGCCCATACTCGAACGCCACCCGCGGCAATATCGACGTGCGCCTGCACGTGACCACCTGATTCCTGGCAGATAGAGCAGTTTCCGTGGCGGCAGCGCCACGGAAGGCGGTGGCGCCACCCCGGCAAAAGGGGGCGTCACCCGTTTTGGCGATAACGCCCACTTATAATAGACGGGTCTTGTCCTTCTCTCCTGTCTATGCCATTTCGTAAAGAACCGCCTCACCGCCACGGCGCCGTCCCGCGCAGCGCGATCGTCCTGGTCAACCTCGGCACGCCGGACGAGCCGACCCGCTCGAGCGTGCGCCGCTACCTGAAGCAGTTCCTGTCCGATCCGCGCGTGGTCGAGATCCCCAGCCGCATCTGGTGGTTCATCCTGAACCTGATCATCCTGCCGTTCCGCTCGGGCCAGTCGGCCGCCAAGTACCGCACCATCTGGACCCGCGAAGGCTCGCCGCTGCGCATCCACACCGCCCAGCAGGCCTCCCGGCTGCAGGCCGTGCTGGCCGAACGCGGCCACGAGGACGTCGAGGTGGCGATGGCCATGCGCTACGGATCGCCGTCCCTGCCCGACGTGCTCGACCGGCTCAAGGAAGAAGGCTGCGACCGCATCGTCGTGCTGCCCGCCTACCCGCAGTATTCCGGCACCACCACGGCGTCCATCTGGGACGCGGTGTTCAAGCACTACGGCCAGGTGCGCAACGTGCCCGAGCTGCGCCTCGTCAAGCACTACCATGATCACGAAGGCTACATCCATGCGCTGCGCGACAATGTGCAGGCCTACTGGGACAACCACGGCCGCGGCCAGAAACTGGTGATGAGTTTCCATGGCACGCCCAAGCGCACGCTGGCGCTGGGCGACCCCTATTTCTGCGAGTGCCAGAAAACCGGACGCCTGCTGGCGCAAGCGCTCGGCCTGGGCCCGGACGACTACCTGGTCACCTTCCAGTCGCGCTTCGGCAAGGCCGAGTGGCTGCAGCCGTACACGGCGCCGACCGTGCAGCAACTGGCGCGCGATGGCGTCGAGCGCATCGACGTCATCTGTCCGGGCTTCACCAGCGACTGCCTCGAGACGCTGGAAGAGATATCGATGGAGGTGCGCCACGACTTCGAAGCCAACGGCGGCAAGGACTTCCACTACATCCCCTGCCTGAACGCCTCGCCGGCGTGGATCCGCGGCATGGCCGAGATCGCCGAGCAGCACCTGATCGGCTGGCCCACCATCCAGACCCCGGCCCAGCGCGAAGCGCGCCGCCTCGACGCCGAGCGCGGCGCGCAGAACGCGGCCCGCTTGGGCGCCTGACCCGTTCCACACCCGGCATGCCGGCGCCAGGCCGGCATCGATTCCGCCGACCCCACAAGCGCTTGCTTATTGACAACCTGCTAAAATGCCAGGTTGTTGGTGCTGGGTGCTGTAGGTATCCGGTTTTCAGATGACATCTCTGCAATTCCCCTTGAAATTGTAGGAGATCGCCCCATCTGGGGCGCTGTGTATCGATCAGGATACGTTCTCAACTCAGCCAAGTCCTTGATTCTAGGAGTTTTTCCGATGCAAGACCAAGAAAACAAAGAAGTGATTGACCAGCAGAGCAGCGAGGCGCCCGGCGCTGACGCCGTTGCCGGTGCAGACACTCAAGCCGAAGCGCCGGCCGCGCCGGCAGCCGAGCCGGGCCTCGAAGAACAGCTGAGCGCGACCGAAGCGAAACTGGCAGAAATGCACGACGCCTTCATGCGCGCCAAGGCCGAGGCCGATAATATCCGCCGCCGCGCCCAGGAAGACGTGAGCAAGGCCCACAAATTCGCCATCGAAAGCTTCGCCGAGGCCATGGTGCCGGTGCGCGACAGCCTGGAAATGGCCATCAAGGTCGAAGCCCCCACGGTCGAATCGATCAAGGAAGGCGTCGAAATGACCCTCAAGCAGCTGACCACTGCGTTCGAGAAGAATCGCCTGGTCGAAGTCATGCCGCAGCCGGGCGACAAGCTCGACCCGAACAAGCACCAGGCCGTCGCCGTCGTGCCGTCGGAGCAGGAGGCCAATACCGTGGTCGCCGTGCTGCAGAAAGGCTATATGATCGCCGACCGCCTGCTGCGTCCGGCCATCGTGACCGCCGCGGCGCCGAAATAAGGAGCGGTAGCGGCATCCGTGCGTGTTCTAACCGACGCTGGCAACTGAGCCACTTGAAAGCACGCTGCTCCTTCCCAATATTGAATCCATCAGAAATTCACAAATACTAAAGGAACACATCATGGGCAAAATCATCGGTATCGACCTGGGCACCACCAACTCCTGCGTCGCCATCATGGAAAACGGTACCCCGAAGGTGATCGAGAACGCCGAAGGCGCGCGCACCACGCCGTCGATCATCGCCTACCAGGAAGACGGCGAGATCCTCGTCGGCGCGCCGGCCAAGCGCCAGGCCGTCACCAACCCGAAGAACACCCTGTTCGCCGTCAAGCGCCTGATCGGCCGCAAGTTCGACGAGAAGGAAGTGCAAAAAGACATCTCGCTGATGCCGTACCAGATCGTCAAGGCCGACAACGGCGACGCCTGGGTCGGCGTGCGCGACAAGAAACTGGCGGCCCAGCAGATCTCGGCTGAAGTCCTGCGCAAGATGAAGAAGACCGCCGAGGACTACCTGGGCGAAGAAGTCACCGAGGCCGTCATCACCGTGCCGGCCTACTTCAACGACTCGCAGCGCCAGGCGACCAAGGACGCCGGCCGCATCGCGGGTCTGGACGTCAAGCGCATCATCAACGAGCCGACCGCGGCCGCGCTGGCCTTCGGCCTGGACAAGACCGACAAGGGCGACCGCAAGATCGCCGTGTATGACCTGGGCGGCGGCACCTTCGACGTCTCGATCATCGAGATCGCGGACGTGGACGGCGAGAAGCAGTTCGAAGTGCTGTCGACCAACGGCGACACCTTCCTGGGCGGCGAGGACTTCGACCAGCGCGTGATCGACTACATCATCGACGAATTCAAGAAGATCAACGGCCTCGACCTGTCGAAAGACCCGATCGCCCTGCAGCGCATCAAGGCTTCGGCCGAGCGCGCCAAGATCGAACTGTCGTCGTCGGCGCAGACCGAGATCAACGAGCCGTACATCGCCATGGCGAACGGCGCGCCGGTCCACCTGAACCTCAAGATCACCCGCGCCAAGCTGGAGTCGCTGGTCGAGGAACTGATCGCCAAGACCATCGAGCCATGCCGCATCGCGATCAAGGATGCCGGCGTCAAGGTCTCGGACATCGACGACATCATCCTGGTCGGCGGCATGACCCGCATGCCGAAGGTGCAAGAGAAGGTGAAGGAGTTCTTCGGCAAGGATGCGCGCAAGGACGTGAACCCTGACGAAGCCGTCGCCGTCGGCGCCGCCATCCAGGGCTCGGTCCTGTCGGGCGAGCGCAAGGACCTGCTGCTGCTGGACGTGACCCCGCTGTCGCTGGGCATCGAGACCCTGGGCGGCGTGATGACCAAGATGATCCACAAGAACACCACGATCCCGACCAAGTTCTCGCAGGTGTTCTCGACCGCCGACGACAACCAGCCGGCCGTGACCATCAAGGTCTACCAGGGCGAGCGTGAAATCGCGCAAGGCAACAAGAGCCTGGGCGAGTTCAACCTCGAGGGCATCCCGCCGGCAGCACGCGGCACCCCGCAGATCGAAGTGACCTTCGACATCGACGCCAACGGCATCCTGCACGTCGGCGCCAAGGACAAGGCCACCGGCAAGGAAAACAAGATCACCATCAAGGCCAACTCGGGCCTGTCGGAAGATGAAATCCAGAAGATGGTGAAGGACGCCGAGCTGAACGCCGAAGAAGACAAGAAGGTCAAGGAACTGGCCGAAGCCCGTAACCAGGGCGATGCGCTGGTCCACTCGACCCGCAAGTCGCTGACCGAATACGGCGACAAGCTGGACGCGGGCGAGAAAGAGAAGATCGAAGCGGCGATCGCCGACCTGGAAGGCGCGATCAAGAGCGGCGACAAGGCCGACATCGACGCCAAGACCGCGGCCCTGTCGAGCTCGGCGCAATCGCTGGGCGAGAAGATGTATGCCGACATGCAGGCGCAGCAGGCAGGCGCGGCCGGCGCTCCGGGCGCTGGCGCGGCTGGTGGCGAACAGTCGGCCAAGCAGGACGACGATGTGGTCGACGCCGACTTCAAGGAAGTGAAGGACGCCAAGTAAGCGTCTTCGGCGCGGGAATGACGGTGTTCCCGCGCATAGGCCGAGCCGACACCTTCACTGGTCATCGGCTCGGTTTTTTTGATTCAAAAGAATACAGCAGATAACTTTAGGTGCCGACCATGGCGAAGCGTGATTTTTACGAGATCCTCGGGGTCGCAAAGGGTGCGTCGGAAGACGAGATCAAGAAGTCGTACCGCAAGCTTGCGATGAAGTACCACCCCGACCGCAACCCCGACAACAAGGAAGCGGAAGAGAAGTTCAAGGAGGTCAAAGAGGCCTACGAGATGCTGACCAATCCGGAAAAGCGCGAGGCGTATGACCGCTTCGGCCACGCCGGCGTCGATCCGAACAGCGGCATGGGCGGCGGCTTCGGCGGCGGCGCGGGCGGTTTCGGCGATGCCTTCGGCGACATCTTCGGCGATATCTTCGGCGGCGGCCGTGGCGGCCGCGGGGGCGGCGGACCGCAGGTTTACCGCGGCGCCGACCTGCGCTACAACCTCGAGATCACGCTGGAGCAGGCGGCCCACGGCTTCGACACCACCATCCGCGTGCCGAGCTGGGACAAATGCGACACCTGCCACGGCAGCGGCGCCAAGCCGGGCACCCAGCCCGTCACCTGCACCACCTGCGCCGGCCATGGCCAGGTGCGCATGCAGCAGGGCTTCTTCAGCATCCAGCAGACCTGCCCGAAATGCCATGGCAGCGGCAAGATCATCCCCGAGCCGTGCGCGGCCTGCGGCGGCGCCGGACGCATCAAGCGCAACAAGACGCTCGAAGTGAAGATCCCGGCCGGCATCGACAACGGCATGCGCATCCGCTCGTCGGGCAATGGCGAGCCGGGCACCAACGGCGGGCCGCCGGGCGACCTGTACGTCGAGATCCACATCAAGCAGCACGCGGTGTTCCAGCGCGAAGGCGACGACCTGCATTGCGAAATGCCGATCTCGTTTTCCAAGGCGGCCCTGGGCGGCGAGATCGAGGTGCCGACGCTCACCGGCAAGGTCTCGTTCACGGTGCCCGAAGGCACCCAGACCGGCAAGACCTTCCGCCTGAAGGGCAAAGGCATCAAGAACGTGCGCTCGGGCTATACCGGCGACCTGTTCTGCCACGTGGCGGTCGAGACCCCGGTCAAGCTGACCGACAAGCAGAAGGACCTGCTGCGCGAGTTCGACCGCCTGACCAGCGAAGGCGGTTCCAAGCACAGCCCGCAAAGCAAGGGCTGGATGGACAAGGTCAAGGACTTCTTCGAGTAAGCCGTCCCACCGCCGACCGGCAAACGCCCTCGGCGGTTTTTTTTGCCTGGCGCAGCCGCAGCCGGGGACCATGCAACGCTGGTACACTGCACGTCATTTTGAGGAGGATTGCCGGAATGCCCGCACGAGACGGGCCAGGCAACGTCGGCGGGATGCTTCCTGCTCGACGGCAACATGACACTATAAGGAATCACGATGGACAAGTACAAGACCAAGGGACTGACCGCGGCAGAACTGTTTGAACGCAACCGCACCTGGGCGGCCTCGATGGTGGCCGAAGACCCGAACTTCTTCAAGGCGCTGCAAGACCAGCAGGCGCCGGAATACCTGTGGATCGGCTGCTCGGACAGCCGCGTGCCGGCCAATGAGCTGCTGGGCATGGCGCCGGGCGAATTGTTCGTGCACCGGAACATCGCCAACGTGGTCGTGCACTCCGACCTGAACTGCCTGTCCGTGTTGCAGTTCGCGATCGACGTGCTCAAGGTCAAGCACATCATCATCTGCGGCCACTATGGCTGCTCGGGCGTGCACGCGGCGCTGACCGACATCCGCGTCGGCCTGGCCGACAACTGGCTCGGCCACGTGCGCGACGTGCGCGAAAAGCACGGCAAATACCTGGGCAACGTCGCCGGCCGCGCCGCCACCAACCGCCTGGTCGAACTGAACGTGGCCGAGCAGGTCATGAACACCGCCCACACCACCATCGTGCGCGACGCCTGGGAGCGCGGCCAGCCGCTGACCATCCACAGCTGGGTGTACGGCGTGCACGACGGCCTGCTGCGCGACCTGGGCATCACGGTCAGCAGCTTCGACGAGATCGCGCCCAAGCTCGAGCGCGTGCTCGATGGCTACCTGGACGGTGGAGAAGTGCGTGACGAACGCCGCGGCCAGTGACCTGCTTCGGCTTCGCGCGATCGTGCGTCAGTTCGTGGACGAGCGCGACTGGGACCAGTTCCACACGCCCAAGAACCTTGCCTCGGCCCTGAGCGTCGAAGCGGCCGAATTGCTGGAGCATTTCCAGTGGCTGCAATCGGGCCGCGCGGAGGAACTCGGCGCCGCCAGGCTGCAGGAGGTGCGCCACGAGATGGCCGACGTGCTGGTCTACCTGGTGCGGCTGGCCGACAAGCTCGACGTCGACCTGCTCGCCGCGGTCGAAGAAAAAATGGTGCTCAACCGCGCTAAATACCCGGCCGATAAGGTACGCGGCGATGCGCGCAAGTACGACGAGTACAAGAAGTAAGCGGCGGGACCTGCCGCGGCGCCGCCCGCGGCAGGTCCCGCGCCGGCTGGCGATCAGTCCTTGCGCAGTTTGCGGCGGCGCGCGGCGGTGATGCCGAGCAGGCCGGCGCCAAGGGTGAGCAGGGTGGCCGGTTCCGGCACGTCGCTCGGCACGATCGGCGTGACATCCACGGTCAGCGTCGAATAATCGAAGATGATCGACTCGAACAGTCCCGACACGCTGATGCTCACTTCCAGGATTCCGGTATCCTGCAGCGAGGTCGTCACATCGAAAATGTACTCATGAAGCCCGAACGGCACGTTGGTGATCGTCCTCGTATCGAAGGAATTGAGGAGCAGGTTGACCGTTTCCGAACCGATGGCATCGATCAGGCCGATTTCGAGCGAAGCCGAGACCAGGTCTGCGTCGTCCGGTAGTCCGGAGCTCGTCATGTCATGGGTAAAGGTTATCGGACTGAAGAGCGTGATGATGTGGTTGGTGTCGTATGTGTTCGAATACTCGACAGCATGTACTGCGCCGGTCGTTGCCAGCATCAGGACAGTGGCGCCGAGCAGCTTTTTCAGGACGTTCATGATTACCCTCCGTTATGGTTTGATTGTGGAGAACACCTGCTTCGTGATGAAGCACAGGTAGCTATGCAAGCTGCGTGCCAAGGCTACTCATCTGATCAAAATCAAGGGGTTGCCCAAAACGCATGGAATTTTTACCGGATGTATGTAATTTTGCTCGACACCACCAAATGGTGAATGGACTTTCTTCCCTCGCTCTTTTTCATTCACATTGATTTGAAGATGTTTCGTTACGGCCCGTAACGTGTGGGCAGCGCTCACCGATTGACGTTAAGCTTTTGACATTGAAACGTTGTTTTTCAGCGGACCGGTGCACGGCGCATGCCCTGCGCGCCGGTCCGGGTCAAAGGCACTCGCGCCGGAACTGGCCCGCTCCAGTCCAGCGCGCTACATCACAAGGTAGAGACCATGCGCCCCATCGTCATCGTTCCCGCATGCACGCGTGATTTCGGCGAACATCCGTACCACGCGGCCCAGCACAAATACGTCGACGCAGTCACGCTCGGCGCCGATTGTGCTTCGTTCATTCTTCCTTCGCTGGGCGCCAACCTGGACCTGGAAACCCTGTTCGGCACCATCGACGGCATCATGCTGACCGGCTCGGCATCGAACGTTCACCCGAGTTATTACTCTGAAGAAGTATTGGATCCCTCGCTGCCGCAGGATCCGGCGCGCGACCAGACCACCTTGCCGCTGATCCGCGAAGCGGTGCGGCGCGGCGTGCCGATCATCGCGATCTGCCGCGGTTTCCAGGAAATGAACGTGGCGCTGGGCGGCAGCCTGCACCAGGCGGTGCAAACGGTGACGGGCAAGTTCGACCACCGCGAGAATCCGGAGCTGGGCATGGACGAGCAGTATGGCGACGCCCACAACGTCACCCTGTGCCCCGGCGGCCTGCTCGACCGCATCCTGGGCGTGCCCGAGATTCCCGTCAATTCGCTGCACGGGCAGGGCGTGAATGAACTGGCGCCCGGCCTGACGGTCGAAGCCCTGGCCGAAGACGGCCTGGTCGAAGCGTTCACGGTGTCCAATGCACCCGGGTTCACCCTGGCCGTGCAATGGCACCCCGAGTGGCGCATCCAGCACAACCCTTATTCGATGAAAATGTTCGGCGCCTTCGGCCAGGCGTGCCGGGAATACCGCGCACGGCGCCTGGGCGTCGCGTGAGCAGGCAATGAGCGGCATCGTCCAACCACAGTGAGACAAACAATGGCAATTCGTGACAACTTCAGCTATACCGACATGGAAGAGTGGCTCGACGCAAAGCGGGTCACCGAGATCGAATGCCTGGTCCCCGACCTGACCGGCGTGGCGCGCGGCAAGATCTTGCCGCGCGTAAAATTTACCGAAGACCGCGGCATGCGCCTGCCCGAGGTGGTGCTGGGCATGACCGTCACCGGCAACACGCCCGAGCGCGACGACGCCTATGAACGCGCGATCTCCAGCATCGACCGCGACATGATCCTGCGCGCCGACCCGACCACCATCACCATGGTGCCGTGGGCGGTCGACCCGACCGCGCAAGTGATCCACGATTGTTATTACGCCGACGGCCGGCTGGTCGACTTCGCCCCGCGCAGCGTGTTGCGGCGCGTGCTCAAGCTGTACGCCCAGCGCGGCTGGAAGCCGCTGGTGGCGCCCGAGCTCGAGTTCTACCTGACGGCCAAGAACATCGACCCCGACCTGCCGCTGGCGGCGCCGATCGGCCGCAGCGGCCGCGCCGAGACCAGCCGCCAGGTGTACAGCATCGACGCCGTCAACGAATTCGATCCGCTGTTCGAAGACATCTACGATTATTGCGAGCTGATGAACCTCGACGTCGACACCCTGATCCACGAGATCGGCGCCGGCCAGATGGAGATCAACTTCCAGCACGGCGAGCCGCTGGGCCTGGCCGACAAGGTCTTCTATTTCAAGCGCACCCTGCGCGAAGCCGCGCTCAAGCACGATATGTACGCCACCTTCATGGCCAAGCCGATGGCGGGCGAGCCGGGTTCGGCGATGCACGTGCACCAGAGCGTGGTCGATCTCGATACCGGCAAGAACATCTTCAGCAACGACGACGGTTCGCCGTCGAGCCTGTTCCAGCAGTATATCGGCGGCCTGCAGCGCTATATGCCGTCGGCGATGGCGATCGTCGCGCCCTACGTCAATTCCTACCGCCGCATCGTGCGCGAGACGGCGGCGCCGATCAACCTGCAGTGGGGCATCGACAACCGCACCGTGGGCTTCCGGGTGCCGGTATCGGGCTCGCAGGACCGGCGCGTGGAGAACCGCGTGATCGGGGCCGACGCCAATCCCTACCTGGCGCTGGCGATCACGCTGGCCTGCGGCTACCTGGGCATGACGGAAGCGATCGAGCCGTCACCGATGGTCGAAGGAAGCGCCTACGACATGCCGGTGGAGCTGCCGCAGGGCTTGTCCGAGGCGATCACCCTGCTGCGGCGCGAAGACCGGCTGCGCGATGTGCTGGGAGAGCGCTTCATCGACGTCTATACGGCGGTGAAGGAGCTGGAACATCGCGAATTCATGCAGGTCATCAGCCCGTGGGAGCGCGAGCACCTGCTGCTGCACGTCTGACTGCGTCGGTCCCGGATCAGGCCCGGGCCTCCAGCCTGTCCTGCGCCGCGCCACGGTTTTCGAATACCTGCGGCGCCAGCGATCCCGCTACCATGCCGACGAAGGCCGCGATCAGTCCCGCCAGTTGGCCCGGGAAATGCTCGCCCAGCGCCGTGACCTGCTCGAAGAACAGGATCCAGGTGAACAGCCCCGCGCCGATCGAGAAGATGGCGCCCTGGGTGGTCGCGCGCTTCCAGTACAGGCCCATCACCAGCGGAATGAAGGCGCCGACCAGCGGCACCTGGTAGGCGCCCGACACCAGTTCGTAGATCGAGGTGCCTTCCATCGCGATCGCGTACAGCAGCACCAGGGCCGCGAACACCACGATCGAGATGCGCATCGCGAACAGCTGCTCGCGGTCGGTCATTTCGGGACGCAGGTTCTTGAGGATGTTCTCGACGAAGCTGGTCGACGGCGCCAGCAGCGTGGCCGACGAGGTGCTCTTGATCGCCGACAGCAGGGCGCCGAAGAACAGGATCTGCATGAACAGCGGCATCTGCGTCATCACGAAGGTCGGCAGCAGGCGCTGGTAGTCGTTCTGGGCCAGGTCGAGCGCGGTGCTGCCCATCACGACCACGGCGGCGGCCACGATGAACATCGGCACGAAGGCGAACACGATGTAGCTGGCGCCGCCGATCACGGCGCCGGTGCGCGCGGTCGGTGCGTCCTTGGCCGACATCACGCGCTGGAACACGTCCTGCTGCGGGATCGAGCCGAACATCATCGTGATCGCGGCGGCGATGAAGAACAGGATGTCCTTGAGGCTCGGCTCCGGCAACAAGCGCCACAGGTCGGCCTGCTGGGCCATCGCCAGCACATTGCCGGCGCCGCCGGCCAGGTCGGCCGCGAACCAGGCGATCACGCTCATGCCCACCACCAGCACGATCATCTGGATGAAGTCGGTCACGGCCACGGCCAGGAAGCCGCCCACCACCACATAGACCAGCACCGTCAGGGTGCCGACGATCATGCCCACCGCCGGCGTCATCGCGCCCGCGGTGAGCACCGAGAACACCAGGCCCAGCGCCGTGATCTGGGCCGCGACCCAGCCCAGGTAGCTCATGATGATGGCCACCGAGCAGAACACCTCGATGCCCTTGCCGTAGCGCTGGCGGTAATAGTCGCCGATCGTCAGCAGGTTCAGTTTGTACAGGCGGGCGGCGAAGAACACGCCGACCAGGATCAGGCACATGCCGGCGCCGAACGGATCCTCGACCACCGCGTTCAGGCCGCCCTGCACGAACTTGGCCGGGATGCCCATCACCGTCTCGGCGCCGAACCAGGTGGCGAAGGTCGTGGTGATCACCATGACCAGCGGCAGGCTGCGGCCGGCGACGGCGAAGTCGCTGGTATTCTTGATCCGCGTGCCCGCCCACATGCCCAGGGCAAGCGTACCCAGCAGGTACAGCACGACGAAAGAGATCAGGGTGATGTTCATGCGTATGGATGCTCCGAGGCCAGGAATTATTATCGGGCGGAAAATCCGCGATTATAAAGGCAGAACCCGGCGGTAGGATCGATTCTGCTTCGAATTGCCCTGCGCTGTTGCTTTGTTGGAAATGCGTATCAGATCGCCATATCGCGCAGCAGCTTGGACGCTTCGCGGTTGGCGCTGATGCAGGCGCCGTCGCGCATCAGGATCTGCAGCTGCGACTGGTCGTCGGCGCGCATCGACTCGACGAAATCGAGGTTCACCAGCGCCGAGCGGTGCACGCGGATGAAGCGCCGCGGGTCGAGCTGGCTTTCCAGTTCCGAGATCCCGATGCGCACCAGGAAGTGCTGGCCGCGCGCCGCGATCACCGTGTACTTCGAATCGGCTTTCATGTAGGCGATCTCGCCCACGGCCAGCGGGAAGATGCGGCCGCGGTCGCGCACCAGGATGCGCTCCAGCCGCGCCGGTCCGGTCGTCGCCCGCAGCAGTGCATCCTCGAGTCCCGACCGGTCCGCTTCCTGTGCGCCGCCTTCCAGCAGGCGCGCCACGCTATCCGCGAACCGCGCGCGCGTAAAAGGCTTGAGCAGGTAGTCGACAGCATGCAGCTCGAACGCGGTCACCGCGTACTGGTCGTAGGCGGTGGTGAACACGATTTGCGGCAGGTAGTCGAGCCGGCGCAGCACCTCGAGCCCGGTCATCTCGGGCATCTGGATGTCCATGAACACCACCTCGGGCCGCAGCAGCCCGATGCGCTCCAGGGCGCTGGCGCCGTCGGCGGCTTCGCCCACCAGGCGCAGGCCCGGATGGGCATAGATGGCGTCGCGCAGCACGTCGCGCGCCAGCGGTTCGTCTTCGGCGAAGAATACGGTCTTGGTCATGGCGTCAGGCACAGGGCAGGGCGACGCAGGCGGCAAAGCCTGCGCCGGGACGGGAATCGATGCGCAGGGAAGCGCGGCCGGCGTAATCGAGTTCGAGACGGCGGCCGATGGTGCGGATGCCCAGGCCGGGCGAGGCGGCGATCGCCTCCGGCGCGGCGCCCGGGCCGTCGTCGCTCACGGTCAGGCGCAGCAGGCCGGCGTCCGGATCGCGCCGGCTCTCGATGCGCAGCAGGCCGGGCCGGGTGTAGGGATTGAAGGCGTGCTTGATGCTGTTCTCGACCAGCGGCTGCAGGGTCAGGGCCGGCAGCACGCAGTCGCCCAGGCCGGGACCGAGGTCCCATTGCACCTGCAGGCGCGGCCCGAGGCGCAGCTGTTCCAGCTCCAGGTAGTCGCGCACGAACTGCAGCTCGGCGTCGAGCGTGACCCGGTCGGCGCCGGCGCGTTCGGTATCGAGCACATAGCGCAGCATGCTTGAAAACTGGAACAGCGCCGTCTCGGCCGCGGCCGGATTGCGCTGGGTGAGGGCGATGATCGAGTGCAGGGTGTTGAACAGGAAATGCGGATTGAGCTTGCTGCGCAGCGCGCCCAGCTCGGCGGCCACCAGCAAGGTCTGCGCTTGCTGGGCCGCCAGCGCCTGGCGCTGGGCGGCGGCATTGGCGCGCATGGTGTGGAACAGGCCGGCCACCATGGCATAGATCATGACGTTGTACATGAACGGCCAGATATGCCATTCCAGCCGCCGCTCCATCGGTTCCTGCATGAGTACCAGCAGCATGTGCGCGCCGAACGCGAATGCCAGCGCCGCCACGAAGTGGATGGCGCAGACCGGCGCCAGCCCCAGGCCGCGCCGCTCGAACCAGCCACTGAGCGGCCAGACCAGGGCCAGCACGGCGGCCGCCGGCGCGATGCTCAGGAATGCGTACACGATCATCTCCGGATCGAATTTCCCGGTCAGCAGGGTCTCCGTTTGCAGCACCACGCCGATCAGCACGATGTAGGCGAGCCAGATGCAGATATAGCGGCGCCACATCGGGGCCAGGCGGACGGGATTGATCAGGTTCATTTGCCAAGTATCGTCGAGTTTGGACCTCTTGCGGCATGCCATGCGCCAGGTTGCAGGCATGCGGCGCCAATTGCCGATCGGAGGTAACGAGCCGCGCCATTGCATGTTTATGCATGTTATTGCATGATGTTGCGTGTTTGTGTACAGTGGCGGGATTGATCAACCGGAGAAACCAATGCAATTGCCTGAAGAGCGGCGCCAGCTGATCGTCGATGCGGTCGAGTGCGAAGGGCGGGTGCTGGCGGCCGAGCTTGCGGCGCGGCTGGCGACGTCCGAAGACACGATCCGGCGCGACCTGCGCGAGCTCGACGCCGCCGGCCTGCTGCGACGCGTGCATGGCGGCGCGATCCGCCTGCGCCAGGCGGCGAACTTCGACCAGCGCGCCGCCAGCGACCTGCCGCGCAAGACGCAACTGGCGCACGGGCTGCGCGACTGCATCCGGCCCGGCGACACGGTGCTGATCGACGCCGGTTCTACCCACCTGGCGCTGGCGCGCTTGCTGGAGGATGGCTGCTGCGCCACCATCGTCACCAACAGCCCGCAGATCGCGCTGGCGCTGGGCGGCTTCCAGCGCACCCGCATCGTGCTGCTGGGCGGGACCTATCATCCGAACGAGGGCGCGGTATTCGGCGCCGCCACGCTGGCCGAGGTACAGCGCCTGCGGCCCGACCTGGCCATCGTCGGGGTGTGCGCGGTCGACCCCGCGCGCGGCCTGGCCGCCATCGACGCCGAGGAAGCGGCGCTCAAGCAGGCCATGCTGGCCGTGAGCGTGCGGCGTGCCGTCGCCGCCCTCAACGAACGTTTCGACGACCGCGCGCCTTTCCTGTTCGGCGCCCTGGACGAGATCGACCACCTGGTGCTGGAGGCAGATGCGCCGCCCGGCACCCTCTCCACCCTGCGCCGGAGCCATCCCGCGCTCGACATCAAACTCACCACCAAGGCCACCGCATGACCCACGTTTCCACCATCGACACGCGCAGCATCGAAGCCGGCCGCTGGGCCATCTCGACCGTCTTCCTGCTCAACGGCGCCGGCATCGGCCTGTGGGCGGCCCACGTGCCGACCGTGCAGGCGCGCATGGGCATCGATACCGGCATGCTCAGCCTCGTGTTGCTCACCATCGCCGGCGGCGCGCTGATGGCGATGCCGCTGATGGGCGGGCTGACCGGGCGCTTCGGCACGCGCCGGATGGTGCTGGTCGCGGGCTTCGCCTTCGCCCTGATGACGGCCGTGATCATGGCCATGCCGCGCCTCGACCTGCTGTTCGTGGCGGCCTTCCTGTTCGGCGTCAGCAACGGCGCGCTCGACGTCGCGATGAACGCCAACGCCAGCGAGGTCGAGACCGTGCGCGGCCTGCCCACCATGTCGTCGTTCCACGGCTTCTTCAGCCTGGGCGGCCTGTTCGGCGCCGGCCTGGGCGGCGTGCTGGTCGGCCAGGGCCTGGGCCATGGCGAAGGCGCGCTGATGGTGGGCGTGGCGACCGCCGTGGTGCTGGCCTTGAGCGCGCCGCGCGTGATGGGCTTCGCGGCCCACGCGAGCGGCAGCCATTTCATGCTGCCGCGCGGCGCCGCCCTCGGCCTCGGCATGCTGGCGCTGCTGTGCTTCGCGGTCGAAGGCGCGCTGGTCGACTGGAGTGCGCTGTTGCTGGAAGAGCGCACCGGCGCCTCGCCGGCATCGGCCGCGCTGGGCTATTCGGCGTTCTCGATCGCGATGGCGGCTTGCCGCTTCGCGGGCGACCGCATCATCCTGCGCTTCGGCGCGGTGCGGGTGATGGTGATCGGCGGCCTGTCGATGTTCGCCGGCCTGGCGCTGGCGGTGCTCAGCACGAACTTCGTGGTCTCGAGCCTGGGTTTCGCCCTGGTCGGCCTGGGGGCGGCCAATGTGGTGCCGCTGCTGTTCGGCGCGGCGTCGCGCATTCCCGGCATGCATCCGGGCGCCGGCGTGGCCGCGGTGGCCACGCTGGGCTACGGCGGCCTGCTGCTGGCGCCGCCGGTGCTGGGCTGGGTGGCGGTGCATTCGAGCGTGATGGTGGCGTTGGGGGCGCTGTCCTTGTCGGGGATCGTGATCGCGCTCAGCGCGGGGGTGCTCAGGAAGTAGGGTACTCGCGCAGCACGGTGTAGAGGCCGGCGCGCGATTCGACCAGCGCATAGCCGGCGACATCCCACGCGATCGACGGACCGGTTTCCGGCACGGTGACACCGCTCGCGCGGCGCGCCATCGTAACGTGCGGTCGGTAGGCGCGCGCTTCAGTTTGCAGGCTGAGCGCCATCAGCGCTTCGCCCAGGCGCGCATGCAGCGCCGGCAACTCGGGCGGCGCATCGAGCGGCTCGAGCACCGCGATCCCATGCGGCCACGACACGGGCTGCCCGAGCGTGAGCCGGAACGGGGCAAACGGCACCGCAAAGCCATCCAGCACCGCGCGCAGGCGCTCTCCGGGTACGTCGCCCAGGAAGTGCAGGGTCAGGTGCAGCTTGTCGGTGTGGACCGGCGTGGCCCCGCGCGGCCAGGTCCAGGCGTCGCGCGCCGCGCGCAGTGCGTGGCGCACGGCCGGATCGGGCCACAGGGCCAGGAACAGACGGGAAGTCTCCTGCTGGCCCATGACGGCTCCGTCAGAAGCAGTGCTCCGGCGCCGGGAAGCTGCCGTCCTTCACGGCCGCCACATAGGCCATCACGGCGGCGTCGATGCTGGTCTGGCCATCCATGAAGTTCTTCACGAAGCGCGCCTTGCGGCCCGGGAATACGCCCAGCAGGTCGTGCATTACCAGCACCTGGCCCGAGCAGTCGGGACCGGCGCCGATGCCGATGGTCGGCACCGTCAACAGCTCGGTGACTTCCTTGCCCAGCGCCGCCGGCACCGCCTCGAGCAGCACCACGGCGGCGCCGGCCGCCTGCAGCGCCAGCGCGTCGGCCTTCAGGCGCTCGGCGCCTTCGCCGGTCTTGCCCTGCACCTTGAAGCCGCCCAGCTGGTGCACGAACTGCGGTGTCAGGCCGATGTGCGCGCACACCGGGATGCCGCGCTCGACCAGCAGGCGCACGGTGTCGGCCAGCCAGGCGCCGCCCTCGATCTTGACCATGTGGGCGCCGGCGCGCATCAGCGCTACCGCGCTGTCGTAGGCCTGCTGCGGATTGCCGTAGCTGCCGAAGGGCATGTCGGCCAGCACCAGCGCATTCTTGTTGCCGCGCGCGACCGACGCCGTGTGGTAGACCATGTCGGCTACCGTCACCGGCAGGGTCGAGTCGTGGCCGGCGCACACCATGCCCAGCGAGTCGCCGATCAGGAGGATCTCGACGCCGCAGCGGTCCATCAGCGAAGCGAAACTGGCGTCGTAGCAGGTCAGCATCGCGATCCTGTCGCCGGCTGCGCGCTTGGCGAGCAACGCGGGAACGGTCACGGCCTTCGGCAATGCCGGCACCGGCGTCGGCACCGTGGCCGCGCTGGTCGGGGTCATGTCGTTACCCTGCAAATAAGAGCTCATAGATATCCTTTGTAGAACTGGAACGTCCAGATGCGCGTAGTGTAATGCGCCGCCCGCGAACCTGCAGGCAAAGGGTCAGGAACGGAAGATGAAATACACCGCGCCGACCAGGCACAGCCCTGCCCAGACATAGTCGAGCTTGAACGGCTCGTTCATGTAGAACATCGCGAACGGCACGAACACGGTCAGGGTGATCGCCTCCTGCATGATCTTCAACTGGGCCAGCGAGAACTGCGTATGGCCGATGCGGTTGGCCGGCACCTGCAGCAGGTATTCGAACAGCGCGATGCCCCAGCTGATCAGGGCCGCGACATACCAGGCGCGGTGCTGCAGGCCCTTCAGGTGGCCGTACCAGGCGAAGGTCATGAAGACGTTCGACAGGATCAGGAGGCCCGTGGTCTGGGCCCAGACGGGCAGGTTCATGGGGTGCGGTCCTCAGGCGAGCTTGGCGATGGTCTGGCCGGCCGCCAGCGCCGCGAAATTGCGCGCCGGTCCGTGGCCGGGGATGACGATGTCGGGGGCGATCTCGAGCAGCGGCTGCAGCACGAAGGCGCGTTCATGCATGCGCGGATGCGGCACCGTCAAGGACGGGCTGGCGATCGTCTCGTCGCCGTACAGCAGCAGGTCGAGGTCGAGCGTGCGCGGCGCGTTGCGGTAGAGCCGCTCGCGGCCATGGGCCTGCTCGATGTCCTGCAGCGCCTTCAATAGCGCGTGCGGCGCCAGCGTGGTGTCGAGGCAGGCCACGGCATTGACGTAGTCGTCGCCGCTCGAATCGACCGGGGCGGTGCGGTACAGGCTCGAGGTGTGCAGCAAGGTGCTGCCATCGAGCCGCGCCAGGCGCGCCAGCGCGTCGAGCACGTTCGCCTGCGCGTCGCCCAGGTTGGCGCCGATGCCGACCCAGGCATTCATTCCGACGAATCGCCCGATGCCGCCGGCGCCGCTGCGCCGCCTTCGCCACCGCTCTTGCGCGGACCGCGGCGCGGACGGCGCTTCTTCGGCGCGCCGCCATTGGCGCCGCCTTCGCGCTCGCGCGTGTTGGCCGAGGCCACCAGGCGTTCGCGGTCGCCGCCCTCGGCCGCGTAGAACTCGGTCCACCATTCGCCCACCTCGGCCGGCAGTTCGCCCGAGGCGCAGCGCAGCAGCAGGAAGTCGTAGCCGGCGCGGAAGCGCGGATGTTCCAGCAGCTTGTACGGCGCGCGGCCGGCGCGGCGCTCGAAGCGCGGCTGCATGGCCCAGATGTCGCGCATGTCGGTGGCGATGCGGCGCTGCAGGGCCAGATTCTCGGTCTGGGTTTCGAGCACGGCGTCGGCCGCCAGGTGCAGGGCGGGAATCGGCGCTTCGCCTGCGGCGCGGTAGGCGGTCCATTTTTCGAGGACCTGGTGCCACAGCAGGGAGGCGAACAGGAAGCCGGGCGAGACGCCCTTGCCGGCCTTGACCCGGGCGTCGGTCGAGTCGAGCGCCAGGGTCACGAACTTCATGCCGATCGGCTGCTCCAGCACCACGTCCAGCAGCGGCAGCAGGCCATGGTGCAGGCCGGCCGAGCGCAGCTCCTTGAGGCAGGCCAGGGCATGGCCCGAGAGCAGCAGCTTGAGCATCTCGTCGAACACGCGCGCCGCCGGCACGTTGTCGATCAGCGGCGCCATCACGGGGATCGGCGCGCGCGTGGTCGGCTCGATCGTGAAGCCCAGCTTGGCCGCGAAGCGCACCACGCGCAGCATGCGCACCGGGTCTTCGCGGTAGCGCGCCTCCGGCATGCCGATGATGCGCAGCAGCTTGGCGCGGATGTCCTCGATGCCGCCGTGGTAATCCAGCACCGACTGCGTGGCCGGATCGTAGTACATCGCATTGATGGTGAAGTCGCGCCGCGCGGCGTCCTCGTGCTGCGGGCCGAAGCTGTTGTCGCGCAATACGCGCCCATGCTCGTCCTTCGGCGCGTTGTCGCTGCCGTTGCCGCGGAAGGTGGTCACCTCGAGCAGGTCCTGCCCGAACATCACGTGCACGATCTGGAACCGGCGCCCAATAATGAAAGCGCGCCGGAACAGTTTTTTCACCTGCTCGGGCGTGGCGTCGGTGGCGATATCGAAGTCCTTGGGCTTGACGCCCAGCAGCAGGTCGCGCACGGCGCCGCCGACGACGAAGGCCTTGAAGCCGGCTTCCTGCAAGGTCTGCGTCACGCGGATCGCGTTGGACGAGACGTTTTTCGGGTCGATGCCGTGTTCGGCGGGGCCCAGGATGACGGGCTCGGTCGTGTTGCGCTCGTCTTTTACACCCAGGATTTTGCGGATGAATTTTTTAATCATTGAATAGTCGGATGGTTGGCCAGCCCTGTTGCTGCGCGTGGTTCGCGAGCGCCGCGCTCGGATTGGTCGCGACCGGATGGGAGACGATGGACAGCAGCGGAATGTCGTTGTGCGAATCGCTGTAGAAATGGCTGCGGCCGAAGCTGCCGAACGGCTGCCCCAGGCGCTCCAGCCAGGCGTGCATATGCGTGATCTTGCCCGGGCCCGAGGTCGGGGTGCCGGCCAGGCGACCGGTCAGGTTGCCTGCCGCGTCGAGTTCGGGCATGGCCGCGATGTGGTGCTCGACGCCGAAGGCGGCCGCGATCGGCGCCGTGATGTAGTGGTTGGTGGCGGTGATGATCGCCACCAGGTCGCCGGCGTCCTGGTGCTCGCGCACCAGCTTCAGGGCTTGCGGCGTGATGCTTGGCGCGATCACTTCGCGCATATAGCGCGCATGCAGGGCGTCGAGCGCGTGGCGTGGAAAGCTCGCCAGGGTGCCGAGCGCGAATTCGAGGTATTCGACCGGATCGAGCACGCCGGCGTTGTACTGGGCGAAGAAGGCGTCGTTGCGGGCGCGGTAGGCATCGCCGTCGACCGCGCCGACCCGCGCCAGGAATTCGCCCCATTCGTGGTCCGAATCGAGCGGCAGCAGGGTGTGGTCGAGGTCAAACAGGGCAAGGTTTTTCATTCTTTGGGTTCGAGCGGCAGGTTCTCTTGCAACAGCAGGTCGCGCAGCAGGGGCAGCGTGACCGGGCGCTGGGTTTCCAGCGAATACTGGTCCAGCGCGTCCAGCATGGTCGACAGGGAACGCATGTCGCGTTTGAAGTGTGACAACAAATAGGGTAACACGCTGGCCGACAAGGTCAAACCGCGCGCCTCGGCGGCGTGCGTCAGCGCTTCGATCTTCTGGTCGTCGGACAGGCCGTGGATCTGGTACACCAGGCCCCAGCCCATGCGGGTGCGCAAGTCTTCGCGCACCCCCAGCACGGCCGGCGGCACCGGGCCGGTGCAGACCATGTAGGCGCCGTGTTCGCGGATCTGGTTGAACAGGGCGAAGGCGTCGATCTGGCGTTGCGGGCTCAGGCAGTGGCAATCGTCGAGCAGGTAGAGCGTGACGGCGGGCGTGTGCAGAAAGTCGGCGGCCGGTGCGTCGGCCGCGATATAGCGCGCGCCGGGACTGGCCGCCAGCCCCTGCAGCAGATGGGTCTTGCCGGCGCCGGTGTCGCCCCACAGGTATGCGAAGTGTTCGCGCGAGCTGCGCTCGGCGAACAGGTGCATCAGGTGCGCCAGTTCGGCGTTCGCCCCGACCTGGAAGGTGTCGAGGCTCTGGGCCGGCTCGGCGCCTAAATCGAGCACCAGCTGTTTCATGGCGTGGGCCGTTTCATGCCTGACGTGGAGAAAAATGGCATGCCAGTAAGGTCAAGTTTCGTCGTTATATGCGTTAAACGGGATATTGCATGAACCGTTTTGCTAAAATAGTGGATTGACCAGTTTCGCCGGTCGCCTCCTATTTTACCGCCTCCGCTGCCAAATACCATGAGCCAACCATCTAATGTTTCTCTCTCCTACCGCGACGCGGGTGTCGATATCGATGCCGGCGACGCCCTGGTCGAAGCGATCAAGCCCCTCGCCAAGCGCACCATGCGCGAAGGCGTGCTGGGCGGCATCGGCGGCTTCGGCGGTCTGTTTGAGATCAGCAAGAAGTTCAAGGAACCGGTCCTGGTATCCGGCACCGACGGCGTGGGCACCAAGCTCAAGCTGGCGTTCGAACTGAACCGCCATGACACGGTCGGCATCGACCTGGTCGCCATGAGCGTCAACGACATCCTGGTGCAGGGCGCCGAACCGCTGTTCTTCCTCGACTACTTTGCTTGCGGCAAGCTGGATGTGGCGACCGCCACCGCCGTGGTCTCGGGCATCGCCAAGGGCTGCGAGGAATCGGGCTGCGCCCTGCTGGGCGGCGAAACCGCCGAAATGCCGGGCATGTACCCGGATGGCGAATACGACCTGGCAGGCTTCGCCGTCGGCGCGGTCGAAAAATCGCAGATCATCGACGGCAGCAAGATCATTCCTGGCGACGTGGTGCTGGGCCTGGCGTCGTCGGGCATCCACTCCAACGGCTATTCGCTGGTGCGCAAGATCATCCAGGTGGCCAAGCCCGACCTCGAGGCCGATTTCCATGGCCGCAAGCTGGCCGACGTGCTGATGGCGCCGACCCGCCTCTACGTCAAGCCGCTGCTCGCCTTGATGTCCTCGATGGAAGTCAAGGGCCTGGTGCACATCACCGGCGGCGGCCTGGTCGAGAACATCCCGCGCGTGCTGCAGGATAAGCTGACCGCGGTGCTGGACGCGTCGTCGTGGACCATGCCGCCGCTGTTCCAGTGGCTGCAGCAGCACGGCGGCGTGCTTGATGCCGAAATGCACCGCGTGTTCAACTGCGGCATCGGCATGACCGTGATCGTCTCGAAAGAAAACGCGGACGCAGCGTTCGCCCAGCTCGAAGCGGCCGGCGAGACCGTGTACCGCATCGGCGAGATCCGCGCCCGCGAAGAAGGCCAGGCGCAGACCGTCGTGCTGTAAGCGTCAAATTGCCGGAATAAAAACGGGCGCCCGCGGGCGCCCGTTTTGCATGGTCGTGTGCTCAGCGCGCGGCGCCGTTGCCGATGTGCTTGTCGAGGAATGTCTCGACCCGGCCCCAGAAATCGAGACGGTTCTTCTCCAGCGACCAGCCGTGGCCTTCTTCCGGATACTCGATCCACTCGACCTGCTTGTTGGTGCGCATGACGGCGTCGCGGAAGGCCGTGCCATGGTTGATCGGCACCCGCCGGTCGACGCCGCCGTAGGCCAGCATCAGCGGCTGGGTGATGCGCGCCGCCTGCTGGATGGGCGAGGTAGCCTTGAACTGGGCCGCGTCCTTGACCGGATCGCCGATTTTCTCGGGCATGCTGTGTTCCTTGGCTTCGCGCGAGACATCGTCGCTGAAGCTCCAGCCATTATCGAACAGCAGGCCGATATCGGTCACGCCGACGAAATTGATCCCGCATTTGTACAGGTCGGGATCGTTGACCAGGCCCATCAGGGTGGCATAGCCGCCATAGCTGCCGCCGGCGATGCAGACGCGCTTGGGATCGACGATGCCCTTGTCGATCGCCCAGCGCACGCCGTCCGCAAGGTCGTTCTGCATCGCCAGGCCCCATTGCTTGTAGCCGGCGCGCTCGTGCCGGGCGCCGAAGCCTTTGCTGCCGCGAAATTCCGGTTCCAGCACCGCATAGCCGCGCGAGGCAAGGAACTGGGAATCGGGGGACCAGCCCCAGGACTTGCCGCGCACCTGGGGGCCGCCATGCACCATGACCACCAGCGGCAGGCCGGTGCGCTGCGCGCCGGGCGGCAAGGTCAGCAGCGCCGGGATGTCCAGGCCGTCGCGCGCCTTGTAGCGGAAGAATTGCTGGCGCCCCATCTGCGCCGGCTGCAGCCCGGGCCGCGCTTCGCCGACCTTGTTCAGCGCCTTGGTCCTGGTGTCGTACAGGAAGTAGATGGGGGCGACGGCGTCGGAATAGGCGGTGACCAGCTTCAGCGATGCGGCGGCGTGGCCCGGCACCGAGACCAGGTTGACGGTGGACGGCAGCAGCTTGTCGACTTCCTGCTGCACCTGCTTCATGGCCGGATCGAACCATTCGTTGGAGGTGGCGTCGGTGCGGAACAGGACGCCGAGCACCTTGTCGCTGTTGACCACCAGCCCGCCGTCGAAATCGTAGCCGGGGGCGGACAGCAGCGGCTGCGGGTCGAGCTTGCCGCTGGCGATGTCGAAGGTATGCAGCGCCTTCAGGCCGGTCTTGCCGCGGGCGACGACGAACAGCGTGCCGGTCGGCCCGAAGCCCACCGGTTCGATGGTGGCGGCGGTTTCCTGGTAGATGGGGAAGCTGGTCAGCTCACGCCATTTGCCGGTGGCCGGGTCGAGGTACTGGATGGTCCGGGTGAGGTCCTTGTCGGTGATGGCCAGGCGCGGCTCGCCCTTGTGGTCGAGCAGCCAGCCCACCGTATTGCCCGGGCGCGGCACGGTCGTGTACTGGCCCGACACGGTGTTCACGCGCAGCAGGTCGACGTGACTGAGTTCGTTCCTGGTATTGCCGACCGCCGATGCGACGTAGGTGAAATCGGAACCCTCCCACGGCATATTGCCGGCGATCCGGCTCTGCACCGGCAACAGCCGGCGCGCGGAGCGCGAACCTTCGTTGGCCGAGCGTCCGGTACGGCTCGCCAGTTCGGAGAAGCGGCCGCCGTCATGGTCGATCGCATACAGGCCGGGGGCGTAGCGCTGGTCGCCCGGCCCCACCCCTTTTTCATGGGTGTCGAATACCAGGCGCGTGTCGTTGATCCAGTAGAAGCCGTTGATGTCGGCATCGCTGTAGTTGGCGACGATCTTGCCGCTGTTGGTCTCGAGGTCGACCACCATCAGGAAGTCGCGCTGGCCCGGCGCGCTGGCGCGCACGGCCAGGTAGCGGGCGGAGGGGGAGAGCTTGGCGTCGCCGAATGGGGAGTTGCCGAAGAAGGTGGAAATGGGAGGCGGGGCGCTGGCGGCGGCCGGAGCCTGGGCCTGGGCCGCGCCGCACAGCACGAGCGCGGCCAGCGAGGCGGCGCGCAGTGCGCGGGTCAATACGATCATGGTTTTTCCGTTCGGGTCGTTGTTATCGCGCCGGCCGCGACGAGGCAGCCGGCGCGGGTCACGATACCATCCACGCCCGGTCGAGAATCTCCTCAATTCTCACGCCGGCCTCACTCTGGCGCGCGGATGTAATCCACCATGCCTTCGCTGCCACGGCTGGGCGGCGCGGTGAGCAGGCTGACCGCCACCACGCCCAGCATCCCGGCCGGCACCCCGAACACGCCGGCCGCCATCGGCAGGATGCCGAACCAGGTCGCGTCCAGGCTGCCGCCCAGGGCCGGGCTGGCGCGCAGCATGTAGACCAGGCAGACCGCGAAGCCGGTCAGCATGCCGGCGATCGCGCCCTGGTGGTTGGCGCGCTTCCAGAACACGCCCAGCACCAGCGCCGGGAACAGGGTGGAACCGGCGAGGGAAAACGCCGCCGCGACCAGCGACAGGATGTCGGCCGGCTTCTGCGAGGCCACGTAGGCGGCGATGAAGGCCACCCCCAGCAGCAGCAGCTTGGAGATCGTCACCCGCTTCTGGGTCGAGGCGCCCGGATTGACCATCTTGTAGTAGACGTCGTGCGACAGCGCGTTGGAGATCGCCAGCAGCAGGCCGTCGGCGGTCGACAGCGCCGCCGCCAGGCCGCCGGCCGCGACCAGGCCCGCGATCACATACGGCAGGCCGCCGATCTCGGGCGTGGCCAGCACCAGCACGTCGGCGTCGATCGCGAATTCGGCCAGCTGCACGATGCCGTCGCCATTGATGTCGGCCACGCTCACCAGCGGATTGGCCTTGTCGACGTTGGCCCAGTACGAGATCCAGGTGGGCAGGGCCGAGAAGTCGCTGCCGACCAGCGAGGTATAGATGTCGTACTTGGCCAGCACCGCCAGCGCGGGGATCGTCAGGTACACCAGCAGGATGAAGAACAGGGTCCAGAATACCGAGACCCGGGTGTCGTTGACCGACGGCGTGGTGTAGGCCCGCATCAGGATATGGGGCAGGGCGGCGGTGCCGAACATCAGGCAGAACACCACCGCCAGGAAGTTATTGCGGCGGTTATCCGATTCTTCTTTGGTGGCGCCGGGGAAGGGCTCGGCGTGCGGCTCGGGCGGCCTGGCGCGGGCCAGGTTGGCGTCGCGCCGCTCGCTCCATTGCGAGCGCGCCTCGTCCACCGAGTTCGGATAGGTGGCCAGCGCGCGCTCGGCCTGGCGCACCTCGGTCAGCGAGGCGTTGCGCGCGCGCGCCGCCGCCAGCTGGCGCTGGGCCTCGAGCTTGCCGGTCTCCCACGATTCGGGCAGCGCGGCTAGCCGCCCCGCGTATTCGGCGGCGCGGCGGCGGAATTCGGCGCGCACTTCTTCCTCGCGCGGGTCCTGCGCCAGCGCCGCCTCGCGCGCGGCCAGCTTGGGCAGCAGCGAGCCGTAGGCCACGGCGGGGATCGGGTTGTCGGCATGCTTGGCCGACAGCCACATGGTCGGTATCAGGAAGGCGACCAGCAGGATGATGTACTGCGCCACCTGGGTCCAGGTGATGGCGCGCATCCCGCCCAGGAACGAGCACACCAGGATGCTCGCCAGTCCCAGGAAGATCCCGACCGAGAAGTCGACCCCGGTGAAGCGCGAGGCAATCAGTCCGACCGCATAGATCTGCGCGACCACATAGGTGAACGAGACGAGGATGGTGGCGCCGGCCGCCATCGCGCGCACCGCGGCGCCGCGTCCGCCGGCCCCGCCGCCATAGCGCGCGGCCAGGAAGTCGGGCACCGTGTACTGGGCAAACTTGCGCAGGTAGGGCGCGATCAGCAGCGCGACCAGCACGAAGCCGCCGGTCCAGCCCATGATGAAGGCCAGGCCGTCGAAGCCCTGCAGGTACAGGCCGCCCGCCAGGCTGATGAAGCTGGCCGCCGAGATCCAGTCGGCGGCGGTGGCCATGCCGTTGAACATGGCCGGCACCCGCCGTCCCGCGACATAGTATTCGGTGACGCTCGAGGTGCGGCAGATCACGCCGATGATCGCGTACAGGGCGACGGTGGCGAACATGAACAGGTGGCCGATCCACAGGCGCGGCATGCCTTCCTGTTCGAGCAGGGCGACCGCGACCAGGAACAGGGCGAAGCAGCCGGTGTACCAGAGATAGTAGCGCGCCAGCTTGCTGAAATAGGGTGGCTTGCCGCTCATCGTGGTTCGCCCCCGGTTGCGATTCCAGCCTCGCGGTCGAGCCGGCGCATGCGCCAGGCGTAGAAACCGATGATCGCCAGCGACACCAGCGACGCCCCCTGCGCCGCCATGTAGAACGACAGCGGCCAGCCGAACACCTCGAAGCGCGACAGCTCGCGCGCGAAGAACACGGTGCCGAAGCCGGTCGCCAGCCACAGCGCCAGCAGCAGCAGGGTCATCCTGCGGCTGCGTTCCCAGTGCGCCGCGCGGGCGGCGGCGCGCTGGCGCGCCGCATTGTCGTCGGGAGGATCAGTCGGCGTCGTTTGGCTCATGGACAGGCGGCGGGAAAGTCAGGCGGAACAGGCTGCCCGGAAAGCGCTTGGAGTTGCTGCGCGGGTTATTGAAGATGTCGATCTCGGCGCCGTGCTGCTGCGCGATCTCGCGCACGATGGCCAGGCCGAGGCCGCTACCCTGGGTATTGCTGCCCAGGATGCGGTAGAAGCGCTCGAACACGCGTTCGCGCTCGCTGGGGGCGATGCCGGGGCCGGTGTCCTCGACCTCGAGCAGGGCCCGCTCGCCGTCGCGGCGCACGCGCACCGTGACGCTGCCGCCGGCCGGGGTGTAGCGCAGCGCATTGTCGATCAGGTTCGACAGCAGCTCGCGCAGCATCAGCGGCTGGCCGGCGATGACGACCGGTTCGCCGTCCTCGGCGGGCGGCTCGAAGCCCAGGTCGATCTCGCCCGCGAACGAGGCCTGCACCCAGTCCTGCACCGTCTCGCGGGCCAGGCGCGGCAGGTCGATCCCGGCGAAGGCCAGGCCGGCCTGCGGCTGATTCTCGGCGCGCGCCAGCGCCAGCAACTGGTTCACCAGGCGCGTGGCCGATTCCGAGCTCTTGGCCAGCTGTTCCAGCGAGCGGTGGATCTCGGCCGGGTCGAGCTGGCGCAGGGCCAGCTCGGACTGCATGCGCATGCCGGCGAGCGGGGTCTTCATCTGGTGCGCGGCGTCGGCGATGAAGCGCTTCTGCATCGCCACCGATTCGCCCAGGCGCTCGAGCATGTCGTTGAAGGAGCCGACCAGCGGCGAGATTTCTTCCGGCACCTGGCGCGGATCGATCGGCGACAGGTCATCCTGCGGCCGCGCGCGGATGCGCTGCTGCAGCTCGGCCAGCGGGCTCAGGCCGCGCGAGAGCGCGAACCACACCAGGGCCAGGATCACCGGCAGGATGATGAACTGGGGCAGGATCACGCCCTTGATGATCTCGCCCGCCAGGTGCGCCCGTTTATCGAGGGTTTCGGCCACCTGGACCAGGGCAAGGGGCGGCAAATGAGGCGGCTCGAGCGGCGGCTGCGCGGCGCGCTCGTGCAGCGGATCGAGGTTGACGTAGGTGTAGGCGACCCGGATCGGCGTGCCGTGGATGCTGTCGTTGCGGAACTCGACCGCGCCGCTGCGCGCATGCTCGTCGGCCGCGGTCTTCCTGGGGCGCGGCAGGTCGCGGTCGCCGTCCAGCAGTTCGCCTTCGGGGCCGGCCAGCAGGTAATAGACGCTGTCGACGTCGTCGGCGCGCAGGATGTCGCGGCCGGACGGATGCAACTGGCCGGCGGCCTTGCCGCCCACGCTGCGCACCTGCTGGCCCAGCACCGTGACCCGGTCTTCGAGGGCATCGTCGAAGGGCTGGTTGGCGATCGACTTGGCGACCAGGTAGGTGATCGCGATGCTCATCGGCCACAGCAGCAGCAGCGGGGCCAGCATCCAGTCGAGGATCTCGCCGAACAGCGAATGCCGGATGTTTTCGTCCGGCTCGGGATTGGGGGGAATATAGGTCGGCTCGGCCGCGACGCCGGTGTCGCGCTCGTTCACCTGTCGGTGGCGGCGGTGGCCGTTGCTGCCGCGCGTTCGGCCGCGGCGGCGGCGCTGGCTTCGGAGAACTTCTCGAGGCAATAGCCGAGGCCGCGCACGGTGGCGATGCGCACGCCGCCGACCTCGATCTTCTTGCGCAGGCGGTGCACATAGACTTCGATCGCGTTGTTCGACACTTCTTCGCCCCATTCGCACAGGTGGTCGACCAGTTGCTCCTTGGACACCAGGCGGCCGGTGCGGGCCAGCAGCACTTCGAGCAGGCCGAGCTCGCGCGCCGACAGGTCGAGCATCTGGTCGTTGATGTAGGCGCTGCGGCCGACCTGGTCGTAGACCAGCGGGCCGTGGCGCACCACGGTCGGGCCGCCGCCGGCGCCGCGCCGCGTGAGGGCGCGCACCCGCGCCTCGAGCTCGGACAGGGCGAACGGCTTGGCCATGTAGTCGTCGGCGCCGAGGTCGAGGCCTTCGACGCGCTGCTCGACGGAGTCGGCGGCGGTAAGGATCAGGACCGGCAGCAGCGAGGCGCGGGCGCGCAGGCGGCGCAGCACTTCGAGGCCGGACATCTTCGGCAGGCCGAGGTCGAGGATGAGGAGATCGAACTCCTGGGTGGAGAGGGCGGTGTCGGCATCCTGGCCGTTCTTGACGTAATCGATGGCGTAGCCTGACTGGCGCAGGGATCGCGTCAGGCCATCGGCAAGTACGCTATCATCTTCAGCGAGCAGAATTCGCATAGGGCACCTCGGTTATCGCGTTAGACAAACTCAGACCCGTATTGTGTTTGATTTGTCGCAACAATGCGAGTCTTGACCATTTTATTGACAAGATGGCCACGTATTAGTGCTTGCAAAAACCACTGGATTTTTATACAGTAGTGGCTCTTGAAGTGCGCGTGCGCGCCCACACCTTGCCTACTCCACGATTGAAAGTACACCATGGACGACAAAAAATCCGCATTGAACGCCGCTGAAAAGGGCAAGGCGCTGGCAGCCGCCCTGGCGCAAATCGAAAAGCAGTTCGGCAAGGGCTCGGTCATGCGCATGGACACCAGCGCACCGGTCGAAGAAGTGCAGACTGTTTCCACCGGCTCGCTGGGCCTCGACATCGCACTGGGCGTCGGCGGCCTGCCGCGCGGCCGTATCGTCGAGATCTACGGCCCTGAATCCTCGGGCAAGACCACGCTGACCCTGCAGACCATCGCCCAGATGCAAAAACTGGGTGGCACCTGCGCCTTCATCGACGCCGAGCACGCGCTCGACGTGACCTATGCGCAAAAACTGGGCATCAACCTGGGCGACCTGCTGATCTCGCAGCCGGATACCGGCGAACAGGCCCTCGAAATCACCGACGCGCTGGTGCGTTCGGGCAGCGTCGACCTGGTGGTCATCGACTCGGTGGCGGCGCTGACCCCGCGCGCCGAGATCGAAGGCGATATGGGCGACTCGCTGCCGGGCCTGCAGGCGCGCCTGATGTCGCAAGCGCTGCGTAAGCTGACCGGTTCGATCAATCGCACCAACACCCTGGTGATCTTCATCAACCAGATCCGCATGAAGATCGGCGTCATGTTCGGCAGCCCCGAGACCACCACCGGCGGTAACGCACTGAAGTTCTACGCCTCCGTGCGCATGGACATCCGCCGTACCGGTTCGATCAAGTCGGGCGACGAGGTGATCGGTAACGAAACCAAGGTCAAGGTCGTCAAGAACAAGATCGCGCCACCGTTCAAAGAGGCCCACTTCGACATCCTGTACGGAGAAGGCACCTCGCGCGAAGGCGAAATCCTCGATTTGGGCGCCGACAACAAGATCGTCGAGAAGTCGGGCTCGTGGTACAGCTACAACGGCGAGCGTATCGGCCAGGGTAAGGATAATGCCCGCCAGTTCCTGAAGGATCGCCCAGCACTGGCGCGTGAGATCGAGAACAAGGTCCGCGCCGCCCTGGGCGTGCGCGAACTGCCGCCGGTCGCGCCTGGCGACGGCGACAAGCCGAAGCTGCAGGCTGTTGGTGAGTAATCGCCTGGTGTGGGCGGCGCGGCAGGGAAGCGCCGCAGTCGTCCGCACCATGTCGTCGTCGACGGTGACCGCATGCCAGCACCCGTACTGAGCCTGAAGGCGCGCGCGCTGCGCTACCTGTCGCAGCGCGAGCACAGCCGGTTCGAATTGCGGCGCAAGCTGGCCAAGTATGCGCAAGAGGACGAGGACATCGACGCCCTGCTGGATTTTCTCGAGAAAAATAACTGGCTGTCGCAGGAACGGTTCGCCGAATCGCTGGTTAACCGAAAGGCCAGCCGCTACGGCAATAGCCGTGTGGTGGCCGAGCTGCAAAGCCATGGCGTCACCGGCGATGCGCTGGTCGAGATCAAGGCCGAGTTGTCCGACAGCGAAACCGCGCGCGCCGTCGAAGTCTGGCAGCGCAAGTTCGGCACGGTCGCCACGGACGCGGCGATGCGGGCCAAGCAGATGCGTTTTTTATTGCAGCGTGGCTTTTCGCAGCGCGCTGCGCGGACGGCGATGCAAGGCAGTCCGGCGGACGACGAGTTGCCGGATTAAGAACCTGCCGGCACAGGTTCCAACAGGGGGTTCTTCCAGGCGCCAGCGTGGAGCGTCATTCCCGATATGCCCCGGCATATTCCTCAACGGGTAATGGCGCTGCACGCTGGCGCTTGTTGCTGCCTGACCAACCCGTCATCGATCGTACACCAAACACATATCTTTCATTCACACTGTGAATGAGGTGCCTCCGTTTTCTAAAGACAGGCGAATAATATAAGCGGCAATCACGCCGCCATATTCCCGCCAAGTCCTGTCAACTCCCGGTAGTTTTCCTTGCCGACCTTTCTTTCCCATGCGCCGCTGTGGACGCTGTGCTAAACTTTGCGGGTTTAAGCAGCGCCGCATGAGCGGTTGTTGTCGCAGAAGCTGCGTCAACGTGCACGTAGCACACCGGCTGCATCACTAACCGCCGTCTCGACGGCACTGGTATTTATGCCTTTGTCACCTCCCGTATCGCGCTCGCTGCGGCATACGCGCGCCATCACTGTCGAAGCGTTCGCGCGCGACGATGGCTTGTGGGACCTCGACGCCAGCATCCGCGATGTGAAGACACGCACTATTGCACTCGCTTCCGGCGAACGGCCCGGCGGCGCGCCGGTACACGACCTGAAACTGCGCGTGACCATCGACCGCGACCTGACGATCGTCGACGCCGAAGCCGCATCCGATGCCGTCCCGTATCCGGGCTACTGCGATACCATCGGCCCTGCCTACAAGAAGCTGATCGGGCTCTCGCTCGTGAACCATTTCCGGCTGCATCTGAAAGACCGCCTGTCCGGCGTGCTCGGCTGCACCCACTTGACCGAATTGGCCCAGGTGCTGCCGACTGCAGCCTTGCAAGCCTTTGCTGACGACAATGTCGACGCCCCCGGTGGGCTCGGCGGCTCGTCAACCGACCGTCCATTTGAGCTCGACCGTTGCCATGCCCTGCGCAGCGACGGTCCTGCCGTGGCCAAATACTACCCACGCTGGTCGATCAAGGCCGTCTCGGGTTAGCGTTCGTCGTTTTTATTTGTAGTTCAACCGTATTTCTACATCAGTAAATTAGAAGAAGGGAAGCCAGCATGAAGATCCATGAGTACCAGGGCAAAGAGATCCTCCGAAAATTCGGAGTGACCGTTCCGCGCGGCATTCCGTGCATGTCGGTCGACGAGGCTGTCAAGGCAGCTGAAGAGCTGGGCGGTCCGGTCTGGGTCGTCAAGGCGCAGATCCACGCTGGTGGCCGTGGCAAGGGCGGTGGCGTCAAGGTCGCCAAGTCGATCGAACAAGTCAAGGAATACGCCGACCAGATCATGGGCATGCAGCTGGTGACCCACCAGACCAGCCCGGAAGGCCAGAAAGTGCGTCGCCTGATGATCGAAGAAGGCGCCGACATCAAGCAGGAACTGTACGTCTCGCTGGTCACCGACCGCGTGACCCAGAAGGTCGTGCTGATGGCCTCGTCGGAAGGCGGCATGGACATCGAAGAAGTCGCGCACAGCAACCCTGAAAAAATCCACAACGTCGTGATCGATCCGGCCGTCGGCCTGACCGATGCCGACGCCGACAGCATCGCCGCCAAGATCGGCGTGCCTGCTGGCTCGATCCTTGATGCCCGCGCCAACCTGCAAGGCCTGTACAAAGCCTACTGGGAAACCGACGCATCGCTGGCTGAAATCAACCCGCTGATCGTCACCGGCTCGGGCAAGATCATCGCCCTGGACGCGAAATTCAACTTCGACGCCAACGCCCTGTTCCGTCACCCGGAAATCGTCGCCTACCGCGACCTGGACGAAGAAGATCCAGCCGAAGTCGAGGCATCGAAGTTCGACCTGGCCTACATTTCGCTCGACGGCAACATCGGCTGCCTGGTGAATGGCGCCGGCCTGGCCATGGCGACCATGGACACCATCAAGCTGTTCGGCGGCGAGCCGGCCAACTTCCTGGATGTGGGCGGTGGCGCCACGGCCGAGAAAGTGACCGAAGCGTTCAAGATCATGCTGAAGAACCCGGAACTGAAGGCCATCCTGGTCAACATCTTCGGCGGCATCATGCGTTGCGACGTCATCGCCGAAGGCGTGATCACCGCATCGAAAGCCGTGTCGCTGCAAGTGCCGCTGGTCGTGCGCATGAAGGGCACCAACGAAGACCTGGGCAAGAAGATGCTGGCTGACTCGGGTCTGCCGATCATCGCCGCAGACACGATGGAAGACGCAGCGAAGTCGGTCGTTGCCGCTGCCGCTGGTAAAGCCTAACTCGGCCTAATTCGCTAAGGAAATAAAAATGTCGATTCTGATCAATAAAGACACCAAAGTCATCACCCAGGGCATCACCGGCAAGACCGGTCAGTTCCACACCCGCATGTGCCGCGACTACGCGAACGGCAAGGAAGCCTTCGTTGCAGGCGTGAATCCGAAGAAAGCCGGCGAAGATTTCGAAGGCATCCCGATCTACGCATCGGTCAAGGAAGCCAAGTCGGAAACCGGCGCCACCGTGTCGGTCATCTACGTCCCGCCAGCAGGCGCGGCCGCTGCGATCTGGGAAGCCGTCGAAGCCGAGCTGGACCTGGCAATCTGCATCACCGAAGGCATCCCTGTCCGCGACATGATGGAAATCAAGGATCGCATGGCCAAAGCCGGTTCCAAGACCCTGCTGCTGGGCCCGAACTGCCCAGGCCTGATCACCCCTGATGAAATCAAGATCGGCATCATGCCGGGCCACATCCACAAGAAGGGCCGCATCGGCGTCGTGTCGCGTTCGGGCACCCTGACCTATGAAGCGGTCGGCCAGTTGACCGCACTGGGCCTGGGCCAATCGTCGGCAGTCGGCATTGGCGGCGACCCGATCAACGGCCTGAAGCACATCGACGTGATGCGCATGTTCAACGACGATCCTGACACCGACGCGGTCATCATGATCGGCGAGATCGGCGGTCCGGACGAAGCGAACGCCGCGCATTGGATCAAGGACAATATGAAGAAGCCGGTGGTCGGCTTCATCGCTGGCGTCACCGCGCCTCCGGGCAAGCGCATGGGCCACGCCGGCGCGCTGATCTCGGGCGGCGCCGACACCGCGCAAGCCAAGCTGGAAATCATGGAAGCCTGCGGCATCAAGGTCACCAAGAACCCGTCGGAAATGGCGCGTCTGCTGAAGGCGATGCTGTAATCCTGGCGATCGCCTGATCGGTAAAGAAACGGGGAGCTTCGGCTCCCCGTTTTGCTTGTGAAGCCATTTTTCGCCGCCAATAATCGTCAGGTGACGAAAATTGCCATACGGCACTGACAAATTTTGTCACATCAGGCGCCAAATTTTGTCGTGGCACAGGGTTTTGTTATCTGGGGATTCATAAAATCGACCTTTATCCGCTGTTTTCTGGCTGGCACGGCGCTTGCATATAGGAAAGCGTAGCAGCAGAGCAGCACAAGACACGTAGTCTCAACTTCTGACATACCACCCTGGAGAGAAAAATGAACTTCAAGCAAATGCAAACCAAGAAGGCCGAAGGCGGCTTCACCCTGATCGAACTGATGATCGTTGTTGCGATCATCGGTATCCTGGCTGCCGTGGCAATTCCGGCGTATAGCGACTACACCGCGAAGGCCAAGGCTGCGAACGCCTTGTCGGCTGTGGATCCTTTCAAGACTGCGGTGGCAATGTGCGGCCAAGAAGCTGGTAATCTGGACAGCTGCAATACCGCAGCCGAAAACAGCCCGTTCCGCGCCTTCACCGCGACCAATGAAGTTTCGGCGCTGACCGTTGAAGATGCGGGCGTAATCGAGATTACCCTGAAAGACATCGGTAAGGACACCAACGACACCACCGTCACCTTCACGCCAACCCTGGGCTCCAGCGCCATCACCTGGGAAATCGAGGCCAGCACCACCAACGAGGCTGTGAAGCTCGCGTTCGAAAAGAACAGCATCGCGCCACCAGCCGGCGGCAACGACGACGCAGCACCAGAAACGCCATAATTCTCGTGGCCCAACAAAAAGCCCGCTGTATAGCGGGCTTTTTTTATTCAAGAATCAATTTACAGTAGGCTGAGCTTTCAAATACTGATCCAGCCACCCCACCACGGTGTGATGCCACTGCACCGAATTCGCCGGCTTGAGCACCCAGTGGTTCTCATCCGGGAACACCAGCAGCTTGCTCTCGACCCCCATGCGCTGCAGCGCGGTAAAGGTGCCCAGCGCCTGCGCCGTCGGAATCCGGAAATCGAGATCGCCCTGGATCACCAGCATCGGCGTCTTCCACTTGTTCACGTGGTGCACCGGGTTGAAGCGCTCGTGATTTTCCGGCACCTTGAAGTAAGGTCCGCCGCTTTCCCAGTCGGTAAACCACTGTTCTTCGGTCGAGTACGCCATGCCGCGCGTATCGAACACGCCATCATGGTTGACGATGCACTTGAACTCATCCGACCAGTTGCCCGCGATCCAGTTCATCATGTAGCCGCCGTAGGAGGCGCCGAGGGCGCAATCGCGTGACCGGTCGAGCCACGGGAATTTCTGCACCGCCGCGTCGTACCCTTTTTGCAGGTCGACCAGCGGCTTGCCGCCCCAGTCGTTGCTGATCGAATCGGTGAACTTCTGGCCATAGCCGGTCGAGCCGTGGAAGTCGATGAACACGGCCGCATAGCCCGCGCCCGCATACACCTGCGGATTCCAGCGGTAGCTCCAGCTGTTGCCGAAGCTGCCCTGCGGGCCGCCGTGCACGATGAAGGCGACCGGGTATTTCTGGCCCGGCTGCGCATTCCACGGCTTCATCACATAGCCATGGACGGTCTCGCCATTGGCGCCGGCGAACGAGAACTGCTCGGACTCGCCAAAGCGCACGTCACGCAAGGCCTCGGTGTTCAGGTCGGTCAGCTGCTTCGGCTTGCCGCCCAGCTTCATCGAGAACAGCTGCGCGCCCGATTGCAGGTTGGCGTGGGTATAGACCAGTGTGTCGCGCTTGAGGTCGTAGGCGCCGACCGCGCCCTTGTCGGTCAGGGCGGTGACCTTGCCGCTGGCGACGTCGATCGAGAACAGGCGGTGCTGGCCGATGTCTTCGGCGTCGACGATCAACGCCTTGCCGTCCGCGCGCCAGACCAGGTTGCCGGCCGAGCGGTCCCAGTCGGCCGCGAGCTTGCGCTTCTGGCCGGTGGCCACGTCCATCAGCATGACCTGGTAGCGGTCGGCCTCGAAGCCGGGGCGCGCCATCGCGAGATAGGCCAGGGTGCGCCCATCCGGAGAAAACGTGCCCTTCGTATCCCATGCCAGGTTGTCGGCGGTCAGGTTGCGCGGCGCGGCGCCGCCGGCGGCCGGCACGCTGTACAGGTCGAAGTTGGTCGACCAGGCCTCGGTCTTGCCGGCGATGCGCGCCGAGAACACGATGGTCTTGCCGTCCGGGCTGAAGCGGTATTCTTCACGGTCGCCGAAGGGCTTCGACGGCACGTCGCCGTCGAGCGCGCCGGACAGGCTGACCGGCTCGCCGCCGGCCTTGCCGTCCGCGCCCAGCGGCGCCGAGAACAGCACCGCGTTGCGGTGGTCGCCCCAGGTGTCCCAATGGCGCACGAACAGGCGGTCGTAGACCTTGCCGGTGGCCTTGTCCTTCTCTTTCGCATCCAGGCGCGCCCTGGTGCAGGCCAGGTCGGCGCAATCGCGGAACACGGCCAGGCTGAAGGCCAGCCGGTCGCCGGTCGGCGCCAGGCGGAAATTGTCGACGTCCAGCGGCAGGTTCGTCACCTGCACCGGCTCGCCGCCGGCGACCGGCTGGCGCCATACCTGCGACGAGCCCGAGCGCGCCGACAGGAAGTACACGGCGTCGCCCGACGGCGACCATTCCGGATCGCTGCTGCTCGACGCATGCTGGCTCAGGCGCTGCGGCGCCGGCTTGGCGGCGCGCAGGTCGACCACCCACAGTTGGGTATTGCCGCGGTTCTTTTCCATGTCCGTGCTGCGCACGGTATAGATCACGCGCGTGGCGTCCGGCGACACGGCCGGGCTGCCGACCCGTTCCATATTGACCAGGTCTTCCACGGTAAAGCCGCGCGGCGCGGCGGTCGCGGTGGTGGCGGCCAGCAGGGCCGCCGCCATCGTCAGCAAGCGAAATGTCATTCCATCCTCGTCGATCAGGGCCGCGGCCGGGTGCCGCAGGCAAGCCGGCAATTTACCACGATGTCATCAGGCATGAAGCCGACATCCTGCCCCGCCGTTGGCATGACCAGGACGGAAATGCACCGCCTGACGAAGAGGAGGTCGCTTACTTCGGCATGATGACCGTATCGATCACATGGATCACGCCGTTGTCGGCCGCAATATCGGTTTTGGTGACGGTGGCCTTGTCGACCATGACCTTGCCGCCCGCAACTTTCACCGCGAACGCGCTGCCTTCCACGGTCTTGACGTCGCCAGGCTTGACGTCGGCAGCCATGACCTTGCCAGGCACCACATGGTAGGTCAGTACCTTGGACAAGGCCGCCTTGTCTTTCAGCAGGGCGTCGAGCTTGGCCTTGGGGATCTTGGCGAACGCCGCGTCCGTCGGGGCGAAGACGGTGAACGGCCCCGGACCCTTCAGCGTATCGGTCAGGCCTGCCGCCTGGACCGCAGTGACCAGCGTGTTGAAGGTGCCCGCCGATTTGGCGGTATCCACGATATCCGCCGCCTGGACGGAAGAGAAGGCGAAGGCGAGGGGCAAGGCAAGCAGGATCTTCTTCATTGTCGACTCCATAAGTAGGTTTAGATGGTTCAAGATGAACCGATCTCGATGAGAATTTATCCAATTTCACCCGCGGGGTCTAATGTGTGTCGCAGTTTTGTCGTATAAAATAGGTTCAAATCTGGTTCGAATCGTTGTTTGGCTGTTGAGCCAGATCGTCGCTGGAAAGCCCTGCCGCGCGATTCACGCACCGTTGGGCATTGCCATGCGATACTTTTAACGGTGTGACATCATTTGTTTTCAAAAATCAGTTGGCTTAATTAATGTCGGGATGGTCGATGACGGATTCATTCAAAACGGGACAAGAGCGGATCATGTACCGCACGGGCGCAGCCGCACGGCTGGCAGGTTTGCCGGTGGAAACGCTGCGCGTATGGGAACGCCGTTACAGCCTGTCGGACGCACAGCGCTCCGAGCGTGGCCAGCGTCTTTATTCGGCCGAGCAGGTCGCACGCCTTGGCCTGCTCAAGCAACTGGTCGACCAGGGGCACTCGATCGGCGTGCTCGCCGGCCTGAGCCGCGACCAGCTGCAATCGATGCTGGGCCTGGATGGCCAGGCCCGTGCCGTCCAGGCCGCGCCGGTGCGCGTGCTGCTGGTTGGCGCCATGCTGGCGCGTCGCGTCGCCGCCATGGGGCAGACCTCTCTCGGCCTGGATGTGCGCGGCCACGGCGCGGGTCTGGCGATGGCTGAAGAATTGCCGAGCGATACCGGCGCTGACGTATTGGTGATCGAACAGTCGGAGCTCGACGAACGCGTGATGCCGGCCATCGCCAGCGCGCGCGAAGCAACTGGCGTGGCCGCGGTCGTCGTGCTCTACCGCTTCTGCTCCAGCGCCACGATCCGCGCCTTGCGCGCGCAAGGCTGCCTGGTCGCGCGCATTCCCGCCGACCTGAACGAACTGGCCCTGCTATGCCAGTCGGCCCTGACCGGCCACCGCCCGCCGCTCCAGGAAACGGTCGCCGCCGCCGTGGCGCCGCCGCGGTTCGCCGATGAAGACCTGGCCAATATCGCGGCCGCCGGCAACCGCCTGACCTGTGAATGTCCGCGTCACCTGACCGAATTGTTGATGATGGTGGGAAGCTTCGAGCGCTACAGCCAGCATTGCGCCTCGCGCAATCCGGAAGACGCCGCGCTGCACGCCGAACTGGCGCTGGCCTCGGGCCGCGCGCGGGTGGTGCTGGAATCGGCCATGGAGCGGCTGGCGATCGAAGAGGGCTTGCCCTTGCCGAAGGGCTGGGGATAAGGTCCTAGACGATCTTGCCGCGGTCGGCCAGGAGCGCCTCGTAGGTCATGTTCTGCAGCAGCGTGTAGTGGACCGGATCGAGGTCGATGAACTGCACGCCATAGCTGTACATCCCGGCCTGGCCGGTGGCGGGCCTGTCGATCGCCAGGTTCTTGACGCTCGCGCGGGTGCGGACCTGTGTTTCCCTGTTGTCGGGCGGGACCGACAGCGCGAACTGCAGGTCGACGATATCTTCTTCGGGCGGCAAGGGCTGGGAGGAATCGATGCGTGCGCCAGTCACGGATATATTCGCCAGCAGGCAATCCATCGGCGCCACGCCAGTCCGCGTGCCCCCGACCCGCACCGGCAAGTCGGCGCGCACCCGCATCGCGCCGCGCAGGCTGGTGCCGTGGATCGAGGTCGGGAAGGACAGGTGGACGTAATTCAGGGGCCTGCCAAAGACGCGCTCGACCGAACAGGCGAACGAACACACGTTCACGCCCGAGAACACCCGGATGGTCACCCGCTCGCCTTCGGTCAGCCCGATCGGCACGCCATCCTCGAAGGGGATCTTGACGATCAGGTACTCGTCCCTGACGTAGCCGACGAGGCTGGAAAAATGCGGTACCGGCTTGACCCGTCGGTGCGTGATCAACTGCAGGCGGACGCCGACCTGCATATTGAGCGCTTCGAATTCGAATTCCTGGGGCTTCAGCTCATGGGCTTGGGCACTGTTCATATCGGGTAGACAAGCGAGCGGGCATTGCCGCACAGAAAAGCCTGCATGATAACAGCAGCCTTCCCTGTGAGATGTATCGCAATGTCACTGCCTGGCGCCGGCAGACGGTAGCTGGAAGCTAACAAAACCCTTCGCTCATGCCAGGTTGACTTGCCAGGACACACCGAAACGGTCGTTCAGCCAGCCGAACTTGCGGCTGAATCCGTAATTGTTCGGCGGCATCAAGATAGCGCCGCCTTCGGATAGCCGGGCAAAGGCGTGGTCGAATTCGGGTTCGTCCTCGCACTCGACGAACAGCGACACCGACGGGGTGAAGGTGAAAGCGTGCGCGGCCGGACTGTCGATGCAGATCAGGCCCTGGCCGGCCAGGGTGAAATCGGCCCGCTTGACGGTGCCCGCCGGACCCATTTCGCCGTTGTCATAGCGTTCGATCCGCTGGATGCCGGAGCGCGCGAACAGCGAGACATAGAAGCGCATCGCTTCCTCGGCCGCACCTTCGAACATCAGGAATGGGGTGATGCTGCGCGCCATCGGGACTCCTTTCAAGTGGGGGACGCTAGGCTCAGCGCGCGGGTTTCCAGCCGGCCGACATGGCATCCGCAACACTCTGGCCCATGATCTCGACCGCCTTCTGGTTGGCGCTGATGAGCCGGCCGAACGATTGCTGCTGGACCGCGACCGCGTTCCTGGTCAAGGCTTCGGCGCACGACTGCGACGCCGCGATGAAGGCCTTCATCGTTTCTTCCATGACGATCTTGGACGAACTGATCCAGAGCTGCTCGACGCTGGCGCGGGCCGAATCGGCATACACATTGGCGATCTTGAGGAAAGTCGCCTGGTAGGGCAGGGAATTCAACTGCACGGGCGTTGCGGTGAACTGCGGGGTTGCGTTCGTCATCACAATCCTCTCGGGCAAGCAGGTTGAAGTAGGAAAGACGCGGTCGGTGCGTCGTCCATCAGTATAGGCTGGGGATTGACGTTGTCTACGGTGTTGCGCAGCTGCGGATGATTGCCACGATGCAGTACGCGATTCGCCGTCGGAAAATAACGAACGAACGCGCACAGCGCCAAAAGTTTTCGACGATGGTGCTTGTTTTTTCTATCAGAGTACACACTGTAAAAGGACGGCAGTCTTCGGCGCCCCAGCAAGTGCAAGGCGTCCGCGCATTGTCTTCATGAGGAGGCATATCCGTTCAACCACGAGAGGTCGATATGAAAACACTACTGATCGCAGTCGCTTGCATTCCCTTGCTGGCCGCATGCAAGAAAGACGTTCCCACGCCGGAAACGACGGCGCCCGCTGTGGAAGCACCTGTCGCTACCGCCGCCGAACCTCCGGCAGCGACTCTTCCGCCTGCCACCGAGAGCACGGAACCGACGGTCGCAACGGCAACACCGCCTGCCGCCGCATCGACGCCGGCGCCCGAGGCCGGCATGGGATCATCGGGCGCAACGGCTGCCGGCGCGATGGAAGGAAGCGGCGGCGGCACCTATGTGGTGGACAAGGGCGACACCCTGTGGAGTATCGCGGAGAAAAATGGCATCGACCATGGCAATCTCGCGAAGTGGAACAATATCGACGATCCCAGGGAATTGCGGGTTGGCCAGAAACTGATGCTGTCCGCTCCATGAGGTCGACCGCGCCAGTCACGTAGCGCGGTGCCGGACGCGCGCCTTGCCCTGAGAACCTATACTGCCAGGCTCTCAGTGGTCGGGCTGCGCCGTCCAGTCGCCGCTCTTGCCGCCGTGCTTTTCCAGCACCCGCACATTCGTCATCACCATCCCGCGATCGACCGCCTTGCACATGTCATAGATCGTCAACAAGCCCACCTGCACGCTCGTCAAGGCTTCCATCTCGACCCCGGTCTTGCCGATCGTCTCCACCTGCGCCCGGCAATGCACGCTATGGTGCGCCGCGTCGATCTCGAAATCCACCGCCACCCGCGTAATGGGCAGCGGATGGCACAGCGGCACCAGATCGCTCGTGCGCTTGGACGCCATGATCGCCGCGATGCGCGCAATCCCGATCACATCCCCTTTCTTGGCATTGCCCGAGACAATCAAGGCCAGCGTCTCCGGTTTCATGCGGATGGTCCCGGCCGCCACCGCGACGCGATGCGTGTCCTGTTTCGCGCCGACGTCGACCATATGGGCCTGGCCGGTGGCGTCGAAGTGGGTCAAATGGTCTGCGGTCGGGGTGGGATTCGTCATGACTCGGTCAATACGTTCAAGTTACAAAATGGTTCGCCCGGCAGCAACTGATGCCCGGATGCAGGTATGATAGCACCGTGAAATCCGTCGTCCGTCCAGCATCGAGGCGCCGCTGGCGCGCTTCCCTGTCCGTCATGGCCTTGTGCCTGGCGACCGCCATCCCCGTTGCCGCGCAATCCGACGTGTTCAGGCGGCCCGATTCGACCCGCCTTCCCACGCTCGGCGATACCGCGCGCGGCGACCTGTCGCCCATCGTCGAGCGCAAGCTGGGCGAGGAATTCATGCGCGACATCCGGCGCGACCGCGACTACCTCGACGACGAACCGATCGCCGAATACCTGAACAATTTTGGCAGCGGCCTGGTCGCGGCGGTGCCCGGCGCGCGTGGCGAAACCAATTCGGACTTTCACTTCTTCGCCGTGCGCGATCCGGCCTTGAACGCGTTTGCGATGCCGGGCGGCTTCATCGGCGCCCACTCGGGCCTGATCATCGCGGCCCAGACCGAATCGGAGCTGGCGGGCGTCATAGCGCACGAGATCGGCCACGTCACCCAGCGCCACATCGCGCGCAGGCTGGGCCAGCAAAAGCAGGATGTGCTGCTGCCGCTGGCGTCGATGATCCTGGCCGCGCTGGCGGCCCGGGCCAGCTCCGATGCCGCCATGGGCGTGCTGATGGGCGGCCAGGGCCTCGCGGTCCAGCGCCAATTGAACTTCAGCCGCGACGCCGAGCGCGAGGCCGACCGCGTCGGCTTCCAGATCATGGAGGCGGGCGGCTACGATACCACCGGCATGGTCGCTTTCTTCCGGCGCCTGCAGAGCGCCAGCAGGCTGTATGGCGACCTGCCGCCCGGGCTGGCCAGCCTGAGCAGCCACCCGCTGACCCAGGAGCGGATCACCGACATGCAGGCGCGCATCCGCGAGATTCCCAAGAAGCAGCGCGTCGACAGTCTCGATTTCCACCTGGTGCGCGCGCGCATCCGGGTACTGCAGGACCTGAGCGAACAAGGGCGGCGCGACACGCGCACCGCCTTCGAGAACCAGCTGAAGGAACAGCCTCACCGCCAGTGGCAGGCCGGCGCCCAGTATGGCCTGGCCTACCTCGCGCTCAAGCAGAACGACCTGGCCGGGGCGCAGCGCTGGCTCGACAAGGCGCGCGAGACGATGAAGCCGCGCGAAGGCGTGCTGTCGGCGGCGCCATCGAACGTGGGCGATGGCGCGACCATGTTCGCCGGGCTATCGCTGGAGATCAAGATGGCGCCGGGCCAGCCGGCCGCCGTGCTGGAAGAGGCGGTCAAGGAGGCCGATGCGGCGCGCCAGCGCTACCCGCTGTCGCGCGCGCTCGCGCACCAGTACGCGCAGGCCCTGATCGCAACCGACCGGTTCGAGGAGGCGGCGCGCTTCCTGCGCGACCAGACCCAGCAGTATCGCGAGGAACGCAAGCTGCACGACATGCTGGCCAGGACTTATGCCAAACAGGGCAAGATCGCGCTGCAGCACATGTCGCTGGCGGAGTCGTACGTGCTGGCGGGCGCCATTCCGGCGGCGATGGCCCAGTTCGAGCTGGCGCGCAAGGCCGGCGACGTGTCGTTCTACGACCAGGCCGTGATCGATGCGCGGGTGCGCGAACTGGAAGAACGCCAGAAGAAAGCGAAGGAAGAGGCCGAGGAACGGTGATTACGGCGCCGGCGTCCGGTGAAAGCCGAATGCGCGCCCAAGCTCGCCGCCGTCGATCCGTTCGACGGCCAGCCGCTTGCCGTTCCATGGCAGCACCAGCGCGCCGGCGCCGTGTTCCAGCCACGCCATCACCGCCTCGTCCGAGGCCGCCGCGCCATCGAGTTCGAGCAGGCCCAGCACCTGGGCCATGTCGCGGTCGTCCAGCTGCGCCACCTGGTCTTGCGCCACGAACACCACCGCGCCGGCGTCGCTCAGGCAGACCCGTTCGACGTCGGCCAGCGCCTGCCCGGTCTGCAGCACCAGGCCGTGCTGCGGATCGGTGCGCGCGATGAAGGGCGTCGCCTCGAGGTTGACGTAGACCCGCTGCGGCCCGTTCTGGAAATACCAGTTGCCGCGCTCGTCGTGCAGGTAGTTGCGGTTGATGAAGCCCACCAGCGCCGCATTGGTCAAGCGGTCGCCCGGCGCATCGGCGCGCTGGGCCGCTTCGTCGCGCATGCGCCAGCCGCCGCGCGCGTCGAGCGCGAGCCAGCCGTAGCAGTGGGGCACGTTCGGCCACTTGGCCATTGCCTGTTTTACGATATCGTCCATGGTGTCACGCAGCATCGCACGGTTCGGCCGAGGCCAGCGCGCGCATGCCGCGCGTGCCATCGACGGCGTCGAAATGATGGAGGATCCGCCGCGGCAGCCAGTCTATCCGTCCCGGGAATGGGCCGGCGGCAAAACCGACGTGCCCGCCCTGCGCGGGATACTCGAGCGTCACCGCGTTCGATGCCGACGTCGGCAGGTGAATGCCCGGCAAGAAGGGGTCGTTGCGCGCATTGAGCACCAGGGTCGGCACGGTGATGTCGTGCAGTACGTGGCGGGCGCTGGCGCGGTCCCAGTAATCGTCGGTGTCGCGGTAGCCGTGCAGCGGCGCGGTGACGACGTTGTCGAAGGCATACAGGTCGCGCGCGGCCAGCAGGGCGGCGCGGTCGAACAGGCCGGGAAATTGCTCCAGCTTGGCCAGGCACTTGGGTTTGAGCGTCTGCAGGAACATCCGGGTGTAGAGCAGGTTGAAGCCGGAACCCAGCGCTTCGCCGCCGCGCGCCAGGTCGAGCGGCGCCGAGACGGCGCAGGCCGCATCGACGATCGCCGCGCCGTGGCCCGATTCTCCGAGCCAGCGCAGCAGCGCATTGCCGCCCAGCGAGACGCCGGCCGCATGCAGCGCGCCCTGGTGGCGCGCGCGCAGTGTCCGCAGGATCCAGTCGACCTCGCCGGCGTCGCCCGAGTGATAGAAGCGCGGCGCCAGGTTGGCTTCACCCGAGCAGCCGCGAAAATGCGGCACCACGCCCGACCAGCCGCGCGCCGCCACGGCCGCCATCAGGCCACGCGCATAATGGCTGTTCGAACTGCCTTCCAGGCCATGGAACAGGACCACCAGCGGCTGGCCGGGCCGGCCATCCACGAAATCGAGATCGACGAAGTCGCCGTCCGCGCTATGCCAGCGTTCGCGCCGGTAGGCGACCGGCGGCTTGGCGATGCAGGTGGCCGGATAGATGGTCTGCAGGTGGCCGCCGGGCAGCCATGCGGGAGCGGGATAGTGCATCAAAAAGAGGCACTGCGTGCCTCTGGAGAAATCAGTGGTGCTTGAGCACGGTGCCCGGCGCCAGGCGGTACTGCGTGCCGCAATACGGGCACTTGGCCTCGCCGTGGTGGTCGAAGTCGAGGAAGACGCGCGGGTGCGACGACCACAGCGGCATTGCCGGGTTGGGGCAGTAGGCCGGCAGGTCCTTCGCCGTGAGCTCCACCACGGGCATCGTCTTTTGGTTCATCTGTTTCTCTCCGTCAGGCAAGTTTGGCAAAGACTGGATTTTAACGGATTCGCTCTATTGTCGAAATGACCGTAAAATAATGCACTCAACATAAAGAGTTCGAGCGCCGCCTGCTATATTTGGCGTCCACTTGGCGCCACATCCCGACATGCGTTTCATGCCCGACCGTTTTACATCCACCGCCATCGCCATTGCCTCCGGTCGACGTTGCATGAACGCCACACGGCGCGCCGCATGAGCGCCGGCGAGCAGCCGGGCCAGCATCCCGCCGCCATCGGCGACGCGCCCAACCGCGAGACCTGGAACGAAGGTTTCAAGACCGGCTTGCCGACCCTGTTCGGCATCGCCGCCTGGGGCCTGGTGGTCGGCATCGCGATGGTCAAGAGCGGCCTGTCGGTGCCGCAGGCGCTGGGCATGACCTTGCTGGTATTTGCCGGCTCGGCCCAGCTGGCCTCGCTGCCGCTGATCGCCGCCCAGGCGCCGATCTGGGTCATCTTCGCCACCGCGCTGGTGGTCAACCTGCGGTTCGTGATCTTTTCGGCGCTGCTGGGGCCGCATTTCGCCCATCTGCCCTGGAAGCAGCGTTTTTATCTCGGCTATATCTCGGGCGACCTGACTGTCGCGCTCTTCTTGCAGCGGTATCCGACGCTGGAGCCGGCGGTGGGGAAATTGTCCTATTTGAAGGGCTTGATGTTCCCGAACTGGATCGCCTGGCAGGTCGGCTCCGTCATCGGCATCTTCCTCGGCAGCGCGGTGCCCGCCGAATGGGGACTGGGTTTTGCCGGCACCCTCGCCATCCTGTGCATTATGGTGCCGCTGATGATCAATCACGCGGCCCTGTGCGGCGTGCTGGTAGCCGGGGCGGTCTCGGTGCTGGCCTACGATCTGCCGTACAAGCTGGGGCTGCTGCTGGCGGTGCTGGTGGGGATGGTCACCGCCATGGTGATCGAGGAAACGCTGGCGAAAGTGAAGGTGCGCCGTGGCTGATTGGGAAATCTGGGTTGTGATCGGCGTGCTGTGCGTGGCCACCGCCGCCACCCGCAGCTCGTTCTGGATGATCGGCCACCGCGTGACGATTCCGCCACGGGTGCAGGAAATGCTGCGCTATGCCCCGGCATGCGCGCTGGCGGCCATCATCGGCCCCGATTTTTTGATCGATACGCAGGGCGATGTCCAGTTCACGCTGGCGAACCCGAAGCTGCTGGCGGGTGTCGCTGCTTTCCTGTTCTACCTGTGGCGCCGTAATATGTTGCTGACAATTTTATTCGGCATGCTTGTCTTTACGGCCCTGCGTGTACTCCACGTTTTTGGCGCCGCCGGCTAATGTACAATGACGTTTTTTCACTATTGCCACGCCGACCAAATGGACGCTCTCCGTTTCACCCGCCTGCAAGACCTGATCGACCAGAATGCGCTGCAAGGCAAGCGCGTCTTTATCCGCGCTGACCTGAACGTCCCACAAGACGACGCCGGCAATATTACCGAAGACACGCGCATCCGCGCCTCGGTGCCGGCGATCCAGGCCGCGGTCAAGGCTGGCGCGGCGGTGATGGTGACGTCGCACCTGGGCCGTCCGACCGAGGGCGAATTCAAGCCCCAGGATAGCCTGGCGCCGGTCGTCAGGCGCCTGTCCGAGCTGCTGGGCCAGTCCGTCGAGCTGAAACAGGATTGGGTGGACGGCGTCGACGTCGCCCCAGGCGCGGTCGTGCTGCTGGAAAATTGCCGCGTCAATAAAGGTGAAAAGAAGAACAGCGACGAGCTGGCCCAGAAGATGGCCAGGCTGTGCGACGTCTACGTGAACGATGCTTTCGGCACCGCCCACCGCGCCGAAGCGACCACCCACGGCATCGCCAAGTTCGCTCCGGTCGTGGCCGCCGGCCCGCTGCTGGCGGCCGAACTCGACGCACTGGGCAAGGCCCTGGGCCAGCCGCAGCGTCCGCTGCTGGCCATCGTGGCCGGCTCGAAGGTCTCGTCCAAGCTGACCATCCTGCAAAGCCTGGCCGACAAGGTCGACAACCTGGTCGTCGGCGGCGGCATCGCCAACACCTTCATGAAGGCCGTCGGCCTGAACATCGGCAAGTCGCTGGCCGAGAACGACCTGGTCGACGAGGCCCGCGCCATCATCGAGAAAATGTCCGCGCGCGGCGCCCAGGTGCCGATTCCGGTCGACGTCGTGTGCGCGAAGGAATTCGCTCCCACCGCGGCCGCCACCGTGAAGGATGTCGCCGACGTCGCGGACGACGACATGATCCTCGACATCGGCCCCAAGACCGCCGCCATGCTGGCCGAACAGGTCGCCAGGGCCGGCACCATCGTCTGGAACGGTCCCGTCGGTGTCTTTGAATTCGACCAGTTTGCCGAGGGCACCAAGACCCTGGCGCTGGCCATCGCCAACTCCCAGGGCTTCTCGATCGCCGGTGGCGGCGACACCCTGGCCGCGATTGCAAAATATAAAATTGCCGACCAGATCGGCTACATTTCGACCGGCGGCGGCGCTTTCCTGGAATTCCTGGAAGGGAAGACGCTGCCTGCCGTCGACATCCTGCTGCAACGCAGCAAAAGGTAAGCAGCAACTCGAGACCCCAGCGCAGCCCTGCTGCGCTTTGTTTTTATACAAGGACAATCCATGTACCGTGGCACCAAGATCGTCGCAACCATCGGCCCTGCTTCGACCGACTTCGATACCCTCGTCAAAATGATTCGCGCCGGCGTCGACGTCGTGCGCCTGAACTTCTCGCACGGGAAGGCGCAGGACCATATCGATCGTGCTGCCCTGGTACGTAGCGCCGCCCAGAAATGCGGCCGCGAAGTGGCCATCATGGCCGATATGCAGGGCCCCAAGATCCGCGTCGGCAAATTTGAAGAAGGCAAAATCTCCCTGAACAATGGCGACCGTTTCATTCTGGACGCCAAGTGGGGCGATAACGGCGAGCTGGGCAACCAGGAGCGCGTCGGCCTCGACTACAAGGCGCTGCCGCGCGACGTCAAGCCGGGCGACAAGCTGCTGCTCAACGACGGCCTGATCGTGCTGGTCGTCGACCGCGTCGTCGCGCACGAGATCTTTACCACGGTGAAGGTTGGCGGCGACCTGTCGAACAACAAGGGCATCAACCGCCAGGGCGGCGGCCTGACCGCGCCGGCGCTGACCTCGAAGGACATGGAAGACATCAAGACCGCGATGAGCTTCCAGGCCGACTACCTGGCCATCTCGTTCCCGAAGAGCGCGACCGATATGGAAATGGCGCGCCAGCTGGCCAATATCGCCGGCGAGCCCTACGGCCACAAGCCGATGATGATCGCCAAGATCGAGCGCGCCGAAGCGATTCCGGTGCTGCAGGAGATCCTGGATGCATCGGACGGCATCATGGTCGCCCGCGGCGACCTGGCGGTCGAAGTCGGCAACGCCGCCGTGCCGGCGCTGCAAAAGCGCATGATCCGCATGGCGCGCGCCTCGAACAAGCTGGCCATCACCGCGACCCAGATGATGGAGTCGATGATCGTCAACGCCGTGCCGACCCGCGCCGAAGTGTCGGACGTCGCCAACGCCGTGCTGGACGGCACCGACGCCGTCATGACCTCGGCCGAGACCGCATCGGGCAAGTACCCGATCGAGACCGTCGAGATGATGGCCGCGATCTGCGTCGAAGCCGAGCAGTCCGAATACAACAAGACCGACGTCGATTTCCTGAACCAGCAGTTCACCCGCATCGACCAGACGATCGCCTACGGCACGCTGTTTACCGCCCACCACCTGAGCGTGAAGGCGATCGTGGCGCTGACCGAGTCGGGTTCGACCGCCCTGTGGATGAGCCGCTACAGCATCGACACCCCGATCTTTGCCCTGACCCCGCTGCAGGCGACGCAGCGCAAGGCGTCGCTGTACCGGAACGTGCGGGCATTCAACCTGCCGCAGGGCGGCGGCAGCAATGCCGTGCTGCGCAAGGCCGAGGAGCTGTTGATCAGCGAAGGTTTCATCCGCAAGGGCGACCTGATCATCGTTACCTGGGGTTCGCCGATGGGCGAGGCCGGCGGCACCAACGCGCTCAAGATCGTGCGCGCCGGCGACCGCGGCCCCGAATATGATTAAGAGCCTATCCCGGCAGGTGGGAGTCGCTCCTGACGCGCCTGGCAGGCGTGTGCTGCGTTGCTCGTCGTTGCATGGCTTGCCATGCGGCCTCCTCGCGCCTTGCCCACGCCAGCCATGCATCGCCATGAGCTTCCCCCCACCTGCCGGGATAGACTCTGGAGGGAACTCACGAGTAGCCTGAGACGCGATTCAAGGCATTTGCCCGGCGCTGTCCAGGACGGATGGCGCCGCGCTCGGCATTCGGGATTCCCGGACAAGTTTCTTTATTGTTTTGGAGTACAACCATGGCACTCGTATCACTGCGTCAATTGCTGGACCACGCCGCCGAAAACGGCTACGGCTTGCCCGCATTTAACGTCAACAACCTGGAGCAGGTGCAGGCCATCATGGCCGCCGCCGACGCTGCCAACAGCCCGGTCATCATGCAGGCCTCGGCCGGCGCGCGCAAGTACGCGGGCGAGGCATTCCTGCGCCACCTGATCGACGCTGCGGTCGAAGCCTACCCGCACATCCCGGTCGTCATGCACCAGGACCACGGGCAGTCGCCGGCCGTCTGCATGGCCGCGATCCGCTCGGGCTTCTCGTCGGTGATGATGGACGGTTCGCTCGAGGCCGACGGCAAGAGCGTCGCCAGCTATGAGTACAACGTCGAGGTGTCGAAGGAAGTCGTCAAGTTCGCGCACTCGATCGGCGTGACCGTCGAAGCCGAACTCGGCGTGCTGGGCTCGCTCGAGACGATGAAGGGCGACAAGGAAGACGGCCACGGCGCGGACGGCACCATGACCCGCGAACAGCTGCTGACCGACGTCGACCAGGCGGCCGACTTCGTCAAGCGCACCCAGTGCGACGCGCTGGCAATCGCGATCGGCACCTCGCACGGCGCCTATAAATTCACGCGCAAGCCGACCGGCGACATCCTGGCGATCGACCGCATCAAGGAAATCCACGCCCGCATCCCGAACACCCACCTGGTGATGCACGGCTCGTCGTCGGTGCCGCAGGAGCTGCTGGCCATCATCCGCGAATTCGGCGGCGACATGAAGGAAACCTATGGCGTGCCGGTCGAAGAGATCCAGGAGGGCATCAAGCACGGCGTCCGCAAGATCAACATCGACACCGACATCCGCCTGGCGATGACGGCCGCGATCCGCAAATACCTGTTCCAGAACCCGTCGAAGTTCGACCCGCGCGACTACCTGAAACCGGCGCGCGAAGCGGCGATGGAAGTGTGCAAGGCGCGCTTCCTGGCCTTCGGCTGCGAAGGCCAGGCCGGCAAGATCAAGCCGATTCCGCTGGAGAAGATGGCCGAGCGTTACAAGGCCGGCGAACTGGCGCAGATCGTCCAATAAGTCGGATTGCCGGCCTTTTTGACGTAAAATATCGTATTGCACAGGCTTGCACGGCCTGACTTTCTCAACCGGCGGCCCTTGTCGCCGGTTTCCGCTTTCCTGACAGCCCATCTATGAACAGCCTCTACCAATCCTCCATCCAGTCCCTGCCACTGCTCGGTCACGGCAAGGTGCGCGATAACTATGCCGTCGGCGACGACAAGATCCTGATCGTCACCACCGACCGCCTGTCGGCCTTCGACGTGGTCATGAACGAGCCGATCCCGGGCAAGGGGATGGTGCTGAACCAGATGAGCGATTTCTGGTTCGAGAAGCTCGGCCACATCGTGCCGAACCACCTGACCGGCGTGGCGCCGGAAAGCGTGGTCGCCGAGAACGAGGTGGAGCAGGTCCGTGGCCGCGCCGTCGTCGCCAAGCGCCTCAAGCCGATCATGGTCGAAGCCGTCGTGCGCGGCTACATCATCGGCTCGGGCTGGAAGGACTATCAGCAAAGCGGCGCCATCTGCGGCATCCAGTTGCCGGCCGGCCTGCGCCAGGCCGACAAGCTGCCCGAGCCGCTGTTCACCCCGGCCGCCAAGGCCGACATCGGCGAGCACGACGAGAACATCTCGTTTGCCGAAATGGAAAACCGCATCGGCGCCGAGCTGGCCGCCAAGATGCGCGAAGTCAGTATCAAGCTCTATAGCGCCGCCGCCGAATATGCCGCCACCAGGGGCATCATCATCGCCGACACCAAGTTCGAATTCGGCCTCGATGACAACGGCGTGATGCACCTGATGGACGAAGTGCTGACCGCCGATTCGTCGCGCTTCTGGCCGGCCGACTCGTACGCGCCGGGCATGTCGCCGCCGTCGTTCGACAAGCAGTTCGTGCGCGACTACCTGGAAACCCTGACCGACTGGGGCAAGACGGCGCCGGCCCCGGCGCTGCCGGCGGACGTCATCGAAAAAACCCAGGCCAAGTATTTCGAAGCCATCGAACGCCTGACCGGCGAAAAGCTGAAGGCATAAGCAGATGACGGATCAAATGAATGGAGCGCTGCGGCCATTGGTCGGCGTGATCATGGGTTCCTCGTCCGACTGGGACGTGATGCAGAACGCGGTCGCCATCCTGAAGCAGTTCGGCATCCCTTTCGAAGCGTCAGTAATTTCGGCCCACCGCATGCCGGACGAGATGTTCGCCTACGCGGAAGCGGCACGTGGCCGCGGCCTGCGCGCCATCATCGCCGGCGCCGGCGGCGCGGCCCACCTGCCGGGCATGGTGGCCGCCAAGACCATCGTGCCGGTGCTGGGCGTGCCGGTGCCGTCGAAATACCTGCGCGGCGAGGATTCGCTGCTGTCGATCGTGCAGATGCCGAAGGGCGTGCCGGTGGCCACCTTCGCCATCGGCGAAGCCGGCGCCGCCAACGCGGCCCTGACCGCGGTGGCGATCATCGCCGCGAATGACGACGTGCTGGCCGACAAGCTGGAGCAGTTCCGCCGCGACCAGACCGCCGCCGCCCAGGCCATGACTCTTCCCGTTTGAGTAGCTGATCCAATGAATCAACCGTTTCTCCCATCCGCCGATCCGTCGACCTGGCTCGGCGTGATGGGCGGCGGCCAGCTCGGCCGCATGTTCGCCCACGCCGCCCAGGCGATGGGCTACAAGGTCGCCGTGCTCGAGCCGAGCGCCGATTGCCCGGCCGGCCTGGTGGCCGACCGCACCATCGAAGGCAACTATGACGACCACGCTGCCTTGAACGAACTGGCGGCGCTGTGCGCGGCCGTCACCACCGAATTCGAGAACGTCCCGGCCGACAGCCTGGCGCAGCTCGCGGCAAGCAGCTTTGTCGCGCCGTCGAGCCTGTGCGTGCAGATCGCGCAGGACCGCATCCTCGAGAAGAAATTCTTCGTCGACTGCGCCCCAAGCTCGAACGTGCTGCCGGCCCCGCACAAGACCATCGCCTCGCACGCCGACATCGACGCCGTCAAGGACGACCTGCTGCCGGGCATCCTCAAGACCGTGCGCATGGGCTATGACGGCAAGGGCCAGGTGCGCGTGCGCTCGCGCGAGGACGTGCGCGCCGCCTTCGACAGCATGGGCGGCGTGACCTGCCTGCTCGAGAAGATGCTGCCGCTGGCCTACGAGGTGTCGGTACTCACCGCGCGCGGCCACGATGGCGAGTCGGTCGTGTACCCGATCGCCGAGAACGTGCACCGCGACGGCATCCTGTTCACCACCACCGTGCCGGGCCCGAACGTGTCCGAGGCCTGCGCCAGGCAGGCCCAGGATGCGGCGCGCGCCATCGTCGCCCAGCTGGGCTACGTGGGCGTGCTGTGCATCGAGTTCTTCGTGCTGCAGGACGGCACCCTGGTCGTCAACGAGATGGCGCCGCGCCCGCACAACAGCGGCCACTACACGATCGACGCCTGCATCACCAGCCAGTTCGCGCAGCAGGTGCGGGCGATGGCGCGCCTGCCGCTGGGCGACGTGCGCCAGCATTCGGCCAGCGTCATGCTCAACATCCTGGGCGATGTCTGGTTCGAGGGAAGCGGCGAGAGCGCGCGCGAACCGGCCTGGGACCGGGTGCTTGCGCTGCCCGGCGCCAACCTGCACCTGTACGGCAAGAACGACCCGCGCCGCGGCCGCAAGATGGGCCACGTGACCTTCGTGGCGCCGACCCTGGCCGAGGCGCAGGACAGCCTGCGCGCCGCCTGCGCCATCCTCGGCATCGAGGACTGAGATGGACGAGCAGCAGATCGACCCCGCGGCCATCGACGCCGCCGCCCGCGCCCTCGAAGCGGGCGCGCTGGTCGCCTTCCCGACCGAGACCGTGTATGGGCTGGGCGCCGACGCCGAGAACCCGGCGGCGGTCGCCGCCATCTACGCCGCCAAGGGGCGCCCGCAAGACCACCCGGTGATCGTCCACCTGGCGCCGGAATGCCCGCTCGGCTACTGGGCCTGCGCCATCCCGCCCGAGGCGCGGGCGCTGGCCGATGCCTTCTGGCCCGGCCCGCTGACCATGATCCTGAAACGCGCGCCGAACATCCCGGACGCCGTCAGCGGCGGCCAGGACACGGTCGGCCTGCGCTGCCCGTCGCATCCGGTAGCGCTGGCGCTGCTGCGCGCCTTCAAGGGCGGAAAGGGCGGCGTCGCCGCGCCGTCGGCCAACAAGTTCGGCCACGTCAGCCCGACCCTGGCCCAGCATGTCCGCGACGAATTCGGCGCCGACGGCAGCGTGGCCATGGTGCTCGACGGCGGCGCCTCGCAGGTCGGCATCGAGTCGACCATCGTCGACCTGTCGCGCCTGGACACGCACGGCCCGGTGCTGCTGCGCCCCGGCCACATCAGTGCCGAGGCGATCGCCGCCGTGATCGATCGCCTGCCGAGCGCGCCGGACGCCGCCGCGCCGCGCGCCTCGGGCACGCTCGAATCGCATTACGCGCCGCACACGCCGGTGGCGATGCAGGAGCGTGACGTCTTGCTGGAGACCCTGGCCGCGCTGCAGCGCGCCGGCCGCAAGGTGGCGCTGATCCATACCGGCGACATGCCAGGCGCCCTCGCGGCCACCCACGCCGCCCTGCGCCTGCCGGCCCTGCCGGCCGGCTTCGCCCATGCGCTGTACGCGGCGCTGCGCGCGATGGACGGGCAGGGCGCCGACGTGATCCTGGTCGAGGCCCCGCCGCAGGACGGCGACTGGCTGGGCGTCAACGACCGGCTGCGCCGGGCAGCCCACGGCTCGACGGGCATCGTGCACGGCTTGCTCAACACCCAGGCAAAAGTTTAATTTATATCAATAAAGCGCTTGATGGGGCTCAAATGCTCCACGCATAGCCTTTGCCCGTTACAAATTCACCTGTTTCTGCCTGGATAACGGTGGTTATAATTCCATCCCTCAACCTGCCTGTCCCATCAGGTATGGCAGGCGATGCCACTACGCAATGGATTTTGCTATACAAGCGAATTGAACGCTGGCATAGTAATCACGATGCGAATAGCACGGGCGTTCGTTTCAGAATAATTTCTAATCAGGAGACACAATGCGTCATACCAAACTCGCGCTGGCCGTTCTGACGGCAGCGGTCCTGACCGCCTGCGGCGGTGGCACCAGCCCGGCCGGCGGCGACCAGACCACCAGGCTGACCTTCACCAACATGGTGTCGTTCGGCGACAGCCTGTCGGACGTCGGCACCTACCGCGTCGGCGCGGTCGCCGCAGCCGGCGGCGGCAAGTTCACCATCAATGGCGACAGCACCGCCAAGAATGCCGACCTGACCGGCAAGATCTGGCTCGATTTCATGGCCGCCCAGCTCAAGCTGCCGGCCCCGTGCGCCGCCCAGACCGGCCTGCAGGGCGACGCGTCGCTCGGCTTCAACGTGCCGATCGTGAACCACCCGAATTGCTTCAACTACGCGCAGGGCGGTTCGCGCGTGGTCAATCCGATCGGCCCGGGCAATGCCGCGACCGGCTCGCCGATCGGCGAGATGACCACCCCGATGGTCACCCAGATCGCCAATCACCTGGCCAAGACCGGCAACAAGTTCACCGGCACCGAGCTGGTGACCGTGCTGTCGGGCGGCAATGACGTGCTGATGCAGCTGGCCGCCGTGACGGGCGCCGGCACCGCCGCCGGCGCGCAAGCCTTCGCCACCGCCCTGGCCACCCGCCTGGCCGCCGGCGCGACCAATCCGCAAGCCGCGGCCCAGGCCATCGGCGTGGCGATCGCCACCGAGAACGCACGTCCGGGCAAGACCGACCAGACCGTGGTGCAGGCCGCCGTGCGCGCCGCCGCGACCCAGCCGGGCAACCAGGCCGTGGCCCAGCCGGCAGTGTATGGCCCGATCGTGGCCGCCGCCCAGGCCGACGGCACCGCCGCCGGCAATGCCGCCGCCGGCGCCTACGCCACCGCCAACGCGACCGCCATGGTCACCGCGCTCGGCACCGCCGGCGCGCAGATGGCCGGCCTGGTCAAGAGCGAGCTGCTGGCCAAGGGCGCCAAGTACGTCATCGTGGCCAACCTGCCGGACGTCGCCAGCACCCCGACCGCCAAGTCGCGTCCTGCCGCGATCCAGCAACTGGTCACCGCCATGGTCAACGCCTTCAACACCCAGCTGAAGGCCGGCCTCGGCGCCGACGATGCGCGCGTCCTGTACACCGACCTGTACACCGTCAGCAACGACCAGGTGAAGAACCCCGGCCCATACGGCCTGACCAATACCAGCGCCCCGGCCTGCGCCGAAAACGCCCTGGGCACCACCTCGCTGATCTGCACCGCGAACAACACGGTCGCCGGTGACGTGAGCCGCTACATGTTCGCCGACGGGATCCACCCGACCCCGTTCGAGAACGACCTCATCGCCCGCTACGTCTTCAAGGACATGGCCATCAAGGGCTGGCTGTAACAGCAGGCAGCGGCAGGCCCGCCCTCATGGCGGGTCCACTCACACATATCAGGAGATAGCATGAAAGTTCGTTTCAACAGCATGATCAAGGTGCTGGGTGTGGCTGCCGGCCTGGCATTCGCGTCCGGCGCATACGCGCAGTCGGCGGGCCAGATCACGGCCAAGATCGGTTTCAACCGCTTGATGCCGAAGGTCGAGAGCGGCGACATCAGCGCCCCGGCGCTGCCGGGCACCAAGGCCGACGTCGGCAACGACATGCAGCCGGTGCTGATCCTCACCTACAGCTTCACCGACAATATCTCGGTCGAAGGCGCGCTCGGCACCCCGTACAAGCACAGCATCTACGGCGCCGGCGCGATCGAGGGCACCGGCAAGCTGGGCGAGGTCGAGGCGCTGCCGCCGACCGCCTTCGTGCAATACCGCTTCGGTTCGCCGACGTCGACCTTCCGTCCGTTCGTGGGCGTCGGTCCGACCTATGCCTACTTCATGAAGGAACGCGGTTCGGGCAAGATGACCGCGATCACCAATCCGGGCAGCGACGTGCCGACGACCTTCAAGATCGACAACAAGCTGACCTATAGCGCGCAGGTCGGCGTGGCGATGAACTTCGACGAGCGCTGGTTCGCCGACGCCACCGTCATCAAGACCCGCCTGCGCACCGACGTGCACTTCTCGACCGGCCAGACCCAGTTCATGAAACTGGATCCGGTGGCGATCGTGCTGGCGGTCGGCTACAAGTTCTGACCGCGGCGTCGCGCCACGTGATCGAAGCCCGCCGCGCGCGGGCTTTTTCATTCAGTGCACCCCGCGCGCGTACTGCGTGAAGTGTTCCGCGCTGAGCGCGCGCTGGTAAAGAAAGCCCTGGTAGATATGGCAGCCGGCATCGGCCAGGAACTGCCGCTGTCCCAGGGTTTCGACCCCTTCGGCAATCACCTGCAGGCCCAGGCTGTCGCCCAGCGCGATGATCGAACGCACGATCGATGCGTCGTTGTGGTCGGTGAGCACGTCGCGCATGAAGGAATGGTCGATCTTGAGCTGGTCGAGCGGCAGCTTGCGCAGGGTGGCCAGCGACGAATAGCCGGTCCCGAAATCGTCCAGCGAGAAGCTCAGCCCGCGCCGCTTGAGCGTGGCCATGGTGTGCGCGGTCTGGATGAAATCGGTGATCACCAGGCTTTCGGTCAGTTCCAGTTTCAGTCCCGATGGCTGGACCCCGCTGCACTCGAAGATCGCCTGCAGCATGGGCACGAAATCCGGCTCGGTGAACTGGCGCGCGCTGACGTTGACCGACATCGTCAGGCTGGCCGTCTCGGGCATGCGCTGCCAGCGCGCCAGCTCGGCGCAGGCGGTGCGCAGCACCCAGCTGCCGATCTCGATGATGATCCCGCTTTCTTCGGCGGCGGCGATGAACTCGGCCGGGTACAGCACCCGTCCATTGGGCTGGCGCCAGCGCAGCAGGGCTTCGGCGCCGATCACGCGGCCCGAGCGGTCGAGCTGGGGCTGGTAGTGCAGCACGAATTCGTCGTGCAGCAAGGCGCGCCGCAGGCTGCCTTCGAGCTCGGCGCGCGCCGACCACGCGGCCTGCACCGCCGGATCGTGGAAGCGGAACGTGTTGCGGCCCGCGGCCTTGGCCTGGTACATCGCGGCGTCGGCCTGGCGCAGCGTCGATTCGACCGTGTCGTGGGCGCCGCACAGGGTGACCACCCCGATGCTGACCGAGAGCGCGTAATTCAGCTCGCCCAGCTGGAATGGCGCGGCCAGCGCCGCGACCACCTTGGCGGCCACGGTCTCGGCCTGGCTCGCCGCCAGTTCGCGCGTTTCCTCGACCGGCTGGATCAGCACCACGAACTCGTCGCCTCCCAGGCGCGCCACCATGTCGGCCTCGCGCACGCAGTGTTCGAGGCGGCGCGCCACCGCCTGCAGCAGTTCGTCGCCGGCCGCATGGCCCCAGCTGTCGTTGAGAAACTTGAAGTTGTCCAGGTCGCAGAACATCAGCGCCCCATACTTGCGCGTGCGCGCGCTGCCGAGCAGGGCGCGGCGCAGGTGGTCGAGCAGGTTGGCGCGGTTGGGCAGGTCGGTGAGGTGGTCGAAGAAGGCGAGGTGGAAGATCCTGGCCTCGTTGAGCTTGCGTTCGCTGATATCGGTGCCGATGACCAGGATCTTCTGGCAGGCGCCAAGCGTATTGTCCGGCCCCAGCAGGGTCCAGCTGGTATCGGTGTCGACCGTCGAACCGTCGCGCCGCACGTGGGCCAGTTCGCCCGACCATTCGCCGGCCTGGAGCGTGTGCCGGAAGGCCTCTTCGTACAGGCCGGGCTGGTCGCACAGCAGGTCGCAGAAGCGCTTGCCGAGCGCTTCCGCGGCGTTCCAGCCATAGAGCCGTTCGGCGCCACGGTTCCAGTAGGTGATGGTGGAGTGCATGTCCATCGCGATGATGGCGTCGCGCGCGCGCTGCAGGAAAGACGCCTGCTCGAGCATCTTGAGATCGGCCTGCTTGAGGCGGGTGAAATCGGACAGGAAGCCTTCCAGCATGCCGGGCCGCCCGTGCGCCAGGTTGAGCGCACCCTGCTCGCAGATCCAGCGCACCTGGCCGTCCGCGGTGCGGATCCGGTAGGTCATCTGGTAGGCGCGGTCCTGGGCCAGCGCCAGCGCCACCGCGCTATCGACCAGCGCGCGGTCTTCGGGCAGGATGATCGAGGCGAAGGCCATGCCGGGCCGCGCGGTGAATGCCGCCGGCGAATAGCCGGTCAGCTTTTCGACGCCGTCGCTGATGAATGCGATCGGCCAGCCGCGGGCGTTGTGGCAGCGGTAGACGGCGCCCGGCAGGTTGCGGAGCAATAAGGTCAATGAGAGGTCACCGGCCTGCTCGGGCAGGGATGGATCGGGCATGGGCTGCGTCGCGCTCATCTGTTCTCACTCTATTGAAGCGGGAGGCCGATACGGTCGGCATGCGTCGTGCATCGATGGTAGCGTAATTACGTACTTGTACACGGCGGCACGCGCGCTGGCGGCGCTAAAGATTGTCAAATGAGAACGCTACGCCACGGAATGTGACACGAATACAAGTCTCTTTCACAGTTGTAATCCAGCTTGCATAAAATAGTTGTCATATTTTCTCCTTCACCACTTGCATGCTAGACTGCTCGGCCTTTTTCCGAGCACTGCCGAGTCCGTGAGCCCGCGCCGCATTTCCCTGTCGTTCGCCGTCCTCCTTGCCGCCGGCGCAGCGCACGCCGCCAGCGAGCGCGATGGCTTGCGCGCGCTGCGCATCGGCGCGGCCGACGCGCCCCGCATCGATGGCGTGCTCGACGAGGCGGCGTGGCAGCGCGCGCCGCTGTACGACGACTTCCACAAGCACCAGCCGCGCGACGGCCAGCCGGCCGCCGCCGGCCTGCGCACCAGCGTGCAGCTGCTGGTCGACGATGGCGCGCTGGTGTTCGGCATCCGCGCCTGGGATCCGGCGCCCGAGCGGCGCCGTGGCCTGCTGGCGCGGCGCGACAAGGTCGCCACCGAGCAGGACTTCATCGGCATCTGGATCGACCCGGCCGGCCATGGCCGCTCGGCCCAGTTCGTGCGCATCAATACTCTGGGCGTGGTCAGCGACGGCATCCACCGCGCCGACGACGACACCTCCGACCTGGGCCCGGACTTCCCGGTCGAGACCGCGGTCACGATCCTGCCCGACGGCTACAGCATGGAAGTGCGCTGGCCGCTGTCGAACCTGCGCTTCCCGTATGCGGACGGCCGCAACTGGCGCGTGATGCTGGAGCGCAGCGTGCCGCACGCGGACGGCGCCCTCCTGGTGACGGCGCCGTTCCGGATCGATGCGCTGAGCCACCTGAGCTTCTTGCAGGAGATCGCCGGCATGGACGCCACCGTGGAAGCGGTGCGCGACCGCCGCTTCGTCGAGCTGCGTCCCGAGCTGACGGTGCGCAGCGAGCGGGCGGCGACGCCGGGCCAGCGCCTGCGCGGCAGCCGGGCCGAGCTGGGCCTGGAGATCAATGCCCGCCCGCGTGCGGACTGGGTGTTCAACGCCACCATCAACCCCGATTTCTCGCAGGTCGAAATCGACGAACCGCTGTCGCAGGGGGCCAGCAACGTCGCCCTCAGCCTGCCCGAGAAGCGCGGCTTCTTCCTGGAGAGCGCCGACGTGCTGGGCCTGCCGCTGCCCGCGTTCTATTCGCGCACCGTGAACGATCCGGAATACGGCCTGCGGGCGACCTGGCGCGGTGCGCACATGGACGCCACCGCGATGAGCCTGCGCGACGAGCCGGGCGGCCTGGTGCTGCGCGGACGGCCGTACGCGACTCTGGAATACGCGCAGACCCGGCGCACCGTCGCCAGCCTGGCGCGGGCGCGCTGGCACCGGGACGGCCTGCTGCTGGGCGCCTTTGCCTCGCAGCGCGACTACCACCGCTTCGGGACCAATGACGTGCTGGGCGTCGATGCGCAATGGCGCGGCGAGACCGCCGATGGCGTGCAGCAGCAATTGTCCGGGGTGGCGATGGCGTCGCGCACCACGGCCGGCTTCCTTGACGACGTGCCCGCCAGGGTGGATGGCGAATCGGGCGGCTACCTGTGGGGCAAATACCTGCACAAGAGCGCGCGCTGGTGGCACGAGGCCGAGGTGGAGGCGATCGCGCCCGGTTTCGTCAACGACAACGGCTTCGTGCCGCAGGCCGGCATCGCCCGCTTCACGGGATCGATGAACCGCATCCTGGGGCCGCAAGCGCTGGGTTCACTGGCATTGTATGAGTTCGAGACCTATCTCATCGTGCACGAGATGCGCACCCTGGCCGACAGGACGAACGGCCAGCGCGGCGGCGAGACCGTCGAGCGCAAGCTGCGGCCCGGCGTGTGGATGGCGGCGCCGCTGCAGACCGGCGTATGGGTCGAGCTGGGCTTCGACCGCCAGCGCGCCGGGCCGGGCGGGCGCCTGCACGATACCCGGGTCGTCAACTTCGGCGTCGAAACCACGCCGGCGCCGTGGATCTCGAAGATCGCGTTCGAGGCGGCGCTCGGCCGCCAGCTCGACGTCGATGCCGACCGCGTGGGGCCGGGCGGGAACGTGGTGCTGGACGTGGGGCTGCGTTTTCCCTTGAATCTGCCTTATGCGCGCGGCTGGTCGCTGGAGCTGGACCACCATGTGAACCGGGCCTGGGTGCAAGGCACGCTGGGCCAGCCGGCGTTTTCGGATACCGCCTGGCGCTGGCTGGCGATGCTGCATTTCAGCGCGCGCGATTCGCTCCGTCTGCTCGCACAAAATACCTGGGCCGCGCGGCGCGACGACGGCGTGACCCAGTTGGAAGCCTGGAACGACCGCCAGGTCCACCGCTCGCTGCTGTACCGCTACCAGTGGCGGGTCGGCCGGACGGTGTCGTTCGGCGTGGTCGACGACAAGCTGCCATTGGCCGATGAGCGGGTCAGGTCGCTGACGTTCAAGCTGCAGTGGGAAGTCTAGGCGGCGCCTGGAAGCCGCTTGGCGTGCCCGGCCACGATCGCCGACGCACGCCGTGCGCGCCGGTGATATGCTCTCGCCATGACGACCGATTCCGATATCGAACTGTCCGGCGCCTTCCAGGCCAAGGACGCACAGGGCCGTACCCTCGACGTGAAGAACATCACGATCTTCGACGAGGGCTACGGGATCATCGACGTATATGTAAAATTCGCCGCCAAGCTCGAGCCGGGCGCCTACAAGGACACGGTCCTGGTGCGCCAGATCATCGACCGCCTGCGCGCGGTCGGCTACAAGGGGCCGGATTTCGGCCACAGCGATCCCGGCCTGCAAGAAAGCCGCCTGATCGTGCTCGAAGCGCCCGAGGAATTCGCGGTCTTCGCCAAGAGCCGCGGCTGGAAGAACCTGGCCGAAGATTTCGACGAATAAGCCTCATCGGGTAGCGCGATGCTCGCCGCACTCCGCGACCTGATGCAGCCCCCCGCGGGCATGGCCTTCGACTTCAGCCAGCCCGCGGGCGAGCCGGCGCTGGCGCCGCACGACGGCATCTCGTGGCAGGTGTTCGCCAATCCCGTGTCCCTGTTCGTGGGCGGCGTGACGGCGGTGCTGCTCGAACTGGCCGAGCCGTCGGTGCGTTCCGGCGTGTGGGACCACAGCAGCTTCCAGCGCGCTCCGGGCGCGCGCCTGCGCCGCACCGGTGCGGCGGCGATGATGACGGTGTATGGCCCACGCTCGCAGGCCGAGAAGATGATCGGGCACGTGGTGCGCATGCACGATCGGGTCAAGGGCAGCACGCCCGCCGGCGTCGCCTACCACGCCAACGATCCGCGCCTGCTCGACTGGGTGCAGGCGACCGCCTCGTTCGGCTTTACCGAGGCGTATCACCGCTACGCCCGTTCCCTGACCGCCCGCGACAAAGACAGCGCCTTCGCCGAAGCCGGGCCGGCCGCACGCCTGTACGGCGCAACCGGTGCGCCGCGTTCATGGGCCGAATGGGAAGCGCTGCTGGCGCGCACCGCGCCCGGCCTGGAAGGCTCCGATATCCTTGCCGACTTCATGCGGATCATGGGCGAGGCGCCCATCGTCCCGACGCCGTTGCGGCCGTTGCAGCGCCTGCTGGTGCGCGCCGCCGTGGAGATCACGCCCGAGCCGGTACGGTCCTTGCCGCAGCTGCGCGGCCGTGGCCTGCGTTTCGGCGAAGCGGCGCTGGTGCGCGCGCTGGCGCGCGGCGCCGCGCTGGCGCCGCTGGGCGATACGCCGCAGGCCCAGGCCGCGCGGCGTGTCGCCCGACGGTGATCAGAACGCGGCGATGCCGGTCTGGGCGCGGCCCAGGATCAGGGCGTGGATGTCGTGCGTGCCCTCATAGGTGTTGACCACCTCGAGGTTGACCATGTGGCGGATGATGCCGAACTCGTCCGAGATGCCGTTACCGCCCAGCATGTCGCGCGCGACACGGGCGATGTCCAGCGCCTTGCCGCAGGAATTGCGCTTCATGATCGAGGTGATCTCGACCGCCGCCGTGCCTTCGTCCTTCATGCGGCCCAGGCGCAGGCACCCCTGCAGGCCGAGGGTGATCTCGGTCTGCATGTCGGCCAGCTTCTTTTGCACCAGCTGGTTCGCCGCCAGGGGCTTGCCGAATTGGCTGCGGTCCATCGTGTACTGGCGCGCGGTGTGCCAGCAGGCTTCGGCCGCGCCCAGCGCGCCCCAGGCGATGCCGTAGCGCGCCGAGTTCAGGCAGGTGAACGGGCCCTTCAGGCCGCGTACCTCGGGGAAGGCGTTTTCTTCGGGGCAGAACACATTGTCCATGACGATCTCGCCGGTCACCGAGGCGCGCAGGCCGAACTTGCCGTGGATCGCCGGGGCGGAGAGACCCTTCCAGCCTTTTTCGAGCACGAAGCCGCGAATCGCGCCTTCGTCGTCCTTGGCCCAGACCACGAACACGTCCGCCACCGGCGAGTTGGTGATCCACATCTTGGTGCCGGTCAGGCTGTAACCGCCGTCCACTTTACGTGCGCGTGTCACCATCGAGGCCGGGTCGGAGCCGTGGTTCGGCTCGGTCAGGCCGAAGCAGCCGATCCATTCGCCGGTCGCCAGCTTCGGCAGGTATTTCTGGCGCGTCTCTTCGTTGCCGAATTCATAGATCGGGACCATCACCAGCGACGATTGCACGCTCATCATCGAGCGGTAGCCCGAGTCGACGCGCTCGACTTCGCGCGCGATCAGGCCGTAGGCGACGTAGTTCAGGCCAGGGCCGCCGTATTGCTCGGGAATGGTCGGGCCCAGCAGGCCCAGGTCGCCCATCTCGCGGAAGATCGAGACATCCATCGACTCGTGGCGGAAGGCCTCGAGGATGCGCGGCTGCAGCTTGTCCTGGCAATAGGCGGCCGCCGCGTCGCGCACCATGCGCTCGTCGTCAGTCAGCTGGCTGTTCAGCAGCAGCGGGTCATCCCAGTGGAAGGAGGCTTTCTTGGACGAGTCGGTACGGGTCATGGCAAATCCTGTCTCAGTTCTAGTTCGGTAGGCGCCGCGGGGCGGCGTGCCTGGACATTATAGAAACGTGCCGCCACCGTATCTTTTGAAACTGCGACAGGAATTTCTATTTTTGGCCGGCCGTGCTGCCGAACTTGCCACCGTGGAAGATCAGGGCGGGCTGCGGATGGACCTGGCATTGTTCGACTTCGCCGACGAAGATGACGTGGTCGCCTTCGGGATAGCGGCTGCGGTTGTGGCATTCGAACCACGCCGACACGCCTTTCAGGATCGGCAGGCCGGTGCGCGACAGTGCATAGTCGACGTCGGCGAACGGGTTCTCGGTGCGGCGCGAGAAGCGCAGGGCCAGTTCTTCCTGGCCGGCGGACAAGACATTGATGACGTAGTGCGAGTTGCCGCTGAAGATCGGCAGGCTGTTGGCGCCGGCGCCCAGGCTCCACAAGACGAGCGGCGGATCGAGCGAGACCGAGTTGAAGGAGCTGGCGGTCAGACCCCGGAAACTGCCGTCGGCAAGGCGCGTGGTAATGACGGTCACGCCGGTCGCGAACTGCGACAGCGCGTGGCGGAAATGGGTCGTGTCGAAGCCGCGCGTCGTGGCGCGGGCGGAAAGTGTATTCATGCGGTTCCTGAGCGTTGGCGCTCATTATGCCATCGTCGCGCATTTCCCTGCCGCGAGCGGCAAGGCATGCGGGGAGTTCAATGCAGAAAGGGGCGCTTTGCGCTACATTAAAGAATATCTAATCTACAAATGCCAAGGTGAATTATGAGTGAGCAAAAAGCAACCGAAGTGGCCATCCTGGGCGGGGGATGCTTCTGGTGCGTCGAAGCCGTTTTCCTCGAGGCGCGCGGCATCGCCCGCGTGGAATCGGGCTATATGGGCGGCCAGGTCGACCATCCCAGCTACGAAGCGGTCTGCAGCGGCAGCACCGGCCATGCCGAGGTGGTGCGGCTCGAATTCGACCCGGCCGTGATCGCCTATCGCGACATCCTCGAGATCTTCTTCACCATCCACGACCCGACCACCCTGAACCGCCAGGGCAACGACGTCGGCACCCAGTACCGCTCGGTGATCTTCACGACCTCGCCCGAGCAGGCCGAGACCGCGCACAAGGTGATCGGCGAAATGGGCCTGGTATGGGACGCCCCGATCGTTACCGAAGTGCTGCCGCAGGAAACCTGGTACAAGGCCGAGGACTATCACCAGAACTACTTCGCCCAGCACCCGTTGCAGGGTTACTGCGCCTTCGTGGTGGCGCCCAAGGTGGCCAAGTTCCGCAAGACGTTCACGGATCGCCTGAAGTCGTGAACCGTCTTGCGGGCAGCCAGCCCGTGGCGCTCAGGCATACATATAGCGCCGCGACCACGGCAACTGCGCCACATCGCCCCCCGCCTTGCCGCACACGATCTGGTACAGGCTGATGCGGTCATGGGCAAAGGCATAGGCGCAGCCGGCCAGGTACACATGCCAGATGCGGAAGCGTTTCGGATCCGTCAGGGTGCGGATGTGGGCGGCGTTGTTCTCGAAATTGTCGGTCCAGAGCGCGCAGGTACGGGCGTAGTGGCGGCGCAGGTTTTCGACGTCGCGCACTTCCAGCCCGCCTTCCTGCATCGCCCGCACCACGGTCCCGAGATGCGCCAGCTCTCCCTGCGGGAAGACATACTCGTCGATGAACTGGCCGCCGCCGTAGGGCGTTGCGCCATTGTCGGGGTCGGTGGTGGTGATCCCGTGGTTCATCACGACACCGCCCGGCGCCAGCAGGCGCGCCACCTGGGAAAAGTATGCCGTGAGGTGCTGCACGCCGACGTGCTCGAACATGCCCACGCTGGTGATGCGCTCGAAGCGGCCGTCGACGTCGCGGTAGTCTTGCAGCCGGATCTCGATCCGGTCTTGCAGGCCGGCCTTGATCACCCGTTCGCGCGCCAGCGCCGCCTGGTTGTCGGACAGCGTGATGCCCACGCAGCGCGCGCCGAACCTTTCGGCCGCGCGCAGCACCAGCGCCCCCCAGCCGCAGCCGATGTCGAGCAGGGCCTGGCCGGGGCGCAGGTCGATCTTGCGCAGGATGTGGTCGATCTTCCGGGTCTGCGCCGTGGCCAGGTCTTCGTCGCCCTGCTCGAAGTAGGCGCAGGAATACACCATGCCGGGGTCGAGCCAGGCGGCGTAGAAGTCGTTGGAGACGTCGTAGTGGTAGCGGATCGCGTCGCGGTCGGTGTCGCGCGTGTGGCTGGCGCGAAAGCGCAGCGCGTCCGCCAGGCGGCGGCGCTTGCCGCCGGCGCCGCCGGACACCGCCAGTGCATTGCCGACCGCGATGATGTCGGCAGCGCGGCCCATTACCTCGATCGCGCCCTCGACGTAGGCGCGCCCCAGGCTGTACAGGGAAGGGGAGCGCAGGTAGCGCAGCGCGGCGGGGCCGGGGAGGCGTATCGTGACCCGCGGCGGCTCGGAGGACAGGTCGATGCGCTCCCCGTTCCACAATTCCACGCGCAAGGGCACCGATAACGTCGACGGCAGCAGTTTGTTGCGCAGGCCCGATTGCCAGGCCGACAGCTTGATCTGATCGAACACGGTCCACCCCTTATCAAGGTGCAACCGGCCGCAGCCTTCGGCTGCTTACGGTTGCAAACGCTGGCGCATCCAGCTGCCGTCTTCCTGCCGCACGTAGACGATGCGGTCATGGAAGCGCGAACGCCGGCCTTGCCAGAATTCGATGCGATCGGGAATCAGGCGATAGCCGCCCCAGTTGTCGGGACGCGCCGGATCCTCGCCGGCCCCTTGCGCCACGACGTCATAGTGTTGTTCGAGTTGCGCGCGGCTGGCGATCGGCGCGCTTTGCTGCGAGGCGATCGCCGACAGCCGGCTCTTGAGGGGCCGGCTGCGGAAATAGCGGTCGCTTTCTTCCGGCGCGGTGCGCTCCACACGTCCTTCGATGCGCACCTGGCGTTCAAGTTCGCTCCAGAAGAACAGCAATGCAGCGTAGCTGTTGTCGCGCAAATCGGCGCCCTTCTTGCTCTCGTAATTCGTGTACCAGGTAAAGCCGCGCGGATCGAACTGCTTGACCAGCACGATGCGCGAACTCGGCCGGCCATCGAAGGCCACCGTGGACAGCGACATCGCATTGGGCTCGTTCACCTCGGCCTTCAGGGCCTGCTCGAACCAGGCCGTGAACTGCGCGATCGGGTCGTCGCTCACGTCGGCCTCGTCCAGCCTGGCCTGGCCATAATCCTTGCGCAGGTCGGCCACCGCCTGGCCCAGCGCCGGCGCCAGCGGGGCGGCCGGCGCAGCGATGCCGCGCCGCAGCTGCATGGCCTGGCCCAGGCGCGCCATCTGTTCCGCCGAAAACAGGCGCATCGCCATCGGCGCCATCGTGCCTTCCTCGCGTTCCATATGCGCGGTGTAGCGCGTCACGAAGCGGCGCACGGCGCTGTCCGACAGCGCCGTGGACGAACCGTCGGCAATGGCGGTCAGCTGCTCGTGCAGGTCTTGCCACAGCGCATCCATGTCCTTGTGGTCCTGCAGGATGGTCGGCGCCAGCGCCTGCAGGGTGGCGGCATCCTCGCCCTGCGCGGTGGCGTACAGCATCGGGATCAGGTCCTGTTCTTCGTCCTCATGGTGCAGGTGGGCGGCTTTCTCGAAATAGCGCAGCACCGCGCCGGCTGCCTGGCGCGCCTGCTCGTCGGCGCCGTGTTGCGGCAGGTGGTCCAGCAGTTTTTCCAGGGTCGCGAGCTGCTTGCGGATGCGGCCGTGGCAGTGCTTGAGCACGGCGATGGGCTGGTCGAAGTCGGGGGCGGTGTCGGGCAGGATGGAGCTCATGGCGGTTCTCGTAAGGTGTTGGCGACACACAAAAATATTTGATTATCCAAGAGTTATTTTAGTGCAGATGCGAAAGGCCTGTCCGCTACAATATCGGGATGAACCAGATCAACTCTCAGCTCTTTTCGGCAACTTTGGAAGAAGAAGTCGACTTTGCACGCCGTTTTGGCGGCATCTCCCGCCTATACGGCGAGCGTGCGCTGGAACGCTTCCGCGCGGCGCATGTCTGCGTGATCGGCGTCGGCGGCGTCGGCTCGTGGGTGGTCGAGGCACTGGCGCGCAGCGCGGTCGGCCACCTGACCCTGATCGACCTCGACAATGTGGCCGAATCGAACATCAATCGCCAGATCCAGGCGCTGTCGTCGACCGTCGGCATGGCCAAGATCGAGGCCCTGAAACAACGCATCGCCCAGATCAATCCCTTCTGCCAGGTCACGCTGGTCGAGGATTTTATCGATCCCGAGAATATCCCGGCAATGATCGAGGATAAGAATATCGATTATGTCGTCGATGCCATCGACAGCGTGAAGCCGAAGGCGGCGCTGATCGCCTGGTGCAGCGCCAACCGGATGCCGCTGGTGGTGGTGGGCGGCGCGGGCGGCCAGATCGATCCGACCAGGGTCGAGATCCGCGACCTGGCCCGGACCGAGCAAGAGCCATTGCTGAAGAAAGTACGCAAGATCCTGCGCGCGCAATACGGTTTCGCGCGCGGCGAGAAGCAGAAATACCACATCGACGCCGTGTTCTCGATGGAGCCGCTGCGCTATCCCGACGCGGCAGACGCCTGCGCGGTCGATCCGAACAGCGCGGGTGGCGGTATTGCTGGCCTGAATTGCGCCGGCTTCGGTTCGAGCATGGTGGTCACCGCCACCTTCGGCATGGTGACGGCCGGCCAGGTGCTGCGCCGGCTGGCCGAGGCCGCGAACGCGGAAGCGGCCGCCGAAGCCGCCGTCCCGGCCGGGCAAACTGTGCAAGCCGAAGCGGCCTTGCTATCATAAGATCGTCGCAACCGTCGGTTGCCCATTCTTGGAAGAGCACACATGATTCGTCGATCCGCATTGATTGCCCTGCTGCTGGCCGCCGCGGGCGTCCACGCGCAGGAAGGCGCGCAGGACGCCAGGCCGACCACCCAGCCGCCGCCCGATGTACAGCAGTCGGGCACGCCACCGGTCGCGCCGCCGGAGAACCAGCTCCCGGCGCCCGTGGCCCAAGCGCCCGCGCCCCAGGTCGAGATCGTGGACCGCGTGGTCGGCCAGGGCAAGGAAGCATCGTTGGGCAGCAATGTCGTGGTCAACTACACCGGCTGGTTCCACAAGCCGCTGGCCAAGCAGCAGCGCGGCCGCAAGTTCGATTCGTCGCTCGACGCCGGCCGCGATCCGCTCGAGTTCCAGCTCGGCGCGGGCCGCGTGATCAAGGGGTGGGAGCAGGGTGTGGCCGGCATGAAGGTCGGCGGCAAGCGCACCCTGATCATCCCGAGCGCGCTGGCCTACGGCAAGCGCGGCGCGGGCGGCGGCGTGATCCCGCCGGATTCCGACCTGATCTTCGACGTGGAGCTGCTGGACGTCAAATAACGCTGTTTGTTCGACAACGGGAGGCGGTAATGAGAATCGCGAACGATGTCACTGAACTGATCGGCAATACCCCGCTGGTACGCATCCGCAAGCTGGCGGCGGCAGGTGGGGCCACCCCGAGCGCCGACCTGGTCGGCAAGCTGGAATTCTACAACCCCGCGCACAGCGTCAAGGACCGCATCGGCCTGGCCATGATCGAGGCCGCCGAGGCGGCCGGCCTCATCGGTCCGGACACCACCGTCGTCGAGCCCACCAGCGGCAATACCGGCATCGCGCTGGCGATGGTATGCGCGGCGCGCGGCTACCGCTGCAAGCTGGTGATGCCCGAGACCATGAGCAGCGAGCGGCGCATGCTGCTGCGCGCCTATGGCGCCGAGCTGGTGCTCACGCCGGGCAGCGAAGGCATGCTCGGCGCGATCCGGCGCGCCGAAGAGATCGTGGCACGCGACCCGGGCGCCTTCATGCCGCAGCAATTCAACAACCCGGCCAACCCCGAGGTGCACCGCCGCACCACGGCCGAGGAAATCTGGCGCGACACCGACGGCAGGATCGACATCCTGGTCGCGGGCGTGGGCACCGGCGGCACCATCACCGGCGTCAGCAACGTCCTCAAGCCGCGCCGGCCGGGATTGCAGGTCATCGCGGTCGAGCCGGAGGCATCGCCCATGCTGTCGAAGGGCGCCAAGGGACCGCATCCGATCCAGGGCATCGGCGCCGGCTTCGTGCCGCAGGTGCTCGATACCGCGGCCTACGATGAAATCATCTGCGTCGGGAACCAGGACGCCTTCGAGACGGCGCGCGCCGCGGCCCGCGAGGAAGGACTGCTGGTCGGCATCTCGTCCGGCGCGGCGCTGTGGGCCGCGATCCAGGTGGCGCGCCGGCCGCAGAACGCGGGCAAGCTGATCGTCACCATCATTCCCTCGTTCGGCGAGCGTTACCTCAGCACGGCCTTGTACGCCAACCTGGCGGGGTAATCCGTTTCAATGCGCATGCCCTTGCAGGGTGCAATGATGATGGATCGTCCCTTGTTCCACCTGCAGCGTGCAGTGGTGGATCGCATATTCCTTGCGTAGCGCGCGCTCGATCGCGTCGAGCGCCGCATCTCCAGGGTAACCGCCCGGGATCACCAGGTGGGCGGTCAGCGCGGTCTCGGTCGTGCTCATGGCCCAGATGTGCAGGTCATGGACTTCGGTCACGCCCGGCTGGCTGGCCAGGAAGGCGTGCACCCTGGCCGCATCCACATTGGGCGGCACCGCCGCCATCGACAGCTGCACCGATTCACGCAGCAGCGACCAGGTGCCGATCACGATCACCACCACGATCACCAGGCTCACGATCGGATCGATCCAGGTCCAGCCCGAGAACATGATCGCCAGGCCAGAAATCACCACCCCCAGCGACAGCGCGGCGTCGGCCGCCATGTGCAGGTAGGCGCCGCGGATGTTCAGGTCGCCCTTGCTGCCGGCCAGGAACAACCAGGCCGAGAAGCCGTTGATGACGACGCCAATGGCGGCCACGATCGAGACCGTGGCCCCGGCCACGGGGGCCGGTTCGGCGATGCGCTGCACCGCTTCCCAGGCGATGGCGCCGCAGGCCACCATCAGCAGCAGCCCGTTGCCCAGCGCCGCCAGGATCGACGAGCCGCGCAGGCCATAGGTGTAGCGGCCCTTGGGGGCGCTCCTGGCCAGCAGGGCGGCGCCCCACGCCAGCATGAGCCCCAGCACGTCGGACAGGTTATGGCCGGCGTCGGCCATCAGCGCGGTGGAATGCGCAATGAAGCCGTAGGTGAACTCGACGATGACGAAGGCCAGGTTCAGGCCGATCGCCAGTGCGAAGGCGCGGCCGTGGCCGTCGGGCGAGGGCAGGTGGTGATGGTGGTGGCCCAAGCCATGGGAATGGCCGTGGTGGTCGTGGCCGTGGTCGCGGTCGTGTTTGTGGCCGTGGTTGTGGTCGTGGTTGTGATCGTGGTTGTGATCGTGTGCGTGGCTCATGCGTCCATTCCGTTGGCGGGTTCGGCGATGTGCTCGAACATGGTGGAGAGCAGGCTGCTGATGTGGGCGTCGGCAGCCGAGTAGAAGACTTGCTTGCCCTGGCGTTCGGCCTTGACGATGCGGGCCGCGCGCAGCAGGCGCAGGTGGTGGCTGACCAGCGAACTGGATAGCGCCAGCCCGGCCGCGATCTCGCCTACTGCCGTCGGCTGGGCCAGGCAGGCCAGGACGATGCGCAGCCGGGTCGGATCGCCCAGCAAATGGAACAGGTCGGCCAGCTGGCCGATGGCGTCCTCGGACGGTGGGGCGATGGGCTGGGCTGCCGGGTGGGCGTGCGCGTGGTGCGTGGTCACATTCGACTCTAACATGTGAATAGGTGTTCATATGTTAGGCGAAAAAACCGCGACGGGCAAGTGTGGCGCCTGTTTTCGACAACCGTCTACAATGGCTCAACCAAAGGAGGGCGTATGCCGGGCAAGGACGTAGCAAGCATGACGATGACGACCCGCAGCTGCCAGGTCGTGCGCGTGCGCGCCGAGGTCCTGAGCCGGGCCGAGGACCTGGTGGCCGGAGAAGCGCCGGTCGCTCTGGTCTACAACGGTATCTCGCATGCCGTGATGATGGCGACGCCGGCCGACCTGGAGGATTTCGCGCTCGGCTTTTCCCTCAGCGAAGGCGTCATCGCGCGCGCCGCCGACTGCTACGGCATCGACATCGAGGAGGGCCGGGATGGCATCTCGGTCCACATCGAGATCGCCAGCGCGGCCTTCATGGGGCTGAAGGAACGCCGCCGCACCCTGGCCGGCCGCACCGGTTGCGGCCTGTGCGGCGTCGACAGCCTGCGCCAGGTGCACCGCAGCTTGCCGGTCGTGGCGCCGGCGCATGGCCTGCATGCGGACGGCGTGCGGCGCGCGCTGGCCGCGATCGGCGCCGAGCAGCCAATGAACCGGCAGACCGGCGCCTTTCATGCGGCGGCATGGTGCGCGATGGACGGCGGCCTGCGCCTGGTACGCGAGGACATCGGCCGCCATAACGCACTGGACAAGGTGATCGGCGCAATGGCGCGTGCCGGGGCGCGCCCCGGCGAGGGATTCCTGCTCGTCACCAGCCGCGTCAGCTTCGAGATGGCGCAGAAGGCGATCATGGCCGGCGTGCCGGCGCTGGTCGGCATGTCGGCGCCGACGTCGGCCGCGATCGCCCTGGCCGAACAGGCCGGCATGACTTTGCTCGCCTTCGCGCGCGGCCGCGATTTCGCCTGCTATGCCCATCCCGATGCGATGGATATGCAGGACGCCGCCGCGCGCCTGGCCTGCTAGCGCTTCTTGTCCTTGCCAGGCGCCGCCGGCGCAAGCTGACCGTCGTCGTCGCGCACCTCCGGCTGGCCCAGGCCGAGCTTGTGCAGCTGCGGCAGGATCTTGCGCCGCTCGCCGACGGCCACCACGATCATCTTGTCCGGGTCGAGATAGCGCCGCGCCACGTCCTGCACCTCGCGGGCGCCGACCTCGGCCAGCCTGCGCGCCAGCTGGTCGTAGTAGTCCGGCGCCAGGCCGTAGACGAACAACTCGGTCAGGCTGGCGCCGATGTCGGCATTGGTCTCGAACTGGCCCGGCAGCGACAGCAGCTGGGCGTTGCGCGCCGCGGCCAGTTCGGCATCCGATAGGGGCTGCTCGCGCATGGCCGCGATCTCGCGCAGGATCTCGCGCACCGATTCGCCGGTGGCGTCCTGCTGCACGCTGGCCTCGACCGAGAACGGCGCCGGCGCGCGGTCGTAGTCGAAGTGCGAGTAGATGCCGTAGGTATAGCCCCTGGTCTCGCGCAGGTTGTTGTTGAGCCGGCTCGAGAACATGCCGCCCAATGCGCCGTTCATCACCTGCAGGGCAGGGAAGTCGGGCGTGTCGCGGCTCGGGCCCATGCAGGCCACCTGCAGCGCCGTCTGGCCTGCGTCAGGCTGGTCGACGATCACCAGGCGCGCTTGGGTGGGCTGCGTCTCGGCCGTCCTCATCGGCGGCGCGTCGGCCGCCGGCCAGGCGCCGAAGCGGGCCTCGGCCAGCGCCTCCAGCTCGGCGCGCGTGATGTCGCCGGTAACCACCAGCGCCGCATTCGACGGCACGTAGTGGCGCCGCCAGAAGCCGGTGAGGTCGTCGCGCGTGGTGGCGCGGATCGCCTGTTCCAGGCCCAGCTGTCCATGGGCCTTCGGATGCGCGCTGCCGAACAGGGCGCCCGCCGCCGCCAGCGCCGCCACCGTTTCCGGATCGTCGCGCTGCTGCGTCAGGGAGCCCAGCCGGTCGAGCCGCTGGCGCTCGATCTCGGCCGCCGGGAAGGACGGATGCTGGACGATGTCGGCCACCACCTCCAGCGCGCGGGCAAAGGTCGAACGCAGCGCCAGCAGCGAGACGGTCGAGACGTCGTCGCTGCTGCCGGTGTCCATGAAGGCGCCCAGCTGCGCAATCTCGTCCGCGATCTGCAAGGCGCTGCGGGTGGCCGTGCCTTCTTCCAGCATCTGGGCGGTGAAGCCGGCCAGGCCGGGCAGGCCGGCCGGGTTCGCCGCGCCGCCGCTCCTGACCACCAGCTGGCTCGAGACCAGCGGCAGCGCAGGATTGTGGTGGTGGATCACGGTCAGGCCGTTGGCGAGCCTGAACGTTTCCCCGCGCGGCAGCGCCACCTTGGGCGCGGGACCGGCCACGGGCGGCGTCGCGCGCCACGGTTCGGCCTCGTTGAGCGCGATTCGAGCGGACTGCGGCGCGCCCGGCGCCGACGTCTTGGCCGGCTTGGGCGCGCGCGGATCGTCGACCTTCGGCTTGCCCGGGACGCCGGTCACCACGGCGCGCGCCTCGGGCTTGAGCCAGGCCTGGACCGCGCGCTGCACGCTGGCCGCATCGATGCGGCGCAGTCGCGCCAGGTCTTGCGCCAGGTAGCCCGGGTCGCCCGTGTACAGGTTGTAGTGGTTGAGCTGCTCGGCCAGGCCGTCGCCACCCAGTTTCTCGAGCGAGGCCAGCAGGGCGGTCTCGAGGCTGTTGCGGGCGCGCTCGACTTCACGCTCCGTCGGGCCGTCCTGGCGCAGCCGTTCCAGCTCGGCGTCGATCGCCGCTTCCAGCTCTTGCGGCGTATGGCCGGCGCGCGCGGTGACGTCGACCACGAAGGTCGAGCTCAAGGCCAGCGAGGTCTGGGTGCTCGATACGTCCTGCGCGATCTGGCGCTCGTACACCAGCGACTTGTACAGCCGGCTCGACTTGCCGCCGCCGAGGATGGTCGCGGCCACCGCCAGTTCGGCGTCGCCCGGCTGGTAGGCGGCCGGCGTCAGCCAGCCCATGAACACGCGCGGCAGTTCGACCCGGTCGCGCACCACGACCCGGCGCTCGGCCGTGATCGGCGGGGTCACGATCTTCGGCCGCGCGACGTCCGGCCCGCGGCGCAGGCCGCCGAAATAGCGCGCGACCAGCGCGCGGGTCGCGGCCTTGTCGATGTCGCCGGCGATCACCAGGCTGGCATTGTTGGGGCCATAGTAGTCGCTGAAGAAGCTGCGCACGTCCTCCAGCCGCGCGCCCTGGATGTCGGCATGCGAGCCGATGATCGAGGCGGCGTAGGGATGGCCCTTCGGGAACAGGGTTCGCAGCAACGCTTCCTCGACGATGCCATACGGCTCGCCCTCGACCGTCTGGCGCCGCTCGTTGCGCACCACGTCCTGCTGGTTGGCGAGCGCCTGCTGGTCGAGCACGTCCAGCAAGAAGCCCATGCGGTCGGCATGCACCCACAGCGCCAGTTCGAGCTGGTTGCTCGGCACCGTGTCGTAGTAGCTGGTGCTGTCGAAGCCGGTGCCGCCATTGCTGTCGGTCGCGCCGGCGCCTTCGAGCAGGCGGTCGGCCTCGCCGCGCGGGATATGGCGGGTGGCGGCGAACATCATGTGCTCGAACAGGTGGGCGAAGCCGGTCAGGCCCGGCGCCTCGTTGGCCGGACCCACGTGGTACCACAGGTTGACGGCGACGATCGGCAGGCGCTTGTCCTCGACCAGGATCAGCTGCAGCCCGTTGGGCAGCACGGTTTTCTCGAAGGCGATCGACGGCACGGGCGCCGATGCGGGCGCGGGGGCCTGGTCCTGGGCCTGGCCGGGTGCGGGCACTGCGGCCAGCATCAGCGGGACCATCAGGGTGGGGATGTTCAAATATGCTCCGTAATTCAGTGACAAGTGCCTGGGGCGCGCCGGGTGTCGCGCACCTCGCTATTATCGTGGATACGGAAGAATGCCGCCCGTCGCCGGGCGGCGCGGCGCATTTTATTCCACGAAGCGCAGGATGCCGCGCAGGGCGTGGGCGATGGACTGCTCGCGCACCGCCTGGCGGTCGCCCTGGAAGACCAGGCGTTCGGTATGCACTTGGTCGCCGCGCGCCCAGCCGAAGCACACGGTGCCGATCGGCTTGCCGGGCACGGCGCCGGTCGGGCCGGCGATGCCGGTGGTCGAGACGCCGATGTCGGCATTGCTGTTGGCCACGGCGCCCGAGGCCATGGCCGCCGCCACTTCTTCGCTGACCGCGCCGAACTGGGCGATCACGGCGTCGGGCACGTCCAGCATCTCGTTCTTGGCGGTGTTGGAATAGGTCACGAAGCCGCAGTCGAACCAGTCGCCCGACCCGGGGATGGCGGTGAGCGTGTACGCGATGCCGCCGCCGGTGCAGGATTCGGCGGTGGCCAGCATCAGTTTTTTTGGCCCGAGGGTGTCGCTGACTTTCTGGGCAAGTTCGGTAAGTTCGTTCGTCACGTGGGTCTCCTTTGCAAGCCGCCGGCCGCGGCGAATGCCGCGTCGGAAACCGGCCGGGCTTGTCCGCGTACGGCCCATTCTAGCGCGCCAGGTGGCCGCACGACATGGCAACGTTTCAAAAATTGCTACCCAAACGGCAGGCGAACGGGTACAGTGCCAGCCGCTTTGTCGTCCTTGCATGCGCCTGCTGACGACCTGAAAATGTTCCGTGCGACACACACTGCAAGCGTGCTGCTATGCTGGGACGCCCTATTTCTCGTTTTTGTTAGAACTTTTACATGCCGCGCATGCATGAGCGGTCCGTGGAGGAAGCATGAGCCGCCAGCGCTCGATCCGCAAGAAGCTGGTGGCGGTGGTGATGACGACGACCTTCGTCGCATTGCTGGTCTCGATCGCCATCGTGATCGCATATGACCTGCGCAGCTACCACCGCACCTTGGTGAACGACCTCTCGACCCAGGCCGAACTGGTCGGCCACATGACGTCCGCCGCCCTGAGCTTCGACGATCCGCGCCTGGCCAACGAGAACCTGGCGCTGCTGCGCACCAGCCCCCTGGTGCGGGCCGCCGCCATCTACGACGCAAAGGGCGCGCTGTTCGCATCGTATGCCGCCGCCGGTGAACCACGCCAGATTTCCCGGCGCCTGGACGCCGCCGTCCTGGCCGAGGGCGACGGCAACGACCTGGTGGTGCGCCAGCCCATCGTCGAGAATGGCGACACGGTCGGCACCGTCGTGCTGCGCGCCGAGAACCGCCTGCTGGCGCGCACCATCGACTATCTCGCGATCGCCGCCGGGGTGACCCTGCTGGCGATGGCGATCGCCTACCTCCTGACGCGGCGCCTGGGGCGCGTGATCACGGCGCCGGTCGTGGCGATCACCGAGATCGCGCGCGAAGTGGTGGCCACGCGCGACTATTCGCGCCGCGCGCCGCGCATCGGCGACGACGAGGCGGCCGAGCTGGCCGATTCGTTCAACGCCATGCTGACCGAGATCGAGGGCCGCACCCGCGAGCTGGAAGATTCGCATACCACCACCCTGCGCGAGGCCCAGCAGCGCTCGCGCGCGCAGCAGGAAGTGATGCGCCTGAACGAGCAGCTGGAGCAGCGCGTCGACGAACGCACCCTGCAGCTGGCGCTGGCCAATGCCGAACTGGCCAACGCCAACGAAGAGGCCAGGAGCGCCAACCAGGCCAAGTCGTCCTTCCTGTCCTCGATGAGCCACGAGCTGCGCACGCCGCTCAATGCGATCCTCGGTTTCGCCCAGATCCTGACCTCCGACACGCTGCCCTCGACCCTGGAGCAGAAGAAGGAATTCGCCAACCATATCCTCAAGTCGGGCCGCCACCTGCTCACCCTGATCAACGAGATCCTGGACCTGGCCAAGGTCGAATCGGGCACCATCACGCTGTCGATGGAGCCGGTGGCGCTCGGCGACATCCTGCACGAGGTGCGCACCATGATCGAGCCGATCGCCGCCACCCGCAGGGTGCGCGCCCTGTTCCCGCTGGTGGACGGCGCGGTGGTGATGGCCGACCGCACCCGCCTCAAGCAGGTGCTGCTCAACCTGCTGTCGAACGCCGTCAAGTACAACCGCGAAGAAGGCGCGGTGGTCGTCACCTGCGAGCAGCCGTCGCTGGGGCGCCTGCGCCTGTCGGTGCAGGACACCGGCCACGGCCTGAATCCGGAGCAGGTGGCCAGCCTGTTCCAGCCCTTCAACCGCCTGGGCCAGGAAGCCGGCGCCCAGGAAGGCACGGGCATCGGCCTGGTGGTGACCAAGCGCCTGGTGGAACTGATGGGCGGCGAGATCGGCGTGAGCAGCAGCCCTGGCGTGGGCAGCGTGTTCTGGATCGAGCTGGCCAGCACCGCGCCCCTCAGTTCGGCGCTGCCCGAGCGCGGTCTCGATGCCGGCAGCGCGCCCGCGGCCCCGCCCGAGGAAGGCGAGCCGCACCTGGTGCTGTACGTCGAGGACAATCCGGCCAACCTGCGCCTGGTCGAAGAGATCGTGGCCTTCCGGCGCGACCTGCGCCTGCTGTCGGCCCCGGACGGCCACCTCGGCCTGCAACTGGCCAAGGCGCACCAGCCCGAGATCATCCTGATGGACCTGAACCTGCCCGGCATGAGCGGGATCGAGGTGCTGCGCCAGTTGCGCGCCGACCCCGACACGACCTGGATCCCCGTGATCGCGCTGACGGCCAACGCCATGCCGCGCGATATCGAGCGCGGCATGGCGGCGGGCTTCCACCGCTATCTGACCAAACCGATCGACATCGACAAATTCACCGAAGCGATCAACAGTACGTTGAGTACGCCGGCCCAGCGGCCCGGGCCGGGCGGCGCCGGTGGAAAGGAAGGCTAGATGATTTCCCTGTCCGATATCCGGCGCGCGCGCATCCTCGTCGTCGACGACGAGCCGGTGAACGTGCAGCTGCTCGAGTACCTCCTCAAGACCACCGGCTACGAGAACGTCAGTTCGACCCACGATCCGCGCCAGGTGGTGGCGCTGCACCTCAAGCACCGCTTCGACCTGATCATCCTCGACCTGCACATGCCGGGCATGGACGGCTTCGACGTGATGGAAGCGCTGAAACCCCTGGAAAGCGATTCCTGGCTGCCGGTGCTGGTGGTGACGGCCGAGCCGGACAAGAAGCTGGCGGCCCTCGAGGCGGGCGCGCGCGACTTCATCGGCAAGCCGTTCGACACGGTCGAGGTGATGACCCGCATCCGCAACCTGCTCGAGGTGCGCCTGCTGCACCGCGAATCGCGCGACTACGGCACCGAGCTCGAACGCCAGGTGCGCGAACGCACCGCCGAACTGGCGCGCTTTCGCGGCGCGATGGACGCCACGCCGGACGCCCTGTTCCTGATCGACACCGCCAGCATGGCGATGGTCGACGTCTCGGAAGGCGCCTGCCGCATGCTGGGCTTCTCGCGCGAGGCGCTGCTGCGCATCGACCCGGTGGCGCTGGGCCTGGCCACGCGCACCCAGCTCGAGCGCCTGCTGGGCGGCGGCGCCGCGCAGGAGGGCGAATCCGAGGCCGACATCGTCGAAACCGACCTGCTGCGCGCCGGCGGCGAAGGCTCGGTGGCGGTCGAGATCAGCTGGAAGTTGCAGGAGCAGGACGGCCGGCATGGCGCCCAGCGCATGCTGATCGCGGTCGCGCGCGACATCAGCGAGCGGCTGCAGGCCCAGGAAAGGCTGCGCCACGCGGCCAGCTACGACGCCCTGACCGGCCTGCCGAACCGCACCCTGTTCTTCGACAACCTGCGCGACACGATCGAGCTGGCCCAGGACAAGAACTGGCGGGTGGCGGTCCTGTGCATCACGCTCGACCGCTTCAAGGTGATCAACGACACCCTCGGCACGCGCGGCGGCGACGAGCTCCTGCGCCAGTTCAGCACGCGCCTGGTGCGCTGCGTGAAGGTGCGCGACGCGGTCGGGCGCCTGGGCGGCGACGAGTTCGCGCTGATCCTGACCATGCCGCGCGAGCAGCAGGACGCCGTGCACATGGCCAACGACGTGCGCGACGCCCTGCGCGTGCCGTTCGACCTGCACGGCCAGCCGGCCGCGCTGACGGCCAGCATCGGCATCGCCATGTACCCGGACGACACGATCGAGCCGGGATCGCTGGTCAAGTATGCCGACACCGCCATGGTGCGCGCCAAGGAGGCCGGCCGCGACGGCTACCGCTTCTTCACCGCCGGCATGAACGTGCAGGTCCTGGCGCGGCTGGACCTGGAACTGGCCCTGCGCGGCGCGCTCGAAGATTCCCAGTTCGTGCTGCACTACCAGCCCAAGATGGAGCTCAACACGGGCCGCATCGCCGGCACCGAGGCGCTCTTGCGCTGGCACCGGCCCGGCTTCGGCCTGGTGTATCCGGCCGAATTCGTGCCGGTGATGGAAGAGACCGGCCTGGTGGTGCGGGTCGGCGACTGGATCATCGACGAGGCGTGCCGCCAGATCGCGGCCTGGAACGCGGACGGGGTGCGCGACGTGCGGGTGGCGGTGAACGTGTCGAGCCGCCAGTTCGTCGAGGGCGACCTCGAAGGCGTGGTCAAGGATGCGCTGGCGCGCCACGGCGTCGAGCCGGGCCTGCTCGAGCTGGAGCTGACCGAGAGCGCGCTGATGCAGAACGCCGAGCACACCACCGAGGTGCTCACGCGCCTGAAGGCGCTGGGAATCCGGATCGCGATCGACGATTTCGGCACCGGCTATTCGAGCCTGGCTTATCTGAAGCGCTTCCCGATCGACAAGCTCAAGATCGACATCGCGTTCGTGCGCGACATCGTCAACAACCCGGACGACGCGGCCATCGCGCTGGCCATCATCAGCATGGCGCACAGCCTGCACATGCAGGTGATCGCCGAGGGCGTCGAGACGCGCGCCCAGATGGCCTACCTGCGGCGCCACCGCTGCGACCAGATCCAGGGCTTTTATTTTTCGCGCGCGCTGCCGGCCGACCAGCTGGCCGAGATGGTCGTGTCCAACCGCGCCAAGCCCGAAGAAAAACAGGCGGAAGACGACAAGGTGCAAACCCTGCTCATCGTCGACGACGACCCCAACGTGCTGACCGCGCTGCACCGCCTGTTCCGGCGCGACGGCTACCGCGTGCTGACCGCGTCATCGCCGGCCGAGGGCTTCGAGCTGCTGGCGCTGTACCGGGTGCACGTGATCCTGTGCGACCAGCGCATGCCGGTGATGAGCGGGACCGAATTCCTCAGCAAGGTCAAGGAGATGTACCCCGAGACCATCCGCATCATCCTGTCGGGCTATACCGGCGTGGACTCGGTGCTCGATTCGATCAACCGCGGCGCGATCTACCGCTTCTACACCAAGCCGTGGGACGACCAGCAGCTGCGCGACAATATTCGGCTCGCATTCCGCCATTACTGGATGACGTATGGGCCGTATGACGACCGCAAGTCGCCGCGCGAGGAGGATGCGCAGGGGGAGGCGGCCTGGGGAAGCGCTGGTTGATGCATGACGGCGGTCCTGGCACCGAGGCGCCGATCCCATCCGCAGGATGGATCAGCGCTTCCCTGGCGCTTCAACCCGGCACGACCGCGCGATGCTCGCGATACGCCACCGTCGCATGGCTCGGTCCCAGCACCAGTTCGGCAAAGCGCTCGCCGATGAGCCGATGACCGGCGCCGTCCGGATGCAACTCGTCGCGCAGCGCCAGCCGCGCACTGTCGGCCAGGCCATACAGCCGCCTGCCGTCCAGGTAATGCAGGTTGGGATCGACCGCCGCCCGTTCGCGCACGATCGCCTCCAGCGCCTGCCGTATGACCCCGAGCGTCAGCTTGCCCTGGGCCACCTCGTTCACGTCGCCGGCGGCCCGGTACAGTACGCGGCCCGCGGCCAGGGCATCGGTCTCGAATTGCGTCGGCCCGGGCACGTCTTCGTGGATCGGGCAGCACAGCGGCGAGACCACGAACAGCGGCGTGGCCGGGTGGCCGTCGCGGATCGTGTCGAGGAAGCCGTGCACCGCCGGGCCGAAGGCGCGCAGGCGCATCAGGTCGTGGGCGACCAGGTCGATGCCGATCTTGACGCTCACCAGGTCGGCTTCCAGGTCGCGCATGGTGCGGGCCAGGAACGGGTCCAGCAGGGCGTTGCCGTTCAATCCCAGGTTGAGCAGGTCGACCCCGGCGCGCAGCGCGGCGACGGCGGGCCAGGTGCCGGTGGGATGGGCGGCGTTGGCGCCCTGGCTGATCGCGCCGCCGTGGTGCAGCCACCGACGTTTTCTCGCAAGGCTCACCGGCGCGACCGGCGCCGGCGAGCGCAAGGCCACGATCTCGAGCGCCCGGTCGTGGGGCAGCCAGATCTCGACCGTCTTGCGCCCGCCCGGCAGGTCGGCGAAGCGCAGCAGCTGCATTTCTGCGCCGGCCACGACATCGACCTGCAGGGGCCGCGCGCCGCGCATGCTGGCCTGGCGCGCCAGGCGGCCGTCGACCAGCAGGTCGCAGACGCCATCGGGGCCGGCCGCGGGCCGGGTCGCGCGCACCATCAGCTCCAGCCAGCGCGACGCGGTCTGGAATGCCAGCCGCACGCCCGCGCCTTGCGCTTCGGCCAGCGCGAGCCGCGGATCGCGCGAGCGGGCCCGGGCCCAGGCCGGCAGCCGGTGCGGCACGAAGCCGGCATCCGTTTTCTCGACCTCGACCGCGCCATGGATGAAGCGCGGACCGAGCGGCGTGACCAGCGGAGGGGATGCCAGCGCCATGCGCTATCCGGCCTTGAGACGCCGCGCGCGGAACTGCAGCAGCAGCGCCGACACCAGGAAGTAGAAGGCGCCGAAGCCCGCATAGCCGGCGACGGTGGCGATCGTGGGTTCGGCCGGCATGCGCGCCTGGCCGATGAACACGGCGCCCGCCAGCGCCGACTGCGCGCCGCTCAGGACCATCGCCCACTGGGCGCCGAACGACTTCCAGCGGCGCACGGCGGTGCCCAGTTGCAGCAGCCCGGCCAGGATGGCCCAGGCGCCGAATACCGCCAGCACGCGGTGCATGTCGGGCAGCGCGACGGCCAGTCCCAGCGCGACGGCCAGGCTGGCGACGACGTTCAGGAGCTGGGTGCGGTTGGCAGCGAGCCCGCCGCTGCGGCGGCCGTCGACCACGTTGGCCAGGGCGTCCCAGGCCGGGTAGGCGACCAGCAGCACGGCGCTGGCCACGGGCGAGCCCTGGGCGACCGTCAGCACTGCGACCACCCAGCAGATGGAAAAGACCGCGCGCACGAAGTAGTAGCGCTTGAGCCAATCTTCATTGGCGCCGTGGTGGGTGGATAGCGTGCGTTTGTTCATGATGTCCTCCGTCGATTGAATTTAATGGTGCTAGATGCCGGCATACCATTCGTAGCCGCGGTCTTCCCAGTAGCCGCCGTTGCCGCCCCACAGGTCGCGCAAGCTGTCCACCAGCTCGATCCGCATCAGGTACTTGGCCTGCTTGTAGCCCAGCTGGCGCTCGACGCGCAGCCGCAGCGGGGCGCCGTGGCCGACGCCCAGGTCGGCGCCGTTCATGCCGTAGGCGAGGATCGTCTGCGGGTGGAAGGCGTCGACCATGTCGATGCTTTCGTAATAGCGGCCGCTGCCGTCGAGCGTCTGTTCCAGCTCGTCGGCGCAGTGGAACACCGCGTAGCGCGCGGACGGCATGACGCCGACTGCACCGAGCAGGAAGCCGAGCGGCACGCCGGTCCACTTGCCGATGGCGCTCCAGCCTTCCACGCAATCGTGCCGCGTGATCTGGGTGCGCGACGGCAGCAGCTTGAGCTGGGCCAGCGAGAACGACTGCGGCCGCGCCACCAGCCCATCCACCTGCAGCCGCCAGTCGGCGAAACCGTTCTCCAGCAGGGCGGCATAGGCATCGCTGTCGGGCATGCTGGTGCCGTTCACGCGAAAGCGCGGCGAGATGTCGGCTTCGGCGTATTCGGGCGCCAGCGCGGCGCGGCCCAGGAGCTTGCGCTGCGACGCCATCGTCAGGTCTTCGGCCAGGCGCAGGATGTTGCCGGCGCCGGGCGACGGCCAGCCCAGGTCGCAGCCGGCCAGGGCCAGGGCGCCGGCGCCTGCCAGGAAGCGGCGCCGGCCGGCATGGAAATCAGTCATGGGAGCTTCCTTGTTGTATCGCATAACGTCCCGAGACCATCGAGCGCAGGTTGTTCCATGGGCCGGACAGCAGCACCATGGCCAAATGGACGACGAGGAACACGACCAGCAGCGCGGCGCTGATGAAGTGCAGGGTGCGCGCGGACTGGCGTCCGCCGAACAGGTCGAGCAGCCAGGGCGCGGCGGCGTTCATCCCGGGCGAGATGGTCAGGCCGGTCAGCACCATCAGCGGCAGCAGCAGGCCGATGACGGCGAGGTAGCTGAGCTTTTGCAGCGCGTTGTAGTCGCGGGCGCGTTCGTCGTGCGCAAAGCGCAGGCGGGCGTGCTCGACCACTTCGCGCCAGAGGTGGCGCGGGGCCAGTTCACGCCGGCGCGGCAGCAGGTGGCGCCTGAAGTGGCCGCTGAGCAGGCCATGGGCCAGGTAGGCCGCGCCGTTGAGGACGAAGCACCACGCGAAGAACAGGTGCCAGCGCCGCCCGGTGGCGAGGTCCTGCCCCGAAGGCAGGGTGAGCCAGGCGGGGAAGGCGCGCTCGACCCGTTCGCCTTCCATGGTCGAGACTCCCAGCACGCCCGTGGTCGGCAAGCGGCGCCCGCCGACGCGCAGATAGCCCCGGTCGCCGTCGCCCGCTGCGCCGATCTCGAGCACGGCCTGTCCGCCGTCGGCGCCGGCCTGGCCCCAGTACAGCTGCGGCCACGCATTGAATATCTGCATGCCGCTCGCCGCCAGCACGCAAAAGAAGACGGCGTTCAGCCAGTGGGTGAGCCGCGTGACGACGGCGTGGCGATGGAACATGATGACGCGCGGCGCCGCCTTGTCCTGGGCTCTCTGGTGGATGTGCATGGGGACCTCTGCTGCGTTTACATCGGCGGCACGATGCCGTTATTGCCGACCACGACCTGTTGCGCGACCAGCTTGCCCTTGGCATCCTTCAGCGCCGGGATGAAGACGACCGCGTCCGGCTTGAGGTCGTCGCTGGTCGCCGCGCCGAGCGTCACGATCGGGGTGCCTGCGGGGATGGCGATCTTCTTTTCCTTGCCGTGGTAGGCCACGGTGACGGTGTGGCCGTCGACGCCCTGGACCGCATTGGCCACCGTCGCGTTGGTCATATTGCTCTTCGGCTTGAGGTCCCAGGCGTAGCTGCCTTCGCCGACGCCCTTCATCGCGGGCGGGAACACCAGCACCTCGAGCGCGCCGTCGCCGCCATCGGCCTTCGGCAGCGAGGCGATGCCGACGAAGCTGCCCGGCTTGATGTCGGCCATGCTGGCGCGCGCCACGCCGGCCACCTTGAAGCCCTCGGCCAGGGCCACGGTCACGGTATTGCCTTCACGGCTCTTGACCTGCAGGGTGTTGGCGGAAAAACTGACGATCTTGCCGCGTACATTGACGCGGTCCTGGGCCTTGTCCGCGGCCATGGCCGGGGTGGAAGAGACGGCGCCCACGGCGAGCGTCGAGGCGACGGCCAGCATGGGGATGAAACGGCGGAGAGTAAAATTGTTCATAAGCTTACCTACTAGTTGGTAGATTAATGGCGCAAAAAAATGCCGGTCCACGGCGCGCCCGGTATCGCGGAACCGGTTCGATCCGGGCGTCCCCGGCGAGGATGCCCGTTGATTCTCATGCCGGCGCCACGAGACGCTCCAGCTGGGTCGTCGTGATGGCGCCGAACACCTTCGCATCCCCATAGGCGCGCGCCGACAGCATGGCGCCGTGCACCGTGGCCATGAAGACTTCGGCTTCGACCTCGGGCGACTGCGTCAGCCGGAGCGTGCCCTGGCGCGCACCCTGCTCGAGGAGCGACGCCATCCAGCTGGAGAGGAAGCGGAAATACGCGCGCACCTCGACCGCCACCTCGGCCGGCAGGATCGGCAGTTCGCCGGCCAGCAGGGCGCACACGCAGAACGGCGCACTCAGGTCGGCGATGCACTTTTCCCAGTACGCGATATAGGCGCGCAGCATTCCCAGCGGGTCGGGAATCGCCTGCTGCAATTGCGCGACGCCGTCGGCCGTGGCCTGGCGGTGCTGCACCACGATGGTCTTGACCAGGTCGAGCTTGTTCGGGAAGTGGTGGTGGATGCTGGCCTTGCGGATGCCGACCACGTCGGCGATGTCCGCGTAGCTGAAGCCGTTGTAGCCACCGGCCACGATCAGGGCGCGCGCGCAGGTCAGGATGTCTTCCGACGTGTTGGACAGTTTCTTCATGAAGTTATCCTACCTTTTGGTAGGTAGACTCGTCAAGCACTGTTTTCCGTCGTGCGCGCGGTCCGGTCAGCCGTCGGTCGAACGGGTCACGGCTTCCCATGCGTCGATGGCCGCCAGCCGTTCGGCGAGGGCGGCGCGCACCAGCGCCAGCGCATCGCTGCCGAGCAGCAGGTGGGCCGGTGGGTTCTCGCGCCTGACCACGCGCAGGATGGCCTGCGCCGCCTTGGCCGGGTCGCCCGGCTGCCTGCCGTTCTTGTCCATGCGCGCCTGGCGTACCGGCGCGAAGCTGGCGTCGTAGTCGTCGATCGCGCGCGGGCTGCGCACCATCGAGCGGCCGGCCCAGTCGGTGCGGAACGATCCCGGCGCGACCGCCGTGACCGCGATGCCGAACGGCGCCAGTTCCTTGCTCAGTGTGTCCGAAATACCTTCCAGCGCAAATTTGCTGCCGCAATAATAGGCGATGCCCGGCATGGTGATGGTTCCGCCCATCGAGGTGATGTTGACGATGTGGCCCTGGCGCCGCCGGCGCATGCCGGGCAGCACGGCCTTGATCATGGCCACCGCACCGAACACATTGACCTCGAACTGGTCGCGCATGGCTTGCAGCGGCGATTCTTCCAGCACGCCTTCGTGGCCGTAGCCGGCGTTATTGACCAGCACGTCGATCGGCCCCAGCGCGCGTTCGACGCGGGCCACGACCGCGTCGATGGCGGCGCTGTCGGTCACGTCCAGCAGTTGCGGATGCGCGCGGTCGGGATCGAGGGCGGCGAAGGCGGCGGCCTGCTCGGCGCTGCGCACGGTGCCGGCCACCTGGTATCCCGCTTCGATGGCCGCCTGGGCCAGCGCCCGTCCGAAGCCGCTACTGACGCCGGTAATCAGAAATAGCTTGCTCATGGTCTCTCCTGGGTTGCGATGACTGGCATGATATTCTCCGTACTTGCACCCTTGATGCCTGAAATCGCGAATTTCTAGCCTAATCCTATGAGTGATCGTGAGAAAACCGTCGCCTTGCTGCAATCGCTGTGCGCGCTGGAAGGCTATAACCTGACGCCGCTGCCGGATGTGAGGCTGCTGCGATCCGACCGCCCGCTGGCGCGCACCCCGGTGCTGTACGACCCCGGCATCGTGATCGTCTGCCAGGGCAGCAAGCAGGGCTATTTCGGCGGCGAGGTCTACCGCTACGACGCCCAGCATTACCTGGCGGTGGCGGTGCCGGTCCCGTTCACGATGCAGACCCAGGCCAGCGCGTCCGAGCCGCTGCTGGCCATCTACCTGCACCTGGATTTTCAACTGGCGGCCGACGTGCTGCTCCAGGTCCAGCAGCATCGCCCCCTGCCGCAGGCGGGGGCCCGGAGCATGGTCTCGACGCCGGTCGATCCGGCCCTGGCGGCGAGCGTGCTGCGCCTGGTGCAGGCCTTGGCCGACCCATTGGAAGCGGCGGTGCTGGGCCGCGGCTTGCTGCGCGAGCTGTACTACCGCGTGCTGACCGGGGAGCAGGGCGGCGCGATGCGCGCGGCGCTCGCCCGGCAGGGGCGCTTCGGCGCAATCTTCACGACCCTGCGTCGCATCCACGCGGCCTACCGCGAGCCGCTGACGGTGGAGCAGCTGGCGCTGGAGGCCGCCATGAGCGTGCCTACCTACCACCACCATTTCAGGGCGGTGACCGGCTCCACGCCGATCCAGTACCTGAAGTCGACCCGGCTGCACCAGGCGCGCCTGCTCATGGTGCGCAACGACCGCAGCGCGGCGGCCGCCGCATCCGAAGTGGGGTATGAAAGCGCCTCGCAATTCGGGCGCGAGTTCAAGCGCCTGTTCGGCCTGACCCCGGCGCAGGAAGTCAGGCGCATGCGCGCGAGCTTCGCCCTGCCGCCGCAAGCGAATCCGGCGTTCGTGTCATCGCATTGAGACCGGCTACGTTCCGCTGAAGTGGTCCCAGCCCGTCAGGCCCAGGTCGAGCGGCGCGCCGTGCGCGTCGACCAGGCGCAGGCCGGGCGCGGCCTCGATCGCGCCGACCCGGGTGACGGGCGTTGCGGCCTGCGCCGCCGCGGCCAGCACCGCCGCGCGCCGTTCTTTGGGGGCCGTGAAACACAGTTCGTAGTCGTCGCCGCCGGCCGCCGTGAAGCGCCGCCGCAATGCCTGGTCGCGCCGCGCCAGCGCGGGGCCGGCCGGCAGCGCATCGACGTCGAGCGTGGCGCCGACGCCCGATGCCGCCAGGATGTGCCCGAGGTCGCCCACCAGGCCGTCCGAGATGTCGAGCGCCGCATGGGCGACCGGGGCCGCGGCCAGCGCCAGGCCCAGGGCCACGCGCGGCGTGGGCATGTGCAGCCTGGGCGCCGCCTGCGCCTGCTGGGCCGGATCGAGGTCGACCTCTTTCCAGCAGCCGGCCAGCGCCAGGCGCGCGTCGCCCAGGGTGCCCGAGATCCAGATATCGTCGCCCGCCTGCGCGGCCGCCCGCCGCAATGCGTGGCCGGGGGCCAGTTCGCCGAACACGGTGATGCAGATGTTGAGCGGTCCCCTGGTGGTGTCGCCGCCGACCAGCTCGCAGTCGTGCGCGTCGGCCAGCGCGAACAGGCCTTGCGAGAATCCTTCCAGCCACGCCGGGTCGGCCCGGGGCAAGGCCAGGGACAGGGTGAACGCGATCGGCCGGGCGCCCATCGCGGCCAGGTCGGACAGGTTCACGGCCAGCGCCTTGTGGCCCAGCATGAACGGGTCGGCGCCGGCAAAGAAGTGGCGGTCCTCGACCAGCATGTCGGACGAGATCGCGAGCTGGCGCCCGGGCGTGGGCGCGAGCAGGGCGCAGTCGTCGCCGATGCCCAGGGCCGCCCGTCCGGGGCGGTCGCGCTTGAAGTAGCGTTTGATGAGGTCGAATTCGGAAAGCATGGCGGCGATTGTACATGGGCGCGAAATGCTGCAACCGCACATGAAATGCCGGGCAGGATGGTAAAAATACGTAGCCATTGACAACATGCTGTCTGATAGAATCGAAAGTCCCGTTTTGCTTCAGGAAGGCTGCCCAGCATGGATTCGTCATCTGACAAAAAAGAAGAATTACGTCAGCAACTGCGTCAAGCAGCGCTCGAGTATCACCAGTTTCCCCGTCCCGGCAAGATCAGCGTGGCGCCGACCAAGGGCCTGCTGAACCAGCGCGACCTGGCGCTGGCATACTCGCCGGGCGTGGCCGCGCCTTGCGAAGAGATCGTCAAGGACCCGGCCAACGCCTACAAGTACACGGCGCGCGGCAACCTGGTGGCCGTGATCTCCAACGGCACCGCGGTGCTGGGCCTGGGCAATATTGGCCCGCTGGCATCGAAGCCGGTGATGGAAGGCAAGGGCGTGCTGTTCAAGAAGTTCGCCGCGATCGACGTGTTCGACATCGAGATCAACGAGACCGATCCCGACAAGCTGGTCGACATCATCGCCGCGCTCGAGCCGACTTTCGGAGGCGTGAACCTCGAGGACATCAAGGCGCCCGAGTGCTTCGACATCGAGCGCAGGCTGCGCGAGCGGATGAAGATCCCGGTCTTCCACGACGACCAGCATGGCACCGCGATCATCGTCGGCGCCGCCATCCTCAACGGCCTGAAAGTCGTCGGCAAGAAGCTCGAAGAGTGCAAGCTGGTGGTGTCGGGCGCAGGCGCGGCCGCGCTGGCCTGCCTCGACCTGATCGTCGACCTGGGCTTCCCGATCGAGAACATCTTCGTGACCGACCTGGCCGGCGTGGTCTATAAAGGCCGCGTCGAATTGATGGACCCGGACAAGGAACGCTTCGCGCAGGACACGCCGCACCGTTCGCTGCTTGATGTCATCCCCGGCGCCGACATCTTCCTGGGCCTGTCCGCCGGCGGCGTGCTCAAGCCGGACATGGTCGCCAGCATGGCCCCGAACCCGCTGATCCTGGCACTGGCCAACCCGAACCCCGAGATCCTGCCCGAGGAAGCGAAGGCGGTGCGCGGCGACGCCATCATCGCCACCGGCCGTTCGGACTACCCGAACCAGGTCAACAACGTCCTGTGCTTCCCCTACATGTTCCGCGGCGCCCTGGACTGCGGCGCGACCACCATCACGCGCGAGATGGAAATCGCCGTGGTGCACGCGATCGCCGACCTGGCCCACGCCGAGCAGTCGGACATCGTGGCCTCGGCCTACGGCATCTCGAACCTGTCCTTCGGTCCGGAATACCTGATCCCGATGCCGTTCGACCCGCGCCTGCTGACCCATATCGCGCCGGCCGTGGCCAAGGCCGCGATGGATGGCGGCGTCGCCACCCGTCCGATCGAAGACCTGGAAGCCTACGCCGAGACCCTGCAGCAGTTCGTCTACCGCAGCGGCACCTTCATGAAGCCGCTGTTCACGGTCGCCAAGGCGGCCCCCGGCGAAATGAAACGCATCGTCTACGCCGAGGGCGAGGACGAGCGCGTGCTGCGCGCGGTGCAGGTGGTGGTCGACGAAAAGCTGGCGCGTCCGATCCTGGTCGGCCGTCCGGCGGTGCTGGAGCAGCGCATCGAGAAATTCGGCCTGCGCCTCAAGCTGGGCGTGCACTTCGACGTGATCAACCCCGACTTCGACGAGCGCTACCGCGACTACTGGACCACCTATCACCAGATGGTGATGCGCAAGGGCGTGACCCCGGACCTGGCCAAGCTGGCCATGCGCCGCCGCCACACCCTGATCGGCGCCATGATGATCCACAAGGGCGAAGCCGACGGCATGATCTGCGGCACCTACGGCACCACGCAGATGCACCTGGACTTCATCGACCAGGTGCTGGGCAAGCGCGCCGGCGCCAATGTGTATGCGGCGATGAACTTCATCATCACGCCGGAACGCCAGCTGGCGATGGTCGACACGCATGTGAACGAGAATCCGAACGCCGAGCAGCTGGCCGAGATCACGATCATGGCGGCCGAGGAGATGGAACGCTTCGGCATCGCGCCGCGCGCGGCCCTGCTGTCGCATTCGAACTTCGGCAGCGCCAATTCGGAATCGGCGCAGAAGATGCGCGCCGCCCTGGCCCTGGTGCAGCAGAAGAAGCCGGACCTGGAAATCGACGGCGAGATGCATGGCGACGCCGCGCTCGACGCCAAGCTGCGCGCCAAGATCATGCCGGAATCGACCCTGACGGGCGACGCCAACCTGCTGGTGCTGCCGAACATCGACGCCGCCAATATCTCGTACAACCTGGTCAAGACGGCGGCCGGCAACGGCATCGCCATCGGTCCGGTCCTGCTCGGTTGCGCGCGCGCCGTCCACATCCTGACCCCGTCGGCGACGGTGCGCCGGATCGTCAATATGACGGCGCTGGCCGTGGTGGATGCTGTTTCCCAGCGGTAAGTTTTTGGTCGGCTGACTATGCCACGCCTGACCCGGCGCTCCTGCGCTGCGTCAGGCGTGTTTGTATTCAGCTGTCGCCGTTTGTCGTTCGGCAAAGACACTGGTAACAAACCGTAAGCGACGGTCGCAGCGCGTCATTTTCGGGTCATAATGTTCAGATAAGTGTTGCTCTAATTGCATTATTCATGCGTTCGCGTACGGTTGTGCAATCAGGCAAGCCGACCTCCTCTGTTACAATCCTTGCTTGGCCGGGCTCGTCAGCTATCGCGTGGCGCCCGCAAGACCACCCTCATATCCATCCAAGAACATGCAAAACAAACGAGCCCTCATCACCGGTATCACCGGCCAGGATGGCGCCTATTTGGCCCAGTTGCTCCTGGAAAAAGGCTATCACGTCACCGGCACCTACCGTCGTTCGAGCTCGGTCAATTTCTGGCGCATCGATGAACTCGGCATCACCTCGCACCCGAACCTGTCGCTGGTCGAATACGACCTGACCGACCTGGCCTCGAGCCTGCGCCTGATCGAGTCGGCCCAGCCGGGCGAGGTGTACAACCTGGCGGCCCAGAGCTTCGTCGGCGTCTCCTTCGACCAGCCGCTGACCACCGCCTCGATCACCGGCCTGGGGGCCGTCAACCTGCTCGAAGCGATCCGCATCGTCAACCCGAAGATCCGCTTCTACCAGGCGTCGACCTCCGAAATGTTCGGCAAGGTCCAGGCCATCCCGCAGAAAGAAGACACGCCGTTCTACCCGCGCAGCCCGTATGGCGTGGCCAAGCTGTACGCGCACTGGATGACCATCAATTACCGCGAGTCGTACGACATCTTCGGTTCCTCGGGCATCCTGTTCAACCACGAGTCGCCGCTGCGCGGCCGCGAGTTCGTGACCCGCAAGATCACCGACTCGGTGGCCAAGATCGTGCAGGGCAAGCTCGACCTGCTTGAGCTGGGCAATATGGACGCCAAGCGCGACTGGGGCTTCGCCAAGGAATACGTCGAGGGCATGTGGCGCATGCTGCAGGCCGACAAGCCGGACACCTACGTGCTGGCGACCAACCGCACCGAGACCGTGCGCGACTTCGTCACGATGGCCTTCAAGGCCGCCGACGTCACGCTCGACTGGAGCGGCTCGGGCGAGCAAGAGGTAGCCCACTGCAGCAAGAGCGGCAAGAAGCTGGTGGGCGTCTCGCCCAGGTTCTACCGTCCGGCCGAAGTCGACCTGCTCATCGGCGACCCCGAGAAAGCCAAGCGCGAGCTGGGCTGGGAACCGAAGACCACGCTCGAAGAGCTGTGCCAGATGATGGTCGACGCCGACCTGCGTCGCAACGAACAGGGCTTCTCGTTCTGATATGACGCGCCTGGCCACGGATGACGTTTCCGCTCTCGCGCCGCGCGCGGCCGGGCGTGAAGGGGAGGGCCGCCGCGCCCTGATCACGGGCCTGCGCGGCTTCACCGGCCATTACCTGGCGCAAGAACTCACGGCCGCCGGCTACCGCGTGTTCGGCACCGCGATGCCCGGCGACGCGCTCGGACCCGACACTCGGGACGTATTCGCGGTCGACCTGTGCGACCGCGATGCGGTGGCCGCCATGGTCGCCGAGGCCAGGCCCGACGTCGTGGCCCACCTGGCCGGCATTGCCTTCGTCGGCCATGCCAATGTCGAGGCGATCTACCGCGTCAACGTGGTCGGCACCCGCAACCTGCTCGAGGCGCTGGCCGCTGGCGACCATCGCCCGAGCAGCGTGCTGCTGGCCTCGTCGGCCAATATCTACGGCAACGCCGATGTGCCGGTGATCGACGAAAGCGTGCCGCCGGCGCCGGCCAACGACTACGCGGTCAGCAAGCTGGCGATGGAATACATGGCGCGCCTGTGGATGGACAAGCTGCCGATCACGATCGCGCGTCCTTTCAACTACACGGGCGTGGGCCAGGCAGAGAATTTCCTGCTGCCGAAAATCGTCAACCACTTCCGCCGCAACGAGAAGCGCATCGAATTGGGCAACCTCGCCATCGCCCGCGATTTCTCCGACGTGCGCATGGTGGCGCGCAGCTATCGGCGCCTGCTGGCGGCGGCGCCCGCCGGCGAAGCCTTCAATGTCTGCTCCGGCACCCCGCACTCGCTGTCGAGCGTGATCGAGACGATGGGCGAGATCGCCGGCTACCGCATCGACGTGCACGTGAACCCCGCCTTCGTGCGCGCCAACGACGTGCTGCAACTGACGGGCAGCAATCGCAAGCTGGCGGCCGCGATCGGCGAACTGGCGCCGACCCCGCTGCACGAGACCCTGGACTGGATGTACCGGGCGTGAAACCCGCAGTCCTCAAGGTCGGGCTGGGGACGACCATGGTCGAGCCCGGCCTGACGGGCGGCCGGCTGGACGGCATCGGCGTCTATACCCGGGCCCTGATGCAGCACCTGCCCGCGACCGGCTGCGAGGTGGCGCCGTTTTCCTGGCCGCGGCCGCGCAGCGGTGGCGCCGGCATCACCGTTGGCCAGGCTTTCCCCCAGTCGTTCGAGGCGGCGACCCTGGTCGACCTGGCGACGCCGGCCAGACATCGGGTTCATATGCCGGCCGATATTTTCCACGTGACCGACTACCGCGTGGTGCGCATGGATTGCCCGGTGGTCGCCAGCCTGCACGATGCCCTGCCGATCAAGCACCCCGAATGGTGCAACCCGCGCCTGCGCGCGCTGAAAAACTGGTTGCAGGCCAAGGCGGCGCGCAAGGCCGACCACGTGATCGCACTGTCGCACTTCGCCATCGACGAACTGGTCGAATGCTTCGGCATCGACGAACGGCGCGTATCGGTGGTGCCGTGCGGCGTCGACGAGGAATGGCTCGCCGCACCCGAACCGCAGGCGGTGGAAGCGACGCTGGCTGCCCATGGCCTGCGACCAGGCTATTTCTTCTTTGTTGGCACCCTGCAGCCGCGCAAGAACGTCGAGCGCCTGCTGGAAGCGTGGCTGGCGTTGCCGGCGCCCCTGCGTCGCGAACGCGGCCTGGTCGTCGTCGGCGCCCCTGGCGCCCGCAGCGAAGCCCTGGTGGCGGCCATGAAGAAGGCGCAGGCCGACGGCGAAAACCTGGTCTGGCTGGATCGCCTGACGGACCACGGGCAATTGCGCCACCTGTATGCCGGCGCCGGCGTGTTCGTCTTTCCTTCGCTGTACGAAGGCTATGGCATCCCGGTGCTGGAAGCGTTTGCCTCGAACGTGCCGGTGGTGGCCGCGAACACGACCTCGCTGCCCGAAGTGGCGGGCGACGCGGCGCTGCTGGTCGACCCCTTGTCCGGTGGCGCGATCGGCGACGCGATGCGCATCCTGGCGACCGACGGTGTTGCGCGCGCGCGCTGTATCGCCGCCGGACGCGCCCGCGCCGAACAACTGACATGGCAAAACACCGCACGCCTGACGGCGGAGGTGTACCGTGCCGTCCTTTCGCAGTAAGCTGAGCTGATTATGCGTGTCCTTCATTTCTACAAGACCTACCACCCCGATTCGGTGGGTGGGGTCGAACAGGTGATCCGCCAGATGTGCGTGGGCACCGGCCGCCTCGGCGTGACCAATACCGTGCTGTCGCTGTCGCGCCAGAGCAACCTGGTTCCGTTCGAGTTCGAAGGCCATATGGTGCACCGCGTGCCGCTCAATGCCGAAATCGCGTCCAACGCCATCTCGGTGCAATCGATCGGCGCGCTGGCGCGCCTGGCGCGGCAGGCCGATGTCGTGCACTACCACTTTCCGTGGCCCTTCATGGACCTGGCCCATTTCATGGCCCGGGTCGACAAGCCGACGGTGGTCACCTACCACTCCGACATCGTGCGCCAGCGCCACCTGCTGCGCCTGTACCAGCCGCTCAAGCACCGCTTCCTCAAGAGCGTCGATGCGATCGTCGCGACCTCGCCCAATTACCTGGGCTCGTCGACCGTGCTGGCGCGGTACCGAGGAAAAACGACGGTCATTCCCTTCGGCCTGGACCGCGACACCTATCCGCAGCCCGAGCCGGGCCGCCTGGCGCACTGGCGCGAGCGGGTGGGGCCCAAGTTCTTCCTGTTCGTGGGCGTGCTGCGCTACTACAAGGGCCTGCACATCCTGCTCGAGGCGGCGGCCGGCCTCGATTATCCGATCGTGATCGTCGGCGCCGGGCCGATCGAGCAGGAGCTCAAGGAACAGGCCGCGCGCCTGGGCCTGTCGAACGTGATGTTCGTCGGCGCGATCGACGAACCCGACAAGGCGGCGCTGCTGACCCTGTGCTATGCCGTTTCCTTCCCCTCGCACCTGCGTTCCGAAGCCTTCGGCATTTCGCTGCTCGAAGGCGCGATGTACGGCAAGCCGATGATCTCGAGCGAGATCGGCACCGGCACCACCTATATCAATATCGATGGCGACACCGGCCTGGTGGTGCCGCCATCCGACGCGCAGGCGCTGCGCGCCGCGATGCGCACCCTGTGGGACAACCCCGACCTGGCGCGCGCCATGGGCCGGCGCGCCGAGCAGCGCTTCGAGGAGCTGTTTACGTCCGAGAAGATGGCGGCCAACTATACGGCGCTGTACCACGAGCTGGCGGCAAGGCGCGCGCCGAGGGCGGTCGATACGGTGGCTGAAGAGCCCGGCGCCGTGGGGTCGGCGGCTCCGCCGCCCACGCGGTGACTGTCGGCGGCGGAGCCGCCGACCCTGCCGTGCTCGAGAAACCGCTCAGGCCGTCTCGGCCCAGCGCAGCCTGATCTCGCGGATCGCCGGCATCTGCTCGGCGAACAGCTCCACCAGTTGCGGGTCGAAGTGGCGGCCCTTCTGCTCGCGCAGGAAAGTGACCGCATCTTCCTCGGTCCAGGCCTTCTTGTAGGGGCGCACCGAGGTCAGGGCGTCGAACACGTCGGCGATCGCCACGATCCTGCCCACCAGCGGGATAGCCTCTCCCGCCAGCCCGTGCGGATAGCCGCTGCCGTCGTATTTCTCGTGGTGGGTCAGCGCGATCTGGCGCGCCAGCGCCAGCATGCCGCCATCGTGCTCGCCGATGATCTCGGCCCCGATCGTCACATGGCTCTGCATGATCTTCCATTCGTCGGGATCGAGCGGTCCCGGTTTTTGCAGGATGCGGTCGGGGATGCCGATCTTGCCGACGTCGTGCATCGGCGCCGCATGCAGCAGGTCGTCGGCTTCGATTTCCGTCATGCCGGCGGCGATGCCGAGAATGCGCGAGAAGTGGCTCATGCGGATCACGTGCAGGCCGGTCTCGTTGTCCTTGTACTCGGCCGCCAGGCCCAGGCGCTGGACGATCTCGAGGCGGCTGGCGCGCAATTCTTCCATGCGCACCAGCGACAGATGGGTCTTCACGCGCGCGCGCACCACCGGCGGGCTGACCGGCTTGGTGATGTAGTCGACCGCGCCGGCCTCGAAGCCTTCGACTTCGTCGGCGGTCTCGGTCAGGGCGGTCACGAAGATCACCGGCACCGAGGCGGTGGCGGGGTGCGCCTTGAGGGCGGCGCACACCTCGTAGCCCGACATCCCGGGCATCATCACGTCCAGCAGCACCAGGTCGGGCTGCTCCTGGCGCGCCAGCTCGAGCGCGCGCGCGCCGTCCTTGGCGAACAGCAGGCGATAGTGGTCCTGCAGGATCTGGCGCAGCAACTGCAGGTTGCTGGCTTCGTCGTCGACCGCGAGGATCAAGGGTCGGGTATTCGGTTGGCTCATGCTGGTAAATCGTCGGTAACGTCGTCGAGCTCCCCGTCACCCAGCTGGCCCATGACGGCTTGCAGGTGGTCGAGGGCGAGATCGAAATCAAAGTCGGAAATCGCGGACTGGACCTGGGTCACGCGGGGGGCTGCCGGATGGGCCGCCAGCGCCGCGGCCAGGCTGGCCATGGCGCCGTCGTTGAGGGCGCCGCGCCGCAGCGCCGCGAGCAGCACGCCGCCGGCGCGCCGCGCGCGCGCCAGGTCGACCTGGTTGCCGGCGACGGCCGGCGCCGGCGCCGCGGCGGCCAGGCGCAGCGCTTCGAGCGCCGCGTCCAGCGCATTGTTGGCCACCACCAGCGTGTTGGCGACCTGGCGCGCATCTGTCGGCACCGCATTGGCAGCCTGCTCCAGCGCGGCCAGCGCGTCGGCCAGCCGCTCGAGGCCGATATTCGCGGCGGACCCGCGCGCCTTGTGCGCCAGCATGCGCAGCTTCAGGTGCTCGCCGCCGGCCGCGTGCAGGCGCAGCGCCTGTCCCAGGTCGGCGTACTGGCGGCCGAAGTGCTCGAGCGCCTCGGCATAGGCGTCTTCGCGGTTGCTCCAGCGGTGCAGGCCGGCGCGCCGGTTCAGCACCTCGCGCGGGGCATGGTTCACGCTGGAGGCGTCCGGCGCATTGTTCGATAGGCCGAGCACGCGCGCGATCTCGTGCGACAGCGCGAACCAGTCGACCGGCTTGCTGGCGAATCCGTCCATGCCGGCGTCGACGCTGGCGGTGCGGTGTTCCTGCAGCACGCTGGCGGTCATCGCGATCACCGGCAGCCGCGGGCGTCCTTCTTGCGCCTCATTGGCCCGGATTGCGCGGGTGGCGGCCAGGCCGTCCATGGTCGGCATCTGGAAGTCCATCAGCGCTATGTCGAACTCGCCGCTGGCGCTGAGGGCGACCACGGCGGCGCCGTCGCGCACCGCGGTCATGGTGTGGCCGCGGCGGGTCATCAGGAGCTGCATCAGTTCCAGGTTCTGCGGCACGTCGTCGGCCACCAGCACCCGCAGCGGCGGCAGCACGGCGGCGCTGCGCACGCGCGGCGCCTGCTGGGCGAAGCGCGCCAGCACCAGCGGCACCCGCACGTGGAAGGTGGTGCCGCGTCCCAGTTCGCTCTCGGCCCAGATCCGCCCGCCCATCAGCTCGACCAGCTGCTTGCTGATCGTGGTGCCCAGGCCCGTGCCGCCGAAGCGGCGCGTCATCGAGGCGTCGGCCTGGGTGAAGGGATCGAAGATGGCGGCCAGGCGCTCGGGCGCGATGCCGATGCCGGTGTCGACCACCGCGATGCACAGCTGGTCGCCCTCGGCGCCGACCTTGAGCGTCACGCTGCCCTGCGCCGTGAACTTGATCGCATTGTCGAGCAGGTTGGTCAGCACCTGGCGCATGCGCAGCTCGTCGCCGCGCAGGCCGGTCGGCAACGCCGGATCGTACTGGATGTCCAGGTGCAGGCCCTTGGCGCGCGCGTTCGCGGCCAGGGTCGACGACAGTTCGTCGATCAGCGACAGCAGGTTGTAGTCGTTCTGCTCCAGCTCGACCGCGCCTTTTTCTAGCTTGGCGGTGTCGAGGATCTCGTTGAGCAGGCGCAGCAGGGCGCGGCCGGCGCTGCGGATGGTGTCGAGGTGGCGCCGCTGTTCCACGTCCAGTTCGCCGTCCAGCAGCACGTCGGTGAAGCCGAGGATCGAGTTCATCGGCGTGCGGATCTCGTGGCTCATATTGGCCACGAAGGTGGCGCGCGCCGCCGCCGCCTGTTCGGCCGCTTCCTTGGCGTCGCGCAGCGCCTGTTCCATCACGCGGCGCTCGGTGATGTCGAGGATGACGCCGTCGAGCCATTGGATGTCGCCGGCGTCGTTGCGCGCCGCCGTGCCGTTTTCCCAGAGCCAGCGCACGCTGCCATCGGCATGCAGCAGGCGGTATTCGATCAGGAACGGCCGGTCTTCGCGCAGGGCCGCGCCGATCTCCTTGGCGACCCGGCCCCGGTCCTCGGCATGGATCAGGGCGCCGAACACGCGGCGCGGGGGCGTACCGACGAAGTCGCGCGCCGGATAGCCGGTCACGCGCTCGACGGCGTCGCTGATGAAAATCATGGGCCAGTCGTTGCTCAGCATGCTGCGATAGCCGATGCCGGGAATATTGCCGATCAGCGAACGGAATTGCTGCTCGCTGGTCTGCAGCGCCTGCTCCATGGCGCGCCGTTCGCTGACGTCGGTCACGAAGCAGACGAACAGATCCTGCTCGTCCAACCGGGCATGGCCGAGGGCGCCGCGCACCGGCACCAGGCTGCCATCCTTGCGCACCCCAAAGGTTTCCATGCTGGTGTTGACGCCTTCCAGGCTCCCCCTTGCCAGCACGTGCAGCAGGCCACGCTCGGCCGTACGGTCGCGCTCATTGAGCAGCAGGGCGATATTCCGGCCGACGATTTCCTCGTGCTTCCAGCCGAAGATGCGCTCGGCCGAAGCATTGAATTCGGTAATGGTGCCGTCGCGACCGACGGTGATCACGCCGTCGACCGTGGTCGTGAGGAGGGCGCGCATCCAGGCTTCACTGCGCGACATGCTGAGGAACATTTCACGGTAGCGCAGCAGGCCGTTGGCGGCGACCACGCCCAGCGACAGCGCCACCGTGATGACCGTGATCGACAGCGCAAGGAAGTCGCTGTTGGAGCCCGACAGGCCCAGCGGATCGACTTCGCCGGCGAAGCGTGCGGCCGCCATGCCGGTGTAGTGCATGCCGGCGATCGCGCAGCCCATGACCACCGCGGCGACAAACAGGCGGCGCGACTCGGTCATCGAATAAAAACGCGACAGGCCGTGGCGCACGCCCAGCGCCACGGTGGACAACACGACCGCGACCACGATCGACAGCGCGAACATGGCCGGATCGTAGTAGAGGTCGAGGCGCATGCGCATGCCGGCCATGCCGGCATAGTGCATGGCGCCGATGCCGGCGCCGACCAGCACTCCGCCCACCAGCAGGTGCGCAAGGCGCAGCTGTGGCCGCGAGATCAGGCTGAGCGCGACCCACGACGCGCCGATGCTGGGCAGGGCCGACAACAGCGTGGTCCCGTGGTCGTAGTGGACCGGCGTGCACAGGTTAAAAGCGAGCATGCCGATGAAGTGCATCGACCATACGCCGGCGCCCAGCGCCAGGCTGCCGGTGCCGAGCACGATGGCGCGGTGCGCCTGGTTGCAGCTGGCACGCCCCGTGATCTGCAAGCCCATCCAGGACGAAAAGATTGCCACCAGCACCGACAGCACGACCAGGCGTGGCTCGTAGACGCCATAGGTCAGCATGGAGGGATCGGTCGGGGCGTTGAAGAGCTGCAACATGGACGGGAAGACTGGCCAGATGGTGTAATAATCGGTGAGAATGCCTGCGAAGTATGGCATTTTCCCAGTTGGAAATGTTGTTGACGGAAGGAATTGCCAGATGATTGGCCATGTTTTGTAGCGCGCGAGCGACCATTTCTGTGCATTCGTTGCCTGGAAATCATGCTCGTTGGTATGCTGGTGCTGCCGGACGCGTTCCATCGCGCCCGCCACGGCCACATGAGGAGGTCGCATGTCGATAATGCAAGCCTGGGTTGCCGCAGTCATCCTGGCGGCCACGTGTCCGGGCGTGGCGCGCGCCGCGCCGCAGCCGCGCCTCTACCTCACCACCGAAACCTCGGCGCCGTCCAGCATGCTCGTGAACGGCCGCGTGGCGGGCATCGCCACCGACAAGCTCAGGAGCGCGCTGGCGCATGCCGGCGTGGCCTACGAGATCGCGCTGCTGCCCTGGCAGCGCGCCTACACGGCCGCCCTGCAGCGGCCCGATACCTGCGTGTATTCGACCACCCGCACGCCGGAACGCGAGGCGCTGTTCAAATGGGTCGGGCCGCTCGATACGGCGCACTGGGTGCTGATGGGGCGCATCGACCGCAAGCTGGCGCTGGCGAGCCTGGAACAGGCGCGCGGCCTGCGCATCGGCACCTACCACGGCGATGCGCGCGACGCCTACCTGCGCAGCCGTGGCTTCGCCACCGATGCGGCGCCGAACGACTTCCTCAATCCGCAGAAGCTGCTGCAGGGCCGGATCGACCTGTGGGCCGCCAGCTGGCGCCGCGGCAGCACCGTGCTGCAGAAGCACGGCTGGGACAAGGACATCGAACCGGTGCTGACTTTCCGCCAGATCGATGTCTATCTGGCCTGCAACCGGTCGGTGCCGGACGCGCTGGTCGCGCGCCTGAACGCCGAACTCGTTGCGATGGCGCGCAACGGCACGGCCGAGCGCATCGAGCGCAGCTACGACTGATCCGGCGCGTCCGGCGGCGGCGGCATCTCGAAGCTCAGCGGCGGCAAGCCCTGGCACCAGCGGCGCCACATCAGGCGCAGCGCCTGCTCGACGCCGTCGGCGACCCGGGTCATGGTGTCCGACGCGGGCAGCATGAAGCGGCCGCGCAGCGAGGCGCGGATCGCGGCCAGCGCCGCCAGGTCGGCGCAGACGGCCACGCCCCTGGCGACGAAATCGTCGATATCGTGGGCGATGAACTGCGCCAGCCCGTTATGTTCGAGGAAGCTGGCGCTTTGCCGCCCCGGCACGCTGCCGCCGGCCAGGGTGAGTGTTGGCACGCCCATCCAGCCGGCGTGCAGGGTGGTGGTGCCGCCGGTGTAAGGGAAAGTGTCGAGCGCCAGGTCGACCCGGTTGTGCAGCGCCAGGTAGTCGATCATGCCGGTGCGGCCATGGAATTCGAGGCGGTGCGCGGCGATGCCTTCGTCTTCCAGCCACGACCGCACCGGGCCGTGGCCATCGCTGGAGGGCATCCCGGCCACCAGCAGCCGCGCATCGGGCACGGCGCGCAGCAGCGCGGCCCAGGCCTTGATCACCTGGCGGTTGATCTTGCTGAGCCGGTTGAAGCTGCCGAAGGTGACGTGGCCGTTTTCCAGGGCGGGCAGCGGCGCCAGGTCAGGGGCGTTGGCATCGGGCTCGAACGGCACCGACAGCGGCAACTGCACGAGTTTTTCGGTGAACAGGTGGTCGAAGCGTCCGTGCGGCAGGAACTTGCGGTCGGTCAGCACATAGTCCATTGCGTCCAGGCCGGTCGTGCCGGGATAGCCGATCCACGACACCTGGAGCGGCGCCAGCCTGCGCGCGAAGGCGGGCAGGCGGTTGAAGGAAGTATGGCCGGAGAGATCGAACAGGATGTCGATGCCGTCGGCGCGCACCTGCGTTTGGAGCGCGGCGTCGTCGAGCATGGAGGCGTTGCGCCACCCGTCGAAGTAGCCGCGCAGGCGCTCGGTGGTCGCGTCGACAAGGGTATGGGTGTAGTAGGCATACAAGGCCACGCCTGGACGGCCGGCCAGCCGCTCGAACACCGGCTCGATGAACGAGGCCACCGCATGGCTGCGCAGGTCGCCCGAAACGAAGCCGACGCGCAGGGGGCGTTCGGGATCGGGCGGGTTGTCCCAGGGGGCAGGCGGCGCGATATTGCGCTCGAGCTGGCGGCCGTAGTCCAGGTGTTCGGCGAACAGCGCCTCCGGCGTGATCTCGTTCATCTCGCTCAGGCAGAACAGCATATTGCTGCGGGCGTCGGTATTGTCCGGATTGCGCGCCAGCACGGCGCGATAGGCGGCCACCGCGTCGAGCGTCCGGCTCTGGGTCTGCAGGATCAGGGCAAAGGTGATGCCGGCCCGTTCATGGTCCGGCGCGGCCGCCAGCGCCGAGCTGGCGCTGGCTTGCGCCTCGGGCAGCCGCCCCAGCTCGGCCAGGGTGATGGCCAGGTGGTTGTGGGCATCCGGGTCGTCGGGCAGTTGCGCGATCGCCCGTCGCAGGGTGATTTCGGCTTCCTGGAGCCGGTTGGCGCGCATCAGCAGCAGGCCCAGGTTGCTGAGCGTTTCGCCGTCGTCGGGACCGAACCTGGCCGACATCGCCATCCCGTGCAGTGCTTGCTCCGCCTCGCCGCGCCGGTGCGCCACGCCGCCCAGCAGCTTCCAGCCGAACGGATGCTGGGGAAAGCGCTCGATGAGCGAGCGCGCCGCCGCATTCGCCTCGTCGAGCCGTCCTTGCGCGAACAGCGCGGCGGCGGCGTCGATCTCGGCGGACTCGGGCGCGCTGGCGCTGGCGAGCAGCCGTTCGATGTCGTCGAGCGCGGGGTCGTGCAGGCCGTTGGCGCGCCCCAGTGCGAGCAGGTCCCGCGCCGCGGCATACTGGCGCGCCTCGACCAGGGCCGCGAGATAGTCGAGCCAGTGAGCCCTGGTCCCCGGGTCGTTCTCGAGGGCGGCGGCGTAGTGCGGGATCGCCGTGGCCACGTCGCCGGCCTCGCGCGCCAGCACGGCCAGCGCATGGTGGGCGCCGGCATGGCCGGGTTGGAGGTCGAATACCGCCTGGTACAGGGCGAGCGCCTGGTCGAGATTGCCGGCCGCGGTTTCGTGGCGGGCGGCTTGCATGGCCTGGTCGACGATCTGGCGGATCTCGTCGGTGGGGGGAGGGGTGGTCATGGTGGCACGATAGAGCATGTGCGCAGGTAGGGTCAAGATGGCGCGCTCGCCGGCGCTCGCCCCGTGTGCGCCAGCCGGGAGGACAGGTGCAGCCGGGAACGGCCAGCGGTTACGATAGCGGCCATGACCAGCTACCACCCTCCCGCCGTGCATGCCTGCCCTGACTGCGACGCCTTCTTCTTTCGTCGACGCCTACGGACTATCAACTTCTTTGGCGTCCAGGCCTGGTCGGATGGGGTGCCCACCGCATTCTGGCGCCAGGAGCCGCTGGTCCGTTGCCCGTCCTGCTGGGCCTTGTTCTGGCTGGACGATACCGAGGAAATCGGCGTCATGCCCGACCGCCCGGCGAAAATGGGCCGCCTCCAGCGCGCTTGGCTGACGTGGCGTGGCGATCCACAGGGATTGCTGCGCGAGCAGGATCAGTGGGACCGGGCCATTTTGTCCTGGGGCGCTGCGCGGTATCTCGACTGGGTGAGCTTCGATGACGTCGTCCATGTGCTGGGACGGTCTCGCGACGTCAGCAGCGAGCGGGTTCTCTGGTTGAGGAAGCGCATCTGGTGGGGATTGAACGACCGCTATCGCACGCGCATCGATGGAACGCCCTTGTCAGGCGCGTCCGCCTGGCCGCGGGCGCTGGAGCGGCGCAATATGGAAGTGATCCTCGACCTGCTGCGCGATGGCGAGGCGACGCCGCAAAGCCTGGTCGAGCAGGGCGAGTTGCTGCGTTTGCTCGGCCATTTCGACGAAGCGGTGGCAGTGTTGCGGTCGGTGCCGGAAGATGGCCATTTCCAGGGCAGGGCGGTCAGGATCGAAAGCCTTGCGCGGCGTGCCGATGCGCAGGTGAGGATGTTGAGTCCGCCGTCGTGGTGAGCAAGGGACAGATAGCAAAAAGCCCGCAATTCCTTGATGGATGCGGGCTTTGAGCCGGGTACGACGAAGAATGCGGGTGGTGCCTCCGGCCGGAATCGAACCGGCACGCCTTACGGCGCTTGATTTTGAGTCAAGTGCGTCTACCAATTCCGCCACAGAGGCCCTATAGCAGGCGCGCATCTTAGCACATGGTGCGCACAACTGACCAGTGCGAACGAGAAATTGGCTGTGTGCGTGGCTGCGCGCGCAGCAGATGCGCAAGCACGGTATCGGCGCCGCCCCCGATAGTCGCGGGCGCAATAGCACATTCTTCAGCGCGCCATTCGATGCTGCAACAACCGCAAGCTCCCCACCGGCCCGACGATTTCCAGCACATGCTCGCGCACCGCGACATTGATCGCCCCCTCTTGCCCCCGCAACCACGGCCGCGGGCGGAAGTAACGGATGCTGGTGCTGTCGGCCGCCAGCCGCCGGTAGCCCAGCGCGCCGAGCGCTTCGTCGAGCGTGTTGATCATGTAGTGGGCGTCGAAGCGGGTGCGCATCTCGAAGCGGCCCGGGCCGAGCATGAAGACCGGCAGCAGGCCGCCCACGATGGCCGGCAGCACCACATAGGGCAGCGGCGCGTCGGGGTCGATCAGGTGCAGTACCAGCACCAGCAAGGGCAGGCCGCCCAGCAGGGTCAGCGCCCAGGGCAGGGACTGGCGCCAGGTGTCGATGCGGCGCAGGAAGCCGGGGCGCTCCCGGATGCGCACAATCTCTGAAAACGTCACACTTTTCATGGTGATCTCTCCTCACAGCATCTTGTGCAACGGTCTGGCACCATTAACTTTAACTGGCGCAACATTCATTCAGCCAGGGTCACGAAACTCATCGACTAAAACATTGTGACGAGCGGCTCCGGGCCGGTGTTTGACTCTACGCAAACACGCATGCTTTGGAAATAGGTTCTCATATTGGCAACACATGCCGCGCACACCTGGATATCGCTGCTTGCACACCTCATGAAAAAACAAGCCGCACGGTGTGCGGCTTGCTGGAAGTGGATGCTTACTTGCTCCTGCGGAACAGCCGGAAGCGCTCGTCGCGGTCCGAGGCGCGCCGTCCTTCCCACAGCGGGATCGTGTTGCGCACGCCCCATTTGCGCAGCAGCGCGCGGTCGTTGCGGTTGCGCAGGCTGTCCTGCAGCAGCACATATTCGCACTTGCCGCCGGCCAGCGTCACGAAGGGCAGGCGGCCATAGAAGGCCAGCGAGGCGCGCTGGGCCGGGCCGACATTGGTGTCGATGCAGTCGGTGTCGGCCGGCAGGCGCGCCGCGATCTGCTGGGCCACGCCGGCGTAGCTCTTGCCGTAGTTCAGGTCGGGCAGGAACAGCGTCATCAGCAGCACCCACAGCAGGATCAGGCCGCCGGACGACAGCACCACCGCGCGCCACAGCACGGACGGCTGGCGCGACAGCCGCCAGTGCACCAGCATCACCCAGCCCACGCTGGCGGCGGCCGCCACGGTGAAGGTGACGATGCCGATCTCGGGCGCGAAGCCGGGCACCAGCTTGAGCGCATTCTTGGCCAGCTGGGCCGGCCAGCCGGTCAGCTTGGCGATCCAGAACAGCCAGATGGTGGCGCCCAGCATGGTCAGCACCATCACCGAGAACCAGTCGATGGCGTTGATCGCGCCGCGCTTCATGGTCGGCAGGCCGAAGGCGGCCATCAGGGCCAGCGGCGGCAGCATCTTGAGGAAGTCGCTGTTCTCGGGCACCGGGTCGCACAGCAGCTGCAGCACCAGGGCCAGGAAGAAGAACACCGGCAGCACGATGTGCAGCATCTGCTGCTGGCGGCGCCAGGCCCAGATCGCCCACAGCGCGAACGGCCAGGCCGGCCAGAAGAACCAGATGCCGATCCTGAAGAACGTCTTGACCGCGATCCAGCCTGGCAGGCCGAACTGCTCGCCGTTCCAGCCCAGCCAGTCGGCCACCGGCGACAGGCCGTACGGTTGCACGGCGATGGCAGGCAGGATCCAGACCAGGGTCAGTCCGAAGCCGACGCCGGCCGCCACCGCCAGGTCGCGCAGCACCTGGCCGGCCGCCATGTCCAGGTAGCGGGTGCAGGCGAACAGGGCCAGGATCAGCACCAGCGGCGGCAGGTAGCCCTGGGTCAGGGTCAGGGCGCCCAGGGCCAGGCCGACCAGCACCGCGTTGCGGATGCCGGCGTGTTCGACATAGCGCACGGCGCGGTACAGGAAATACGCCAGCAGCGCGCCCTGCAGGGTCGCGGCCAGGGTCAGGTGGCTTTGCAGCAGCAGGCCCAGGCTGCCCAGGTAGATCAGGACGGCGGTGTCGCCCAGGGTGCGGCCGTAGTCGTCGGGTTCGGGCTGGCCGCCGAAGGCCAGGCGCAGCGGCTGCGCCTCTGCCCGGCGGCCCAGGTGGAAGGCGGTGTACCACAGCGACATCGTGCCCAGCACGAAGATGCCGATGGTCGAGACGCGCGCGGCCAGCACGTCGCCCAGGATCCAGCCGAACAGCTTGATGCAGATGGCGCCCAGCCAGAAGGCCAGCGGGCCTTCGTCGACGCTGGCCAGGCCGGCGATGTTCGGGTACAGCCAGTCATCCAGGCCGCCATGCGCCATGGTCCACATGATGCCGAAGCTGCCCGCGTCTTCCTTCCACAAATCGCGGCCGATGATGCCGGGCAGGATGTACAGCATGCCCAGCGCGAGCAGGGCCCAGCGGGGCAGCGCCAGGGTGGCGGCGGCGGGAAGACGGACTGGTTTCATCGGCAAATCTGGTGGATGGAATAACTGCTAAGTATAGCTGCGAAAAAAAAGAAGCCGGGCAGGCCGGCTTCTTTGGCGAAGCCCGGAGGCTTCGAGGATTCTACTGCGGCAATTAGCCGTTGGCGACCGAGGTCTTCGAGCCGACCGAACCGAACTTCTGGCGGAACTTCTCGACGCGGCCAGCGGTGTCGACGATCTTGTGCTTGCCGGTGAAGAACGGGTGCGATTCAGCGGACACCTCGATCTTGACCAGTGGGTATTCTTTACCTTCGTGGGTGATCGTTTCGCGGGTGTTGATGGTCGAACGGGTCACGAATTTGAAGTCGCACGACAGGTCGTGGAAGACGACTTCGCGGTATTCTGGATGGGTATCGGTCTTCATGGTTCTGCTTTCTATTGAATTGGTAGCCAAACAGCACTTCGTCGGTCGGACTGCTTCTTGACCCGATTGCCGATCACTTGCCAGGGGTTGGACTGAACCGGAGATTATAAAGCGGTTTCCGGCGCCAGGCAATGCTAAGAACCTATCCCAGTAGGTGGGAGTCGTTCCTGCCGCGCCTGGCAAGCGTGCGCTGCGTTGCTCGTCGTTGCATGGCTCGCCATGCGGCCTCCTCGCGCCTTGCTCACGCTCGCCATGCATCGGCATGAACTTCCCCCCACCTACCGGGATAGGTTCTAAACAAAAAGGCAGCCCGAAGGCTGCCTTTGCGTGCGTCAAGCGTTGCGAGGGGCGTATTAGCCGCCGCGGCGCATCATGTCGAAGAACTCGACATTGTTCTTGGTCGCGCGCATCTTGTCGAGGATGAACTCCATCGCCTCGATCTCGTCCATCGAGTACAGCAGCTTGCGCAGGATCCAGATTTTCTGCAACTGGTCGGGCTTGATCAGCAGTTCTTCGCGGCGGGTGCCCGATTTGTTCAGGTTGATCGCCGGATAGACACGTTTTTCGGCCAGGCGGCGCTCCAGGTGCACCTCCATATTGCCGGTACCCTTGAATTCCTCGTAGATCACGTCGTCCATGCGCGAGCCGGTCTCGATCAGCGCGGTCGCGACGATGGTCAGCGAGCCGCCTTCCTCGACGTTGCGGGCGGCGCCGAAGAAACGCTTCGGACGCTGCAGCGCGTTGGCGTCGACACCGCCGGTCAGCACCTTGCCCGAGGCCGGGATCACGGTGTTGTAGGCGCGCGCCAGGCGGGTGATCGAATCGAGCAGGATGACCACGTCCTTCTTCATCTCGACCAGGCGCTTGGCTTTCTCGAGCACCATCTCGGCGACCTGCACGTGGCGGGTGGCAGGCTCGTCGAACGTGGACGCGACGACTTCGCCGCGCACCGAACGCTGCATCTCGGTCACTTCTTCAGGACGCTCGTCGATCAGCAGGACGATCAGGGTCACGTCCGGGTGGTTGGCGGTGATCGCATGCGCGATGTGCTGCAGCATGACCGACTTGCCGGACTTCGGCGACGCCACCAGCAGGCCGCGCTGGCCCTTGCCGATCGGCGAGATCAGGTCGACGATGCGGCCGGTGATGTTCTCGGCGCCGTTCATGTCGCGCTCCAGGCGCAGCGGCTCGTTCGGGTGCAGCGGAGTCAGGTTCTCGAACAGGATGCGGTGCTTCGAAGCCTCTGGCGATTCGCCGTTGACCTTGTCGACCTTGACCAGGGCGAAATAGCGCTCGCCGTCCTTCGGCGTACGCACTTCGCCTTCGATCGAGTCACCCGTATGCAAGTTGAAACGACGGATCTGCGACGGCGAGATATAGATGTCGTCGGTCGAAGCCATATAGCTCGCGTCCGGCGAGCGCAGGAAACCGAAGCCGTCCGGCAGCACTTCGAGGGCGCCGTCGCCGAAGATCTGTTCGCCCTGTTTCGCGCGCTTCTTCAGGATCGCGAACATCAGTTCCTGTTTGCGCAGGCGGGCTGCGTTGTCGATGTCGAGGCCGATTGCCATTTCCAGCAGCGCGGAAACGTGCATCGCCTTCAGTTCAGATAAATGCATGTGTGTGGGTGACCCGTGACGGGTGAATGTGGTAGGGGAGGGGACTGCGTGGGTTAATCGAGGCGGGAGGGGAGCTCCCGGCCGGTATTTGTCACTGCGTGGCGAAGACGCGGGCGCGTCGTCGCCGCTATCTTATATCAGATATTGCTGTCGATGAAAGCGGTCAGCTGGCCTTTTGCCAGTGCGCCGACTTTCTGGGCTGCGACCTGGCCGTTCTTAAACAGGATCAGGGTCGGGATGCCGCGGATACCGAACTGGGCCGGCACGGCCTGGTTCGCGTCGACGTCCATCTTGGCGATCGTGATCTTGCCGGCGTATTCCTTGGCTACTTCTTCCAGGATCGGGGCAATCATCTTGCAAGGGCCGCACCACTCGGCCCAGAAATCGACCAGCACCGGCTGCTCGGATTTGAGCACGTCGGCTTCGAAGGATGCATCGCTGATGTGTTTGATGTTTTCGCTCATGGTTTCCTCAATGTGAGGTAAGAATCGTTATTAACGCCTTGAGACAAGTCATGTGGAACGTCTCGACCGGCTACCGTGTTGGCTACCTTGCCAAATATTGCTGCTGCACAATGGTGGAGGCACTGTGTGCGAATTTCAATATTGGAAGAACGGCTAGAGGGTGTCAGGCGGGGAATGAGGCGAATAATACCCCATTTTTTTAAAAAGTGTTCGGCGGTTTGTACAAAATCTCAACATGCCAGCGCCTGGCGCAATTGCTCGGGCGCGAGCGGCTTGCGGAAGGAGCCCACCACCTGCAATCCGAGGGCGCGCGCCAGTTCCTCGGCCGCCTCGCGCACCCCGTCCTCGAGGGCCGACAGCAGGATCACCCTGCCGCAGTAGCCGTGGCTTGCCGCGGCCTGCAGGAATTCGATGCCATCCATCTCGGGCAGCACCAGGTCGCAGATCAACACGTCGGGCATCGCTTCCGTGAGCCGGGCCAGGGCCTGGCGGGCGTCGAGTTCGAGCACGATCTCGCAGTCGCCGCACGAGGCCAGCATTTCTCGCATCACCTCCAGCAAGAGGTGGTCGTCGTCGAGCACCATCACGCGCAGTTGCGCAGAACGGGGGGCGGCGGCAGCGGGCAACATAAGCGTGATTATCCGGATCGGGCAAGGGCTGGTCGACGGCCATTATGGCGAATAACTAGCAAGAGCGGTTGTCCGATTCGGTATTTATTGATCAGACGCTGCCCGTGAAGCGCGCCAGGTGTCCCGGATGCCACATCGTGGCCACCGACGCCACCCGCCCGGCCGAGGTGGTGCGCCGGTGCAGCACCAGGCACGGGGCGCCGGGTGCGATCGCCAGCAGGCGCGCTTCTTCGGGCGGCGCCGGCTGGGCCTCGATCGTATAGAAGGCGCCCTGCAGCGGCGCGACTGCCATCAGGTGCTCGTTGGGCGTGATGCGCGCAAAATCCTGTTCCAGGTAGGCCGGGGCGCAGCCCGGGTTGACCCAGCGGTCCTCGAGCTGGACCGGCACCTCGTTCTCGTAGTGCACGATCAGCGAATGGAATAGCGGCGCGTCCGGGTCGAGCCCGAACTCGGCGGCCAGCGCGTCGTCGGCGCTCCTGGCCTGCAGCGCCAGCACGCGGCTGGCGTGCAGCTTGCCGCGCGCGCGGATCTCGTCGGCGATGTTGCGGATCTCGACCAGGGTGGCCTGGTATTTTTGCGGGGCGACATAGGTACCCGACCCCTGGCGCCGCACCAGCACCTGCTCGGCCGTGAGTTCGCGCACGGCGCGGTTGACGGTCATGCGCGACACGCCGAACTGGCGCACCAGCGCCTGCTCCGACGGCACCAGCTCGCCTTCTTTCCAGCGGCCGGAGGCGATCTCGCTCACCAGGTAATCCTTGATCTGCTGGAAAATGGGCGACTTTTCCTGCATGCTGTCTTGCGCGGTCTGTGCTTCCAAACTCATCTCCGAATGCCTGGCCTCTGCGGCCACGCCTGATTCTAGCATCGCGGATTTGAAAGCAAGACCCGGAGTGCGGCCTGGCGCCGACGGCTTCATGATGGCGCCATTGCCAACGAAGGATACAACGATGACAAGCACGGATCGAGACGACAGCGACGAGCTGCGCTGGGACGCGGTACAGCGGCGCGATGCGAGCGCCGACGGCAGCTTCTATTATTCGGTGCGCACCACCGGCGTCTACTGCCGGCCTTCGTGCCCGTCGCGCGGGGCCAGGCGCGCCAACGTCGCCTTCCACGCCAGCACCCAGGCCGCCGAGGCGGCCGGCTTTCGGCCCTGCCTGCGCTGCGCGCCGCACCTGCCGCCGCTGGCCGAACGCCAGGCCGAGGCGGTGGCGCGCGCCTGCCGCCTGATCGAGGAATCGGAACAGGAGCCGGATCTCGATGCCCTGGCCCGGGCCGCCGGCATGAGCCGCTTCCACTTCCACCGCGTGTTCAAGGCCTGCACCGGGATCACGCCCAAGGCCTATGCTGCTGCCAGGCGGGGCGCCCGCGTGCGCCAGGAACTGGGGCAGGGCGCCCCGGTCACCGATGCGCTGTACAACGCCGGCTATGGCTCCAGCGGGCGCTTCTACGCGGCGTCCGGCGAGGTGCTGGGCATGCAGCCGTCGCACTACCGCGCCGGCGGGCAGGGCGAGACGATCCGCTTCGCCGTGGCCGAATGTTCGCTGGGCGCCATCCTGGTCGCGGCCACCGGGCGCGGGATCTGCGCGATCCTGATCGGCGACCGGCCGGAGCCGCTGGTCGACGACCTCCAGGCGCGCTTTCCCAAGGCCGAGCTGCTGGGCGCCGAGGACGGCTTCGAGCGCACCGTGGCGCAGGTCGTGGGCCTGGTCGAGTCGCCGCGCATCGGCCCGGCCCTGAACCTGCCGCTCGACGTGCGCGGCACCGCCTTCCAGCAGCGCGTGTGGCAGGCGCTGCGCGCGATTCCAGCGGGCCGCACGGTCACCTATGCCGAACTGGCCGAACGGGTCGGCCTGCCTGGCGGGGCGCGCGCCGTGGCCGGGGCCTGCGCCGCCAATCCGGCGGCGGTCGCGATTCCCTGCCACCGCGTGGTGCGTACCGGGGGCGCGCTGTCGGGCTATCGCTGGGGCATCGAGCGCAAGCGCGCCCTGCTCGAGCGCGAAAGCGGGCAGGCCGAATGACGGCGATCGACTGGGATGACGTCGGCGTGCAGCTCGACGCCGCCGGCTGCGCCGTGATCCCGGGCCTGCTCGACGCCCGGCACTGCGCGCGCTTCGCCGCCGCCTACGACGAGCCGCGGCATTTTCGCAGCCGGGTGGTGATGGAGCGCCACGGCTTCGGCCGCGGCGAGTACCAGTATTTCGCCTATCCGCTGCCGGCGCCGCTGGCCGAACTGCGCGCCGGCCTGTATCCGCCGCTGGCGCGCATCGCCAACCGCTGGCAGGCGGCGCTGGGGCTGGACGAGCGCTTTCCCCTGGAGCACGCCGACTTTCTCGCGACCTGCCACGCGGCCGGCCAGCTGCGCCCGACGCCGCTGCTGCTGCGCTACCGCGCCGGCGACTATAACTGCCTGCACCAGGACCTGTATGGCGAGCAGGTGTTTCCGCTGCAGGTGGCGGTGCTGCTGTCGCAGCCCGGCGAAGATTTCGATGGCGGCGAATTCGTGTTGACCGAACAGCGGCCGCGCATGCAGTCGCGCGCCGAGGTGGTGAGCCTGGCGCGGGGCGACGCCGTCGTGTTCGCGGTCAACCGGCGGCCGGTGCAGGGCGCGCGCGGCGTGTACCGGGTGGCGATGCGGCATGGCGTCAGCCGGGTGCGGCGCGGCCTGCGCCATACGCTGGGCATCCTCTTCCACGACGCGAGCTGAGGAACCGCTGCCCGCGCATGCAGTACACTCTGTCGTACCGTGCCCATGAGGCGCGGGTACATACCTATCGGAGAGAAGAAAAAGCATGCGCGCGCGCCCATTATCCCTGCACTGCTCCCTGTTCGTCCTGGCTGCCCTGGGCAGCCTGCCGGTCCACGCCGACACCGTGGTCGACAATGCCAACGGCTATACCCTGAACGGGAAAGGCGAGCTGGTCCAGTTCACATCCATCGCCTTCGACGACAAGGGCCGCATCATCGCGGTCGGCAGCGGCGCGGACGTCGCGGCGAAGGCGCCGAATGCGAAGCGCATCGACATGGGCGGGCGCACCATGCTGCCGGGCCTGATCGACGCCCATGGCCACGTGTTCGGCCTGGGCCAGCAACTGACCCAGCTCGACCTGTTCCACCTCACCTCGCTGGACGGCGCCCTCCAGGCGATCGGCGACTACGCGCGCGCCAATCCCGGTCACGCCTGGATCCGCGGCCGCGGCTGGAACCAGGAAAACTGGAAGCTGGGGCGCTTCCCGACGGCGCAAGAACTCGATGGCGTCGTGAGCGATCGCCCGGTATGGCTGGAGCGGGTCGACGGCCACGCCGGCTGGACCAATAGCCGCGGGCTGGCGCTGGCCGGCATCACGAAGTCGACCCCGGACCCGGTCGGCGGCAAGATCGTGCGCGACGCCAATGGCGAGGCGACCGGCGTGCTGGTCGACACCGCGCAGGAGTTGTTGACGAAGGTGCTGCCGCAGCAGACCGAGGCCGAGGGACGGTTGATGCTGGACCGCGCGCTGGCCGAGCTGGCGCGCGTGGGTCTCACCAGCGTGCACGACGCCGGCGTCGACGTGGCCCAGGACCGCCTGTACCGCGCCTATGCCGACCAGGGCAGGCTGAGCACCCGCGTGTACGGCATGATCGCCGGCACCGACAAGGACTTCGACCAGCTGGCCGCGAACGGCCCCGTGAACGATTACGGCAACGGCATGTATGCGCTGCGCGCCGTCAAGCTGTATTCGGACGGCGCGATGGGCAGCCGCGGCGCGGCCCTGATCAAGCCGTACAGCGACGAATCGCATTCGCACGGCCTGCTGTTCTACAAGACCGCGCAGATGGACGCCATGATGGCCAAGGCCATGCGCCGCGGCTACCAGGTCAATGTCCACGCGATCGGCGACGCCGGCAACAAGCAGATCCTCGACATCTACCAGAAGGAGTTGAAAGCGACGCAGAGCGGCGCCCAGCGCCATCGCATCGAACACGCCCAGGTCGTGACGCCTGCCGACATCCCGCGCTTCAAGACGCTGGGCATCATCCCGTCGATGCAGCCGACCCACGCGACCTCGGACAAGAACATGGCCGAGACCCGCATCGGGCCCGAGCGCATCAAGGGCGCGTATGCCTGGCGCAGCTTCCTGCACCAGGGGTCGCGCATCGCCTGCGGTTCCGATTTCCCGGTCGAGTCGCCGAACCCGTTCTTCGGCATCCACGCCGCGGTCACCCGCCAGGACGCGCAAGGGCAGCCGGTGGCCGGCTGGTATCCGAACCAGGCGATGTCGCTCAAGGAAGCGTTCCGCTGCTTCACGCTGGACGCCGCCTGGGCCGGGCACCAGGAAAACACCCTCGGTTCGCTGGAGCCGGGCAAGCAGGCCGACTTCATCGTGATCGACCAGGACCTGTTCCGCATGCCGACCTACGACATCCACAAGACCGGTGTGCTCGAGACTTGGGTGGCCGGCCGCCAGGTCTTCAAGAAATGAATTGACGGGGTTGTATAGACAACCTAGACTTCAGAGCAGCTTTACGGCGCGCGCCGCTGGCGCGCGCCGTGTCACCGACCGAAGGAGCCGCCATGACCACCGATTCGCCCCGCCTCGACGATCCCCGCTTCGACCCGACCCGGGTCATTCAAGCCCCACGCGGCACCCAGCTCAATTGCAAGAGCTGGCTGACCGAAGCGGCCTATCGCATGATCCAGAACAATCTCGACGCCGAGGTCGCGGAAAACCCGCAGCGCCTGGTGGTCTACGGCGGCATCGGCCGCGCCGCCCGCAACTGGGAATGCTATGACCAGATCCTGGCCTCGCTGCGCGCGCTGGAAGACGACCAGACCCTCCTGATCCAGTCCGGCAAGCCGGTCGGCGTGTTCCAGACCCACCCGGATGCGCCGCGCGTGCTGCTGGCGAACTCGAACCTGGTGCCCAAGTGGGCCGACTGGGAACACTTCAACGAGCTCGATCGCAAGGGCCTGTTCATGTATGGCCAGATGACGGCCGGCAGCTGGATCTATATCGGCACCCAGGGCATCGTGCAGGGCACGTATGAAACCTTCGCCGAGGCCGGCCGCCAGCACTTCGGCGGCGATATGGCGGGCCGCTGGGTATTGACGGCGGGCCTGGGCGGCATGGGCGGCGCCCAGCCGCTGGCCGCCACCTTCGCCGGCGCGGTGTCGCTGACCGTCGAATGCCAGCAGAGCAGCATCGACTTCCGCCTGCGCACCCGCTACCTGGACAAGCAGGCGCGCGACATCGACGAGGCGCTCGCCATGATCCGCCAGCACAAGGACGCGCGGCAAGCGGTGTCGATCGGCCTGCTCGGCAATGCGGCCGAGGTACTGCCCGAACTCGTGCGCCGCGCGCGCGAGGGCGGCCTGGTGCCCGACCTGGTCACCGACCAGACCTCGGCCCACGACCTGATCAACGGCTACCTGCCGATCGGCTGGACGGTCGAAGAGTGGAAGGCGGCCCAGCAGGATCCGTCCCGGCATGCGCGCCTGAAGGCCGAGGCAGCCGCCGCTTGCGCGATCCACGTGCGCGCCATCCTCGACTTCAAGGCCATGGGCGCCCATGCGGTCGACTACGGCAACAATATCCGCCAGGTGGCCAAGGACGAGGGCGTGCACGATGCGTTCGACTTCCCGGGCTTCGTGCCGGCCTATATCCGGCCCCAGTTCTGCGAGGGCCGCGGCCCGTTCCGCTGGGTGGCGCTGTCGGGCGACCCGGAAGACATTTATAAAACCGACGCCAGGATCAAGGAACTGTTCCCGCACGACGCGCGGGTGCACCGCTGGCTCGACATGGCGCGCGACCGGATCGCCTTCCAGGGCCTGCCGGCGCGCATCTGCTGGCTGGGCCTGGGCGAGCGCCACCTGGCCGGCCTGGCTTTCAACGAGATGGTGCGCAGCGGCGAATTGAAGGCGCCGGTCGTGATCGGTCGCGACCACCTCGATACCGGCTCGGTGGCCAGCCCCAACCGCGAGACCGAGGCCATGCGCGACGGCACCGATGCGGTCTCGGACTGGCCGCTGCTGAACGCCCTCCTGAACACGGCCGGCGGCGCGACCTGGGTCTCGCTGCACCACGGCGGCGGCGTGGGCATGGGTTATTCGCAGCATTCCGGCGTGGTGATCGTGGCCGACGGCACCGAGGCGGCCGCCAAGCGCCTGGCGCGGGTGCTGGTGAACGACAGCGGCTCGGGCGTGATGCGCCATGCCGACGCCGGCTATGAGAGCGCCATCGACTGCGCCAGGCGCAACGGCCTGAACCTTCCAATGATCAAGTAAAGATTTTTGCAACCATGAGCGATACCAAGAACTTCATCCTGCAACCGGGCCAGATGCGCCTCGCCGACCTGCGCGCGGCCTGGGCCGAGCGCCAGCCGCTGGCCCTGGCCGCCGACGCCTGGGATGCCATCGCGGCGTCCTGCGCCACCGTCGACGCCATCGTCGCCAAGGGCGACCCGGCGTACGGCATCAACACCGGCTTCGGCATCCTGGCCAAGGCCCATATCCCCAACGACCAGCTGGCCACCCTGCAGCGCAACCTGATCCTGTCGCACGCGGTCGGCACCGGCGAGCTGCTGTCGGACACGATCGTCCGCCTGGTCCTGCTGACCAAGATCGGCAGCCTGGCGCGCGGCTACTCGGGCGTGCGCCCGGTGATCGTCGAGACCCTGATCGCCCTGTACAACGCCAACATCATGCCGGCGATTCCCTCGCAGGGCTCGGTCGGCGCCTCGGGCGACCTGGCGCCGCTGGCCCACATGACGCTGGCGATGCTGGGCGTGGGCCCGGTGCGCCACAACGGCGTGCTGGTCGATGCGAGCGAGGCCCTGGCCGCCGCCGGCATCGCGCCGGTGACCCTGGCGGCGAAAGAGGGCCTGGCCCTGATCAACGGCACGCAGGTGTCGACCGCGCTGGCGCTGCACGGCCTGTTCATGGCCGAACGCCTGTTGGAGGCGGCGATGGTCACCGGCTCGCTGTCGGTGGACGCGGCGCGCGGCAGCGATGCGCCGTTCGATCCGCGCATCCACGCGGTGCGCGGCCAGCCGGGCCAGATCGCGGCGGCCAGTATTTACCGCGAGCTGGTGGCGGGCAGCGCGATCCGCGCTTCGCACCTGGTCGGCGACGAGCGCGTGCAGGACCCGTACAGCCTGCGCTGCCAGCCGCAGGTGATGGGCGCCGTGATGGACCTGATCGCCAATGCCGGCCGCACCCTGCTGATCGAGGCGAATGCGGTGACCGACAATCCGCTCCTGTTCATCGGGGAAAATGCGGGCGGCGAGATTATCTCCGGCGGCAACTTCCACGCCGAGCCGGTGGCCTTCGCCGCCGACACGCTGGCGCTGGCGATCGCCGAGATCGGCGCGCTGGCCGAGCGCCGCATCGCGCTGCTGATCGACGCCAACCTGTCCGGCCTGCCGGCCTTCCTGGTGCGCGAACCGGGCCTCAATTCCGGCTTCATGATCGCCCACGTGACGGCCGCCGCGCTGGCCTCCGAGAACAAGTCGCTGGCCCATCCGGCCAGCGTCGACAGCCTGCCGACGTCGGCCAACCAGGAAGACCACGTGAGCATGGCGACCTTCGCTGCGCGCCGTCTCGACCAGATGGCGCACAATACGGCGGTCATCGTCGGGATCGAGCTGCTGGCGGCCGCGCAGGGGATCGAATTCCACCGCCCGCTCAAGAGCTCGGAGACGCTGGAATCGGTGCATGCCCAGCTGCGCCGGCAGGTCGCCCCCTACGATGCCGACCGCTTCTTCGCGCCCGATATCGAGGCGGCGCGCAAGCTCGTGGCCGACGGCGCGCTGTCGGCGTCGTGCAAGGCGTTGTTCACCGTACTGCACCCGTAAACACAGAGGAGTCGCGATGGAGTTCCGGTTCAAGGCAGGCAGGCTTCCCATGCTGGTATCGATGCCGCATGCGGGCACCGACATTCCCGACGAGGTGGCGGCGACGCTGGCGCCCTGCGCCGCGGCGCGTGCCGACACCGACTGGCACTTGCCGGAACTGTACGGCTTTCTCGACGAGATGGGCATCTCGACCCTCTCGGCGCGCTGGTCGCGCTACCTGATCGACCTGAACCGCCCGCCCGAGGACACCAACCTGTATCCGGGCCTGGACACCACCGGCCTGTGTCCGCTCGACACCTTCGGGCGCGAGCGGTTGTACCGGGAGGGCATGGAGCCGGACGCGAAGGAAGTGCAGCGCCGCCTGGAACGCTACTGGCGCCCCTACCATGAACAGCTGCGGGCCGAACTCGACCGCCTGAAGGCGGAACATGGGCGCGTGGTGCTGTGGGAAGCGCATTCGATCGCCTCGGTCGTGCCGCGCTTTTTCGAGGGCAAGCTGCCGGACCTGAACTTCGGCACCGCCGAAGGCAAGTCCTGCGCGCCGGGCCTCGAACAGGCCATCCTCGGCGTGGCGCGCGCCCAGGAGCGCTATTCCATCGCCCTGAACGGCCGTTTCAAGGGCGGCCACATCACGCGCCACTACGGCCAGCCGTCGAACGGCGTGCACGCGATCCAGCTCGAGAAATGCCAGTGCCTGTACATGAACGAGGCGCCGCCGTTCGACTATCGCCCCGACCTGGCGGCCGATCTGCAACCGCTGCTGGGCGACATGGTCAAGGCGGCGGTGGAGTGGGTACGCACATGAGCGCGTTATTCGCGCGCCATGCGCTGCTGCCGCGGGGCTGGCAGCGCGACGTGCTGCTCGAATGGGACGCGCACGGCGACCTGGTCCGCGTGGCGTCCGGCGCGCCGGCGCCGCCCGGCGCGAGAAGCGCCGGATACGTCCTGCCCGGCATGGTCAACCTGCACTCGCACGCCTTCCAGCGCGCGCTGGGCGGCCTGACCGAGATCGCCGGCGACGGGCCGGACAGCTTCTGGACCTGGCGCGACCTGATGTACCGCTTCGCCGCCCGCATCGCGCCGGAGCAGATCGAGGCCATCGCGGCCCAGCTGTTCGCCGAATGCCTGCGCCATGGCTATACCTCGGTCTGCGAATTCCACTACCTGCAGCGCGACGTCGACGGCGCCAGCTATGCGCGGCCGGCCGAAGCCGCTGAACGGGTGGCCGCGGCGGGCCAGCTTGCCGGCATGGGATTGACGCTGCTGCCGGTGCTGTACAGCCACGCCGGCTTCGGCGCACAGCCGCTCAAGCCGGCGCAGGCGCGCTTTCGCACCGATGTGGACGACGTGCTCGGCATCGTCGAGGCCCTGGCCCCGCTGCGCGGCGGCCAGCTGGAGGTCGGCGCCGCGCCGCACTCGCTGCGCGCCGCCACGATCGCCCAGATCCGCGCGCTGGCGAACGGCTTGCCGCAGGGTCGCCCGCTGCACATCCACATCGCCGAGCAGCAGGGCGAAGTGGCGCAATGCCTGGCGCATGCCGGGCGGCGGCCGGTCGAGTACCTGATGGACCATGTGGCGCTCGATGCGCGCTGGTGCCTGGTGCACGCGACCCATGTCAATGACGCCGAAGTCGCGGCGCTGGCCAGGAGCGGCGCCGTGGCCGGGCTATGCCCGACCACCGAGGCCAACCTGGGCGACGGCCTGTTCCCGCTGGCGCCCTTCATCGAGGCGGGCGGACGCTTCGGCATCGGCAGCGACAGCCATGTGTCGCAAAGCCCGGTCGAGGAATTGCGCTGGCTCGAGTACGGCCAGCGCCTGCTGCACCAGAAGCGCAACGTCGCGCATACGCGCGCGCAACGCCAGGTCGGCGACTACCTGTGGCAGGCGGCGCTCGAGGGCGGCGCCCATGCCAGCGGCCGCCGCGTCGGCCGGCTCGAGGCCGGCCGGCGCGCCGACCTGCTGGTGCTGGACGAGCACCATCCGAACCTGGATGGCATCAATGAGGCCGAAGTGCTCGGACGTGTTGTATTCTGTGGCAATGACAACCTGGTGCGCGACGTGCTGTGCGGCGGACGCTGGGTCGTGGAGAACGGGCGCCACGTGGCGCAGGAGGAGGTCGCCCGGCGCTACCGCCAGGCGATCAGGGATTTGCGCGCAGTGACCCAATAGGTGGCGACATGACTGTCTTGATTCCGTTTGCAGGTTTGTCCCCGGCGCCGTGGAAGAACGGCGGCGGCAGCACGATCGAGATCGCGATCGGCCCGCTCGAGGCCGGCTTCGACGACTTCGACTGGCGCGTCAGCCTGGCGACCATCGCCGAGGACGGCGCCTTCTCGCAGTTCCCGGGCGTGGACCGCACGCTGGCGCTGGTCGACGGCCACGGCATGACCTTGCAGATCGATGGCGAGCCGGCCCTGATCAGCGCCGCCGAACCGGTGATCGCCTTCGACGGCAGCTCCGAGGTACAGGCCCGGCTCAACCGCGGGCCGACGCTCGACTTCAACGTCATGTCGCGCAGCGAGCGCTGCTGGCACCAGTTCGGACGGCGGCGCCTGAGCGGCGACTCGACCTTCGTGGCGCGCGCCGAAGTCACGGTGCTGTTCCTGGCCGAGGGCGACAGCCTGCAGCTGGCCAGCGACGACGAGCGCATCGGCCTGGTGCGCTACGACGCCGTGATCCTCGACCAGGGCACCGTCTGGTCGCTGGAGGCGGGACAGGCCACGATCTTCATCGTCGACGTCCACTACTATTCGGACGACGACGAGGCGATGTATGACTGAGGGCCAGCCCGACTGCGTGTTCACCAACGTCCACCTGGCGACGATGGAGGACGGCTACGGCGACTTGCACGACGCCGCGCTGGCGGTGAAGGATGGCCGCATCGCCTGGATCGGCGCCCGCCTCGACGCGCCCGAAGCGAAGCAGGTGCACGATTGCGGCGGCGCCTGGATGACGCCGGGCCTGGTCGACTGCCACACCCACATCGTCCACGCCGGCAACCGCAGCAACGAGTGGGAAGCGCGCCTGAACGGCGCCACTTACGAAGACATCGCGCGCCAGGGCGGCGGCATCATGTCGACGGTGCGCGCGACCCGGGAAGCCAGCATCGACACCCTGGTCGAAGCGAGCCTGCCGCGCGTGCGCGCCCTGCTGGCCGAGGGCGTGACCACGCTCGAGATCAAGTCCGGCTATGGCCTCGAACGCGGGGCCGAGGAGCGCATGCTGCGCGCCGCGCGCCGCATCGGCGAACTGCTGCCGGTGCGGGTGGCGACCACCTTCCTCGGCGCGCACGCGCTGCCGCCCGAATTCGCCGGCCGCCAGGACGACTACGTGCGCGAGGTCTGCGAACATATGCTGCCGGCGCTGGCGGAACTCGGCCTGGTCGACGCGGTGGACGCCTTCTGCGAACGGATCGGCTTTACCAGTGCCCAGACCGAGCGCGTGTTCGAGGCGGCGCGCAAGCTCGACCTGCCGCTCAAGCTGCATGCAGAGCAATTGTCCGACCAGGGTGGGGCGGAACTCGTGGCGCGCTACCAGGGCCTGTCGGCCGACCACCTGGAACACCTGGGTCCGCAAGGCATCGAAGCGATGGCGCGCGCGGGCACCGTGGCCGTGCTGCTGCCCGGGGCCTATTACTTCTTGCGCGAAACGGTCATGCCGCCGATCGCCGCCCTGCGCGAAGCGGGCGTGCCGATGGCGGTGGCCACCGACTGCAATCCCGGCACTTCGCCCATGACGTCGCTGCTGCTGGCCATGAATATGGCGTGCACCCTGTGGCGCCTGACGCCGCAGGAAGCCGTGCTCGGCGCCACCGCCCATGGCGCGCTGGCCCTCGGCCTGCAGGCCGAGATCGGCACGCTGACGGTCGGCAAGCGCGCCGACCTGGCCTTGTGGAAGATCGCCCGTCCCGCCGACCTGGCGTATGCGATCGGTTTCAATCCCTGCCAGGCCGTGGTCAATGGCGGCGTGTTGCGCACACCGCATCTGCCTGAGTGATCCGGCAATGGTTGTCCTCCGCACGCAACACCCTTCACGCGCAGCGGGTGGGCGCTTGATCGCCCTCAAGCCAGGCTTTCACTGCTCGGAGATGATGGAGTCGACCAAGCGACTGCGACAAGTCATTACAGCGGTAAGCAAATGTAAGGCTTAATGGATCCATAAGAATGGCCAACTATAGTCATTCATGTGATTCCCATCTCCCCTCCCCATTTGCCAAAATGGGTTTGCCCACGGTGCTACGGCCCGTGGGTTTTTCTTTGTGCGCCACTTTTTGTGTGACGCCTGTCGTTGGCTTAGCCGCGCCGTGCGAGCGACTCCAGGCTGTCGCCGGTGACGCGGCAAATGCGCCAATCCGGCATGACGTCGGCGCCCATGGTCTTGTAGAACTGGATGGCTGGCTCGTTCCAGTCGAGCACAGACCATTCGAAACGTCCGCAGCCGCGTTCGACCGCCAGCTGCGCCAGGCGTTGCAGCATCTGCGTGCCATAGCCCTTGCCGCGGTGCGCCTGCTTCACGTACAGGTCTTCCAGATACAAACCCTTTTTGGCGAGGAAGGTCGAGAAATTATGGAAGAACAGGGCGAAGGTCACGACCTCGCCGTTTTCTTCGCCGACGATCGCCTCGCACGACGGCCGCGCGCCGAACAGGCCTTCATGCAGCAGGGCTTCGGTGGCGACCACCATGTGTTCGAGCTTCTCGAATACGGCAAGCTCGACGATCATGGCGTGGATGGGGGCGACGTCTTGCGGCTGGGCGGGACGGATGGAGAAGGTGGTGTCGATTGTCATGGCGATTCGATGGCATTGTTCAGGTTGGCGGATTGCACGCTCCTGGCGGCGGGTGCGCGCACGGCCCAGGCGACGCTGGCCAGGCACAGCACCATGCCCAGGAATTCAAGGGGGCCGGGACGGTAGTCCTCGAGCTGGACCGACAGCAGCACCGACAGCACCGGCGTGACGACGCCGATATAGACGGCCTTGTTGGCGCCGATGCGGCCGATGAGGGTGAAATAGGCGAAGAAGGCGATCACCGAGCCGAAGATCGACAGGTAGAACAGGCCTGCCCAGTAGGTGGCGCTGGCGGGCAGGATGAAGGCGTCGCCATTGGCCAGCGACCACCCGGCCACCATCGAGGCGCCCCACAGCATCGACCAGGCCATCGTCAGGGGGAGATTGGACGACTGTTCCTTGACCTTGTTGACGACGATGCTGCCGGCCGAGCTGGCCAGCGTGGCCGCCAGCGCGAGTACGATGCCGGCCAGGAAATGGCCGTCGCCGCCTGTTTTCAGTTCTTGCCAGGCGTCGCCGATCGAGTGCCAGAACAGCAGCGCCACGCCGATCGTGGCGACGGCGCCGCAGGCCCAGGTGCGGCGGCTGATCGCCGTCCCGAAAAAGATGCGGCTCCAGATCGGCGTCCAGAACACCATCAGCGCGAACATCACGGCCACCAGGCCCGAGACGATGTGCTGCTCCGATTCGTAGGTGCAGATATACGAGATGCCGAAGGTCAGCCCGCCCTGCAGCGCCATCCAGCGGTGGGTGCGCCAGGGCAGCAGCAGGCTGTCGCGGCGCGCCAGGCAGATGGCGAACAGGGCCGCCGCGGCGAGGAAGAAGCGGTAGGCCACCGAGACGGCGGGCGCGGCATGTCCCAGTTGCAAGGTGATGGCCCAGAAGGTCGAGCCCCAGATCAATGAGGCGAGGATGAAGAGGACGGGAGAGGACATCGCGGGAGTATAGTTCGCCCGCATCGTTCCTGCCGGCATCTTTTAAAGCGCAAGGGTGTGACGTTGTATCAAAACCGCAACACCCCCGTTATTGGCTTAATAGGCCAGCCGCATCCGCCGATACAGGAAACGCAACACGAACAAGGGACCGATCAGCAGGAAGCGCAGGTCATCGAAGAACGACGGCTTCTTGCCCTCGATATGGTGGCCGATGAACTGCCCGATCCAGGCCAGCACGAACACCCCGATCGAGGTGACCAGCACGCTGCCGTCGGGCAGCATGTTCAGCAATCCCAGCATGACGGCGGACATCGCCGCCATCCCGAGGGCGAAGGGCCTGGACAGCTTGACGTAATAGACCAGCGCCGCGCCCACGACAAGCAGGGCCGCGAGCGGATGGATCGCCCACAGGATGCCGAGCAGGCTGAACACGATGGCGGGGATGCAGACGAAGTGGATGAGTTCGTTGACGGGATGGCGGTGGCTCTCGGCGTAGCGGGCCAGCAGGACATCGATATCGCGCGACGTAGGGGAAAATTCCATGGCGGGCGTCTCCGGTTGTTGTAGCGCTGATTTTACGCCCGCTCAGTCGCCCTGTCCCATCTGGCGCGCGCCTGGCGGCAGCGCCGGCGCCGGCGCCGTGGTGTCGGCCGGCTGCAGGCGCAGGTTCGGGTGGTTCGCGAACAATTCGGAAATCCATTCCACGAACACCCGCACCTTGGCCGACAGGTGGCGGTTGTGCGGATAGACGACGTGCACCGGCAGGGGATCGCAGCGCCATTCGGGCAGCAGGCGCACCATCTTGCCGGTAGCCAAGTGCTCGTTAAGCAGGTAATCCGTCATATTGATCACGCCCAGCCCCGACAGCCCGGCCTGGATATAGGCGTTGGAATCGTTCAGGGCGATCACCCCGGGCAAGGTCATTTCGAGCCGTTCGCCGTCGCGGTTGTAGTCCCAGTTGGAGATCTTGCCGTTCCTGGCCGAAAAATAATTGACGCAGCGGTGGCGCTCCAGGTCGCGCGGATGCATGGGCATGCCGTAGCGCTCCACATAGGCCGGCGACGCGCAGGTGACGAAATTGATCACCCCCACGCGGCGCGCGATCAGGTTGGTATCCAGCAGTTCCCCGCCGCGCACGGCGCAATCGACGCCTTCCTCCACCAGGTCGACCGGCCTGTCGGTGGTGCCGAGTTCGAGCGTGATATCCGGATAGCGCTCGAAGAAACCGGGCAGGGCGGGGATCAGGATCTCGGTCGACAGCCCGGTCGGCGTATCCACCCGCAGCCGGCCGCTGGGGCTGAAGCGGTGGCGCGACAGCGATTCCTCGGCATCGCGCACGTCGGACAGGATGCGCACGCAGCGCTCATAATAGGCGGCGCCGTCCGACGTGACCGACACGTGGCGCGTCGTGCGATGCAATAGCTTGGAGGCGAGGGAGGATTCCAGCGCCTGGACCAGGGTCGATACTGTTGCCTTGGGTAATTGCAGGGTTTCCGCGGCGCGCGTGAAGCTGCCGGCATCGACCACCTGCACGAATACTTCCATGGCCTGGAGCTTGTTCATCTCTCCTCCGAGTCAAAAATGGCGGGATTGTTCAGCAATCTGAATAATCAATTCGGTATTGCTATCTTTATCTGATTGTAGATGAAGACTATTATGTGTGCATCGCAACAAAGTATTTACCTAAGCAGACGGAGCAGGACCATGAGCCATCGGAACCTTCAGAACGGAATCTTCACCACGGTAGCAGTCGCCCTGAGCAGCGCCGCGCTGGCGGGCCTGCTCTGCACCGATGCCTATTCGCGCGCCGCCGGCGCCGAGGCCCGTGGCTTCCATGCGCTGTCGCTCGAGATGCAGATGAGCTGCGCCGGCGATTGCGTCGAAATCGACGAACGCATCGTCCAGCTCCAGAAAGAGGCCGCCCGATGAGCGCCGTGCTGGAAGCCGTCGACCGCACCCTGAAGGTGCGCGAACTCGAGGTCGGCGGCGCCGCCGGCCCGCTGGCCGCGCGGCTGTACGCCGCCGGCCCGGCCGCCAAGCGCGACATGCTGGTCGTGTATTTCCACGGCGGCGGTTTCGATAGCGGCGACCTCGACGAATGCGACGACTTCCTGCGCAGCCTGGCCGAATGCGACCACCTGCCGCTGGTGCTGGCCTCCACGTATACCCTGGCGACCGTGAGCCCGTTCCCGGCGGCGGTCGAGGATGCCCATGCCGTGCTGCAATGGGCCAAGAAGAACAAGACCAAGCTCGGCTGGAACGGCAAGCAATTGGTGACCGCCGGCATCGAAGCCGGCGCCAACCTGGCGGCGGTGTGCGCGCTGATGTCGCGCGACCGCGGCGGCCCGGCCCTGGCCGGCCAGATCCTGGTCATGCCGATGCTCGACCCGGCCCTGAGTACCGGATCGATGCGCCAAATGACGTATTGCGCCGATCGCGAGAAGGCGGCCACCGTATGCGCGGCCGCCTACCGCGGCTACCTGCCGCACGCGGCCGACCGCTCGCACCCGTATGCGGCGCCGCTGCACTCTAGCCGCCTCAAGAACCTCGCGCCGGCGCTGATCCTGTCGGCCGAAGACGATCCATTGCGCGACGAGGCTGAACAATACGGCGCCAAGCTGATCAACGCCGGAATCTGCACCACCGTACGCCGCATGGCGGCGCCCGACCTGCAGGATCCGAACGGGCGCAACGAGTGCGCCTGCAAGGTGCAGGCCATGCTCGAGATTTCCAGCTTCCTCGCGCGGCTGGAGGGGCGCGGGGGCGCCTGACCGTTCAGCAACGCCAACCTCGGGCCTGGCCGAGCCAGCCGGGCAAACCATTGCATCGCAAGACGCCAGTGCCGAGCGCACCGGTGGGGGAATCGCTGTAACTGCGTCTTTCGCAGTCTTGGCGGGTAAGTAAGAGTACATCGAAAAAGGAGGGTCGCCATGAATCACAACGAGCAGGCACGGGCCGGCGGTTGCAGGTAGCGCGCGACCGTCCTCGGGCATGAGCCCGGCGCGGCCGGCATGAACTGACCGGCCGCGCTCCATCTATCCATTGAAATTTTTTCCGCGCCGCGGCGCGGAAGGGGCTTCTTTTCGCCAGCGTTTCGTCGACACGACAAGTCGGCGACGCCGGATGGGGTTGTATTGTCTTTTCAATCGGCTGTTTTCAATCGTTATTAATAAGAAGGGTTAATCATGAATAACCAATCAGAACTGGGCAAAGCAAGGGGTCTGTTGCAGGGCAATCTGCGCGTGATCGTCGCCGCACTGGCGCTCGCCGGCGTGATGGGCGCCGGCGTGACCGGTTGCGCGGACGCCAACAGCAACGATGCGCCGGCAGCGCCCGCCGCGCCGCCGGTGTCGGCCGCCGTGGTGCTGCAGCAACCCGTGCTCGAGACGCAGGAATTCTCGGGCCGCCTGGAAGCGATCGACGTGGTCGAGATCCGTTCGCGGGTGTCGGGCTACATCACCGCCGTCAACTTCAAGCCGGGCGCCGAGGTGAAGAAGGGTGACGTTCTCTTCGTGATCGACCCGCGTCCTTACCAGGCCGAGGCCGACCGCACCCAGGCCGCCGCCGCCGCCGCCCGCGCCAGGGCCGACCTGGCGCGCCTGGAACTGCAGCGCGCCGAGCGCCTGCTGGCCGACAAGGCCATCGCCCAGCGCGAGTACGACGAGCGCGACGCCGGCCAGAAGGAACTGGACGCCAGCGCCCGCGCCGCCGCCGCCGAGCACGAGGCCGCGCGCCTGAACCTGGCCTATACCCGCGTCACCGCCCCGATCGATGGCCGCGTCTCGAAGGCCGAGATCACCCTCGGCAACCTGGTCGACGCCAGCGCCGTGCTGACCTCGGTCGTGTCGCTGGACCGCATCTACGCCAGCTTCGACGGCGACGAAGACACCTACCTGCGCGTGAGCCGCCGCACCCACGCCGGCCAGCCGGTCGACGTGAAGGTCGGCCTGGCCGGCGAAGAAGGCTTCCCGCATAGCGGCAAGCTGGAATTCGTCGACAACCAGCTCGACAGCCGCAGCGGCAGCGTGCGCATGCGCGCCACCCTGGCCAATGCCGACCGCCAGCTGGCGCCGGGCCTGTTCGCCCGCGTCCAGATCGCCGGCGGCGCCCCGCGCCAGCAGATCCTGATCCAGGACCGCGCCATCAACACCGACCAGGACCGCAAGTTCGTCTATGTGGTCGACAAGGATGGCAAGGCCGAGTACCGCGCCGTCAAGCTCGGACCGCTCAACGACGGCCTGCGCGTGGTGCGCGACGGCCTGAAGCCTGGCGAGAAGATCGTCGTCAACGGCCTGCAGCGCGTGCGTCCCGGCGCGCCGATCGCCGCCCAGACCGTGCCGATGGTGGCCCCTGCCGCTGCCGATCCTGCAGCCCCGGCGGCCAAGGACGCCAACGTGGCGCTGGCCGACGTCAAGGAGTAATCGAACATGAATTTTTCCAGATTCTTTGTCGACAAGCCGATCTTCGCGGCGGTGCTGTCGGTGATCATCTTCGTCGGCGGCCTGATTTCGATCTTCCAGCTGCCGATCTCGGAATACCCCGAGGTGGTGCCGCCATCGGTGGTGGTGCGCGCCCAGTATCCGGGCGCGAACCCGAAGGTGATCGCCGAAACCGTGGCCACGCCGTTGGAAGAACAGATCAACGGCGTCGAGGACATGCTGTACATGTCCTCGCAAAACACCTCGGACGGCGCGCTGGCGCTGACCGTCACCTTCAAGATCGGCACCAATGTCGAGCAGGCCGAGACCGCGGTGCAGAACCGGGTCCAGCGCGCGCTTCCCCGCCTGCCGGAAGAAGTGCGCCAGATTGGCGTGACCACGGTGAAGTCGTCTCCCAACATCACGATGGTCGTGCACCTGAACTCGCCCAACGGTCAATATGACGACCTGTACCTGCGCAACTACGCGGTGCTCAACGTCAAGGACCAGCTGGCCCGCATCGAGGGCATGGGCGAGGTGCAGCTGTTCGGTTCGGGCGACTACGCGATGCGGGTCTGGCTCGATCCGCAGAAGGTGGCGGCGCGTAACCTGACCGCGGGCGACGTGGTCGATGCGATCCGCGAACAGAACGTGCAGGTCGCGGCCGGCGTGATCGGCCAGGGGCCGGCCAAGGACGCCGACTTCCAGCTGACCGTGAACACCACGGGCCGCCTGAAGAGCGTCGAGGAATTCGGCGACATCGTCCTCAAGACCAATGCCGACGGCGGCACCACGCTGCTCAAGGACGTGGCGCGCCTGGAACTCGGTTCCAGCTCGTATGCGCTGCGCTCGCTGCTGAACAACAAGGCGGCGGTGGCGATTCCGATCTTCGCCGCTCCCGGCGCCAACGAGCTGCAGCTGTCGGCCAATGTGCGCGCCACGATGGATACGCTGGCGAAGGACTTCCCGCAGGGCGTCGAGTATTCGGTCGTGTACGACCCTACCCAGTTCGTGCGCGAGTCGATCGATTCGGTGATCAAGACCCTGCTCGAAGCCGTGGTGCTGGTGGCGCTGGTCGTCATCATCTTCCTGCAAACCTGGCGCGCCTCGATCATCCCGCTGCTGGCGGTGCCGGTCTCGGTGGTCGGCACCTTCGCCGTGATGCTGGCCTTCGGCTTCTCGATCAACACCCTGTCGCTGTTCGGGCTGGTGCTGGCAATCGGCATCGTGGTCGATGACGCCATCGTGGTGGTGGAGAACGTCGAACGCAATATCAGCAACGGTTTGTCGCCGCACGATGCGACCATCCAGGCGATGAAGGAAGTCAGCGGTCCGATCATCGCGATCGCGCTGGTGCTGTGCGCCGTGTTCGTGCCGATCGCCTTCGTGGCGGGCCTGACCGGCCAGTTCTACCGCCAGTTCGCCCTGACCATCGCGATCTCGACCGTGATCTCGGCCTTCGTGTCGCTGACCCTGGCCCCGGCCTTGTCGGCCTCGATCCTGCAGCCGCACGGCGCGCCGAAGGATCGCCTGACGCGCATGATCGATGCGGTCCTGGGTCGCTTCTTCGCCGTGTTCAACCGCTTCTTCGCCCGTTCGTCCGAGAAGTACGAAGGCGGCGTCAAGAGCGTCCTGCGCCGCAAGACCGCCGCCATCGGCGTCTACCTGGCGCTGGCCGTGGCCGCCGTGTTCATGTTCAGGGCGGTGCCGCCGGGCTTCGTGCCGCAGCAGGACAAGGCCTACCTGATCGGCTTCGCCCAGTTGCCCGACGCCGCCTCGCTCGACCGCACCGAAGCCGTGATCCGCCAGATGTCGGACATCGCCAAGGAAATCCCGGGCGTGGAATCGTCGATCGCCTTCCCGGGCCTGTCGATCAACGGCTTCACCAATGCGCCGAACGCCGGCATCGTGTTCACCAGCCTGAAGCCGTTCAAGGACCGCAAGGGCAAGGACATGAGCGCGGACGCCATCGCGGCCGAGATCAACAAGCGCATGGGCGCCGTCGAGGATGCCTTCGTGCTGGTGCTGTCGCCTCCGCCGGTGAACGGCCTGGGCACCACCGGCGGCTTCAAGATGATGATCGAGGACCGCGGCAACGTCGGCTACGAAGAGTTGTACAAGGCGGTGCAGAACCTGCAGGGCCGGGCCTGGCAAACGCCGGAGCTGGCGGGCGTGTTCTCGGGCTACCAGATCAACGTGCCGCAGCTGTTCGCCGACATCGACCGCGTCAAGGCCAAGCAACTGGGCGTGCCGCTGGCCGCGATCAACCAGGCCCTCCAGGTCAACCTTGGTTCGGTCTACGTCAACGACTTCAACCAGTTTGGCCGCACCTACCAGGTGCGGGTGCAGGCCGACGCCGAGTTCCGTTCGCACCGCGAGCAGATCGACCAGCTGAAGGTGCGCAGCAATACCGGCGAAATGATCCCGCTGTCGTCGGTGATGCGCGTGAAGGACGCCTATGGTCCGGACCGCGTGGCCCGCTACAACGGCTATGTCGCGGCCGAACTGAACGGCGGCGCCGCGCCGGGCGTATCGAGCGGCCAGGCCCAGGCCATCATGGAGAAGATCGCCAACGAGACGCTGCCGAAAGGCGTGTCCTATGAATGGACCGACCTGACCTACCAGGACATCCTGTCGGGTAACACCATGATCTATGTGTTCCCGCTGTGCGTGCTGCTCGTATTCCTGGTGCTGGCTGCCCAGTACGAAAGCTGGACCCTGCCGCTGTCGGTGATCCTGATCGTGCCGATGTCGATCCTGTGCGCGCTGGCCGGCGTCAAGCTGTCCGGTGGCGACAACAATGTCTTCACCCAGATCGCGCTGTTCGTGCTGGTGGGACTGGCCTCGAAGAACGCGATCCTGATCGTGGAATTCGCCCGCGAACTGGAGCACCATGGCCGCAGCGTGATCGACGCCGCGCTGGAGGCAAGCCGCCTGCGCCTGCGTCCGATCCTGATGACGTCGATCGCCTTCATCGCCGGCGTGGTGCCGCTGGTGTTCTCGAGCGGCGCCGGCGCCGAGATGCGCCACGCGATCGGCATCGCCGTGTTCTGGGGCATGCTGGGCGTGACCCTGTTCGGCCTGTTCCTGACGCCGCTGTTCTACGTGCTGCTGCGCATGCTGGCCAAGCGCTTTGAAAAACCTGCGAAGGCGCCCGCCGTGGCGCACAGCACGGAAGGAGTACATTGAGATGAATAATCCATTCATTCGACGCGGCGTGGCTCCGCTGCTGGCAGCCCTGCTGTTGAGCGCCTGCGCCACGCCCGATTTCGTCCAGCCGCAAGTGGCCACCCCGGCCGCCTTCCGCGAATCGCAGGCGCCAAGGGCGGCCGACCTGGAGGTCGCGGGTGTCGACGGTTCGCGCTGGAAGCCGGCGCAGCCGGCCGAGGCCCAGCCGCGCGGCCAGTGGTGGCTGGCCTTCAACGACCCGGCGCTCACCGCGCTGATCGAGGAAGCCGCCGCCAACAATGCGAACCTGTCGGTCGCGGCCAGCCGCGTCAAGCAGGCGCGGGCCATCGCCGGCATCGCCGAAGCCGACCGCATCCCGCAGGTGGGCATCGGCGTCGGCGCCCAGCGTTCGCGCCTGTCGGCGCTGGAGGCGCAGCTGCCGCAGGGCAGCGACGTCGAGGCGCGTAATACCTATACCGCGCGCCTGTCGGCCAGCTACGAAGTCGACCTGTTCGGCCGCGTGGCGGCCGGCGTGTCGGCGGCGCGCGGCGACGCGGCCACCTCGGAAGCGAACTTCCGCTCGGTGCTGCTCTCGCTGCAGGCCGACGTGGCCCAGACCTACTTCAGGCTGCGCGCGCTGGACGCCGAACTCGAGACGGTGGACCAGACCGTGCGCCTGCGCGAAGAGAGCGTGAAGGTGACCCAGCGCCGCTTCGACCTGGGCGACATCGGCGAGTTCGACCTGTCGCGCGCCCGCACCGAGCTGGCCACGGCGCGCGCCGAGGCGATCGGCGTGCAGCGCCAGCGCGCCACGACCGAGCACGCGCTGGCGGTCTTGCTGGGCAAACCAGCGGCCGACTACGTGGCCGGCCCGAGCCCGCTGCTCGATGCGAGCCTGATGCCGTCCATCCCCGCCGGCCTGCCATCGACCCTGCTCGAGCGCCGTCCCGACATCGTCGCCGCCCAGCGCGCGATGGAGGCGTCCAACGCCCGCATCGGCGTGGCGCGCGGCGCGATGTTCCCGGCCCTGACCATCAGCGCCGATGGCGGCGGCGTGGGCGGCGTGTTCTCCGAAGTGTTCAAATGGAGCAGCCGTTCGTGGGTGGTGGGCGCACTGGCCTCGATGCCGCTGATCGACGGCGGCCGCAACCGCAACAACGTGGTGCGCAGCGAAGCGGCGCTCGAGGAATCGGTCGGCACCTATCGCCAGAGCGTGCTGGTGGCGTTCGCGGAAGTCGAGGACAACCTGGCCGGCCTGCGCATCCTGTCCGGCCAGTCGGCGCAGATCGATGCCGCCGTGGTGTCGGCGCGGCGCTCGGCCGACCTGGCGCAGAAGCTGTATGACGCGGGGCGCTCGAGCTATCTCGAGCTGCTCGATGCGCAGCGCAACCTGGCGGCGGTGGAGCGCACTGCCGTGCAGCTGCGTGGAGACCGCGCGATCACGACCGTGGCCTTGATCCGTTCGCTGGGCGGCGGCTGGGATGCGCCGCAGGCCACGCCAGCCACGCTGGCCCAGCGCTGACCTGATTTTTACCTCCTGGCAGATTGTTTGCCCTTTGCGGCGGTGCGTGCGAACGTACCGCCGCTTTTTTTCATCCGCATGCGGGACGGCAGGGGCTGGACGGCGCCGCTACAATGCCGTCATGTCCACCGCCTCTTCTTCCATGCTGACCGGCCTTGCTCCCGTGATCGACGCGGGTGTGCGCATCCTCGTGCTGGGCAGCTTTCCCGGCGCCGCTTCGCTGGCCGCGGGCCAATACTATGCCCAAAGCGTTATGCACGACGAGGTTTGTTCAGCGAGTATCTAAAATGAGCCTTGAATCCGCGCCAAATCTGGCGCTGGAGTTATCCATATCGTCAAATTCTAATACGAAGTGTTCATTTCGAATGTTACTTCTCTTAACTTACTACCAAGCAAGGTCACCCCGATGTTAGTTGGCTTGCCTCCCGTTCTTGATCAGCAAACTCGTATTGTCATTCTCGGAAGTTTTCCTGGTGAGGCGTCACTTTCGGCTAAGCGATATTATGCCCATCCTAGGAATCAATTCTGGCGGCTTATGTCTGCAGTGTTCAATGAGCCTCTTGCAGATTTGGATTACGACGAGAGATTGGCTCGCTTGCTCGCTCACCAGATCGGCCTGTGGGACACGATCGCTGCTTGCAAACGGGAAGGAAGTCTGGACGCTGCCATTCGTCAGGCACAGGCCAACGAATTTAGCGTTTTGCTACGGCACAGTCCTCATCTCTTCCGCGTCTGCTTCAACGGTAAGACCTCCGGAAAATCCGAGCCACGCTTCAGCATGGCAGGCTTCGAAACCCTCGTATTGCCTTCGTCATCGCCAGCCTACGCTCATATGTCTTTCGACGATAAGCTGGCTGTTTGGATGAAGATCGTAGACCTAAAGCGGTAGCGGCGAGGTTCAGGTCTGGACAGACTATCCTCGAGCCGGACGGGGGCGCGACCCGCGCTGCGCGGGCTTGGGGACACAGCCCGCCGAGAGACGCCGCGTTCCGGCTCTATTCGTCAGGCTTATCTGGCCTAAGAAGTCGTCGAGGAAGATGAGCCGCTTCTCGCCGGCTGTACTTACTGCCATCGCCTCCTGCAGATCGTCCACGACGAAGACTTTCCAGTTCTGCTCCATGTGGAGCCAGAGCAGCATTCGGCCAAGGGTGGTCTTTCCGACCCCTGGTTCACCCGCAATGATAAGCGCGCCGCGGCTTTCCAGATCCTCACTGCCTCGGCCAGACTGGCGTTGTGTACGAACTTTGGGACAAGTTGCCTGATGCGGGCCAACTCGGCATCGGTCCGGTTGTAGACCGCACTGTGCAAGATTCGCTCAAGGACTTCCGTGCTGGTCAACCAAAGCTTGAAATGCTGACGCAGTACGTGTGGATGGAGCCCCAGAAAGTTCTTCAGATTCTCGCGACCTATTATGTCTTCAGCGCAGACGGGCGTTGACGGCATCGCTTGAATGATCTTGCTCTTCAGCGCTGGGGTAAGTGATAAAGATGTGACCAGAATGTATCGGCGCGGAGCCAGTTTCAGGACTTTGCAATCCTCCTTCATCGCCGCCCGAAGAAGACTTCGTGCCCCCCTTCAATATGATGCTCAGCCTGCACTACGACATCCTGGTCCGCCACGGAAAAGCGGAAGTCGATCCCGCCATCCTTGCCGTGGCCAAAGCTCTCCATCGTGATGCCCAACTCTGCTTGCAGCAGGCCACGCACGAGCAACTCGAAGTCGATCGGTGACAGGGTGCGAAAGTTGTACATACTGTCAGGCCTGGAAGGCCGCCATCAAGGCGTCCATATGTGGCTTGTCTTTCTCTGTGATGGCATCTATCAAATCTTTGACCGCGTGCTCCAGATCGAAGATCAGCTCGTTGTTTCCAGCGAGCCGATCCATCGTGTTGCCGTGGCTGAAGTAGTGGAAGATCTTAAGGATCCGCTTCGCACGCTCGACCCCAAACAGAATCTCGGCCCGCTCGTCGACCTGTTCCGATTCCTTTGGCCCAGGAAGCCTAGAGTACGTGTAGAGCTCGATAAAGCGCCTCATGGCGTTTGGTAGCAGCATGAGCACTTCGTGGGCGGTCTTATCTGGAGCCTTGTGGAAACGATGAATGACCTCAAACAGGAAATGATATTCGGACTGATAGCGTGCGAGAGAGGCCGGCATGTCCTCTAGCGCCGAGGACTTTTCGGCGATCCTTCTGATCAGGTATAGCCGCGCTCCCTGTTTGCTCGCCACCGGCTTGATTTCTCTGAGCAGGTTGAAGAACTCGAAGTTGTGCGTGGAGATGAACAGCTGCTTGCAGGTCGTCTGCCAAGGAGCGTTCTTGTCCTGCTGCTCGAAGAACAGTGCCCGGATGGCGGCGGTCACCTGAAAGATGTGATTGGCGTCGAGGCTCGAGATGGGATCATCGATGTAGACGATGGTCTCCTTGAATTCTGCGGGCTTGATCTCCTGTAGCTTTGTCAGGAAGTATGAGAAGGCAACTGCCGTGCGTTCCCCGTCACTCATATTCCTGGCAACGGCCCCGGCCTTCCGGACCAGTTGAAAGCGTTCCTGACCTGCCGTATCCTTTACGACTTGGATCTGGACGGCTTCACTGCCCAGCATGGATGCCAAACGTTCGTTGATCTTTTCCCGACCTTGTTGCGCTTGACTGATCTGAGCCTGAAGACTGCTGATCTCCGGCCGGAGCCTTGCAGTGTAGGTCTTGAGACGTTCGGCCCGCTTGGTAAGCTGCACTTTCTGTTGTTCCAAACCGGCGGCAGCCTGATCATCCTTGAATTGTTGGACGTAGTGGTATCGTGCCTGCCTCAAGGCAACGGCTTTTGCGTTAGTAAAGTTCGAGGCTAACTCGTTGTTCTGCTTGATGACGAGGTTAACTGCGGCAACTGCATCCTTGATCCCCTTTTCCAGGCCACCAGTCAAGGGTGTAGGCGCCATGGCCCTGCGGGAGTCATCTGTCTTGCGTCGCACTTCGTCAGCGAGTTCCCTTACCGCTCGGTTGAACGCGTCGATGGCCAAGGGTAGCGCTTCGATGGCAGCGGTGTAACTCTCGCGAAACTGAATGTTGAGTTCGGCAGCCTTGGGCCAACTCAGATTGAAAACGGCCGCCTTCACACGTGCAAGAAGATCATCGACTCGCTCCTTGTGGTCCGCCAGATCTTTCGAAAAGTGCGCGCGAAAGGCGTTGAGGCGATCCTGGGACAAGTCGTTCCCGCAGAATTCGCACGTTCCCGCGCCAGCGTGCAAGGCCAGACCGCCTTGAACCCAGCGTTCAACGGCAGGGTTCTCCTCCAAGTGCTTGATGGTATTGGAGAAGCTTGGCGTGGCGGCGAGAACCGTGATGGCCTCCTTGTGGAGATCTTCGATCGATGGGGAAGCGAGCAGTTCTTCGACCGTGCTCGGCTTCTTGGAGTCAGGTGTCAACGCGAGCTCGATAGCGTCGGCGAGCTCCTTCTCCGCCAAGAGTTGTGATTCAATGATGCCGACGGCAACGAGGTCTTGCCCGAGATGTGCGGCCGTATAGGGATCAACCTTCAGGCGTTGGCGGATGAACTTCGCAGTGTCGGTCTTGGCCTGCGCTATCCGAGTCTTCAGTTCTTCGAATTTGCCGTCCAGTTTGCGTTGGACCTCGTCGGAGCGCTGGATTCGCCTGCTGAGCTGATCGATCTTCCGTTGCGCTTCATCGGATTCCTTGCCGAGCAGCAGGATGGGATTAAAGTTCCCGCCATCGAAGTGCAAATTAGCGCGGACGAAATCCGAATTAAAGACCCGAACCGATAGACTGCACCGAGTGAAGTTCTTCTCGGTGATTGAGTCATCGGCGGTTCCAAGCGTGAACTCACAGCCGGACAAGTCAGGATTGGCCGATTTAGTCTCAAGCTGAGCGAACAAGCGAGAGAGGGTGGTCTTCCCAGAGTAATTCCAACCGTAGATGAGATTCTTGATTCCGAAGTCTTGCGTGCCTGCAGGCTTGGTATAGCTATAATAGACGCCGAGCCCCTTAATCTTCTCGATGCTCTTCAGCATGTTACTTCCCTGATGTTTGACGCGAGATTATCGTAAGCGTCCGGTGTCCCGCGTTGCTGATGTGAAGCTCCACTTCATGGGGTCGCAGGCCCTTCATGGCTTACCGGCGAGCATCGCATACCAGTCTGAACCGAACCTAGGCACGACCAAAATAAACTTCCGCTCCTAGCCGAACTCAGCCGACTGGCTAAGCATAGCAGGTTGCCGACATGGAAAAATCACAGACTGTCACCGCCGGTCGCAACCAGCCGGGATCGGAATTCAACGGGTCAAGCCCAATGCCTGTTTCGCAGCGAAAGCGGAAGTCGCGATTCTGCGCCAGCCCCGAACGGGCTTAGAGCGCCTAACAAAACCCTCTAGTTGCTCAGCAGGCAACAGCCGAGTACACTGAGCCGTTCCGACAGTCCGCTATCGGCCAAAAGCTGACATTGAGTAAGTCATACCGAGCGACTGCTTGCGCTCCGAAGGACTCCACTTTGAGTCCAGTGCACCACTTTAATCCTAGGCCGTCCCACAAGGCCTGGGGCCCATGGGAGGGTTGACCAATCCAGCCAACCGCACTTGTATCAGTTCCAGCAGCGCCCGGACACGCGCAGTTACGGAATGGCGATGGCTGTATGCCCCCAGCAACCGAAGTGGCGCGGGACACAGGTCTAGTGGTACCTCCTGCAATCGGCCTGTAGCAAGGTCTTCCTGGCAGGGATAGACCGCCACGATCGCGAAGCCGATACCTTGCCGTGCGCCTGCGACGGCCAGTTCTCCGCTGTTGACTCGGTAGCGGCTGCGGACCGGCACCTTGACGATTTCGCCCGCAGCGTCCTGAAACTGCCAGGGCTGGCCCTTCAGTGCACTGAGGGTAGTGATGCAGGGCAGAGACTTCAGTTCGCGCACGTGGCGTGGCATGCCGGTCCTGGCCAGCAAGGAGGGGGCGGCAACCACGATGCTGGGCAGTGTCGCAAGTTCTCTGGTGATGAAAGCACTGTCCTCCTGATGGCCCCGGTGGAAGACAATGGAAAGGTCGACGTCCTCTCGCAGTATCTCCAGCCCGGTCATCCGGGTATCGCATTCGAGCTCGATGCCTGGATGGAGGCTACAGAACTCGGCGAGGACAGGCGCCAGCAGCCTTGGTGCCTCCCCAGGCATGCACATCTTCAGAGGACCACGCAGTTCGCGCTGTACCGCACCAAGCTCTTCCTGCGTGGCGAGCAGGGTGTCGAGCAAGGGTTTTGCTCGTTCGTAGAGCAGTCGTCCGGCTTCCGTCATACGCAGGTGACGGGTGCTTCGCTCCAGCAGGCGTGTGCCGAGTCTGCGCTCCAGTGCGGCAACGTGGCGGCTGACGTTGGAGGACGGCATGCCCAATAACCGCGATGCGCCAGCAAAGCTCTGCTCATCAACAACTGCCGCATAGACACGGACAGCATTCAGATCAAGTGCATCACGCATTGATTATCCCGCCTGAGGTATGAAAATATCCCATTTTTGCATGCTAGTTCTCTGTAGTGGTGGAATTTAAGATGTATTTTGCCCGATGCGACGCGGTGAACGTGTACCGGGCATTCTATGAACAAGGAGAGCTTCAGCATGGAAATTGGAATACTTGGCGGCGGCATTGCGGGCCTGAGCGTGGCACTGGCATTGCGCAAGCAGGGTCACACCGCCCGGGTCTATGAACGCCGTGCAGTGCCGGCAACCATGGGGGCTGGAGTGACGCTCTGGCCCAATGCCAGCTTTGTGCTGCAAGAATTGGGACTGCTGCAGGACATTGAGGCCATTGGCGGGCGACCGCTGACAATGCGCCGCCGGGATGCTGCGGGAAATGCACTGGGGGGCCTCGATATTGGTTTGCTGGACCGGACGATGGGATACCCGACCTACACAGTGCTGCGCAGGCACTTGCAGGAAGTGTTGCTGGACCATGCGGCACGGGCGGGGATTCCGGTGGAGTTCGGGCGCCGGGCGGTGGCCGTTGAGATGGATGCTCATGGCAGAGCCGTAGCCCATTTTGAAAATGGCGCGAGCATCAGCCCGGATCTGCTCATTGGCGCAGACGGCCGAATGGACTCAGTGGCGCGCAAGTTTGTCGCGGGCGACAACACACCAATCTATCAAGGCTTTGTGAACTGGATCGGCGTGGCGCAGGGCCCGCATGCGCTGGTGGACGAGATTTCGATTCAGGACTTCTGGGGGGCGGGCCAGCGCTTTGGTTGCGTGGCGATTCGACCCGAACTGGTGTATTGGGCCGCAGCGCAGGCACGGCCCCTCAATGAGGCCACGCCTACCGCAGATATGCGCAAGGAGGTCGAGAATCTGTTCGCGGAATGGCCTGAGCCGGTCTCAGGCATCATCCGCGCCACGCCCGAGAATGCCATCCGGCTGATTGCGGTGCATGACCTGGAGCCGCTGCATACATGGAGTCGGGCGAATGTACTGTTGGTCGGGGATGCCGCACATGCGCCGTTGCCGACGTCGGGGCAAGGAGCCTGCCAGGCGCTGGAGGATGCGTGGCATTTAGCCCGGTGCTTGGATAGTGCAAGTGGAGGATTGGAAGCGATCTTCCAGGTGTTTGCGAAAATTCGCGCCCCCAAAACCGCAAGGCTGGCTGAGCAGGGCCGGGGCTTTGCACGCGGGTTGTTCGCCTCAGATCCTGAAACCTGTCGCATCCGCAACGAGAGGGCCAAGGCGTCCGATCCTGTGCGTGACGTACAGGTCTTGGCAGCCGGATGGGGACAGGGTCTACCAATGCCGGGGGGCGCTGACAGCACGTCAATGGAGAAAAGCGGCTTTGGCAGCCTGTACCGCATTGAATGATGTGTGCTGGATTCCGCACGGATAGAAAGTCATGTCCCAGTGACGAAAGCCGAGCGGCCGGCTGAGCTTTACAGGAGCTGGATGTGATTCAGCGGGATTATGCAAACGCCTTTTTCCACGCATCTGGTCAGCTTGCATGAGCACCAGCCTGTAAGCGTTACATTGCAGACATTTGTCATCGAGACTCGAACGGCGGCAATGTGTCGACACCGACCGTTTAAGCCAAGCGCTCAACAACCGGGTATCGGGCGCCGGCTGTTTAATCGGATCGATGACGAACCTGCATACTCAGCAACCTAGCATCGGTGAGCTGCGCCTTCTACCACCGGCGCTGGTGAGTGGAAATCCTCATCAATATTCACGGCATTGTTAATTACAATTCGGAAGTGCTGTTGCCTTCCGCCCGTGCGGCCGCGCGCAAACCGAAGATCGAAGCGAGCGAGGGGTGTGCATACTGTTCGTACTTCGGGAGGGATCGAACCGACGGCCAGATGTACAGGTGATCCGGGAAGTCGGCTACCGGGATTAGGTAGGTCCCCGCGATTCTTTCGTTCGAAGTATCTGCCCGGACCCAGATGATGAAGTCGACCGCTGGCTTATGCGCGAGTGCGACCTTCCAGCAAGGATGACTCCGTTCATAGCGACATCGGGTGCACAGCAAGCGGACAGTGACAGCATTTAGCCTGTAGGTGCGTGGACTGAGCCTTTCGACCTGGGCGTTTGCCGCAGCCGCGCATCGCTCGAGCTCGATCGTCATGTCGCGGGTGATGCACCGCATCCGGTACCGGGTGATGGTGCTGCGCGTGAGAGATGGCCAGATCACACCGGCGAGACCCATGGCCGAGGTAATGCCATTGAAGCGCGCGGCGTACGACTTTACCGCCGGACCGCCATTGGCATTGATCAGATCCGGAGTGACCTTGCCATGCTCGACGAATATCTGGCGGAGTGCATCTAGCATTTCGTCATCTGACCACTGCCGACGACGGTGGTTTCGTTCGCCGCGTGCCGCCTCGAGCTTGTCGCGTGAAACAATGGCGTCGAATGCGTCATCTACTTTCACCCAGGCTGCTTGTGCATTTGTGCGGCGCGAGCTTTTCAGACGCTGGGTGCTCCGGTTAAACACCAAGGTGCCAGCATACTTGTCGTTCGTAAGAACTTGCTTGACATGGTACGGTGACCAAGCACGGCCGAACTCGTTCGCGATTCCCTCCCCATTGAGGCGGCGCGCAATACCGGTGTCCGACATGCGCTCGCTGAGATACATGTCGTAGATGCGGAGAATCACGGCCACTTCGTCTTCCGGCCCTCTGGTGTAAGTAACGCGATCGGTTGGCATGGGCTTGCGTTCGCCTGCGCCTAGGAGGCCCTTCGGCTGACCAGTCGCCGAGATCACGATACGGCGGAGCCCGTATCCAGCCAGACCACCTTGCTTGAACCCGGCTTCGGTGAGGCGACACTGCGCTCGAAAGACCTTCGCTGACAGTTCGCGACTATACTCGGCGGCCATGGCTCGCTTAAGGCCCTTAAGCACGGCCGCGAGAGGTGATCCGTCGTTCGTGAAAGGCTCCGCGCAATACGCGACTGCGATGCCAGCACGGCGGCACGCGTATTCGTAGTAGGCGCTCTCGTCGACGTCCTGAAACCGGCCCCAGCGACTCACATCATAGACCAGGACCACGCTGAAGTCGGCGCGCCCGGCCTGAATATCGGTGAGCAGCTCGAGCAGACCAGCCCGTCCATCCAAGGTAAGACCACTGCGGCCCTTATCCCTATAGACCTTCACAATCGCGAAGTCATGCATCGCAGCGTACTCCTGCAGCGCCGCCTCTTGATGTTCGGTCGAATAGTTCTGATGCTCGGTGGAGGCCCGTAGGTACAACGCAGCCCGGTCGGAGTACGTCCTCAGCATGTTGATTCCAGCGAGCTAGGGGTGTCGAGACCAAAAATTGCGCTTACTGTCGCATACCGCACGCGTTCGAACTGGTGGAGATTTGAATGCTTCAGATAGATGGTCCCGCGGGCCAGGTCGTCCTGGCTGAAAAGGAAATAGTCGGCTATGGCCCCTGCGATCGGTTCCATCCGGCCCACGATAATGAAGTCGATATTCGGACGGCAGCGAATTCTCCAGTTCTGCTGGCCACGCCGAGGATTTCGTGGGACGGCAATCTCGAACAGGACCCGAAGACGCCTATTTATCAGGACTACGGCCAGGCCGTCTATCGGATCGATGGTGCCGCCAGCGGCCACAGTGGAGGTTTCGACCTGTTGCTGGAGCTTGGCGCGCGCCGCAGTGAGCAGCCTCTTCGTCGCCACAAACGCATATTTCGGAGAATCTGGCAGGCCGGCCGCGTGGTAAGCACTCATGAGGGAGCCAAACGTGCGCACTAGCAGCTGAGGATCCGGCATCAGCGAGTCGGCCGCGATGATCTTTGCATTCACTGCCCCGTGACGGTCGTGGCATGACTGAAGTAGGGCAACCAGCTCATCACGAGTGTGACGCCTCAGCCGGCGCGCACGCTCTGCCTGGACTTTCGCAAAGACCCCGGCATCGACGATAGGAGTGACCGCCTCTTTGTTCACGATCCATCGGTCGGCAGCGTTGCGAGTTCGAAGGGCGGAGAGCTTGCACGAGCGCCGGTTGTAGGCCAGCACTCCGCAATACTTCACGTTGGTCAGTAGTGAGTTGATCATCGCCTGAGTCCATGGTCGACCGAACTCGCTTGGCACCGCTTCGCTGTTGAGTAAACGTGCAAGACCTGCTTCACTGGCGGAATGCTCAAGGTAGAGGGCGTACACGCGCCGCACCGTCGCCACTTCGTGCTCAGGGCCCCAGACCAGCACAACGCGGTCCGTTGCGGATACCTTTGACTCGCCGTATTCGAGAATGGCACGCGGCGTACCGCATGCCTTTAGCGCCAGGCGCCGAAGACCGTATCCAGCGTGCCCACCTTGCTTGAAGCCCATCGCGATGAACCTGGCCTGCGCTGCGAACACCTTTTCGGATAGGTCCCGGCTGTACTCCGCCGCCATTACGCGCTTCATGCTCTTGAGTAGCGAGGCATACGGTCCTGCGTCGTCGGCGAAGCACTCGCCACAATAGATGACTTCGATCCCAGCACGCCTGCAGGTGTGCTCGTGGTACGCAGCCTCATCGATGTCTTGGAATCTTCCCCATCGACTGATGTCAAATACAAGGATTTGACCGAAGTCGGGCGCCGCTGACTGAACGTCACGCATGAGGGCGAGCAAGCCTGAACGCCGTCGAATGTCCAGGCCGCTCTTGCCGTCGTCGACGTACTCGCGAATGATCTCGATGTGGCGCGCGGCCGCATATTCCCGGATCCTAGCGCGCTGGTGATCCGTCGAGTAGTCCTGGCTCTCGGTCGACATGCGGACGTACATGACAGCACGACTTGCAGCATGGTGGACCATAAAGTCTCCAGTGTTTGATGTGCCGCAATACGGCTCAGGAATTTGGGAAGACTATACGAGGATGAGCAACGAAGCTACGAAAATTGATGTGAGCCCCATGGTTCTCGCCACGGCAATTGCACTGCACCGGATTCACGGTGTCCACTTTGCGGCAGCGTTTCTTCATGATGCTGGGGTCTCGATAGAAGTGGCGTGTGAATTGCTGGCACAGCCATCATGCTGACCGGTAGCATCTACGTTACATACCATGCCGCATTTTCTAACACCGCGCCCGCCTACGTGCAGGCAGATATGGTTTCGACCTGCCAAGCTGCTACCGAATTGTTGGCAGTGCTGCTGGCAAAGCCCCCCGATGACTGGACGTAGCACACCGGGACGACATCGCGCAACGCGACGCCCAGGTGGCCGCCGCCAGGGGCGCCGGCGCGAGCAAGATTGGACGCCTCAACTGAACCACGTACTCGAAAATGCGAATTTCTGCGATCAGATCATCCGCGCTCCGGCTGTTCACTCTGTCAGGACTTCTCTTGCCTAAGCGACATCCTTGCCGCCATCAGTCGTAGCGTAACCGACGCTTCCCTCGAAGCCCTCAACCACAACCCTCGCAGCCGTACTCAAAAAAAACTGGCAGAGCAAGTATCGAACCTCGGCGGAAAAGGCTGACCGACATGCCAGTAACGCATTGATGCTTCAGCAGGCCTGGCCTGAGTGAGGAACCTCAAAGTCGTGAAGGCCCGCTTTCGACCCATAGCAGACTTATTTTGAGCTTGCTCTATAAGGTCCGCCGGTAAGCAAAACCCTAGCAATAACGCTGCGAGGCACACCTTCACGCACCAAAAATTCTTCAGCTCTCCTCAAACCCAATTCATTTTTAATCGTTATGGCAGCGCTGACATAGGCTGCATGCACATGATTACGCCTGTTGCATGTAGGCTGTTCGGACATTGTGCTTGTCCCCTATCCAATTGAAAGTACATCTCTTTCTGGCCGTTCTCAGCCGGTCGGCACAGGTTAGCAGGTTCCTGGCGTGAAAAGGTCACGGACTGTCACGATAGGCGGCTCCCGACCCTAAGCGGACTGTCGACCAGCTCGAATACTGAACCGCCCCGGGTTCTGTGGAGGCTCCATTCTTTGAGAAAATGGAGCTATGAAGAAGCAACCTAAGTATTCCCCCGAAGTCATCGAGCGCGCCGTGCGCATGGTCAGCGAGGCCGCAAGCGAGTA